>OOGU01000161.1_pt1 | contig 16098 bp, 14 predicted proteins | sample 1670261 | NCBI WGS metagenome assembly OOGU01 (sample SAMEA98137168, study PRJEB22522) | marine metagenome | biome: marine biome; feature: marine water body; material: sea ice | place: Arctic Ocean | collected 04-Sep-2015 | depth 1.3 m
TCGGGCTAGCCGTGGCTCTCGGTGAGTGCGGTGACGGTGGCTGCGGCGGTGTCCGCGAGGGGTGTGGGCAGCGGGCGTGAGTGGGGCTGGAGCTCGGCCTGGGTGGCCTGAGCGGCCAGGGCCTCGGCCCAGTACATCGCCAGATAAAACTGGCTGCCGCGATTGTCCAGCTCGCCCGTGCGGCGTGATGGGCCCTTGCCGTTGTCCAGCAGCTTGCCGGTGGCTTCGTCCAGGGTGTCGGCCAGCGCCTTGATCTTGGGGTTGTCTTTCTTGCTGGCCAGATCATCCAGGCTGGCGGCCAGGGCGAGAAATTCGCCCAGTGAATCCCAGCGTAGGTGGTTTTCCTCCACCAGCTGCTGCACGTGCTTGGGGGCTGAACCGCCGGCACCGGTTTCGTAGAGACCGCCGCCTTTCATCAGCGGCACGATGGAGAGCATCTTGGCGCTGGTGCCCAGTTCCATGATCGGGAACAGGTCGGTGAGATAGTCGCGCAGGATGTTGCCGGTGACGGAAATCGTGTCCAGGCCGCGTATGCAGCGCTCCAGCGTGAAACGCATGGCACGCACCTGGGACATGATCTGAATATCCAGCCCTTCAGTGTCGTGCTCTTTCAAGTAGGTCTTGACCTTCTTGATCAGTTCGTTCTCGTGGGGGCGGTAGGGGTCCAGCCAGAACAGCGCCGGCATGCCCGAGGCGCGTGCGCGGTTCACCGCCAGTTTCACCCAATCCCGGATGGGCTCGTCCTTGACCTGACACATGCGCCAGATGTCGCCGGCTTCCACAGTCTGGGTGAGCAACACCTCGTCGGTTTCGTTGTCGACGATGCGGGCCTCGCCGCCGTACTCGACCTCGAAGGTCTTGTCGTGGGAGCCGTATTCCTCTGCCTTCTGCGCCATCAGGCCCACGTTGGGCACGGTGCCCATGGTGGCAGGATCGAAGGCGCCATTGGTCTTGCAGAAGTTCACGACCTCCTGATAGATGCGAGCGAAGGTACTCTCCGGAATCACCGCCTTGGTGTCCTTGAGGCGGCCATCGGCGCCGTACATCTTGCCTCCGGCACGAATCATCGCCGGCATGGAGGCATCGACGATGACGTCGTTCGGTGCATGCAGGTTGGAAATGCCCTTGGTGGAATCGACCATCGCGATTTCCGGACGATGCTGATGGCAGGCACGCAGGTCTTCGATCACTTCCTCGCGCAGTGAGCCGGGCAGCAGTTCGATCTTGTTGTACAGGTCCACCAGCCCGTTATTGACGTTGACACCCAGGGTGTCGAACCAGAACTTGTGTTTCTTGAAGGCGTCCTTGTAGTAAACCTTGACCGCATGGCCAAACACGATCGGATGCGACACCTTCATCATCGTCGCCTTGACGTGCAGCGAGAACAGCAAATTGGTCTCGTAGGCGTCCGCGATCTGTTCTTCGTAGAACTTCACGAGCGCCTTCTTGCTCATGAACATGCTGTCGATGACTTCGCCGTCGAGCAGGGCGACTTCCGGTTTCAGGACGTGTGCATTCCCATCCTGATCGATCAGTTCCATGCGCACCGTGCGGGCGCGGTCCAGCGTCATGGATTTTTCGCCGTGGTAGAAATCCCCTTCGCGCATGTGGGCGACATGGGTGCGGGAGGCCATGCTCCATTCGCCCATGGAATGCGGGTTTTTCCTGGCGTATTCCTTGACCGCCTTGGGAGCGCGCCGATCCGAATTGCCTTCGCGCAGGACAGGGTTCACCGCACTGCCCAACACCTTGGCATAGCGTTTTCGGGTTTCCTTATCCTCTTCGGCCGCTTCGTCCTGCGGATAGTCCGGAACGTCGTAGCCTTGTTGCTGCAGCTCCTTGATCGCGCTGCGAAGCTGCTGCAGGGCGGCGCTGATATTCGGAAGCTTGATGATGTTGGCTTCCGGGTCTTGCGTCATTTTTCCCAGAATCGCCAGATTGTCCGGTACGCGTTGCTCGTCGCTCAGGCGCTCGGGAAACGCCGCGAGAATGCGTGCAGCCAGGGAAATGTCGCTTAGCCCGACATCAATTCCCGCCGGATCGAGATACCGCTTGATGATCGGCAGAAAACCCGCCGTCGCGAGCATCGGGGCTTCGTCGGTGAAGGTATAGGTAATCTTCGATTGGGTAGCGCTCATCGATCAGCCTTTGATTTTGGTCGCGCGTGATCGCGCGACGGAAATGCAATCCGCCGCCTTCAGCGGCTGCCGAGCAACGAAGATGGCGTCAAGGCCGCTCGGCTTTCGTGGGGCCTGATTCTAATCGTTTCGGCGAGTGGCTGCCGGCTCTCGTTGCTGGCTGGCAGGCCTTCAGCGAGGCTGTTGCAGCAGGAAGCAAAGCAGCGCCTTCTGAGCGTGCAGGCGGTTCTCCGCCTCTGCCCATACCAGGCTCTGCGGGCCATCAATGACCGACGCGGTGACCTCTTCCCCGCGGTGAGCCGGCAGGCAGTGCAGAAAGACGGCGTGGTCGGCCGCCTTGGCCATCAGCGTATCGTCGACCTGATACGCCGCGAACGCCGCCATGCGTTGCGCCTGTTCGGACTCCTGGCCCATGCTGGCCCAGACGTCAGTGACGATCGCGTCAGCGCCTTCGGCGGCCTGTTCGGGGTCGCGCATCAATTCGACGGCGTCGCCGCATTGCGCGAGCACGTCCGCATCCGGGTCGAATCCTTCCGGGCAGGCAACGCGCAGCTGAAAACCGAATTGCCGGGCGGCCAGAGCAAACGAGCTGCAGACATTGTTGCCATCGCCGATCCAGGCCACGGTCCGGCCGCTGATCGAACCGAAATGCTCCACCAGCGTCTGCACATCGGCCAGCAACTGGCAGGGGTGATAGCGGTCGGACAAGCCGTTGATGACGGGTACGTCGCAGGCCGCGGCGAATTGCTCCAGCGCCTGTTGGTCATCGTTTCGAATCATCACGATGTCGACCATCCGGCCCAGCACGCGCGCCGTGTCCTCGATCGGCTCGCCGCGCCCGAGCTGGGTGTCGCGCGGGGACAGAAACAGCGCATGACCGCCGAGCTGTGCCATGCCGGCCTCGAAGGAAACGCGTGTTCGTGTCGAGCTTTTCTCGAAGATCATCGCCAGCGTGCGGCCGACCAGCGGTCGATGCGTATGACGCACCCGTTTCAGGGCAATCGCCTGCTCGATGAGGGTTTCGAGCTCAGCAGGGGAGAAGTCGAGCAGCGTGAGAAAGTCGCGTTTCATCGATTGGGTTCCAGTTTATGGACCGGAAAAAGAAAACGGGCCGCCCGGTGGCCGGGCAGCCCGTCGAGCCGTGGCCGGAGCCTTTAGGCGTTCAGGTTCTTCTCGACGAAGTCCCAGTTCACCAGTGCCCAGAAGTTCTCGAGATACTTCGGGCGGGAGTTCCGGTAGTCGATGTAGTACGCGTGCTCCCACATGTCGGCGGTGAGCAACGGCGTGTGGCCATCGGTCATCGGGTTTTCCGCGTCGTCGGTGTTGACGATGTCCAGCTTGCCGTCGGCGGTCTTGACCAGCCAGGTCCAGCCCGAGCCGAAGTTGCCGGCGCCCGAGGTGTTGAACTTCTCTTTGAAGTCGTCCAGCGAGCCGAAGGCGTTGTCGATCTCGCCGCTCAGCGCGCTGCTGGGGCTGCTGCCGCCAGGGGTCAGACCGTTCCAGAAGAACGTGTGATTCCAGATCTGGGCGCAGTTGTTGAACAGGCCGCCGGGGCCTGCGTTCTTGATGATCTCTTCGAGTGACGCGTTGGCGAACTCGGTGTCGTCGATCATGCCGTTCGCCTTGTCCACGTAGGTCTTGTGGTGCTTGCCATAGTGGAAGTCCAGCGTTTCCTTGGACATATGGGGCTCTAGAGCGTCACGTGCGTACGGCAGTTCAGGAAGTGTGAATGCCATGGTGCAATCTCCTTGACTGTTGGCGAATCAATGGCGCCGGGGGGCGCGCCAAATGGGGTGTAACCATAGGCGAGCGGTGTATTCCTGACAATTACCTGGATGGATTTGTCACATCGTTATTCGTTGATTTTCCGGTGAACCGCGCGGTCGATTCGGCGCGATCCTTGCTGGGTTTCTACAGCGGGCGGCAGGCGATCTCCGGTCCTGTATAATCCGCGCCCGTTTGTTGTCGCCGCATCCGCGGTGACTGTCTAGAACACCGACGGAGGTGGTTTTCAATGGACGCCCTGCAACGCATCAAGGAGAAGGTCGAGGAGAACCCCATCATCATTTTCATGAAGGGTTCACCGGACTTCCCACAGTGTGGTTTTTCCGCACGTGCCTCACAGGCGCTCAACGCCTGTGGCGTTCCCTACGCCTATGTGAACATCTACGAAGATGAAGAGATTTATCGCGCGCTGCCCAAGTTCGCGAATTGGCCGACCTTCCCGCAGCTCTACGTCAAAGGGGAGCTGATCGGGGGCTGTGACATCACGCTGGATCTCTACCAGACCGGTGAGTTGCCACGCATGCTCAAGGAAGCTGGCGGCGTCGAGGCCTGATGCTCGCAAGCTTTCGCAAAACGCCCGCTTCATGCGGGCGTTTTTGTTCATGAGTCCGGCCGCGGTGTCCGGCCCGGCGGACGCGGTGCGACTGGATCGATGGCTGTGGGCGACTCGCGCGTTCAAAACCCGGGCGCTCGCGCAGGATGCCGTCCGGCGGGGCCAGGTGGTGGTCAACGGGCAGACGGCCAAACCGTCGCGCGGCATCCGCGTCGGCGACATCGTCGCGTTCAGCAAGGCCGGGGTTCGCGATGAGGTCGAGGTATTGGTGTTGCTCAATGATCGTGTCGGTGCTCCGGTGGCGGCTCAAGCCATGCGGCGCACCGAAAACGGCGATCGCATTCACGCAGAAGACACCGAGCGCCGACGCATCGAGCGGTTGGAAAATCAATCCGTCGCGCCGACCCATCGGCCCAACAAGCAGGGCCGCCGCGCCATCCGTCGCTTCAAGGAAAGCTCCTGAGCGGCGTCGCGTCTGGAACCGATCTTTTTGAGGCAGGTGAACGCGACGGCAGGGCCGCCGAGTAGCGGGGTTGCCTTACCGCGCTGCGCCGACCGCCACCGAGGCGGTCCCTCTCGCCAGGTGGCGGCCGTAAACGGTCAGCGCGATGACGGATAGGTACATCAACAGCCCGTAGACGGCCGAAGCCAGGGCGAGTTCGGTGCTGCCGAGCAGCGACAGCGCAACGGTCAGGCCTAGCGTGGTGTTTTTGATGCCGACCTCAATGGCCAGCGTCAGGCCATCCGCCGAACTCAATCCCGTCCACTTGCCAACAATCAGGCCCAGGGCGAGGGCGCTCAGGTTCAGTGCCAGCACGGGTGCCCAGGCAGCGGCCAGCCAGGCCGGGAGATTCGCCCACTCGGCGATGACAATGCCGATGATGATTGCGATCAGCACGATGATCGAAAACGCACTGATGATCGGCTCCGCCCGGCTGGCTGCCGCTGGCGCCGCGGCCTTGATGCTCATTCCGATCCCGACCGGGATGACGACGATCACCAGCATGGTGATCAGGGTTCGGGTCACGGGCATGGAGAGGGCTTCGGATTCGCCCATGAACGTGGTCAACGCCAGATTCACGTAAAGCGGAAGCGTGAGAATCGTGATCAGGCTGGCGAGCACGGTCAGGGTGATTGAAAGTGCCAGCGAAGCCTTGGCCAGGTAACAGAGCAGGTTCGAGGTGGTCCCACCAGGCAGGGCGGCCACCAGCACCAGGCCCACGGCGAATATTCCACCACCCGCCAATCCGCCGATCGCAAACCCCAGTGCCGGAACGGCCAGAAGTTGCAGCGCCAGGCCAATCGCCACGCCGCGTGGCTGCTCGGCCACGCGACGGAAATCACCTACTGCCAGGCTCAGGCCCATCCCCACCATGATGATGAACAGGGCCGCGGGCAGGCCGATGATGACCAGTGCGTTGCCTTCCATGCTTGTCCCCTCTGATTATTTGCCGCCAGTATGCCCGAGCGCCCTGGTTGCTGGTGTCATTCGAGAACGATGCGAAGGTCCAGCCGCATGGCAGCTATTTTTACCGATAATCCTGCGAGGGAGTCCTGATGCACCACGCCATTGAATCCTTGCGCCTGCGCGCGATTCCGCATGCGGTAGACGCCGCTCGAGCCGAGCAGCGCATCCAGGCCATGCGGGCCATGCCGGCGATGGTTCACGGCAGTGTCGAATTGGAACGGGTTGATGACCGCCTGATTGCCGTTCGCGTTCGCCAGTTGCAGGCGCATCACTTCGGCGGTTTCTCCGGCACTCGGCAGGTCGTCAACGGCGCGGTGCTGGCCGGGCTGTTCGATTGCGCATTCGGTGTTGCCGCGCGCCTGCAATACGACTCCGGTGCGACGGTCACCGTGGACTTGTCGATGCAGTACATGCAGGCCACGCATGGCCCGCATGTCACGGTCTATGGCGCGGTCGTTTTATCGCGCGCCAGGCTGGCATTCAGTGAGGCCATCGTGATCGATGGTCGCGGCGAGCTGACCGCCCGCGGGACTTGTACCTGTACCGCGGTTTATCGAGAGGCGGCAGATGATCGGGCGCGCTGAACCAGCTACGCTTTCATGCCCAGGTGATGGCCCAGCTGGAGACCATTCCGCGTTGCAATCGATACTCCGCGATGCCGAGCAGCAGTTCGCGGCGTTGTATGTCGACGTCGTGGAACTGCTCAACGCCCAGTACTTCAGGCACGACACGTTCGAGGCAGTGCCATCGCAATGACTCAAGCGCAGTGACTCCGGCACCGCCGACACGACATCACGGTGACACGCCGAGCAATTCTTCGATCGCCTGGATATAGATCTCGATCGGCAGGTCTTCCGGGGCAGCCGATGTGGCGGTGATCAGCGCCTGCTGCTGCTGGGCATTGAATTGCGCCACGGTGGCATTGTCTGTGCCCAGCTGCGGCGAGATGTCCGGTGGCGCCCGGTGCCGCGTGGCCTGCTCGTAGTCGTAGGCAATGCCGATGCCGGTGCCCTCGTCGAAGCGGCGAACGAAGATTTCCATGCCACGCGGGACGCCGACCGAGGTATCGAAGCCGACCGGCACGACGATGGACCCCATGTGTGTGGTCGAGCCGAGGTCACAGGTGCGACCGCCGGTGGGGCCGGGCGACAGGATGAACGCATCCAGGCGCACCGGGTCGCCGTCATCGTCCAGCACCGGATTTCCATCGGCATCGGTGAGTGCGTCCATGACGCTTTCGACATAGGCCCGCTCGGAGGCCATGGCGTCGAGCTGCTCCTGCGTGCCCGGCTGGTCGGGGTCGCTGGTGGCCGAGACAGCGACCAGCGCCACCGTGCGCGGCCCCACGCGACCGGTTTCCAGAATGCCGTCCAGCAGCTGGCAGGCGTCGCGGCTGTTGGCGCTGCCGGCGTTCAGGCTGCTCAGGCAGCGGCGCGGTGAACTGCCGCCTTCCTGCTCGAAGATATTGAAGTAGTCACCGACGTCGTAGTTGGTGTTGCCGGCGCCACGGCTGGTGAAGTCCGGCAGATAAATGTCGTGGATGTGGGCGCCCATGGTGGCCATCTGGTTCACCGCTGCGGCGATCAGCTCGCCCTGGGCGCCGGCGCCGTAGGGTTCCGTATTGCTGCCCAATTGTCGGAGCACTCCGATATGACGGCCGGCTACGCCGTGGGCCTCGCGATTAAGGAATTGCGCGTAACTGGCGGGCCGCGCCGAGGCCGGGTACTCCAGCGTGCGGGGATCACGCGCGTCGACGCTGGCCATCGCGGTGAGCATCAGCGCAGCGTCGCGGACGGTCCGGGTCATCGGACCGCCGGTGTCGCGAGCATGGGACAGTGGGAAGATACCGTGCTGGCTGACGACGCCCAGTGACGGACGGATGCCGACTAGACCGTTCACCGACGAAGGATGACGAATGGACTGGCAGGTGTCGGAGCCCGTGCCGCCCAGCGCGAAGTTCGAGGCCAGTGATGCGCCGGTACCACTGGAGGAGCCGGCCGGTGACTCCGCCGTGTTGTAGGGGTTCGAGACCTGGATGGCCCGTGCGGAAAAACCCGTCGTGAAGTAGGCGAACTCGTCCTGATTGGCCTTGCCGAGAATCAGCGCGCCCGCGGCTCGCAGGCCGCGCACGCTTTCCGCGTCAATGCCGGCTTGATGCCCCAGCATGGCGTAAGAGCCCGACGTGGACGGCGCATCGAACGTGTCGTAGTTGTCCTTGAGCAGCACCGGCATGCAATGCAGATAACGCGCGCCAACGCCTGCGTCGCGTGCGTACAGCGTGTCCAGCTCTGCAGCCTGTTCCAGCGCGTTGGCATTGATGTGCAGCACGCCGCGAATCGGCAGGAGGCCGGATGGTTGCAGCGCGTCGTTATAGGCAAATATGCGGTCGATATAGCGCTGGGTGAGTTCCGCGCAGGTCAGTGCATCGTCATCTTCAGTGATTTGCTCGCCGGCCAGCGCGGCGTGCACGTCGGCCAGCGTGGCTTCTACCAGTTCGAAGATCACCGGTTCGCCCGGTGGTTGGCCCGGACCGCCCGCGACGGGCGTGTCGCCGGATGGGCTTTGCCCACAGGCCGAGATCAGCAGGACGAGCGGACATAGAGCGCGCCAGAGCGCATCGCGATGTGTCATGGCCAAGACCGGGCGGGGCGCCGTGTGCTCCGGCGCGATGCGGCGGATGCAGCAAGGTCAATGCCATGAACTCAGCGGAGCGTGCAATGGGGACGCGCCCGCGACGAGACGGCCGCATGCGCCATCTGTCGCCGGCTCGTCTGGTGCAAACTCTGTGGTGTTTCCCTACTGTTGCCGGATGAGCATGACGCAGGCCTTCAACATCGCGCTGATTCTGGTCGGGGATGAGCTGCTATCCGGACGCCGGCGCGATGCTCATTTGCCGCACTTCGCCGGCGTGTTTGCCGCCAGGGGACTGAACCTGCGACAGGTCTGGGTGGTGGGCGACGGCCGCGAGGACATCGCGCGCGTGCTCGGCGATAGCCGACGCCTGCATTGCCCGGTGCTCTGCTGCGGTGGTATCGGCGCGACGCCGGATGATCAGACCCGGCAGGCCGCGGCCGAAGCCTTCGGCAGTCCTCTGGAAATTCACGAAGCCGGCCGTCACCTACTCGAATCGCTTTATCGCGAACGCACCTATCCGCATCGCATCCGGATGGTGGAGTTTCCTCAGGGTGCCGAACTCATTCCCAATCCGGTGAATCAGGTGCCCGGCTTTTCGTTGGACCGGCATCATTTTCTTCCAGGCTTTCCGGAAATGGCCTGGCCGATGGCCGAGTGGGTGCTGGAACGGGTGTTCGGGGAGGTAGACACCGCAGCGGCTTTGGTGACCTGTCGACTCGGTTTTCGTGGCGTGCCTGAATCGGATCTGATCCCGTTGCTGGATGCCGTGGGCGCCCGCCACCCCAAGGTCAAGCTGTCCTGCCTGCCCAGCATGCGGGACGGGTTTCCGGTGGAGGTCGGTGCCACCGGCCGCTCGATCGACGCGCGGGCAGCCATTGATGATTTTCATGCGGGCGCACTGGGTGCAGGCCTGGCACCGCATACGCTGGAAGCCGAAGCGAAAGACGCCGACGCCTGAGTCACCGAATCACCCGCCGGGGGGGGCAGCAACCGGTGCCGTTTAGCCTCGGCGCCATCGGTTGGCGAGCGCGCCGGCGCCGATGACGCAGGCTGCGCCCACGAACTTGCCATGGTCCATGCGCTCATCCCAGAACAACCAGCCCAAGGCCGCAGCAAACGGTACGGTGCAGTACACCAGCGTGCCGATCTCGGCGGCTCGCGCCAAAGCATAGGCGCGGGTCAGGCACAGCTGGCCTGCCGTCGCGGCCAGACCCACGCCGACCATGATCAGCCAGTCCGTTGGACGCATCGCCGGCCAGGACAAGGCGGCGGGGATTCCGGAAATGAGCACGGCAAGCGCAGCAAAATAAAGCACGATGCGGGGCGCGGGCTCGGTGGACGACAGCTTTCTGACCACCACCATCGCGACGGCTGCGAACACCGCGGCCATCGCGCCGATGAGACCATCGAGCGAGGCGACCGCTCCGGTGGGTTTGACGATGAGGCTAATGCCGATCAGCCCGAGCGCCGTGGCGACATGCACCTGCCAACGTGGGCGTTCATCCAGGACCAGCCAGGCAATCCATGGAATGAACACGGGCATCGCGAAGTTCAGCAACACCGCATCGGCTAGCGGCAGGCGGCCAAGGGCGAAGAAGAAACAGTACATCGCGGCCACGCCGAAGCCCGCACGGGCCACGTGTAAACCCAGGCGCCGAGTCGTAAATGACACGCGGTGTCGGCCGACGAATAGCGGCACCAGCAGCGCCACCGCAACCAGATTGCGCAGAAAGACGATGGTCTCGTTGGGCAGCTGGTCCGCCGCGAGCTTGATCAGGCTGCCCATCACGGCGAACAGCGCGCCGGCGGTCACCGCGAATGCGGCGCCAAGTCGAGGGTTGTCTTCAGACATGGGGGGACAGGGTCACCTGTGGGCGTGCAGAAAATTAGGCTTGTTAATTACTTGTTGATTATCGACCGAATCGACCGGAATGCCATCCGTTGATCGGAAAGGGCATCGTGATATGCCGCAAAATTCGGAGTATTCCGCCGGGGGGCTGGTTCGTGCGACGTGTGCGTTTGGCGCCGCCGTTATGCTGTTCAGGGAAACTTAACGAGCGTTCAGATAATCTGTGCGGTCGGAATCGCTGACGAAATTACAGGGACACCTATGGCCCAGGCGCACATCCTCCTGGTAGAGGACAATCCGGCCGATGTTCGGCTGACGCAGGAAATTCTGCGAGAAACTTCGCTGGATTTTGAGCTGGCTGTCGCCCGTGATGGTGAGCAGGCGATGGCGATGTTGCGTCGTCAGGGAGCCCACCAGGACGCCACGGTTCCGGACCTTGTGCTGCTTGATCTGAACCTTCCGCGCAAGGACGGCCGCGAGGTGCTCGCCGAGGTCAAACAGGACCCGTCGCTGCGACGCATCCCGATCATTGTGCTGTCGACCTCCAAGGCCGAGAGCGACGTGCGGACCTGTTACGACCTGCATGCCAATTGCTATCTCACCAAACCGGTGGATCTGAATCATTTCGCCGAAATGGTGCAGATGATCGAGCGCTTCTGGTTCAACCTCGCTTTACTGCCGCCAAAATCTCCCTCCGAGATCACGGCGGGGTAGCGGACATTGCGGCGCGGCCATGAACGCCACTGAAATCAACTTGCTGCTTGTCGAGGATTCCAGGCTTGACGCGCGGCTGATTGAGGAGCGTTTGCGGCTGGCCAGTCCAGGCTCTGTCTTAGTGCGGCACGCGATGACCTTGGCCGAAGGCCTTGGGCAAGTCGCCGCACACCGGCCCGACTGCATCCTGCTCGACCTGCATCTGCCGGATGGTGTGGGCGTGGAGAACGTGGAGGCCATGCTCGAGGCGGCGGACGGTACGACGCTAGTCGTGATGACAGGGCTTAATGACGAGTCCACTGCCATCGCCGCGCTAAAGCTCGGCGCTCAGGAGTATCTGCTCAAAGACCAGTACGACGGCCCCAGCCTGATGCGGGTGCTGCGTCATGCCATTGAGCGGAACCGTCTCGTCCGTGAACTCGATGCGCAGCGCGAGGAGCAATACTTTCACGCCAGCCACGATGTACTGACCGGTCTGGCCAACCGTCAGCTATTCGATGAACAGGCGACCCAGGCTGTGCGTTCTGCGTCGCGGGGCGCGCACGAAATGGCGTTTTGCTACATCGATCTTGATGGGTTTAAACCAGTTAACGACTTGCATGGGCATGCTGTCGGTGATGCGGCCCTGATCCAAGTGGCTAAGGTCCTGCAGGCCGTGGTGCGCGATTCCGATCACGTCGCGCGTCTGGGCGGCGATGAGTTCGCCGTGATCCTGGCGGATTTCGGGCCAGGTGAATCCGCGCGTGAGCGGGCAAACCGGGTGGCTGATCGCATCATCAACCAGATCGCCGCAATCGAGCAGGTGTCCGGCGAACCGGTGCAGATCGGCGCCAGTGTCGGAATATCGGTGTTCCCGGGGCACGGCCGCTCGGTAGAAAAACTCATCGTCAACGCTGATATGGCGATGTACGCCGCCAAGCGGACGGGGCGTGGGCGGGTCGTGATCTACAGCGACCAGATGCGTGGACTGCCGGGGTCGGCAGCCGACGACGATGTCCTTGATCTGGAGCGTGCGATCACGTCCCAGGAGTTCGCGCCGTATTTCCAACCGATTTTTGCCTCTGACGGACGTCGGCTCGAAGGCGTTGAAGCGCTGATCCGATGGCGCGGCGACGAGGCCTGCGGGCAGCAGTCGACCAAAGAGTTGATTGACGTTGCGCGGCGCGAGCGGGTGCTGGATCGGATCGAGACGCAAATGATCACGCTGGCCATCCGGCAATTTTCACAGTGGGACCGTGACGGAATCGCGCCCGGGTTTCTGGCCTTGAACATCTCTGCGCAAAGCCTTTCAAATGAACGAATTATCACTGCTCTGCGGCGCGCGATAGACGTGGAGGGCTTGCCCGGTCACCGCCTGTGTGTCGAGATCGAGCCGGTTTCACAATCGGATTTGGCGGCGGTCGCTTTGGCCACCCGGTCGCTGCGTGAATGGGGCGTTCACGCCACGCTGCAGTTGTGGGATGCGGATATCTCGATCGCCGAGCTGGCAAGCTATCAAACCGGCACGGTCAAGTTGCGGCGGCCACTGGTCGAGGCGTTGTTGGCCGATTCAGAGGATTCGAGGCGCCGTGTCGCGGAGGCGGTGATCGCAGTCGCCACGACGCTCGGGAGAGCGGTGGACCTGTGTGGTATTGAGTCGGACGATGAAGCCCAGGCGCTCATCGGGCGCGGCTTCACACGGTTGCAGGGCAACTGGAGACAGGCAGCGGTTAGTGCGCCGCAATTCAGGTTGTGGCTGGAAAAGGACGGCTCGCACGTCTCGCTGAGCCATCCGGACTGATACAACAAAATCCTGCTAGGAGGCCAGCATGAGCTGGATCGATAGTCTTTTCGGGCCGGCAGGCTTGATGCCGCACGGCGTGTGTTTTCTGATGCGGTCAGATCTGATCGCGCTGCACGTGATTGCGGATGGCTTGATCGCCTTCGCTTACTTCTCGATTCCGGTCACGTTGCTGCACTTCGCCCGCAAGCGAAAGGACATACCGTTCAAGCATGTCCTGGCCTTGTTTGCGGCGTTCATTCTGTTGTGTGGCATGACGCATATCTTCGGTATCTGGACGATTTGGCGGCCCGTTTATTATCTCGAGGGCGTGGTTAAAATCGTCACTGCGATCGTATCGGTGCTCACCGCCATCGTGTTGATACCGCTCGTGCCGCAGGCTTTGTCAATGCGCAGTCATTCCGAACTGGAGGCCATTAACCGCAAGCTGGAAGCCGAGGTGCAGCGCCGCGCGGATGCCGAACTGCAGTTACGTCGGACGGTCAACAAACTCACCCAGTCGAACGCGGAACTCGAGCGATTCGCATACATCGCCTCGCATGATCTGCAAGCGCCGCTGCGAACCATCGGCTCGTTCACCGGCCTGCTGGGGAAACGGTATTCAGAGTCTCTGGATGACGGTGGGCGTGAGTATCTGGAGTTCATCCAGCATGGGGTCACCGACATGCGCACGCTGATCAACGATTTGCTGGAACTGTCCCGTGTCAATTCGGCCGAACCGAAGATCGAGGCAGTGGATACCGGTGACGTGGTGGAGCATGTGGTGGAACAGCTCCATGCGGATATCGAGAGTTCCGGAGCGACGGTGGAGTTCGGCGAACTGCCCACCGTGGATGCCGATGCCCGGAGTCTGCAGCAAGTCTTTCTGAACCTGATCGGCAACGGCATGAAGTTTCAGCCGGAGGGCCAGGCACCGCATGTGCGGGTGCGCGCATGGCGCGTGGGCGACGGCTGGCAGTTTTCCGTGCAGGACAACGGAATCGGCATGTTGCCGGAGGACCGTGACCAGATCTTTCTGGTGTTCAAGCGTCTGCACACAGCCGACGAATATCCGGGGACCGGCATCGGTTTGTCGCTGGTCCAGAAACTGGTGCAGAAGCGCGGTGGTGAGATCCGGGTGGACAGCGCACCGGGGCAGGGCAGCACCTTTGTCTTCGACATCCCGGACAGCCTGCCCGAGGAGTCGACCCTGGCGACGCCGGGTCAGGCGTCGCCAGAGGCGGTGTTGGTCTAGATCGCTTTACCGGCCAGCAACATCCAGGTTTCGACCACGGTATCCGGGTTCAAGGAGACCGATTCGATTCCCTCGTCCAGCAACCACTGCGCCAGATCGGGATGATCGGACGGCCCCTGGCCGCAGATGCCGATGTACTTGTTGTGTTTGCGGCAGGCCTGAATGGCCATGGACAACATGGCCTTGACCGCTGGATCGCGCTCATCGAACAGGTGGGCGATGAGCCCGGAGTCGCGGTCCAGCCCCAGTGATAGCTGAGTCATGTCGTTGGAGCCGATGGAGAAGCCGTCGAAGTACTCGAGGAACTCGTCGGCCAGCACCGCGTTGGAGGGTAGCTCGCACATCATGATCAGCTTGAGGTCGTGCTTGCCACGTTCCAGGCCATTGGCCTTGAGTGCTTCGGTCACGGCCTTGGCCTCGCCGACGGTGCGCACGAACGGGATCATGATCTGCACGTTGGTCAGCCCCATTTCCTCACGCACGTAACGCAGCGCGCGGCATTCCAGCTCCCAGCAGGCCTTGAAGTCCTCGGAGACGTAGCGCGAGGCGCCACGGAAGCCGATCATCGGGTTTTCCTCGTCCGGTTCGTAGCGCTCGCCACCCACGAGGTTGGCGTATTCATTGGACTTGAAATCACTCATGCGCACGATCACCGGTTCCGGCGCGAAGGCGCAGGCGATGGTCGCAACTCCCTCGGCCAGGCGGTGCACGTAGTAACTCACCGGATCGGTGTAGCCGGCCATCATCTGGCGAATCGTGGCCTGGATGTCGGCAGGTTGATCGTCGAATTCCAGCAATGCACGCGGGTGTACGCCGATCATGCGGTTGATGATGAATTCCAGGCGCGCCAGGCCGACACCCTTATGGGGCAGGCTGGCGAAGTCGAAGGCTCGGTCGGGGTTGCCGACGTTCATCATGATCTTCAGCGGGGCTTCGGGCATCTTGTCCAGCTCGATCTGGTCTATCGAGAAGTCCAGCTGGCCTTCGTAGATCAGCCCCGTATCGCCTTCGGCACAGGACACAGTCACGTCGATGCCGTCTTTGAGTATGTCCGTGGCGTCCGCGGTGCCGACGACGGCCGGGATGCCCAGTTCGCGAGCGATGATCGCGGCATGGCAGGTGCGGCCGCCGCGGTTGGTGACGATGGCCGAAGCCCGTTTCATGATCGGCTCCCAGTCGGGGTCGGTCATGTCGGTGACCAGCACGTCGCCGGGCTGCACGCGATGCATCTCGGAGAGATCATTCAGCACACGGACCTTGCCGGCGCCGATGCGGGCGCCGATCGCGCGTCCGGTGGACAGTACCTTGCCCTTGCCGGCCAGCTTGAAGCGTTCCAGCGTGCTTGCGCTGCTGCGGCTTTGTACCGTTTCGGGCCGCGCCTGCAGGATGAGCAGTTCGCCGGTCTCGCCGTCCTTGCCCCACTCGATGTCCATTGGACGCCCGTAGTGGTCTTCAATGATCACGGCCTGACGCGCCAGGGCTTCAACGTCTTCGGCAGTCAGGCAGAACTGCCCGCGTTCGTCGGCGCTGGTGTCGACAAACTCGGTGGTCTTGCCGACGGTCTTATCCTCTGTGTAGACCATCTTGATGGCCTTGGAGCCCAGGCCGCGACGCACGATCGCTGGCTTGTCGGCTTTCAGATTCGGCTTGTACGCATAGAACTCGTCCGGGTTTACTGCGCCCTGGACCACGGCTTCGCCCAGCCCCCAGGAGGCGGTGACGAACACCACGTCACGGAAACCCGATTCGGTGTCCATGGTGAACATGACGCCGGATGCGCCGATGTCCGAGCGCACCATGCGCTGAATCCCGGCCGACAGCGCAACCAGCTTGTGATCAAAGTTCTGGTGTACGCGATAGGAGATCGCGCGATCATTGAATAGCGAGGCGAACACGTCTTTGATCGCCTCCAGCACCGCGTTGATGCCGCGGATGTTCAGGAA
>OOGU01000168.1_pt1 | contig 15600 bp, 3 predicted proteins | sample 1670261 | NCBI WGS metagenome assembly OOGU01 (sample SAMEA98137168, study PRJEB22522) | marine metagenome | biome: marine biome; feature: marine water body; material: sea ice | place: Arctic Ocean | collected 04-Sep-2015 | depth 1.3 m
ACTCGTGTCCATAACCCGCCAGGCTGTGTGGGCTGCATGTCGATGTCCGGGGGATCAGGGCCTGGGTCTTGCGTCGGAATGACGTCCGGAAGTGCATGCCATGTTCCCTTTGAGCTCTCGGACTCCCTGTACCAAAAATAATCATTCTGGACATGTAATTGGCAACCGTTGGAGTTCACCCTCAATGGGGAATCTTGAAAAGAACAATTCAAATTGTCATAAGCAAGTTCATACGGATTCAGACCTCGGCTGAGGTTGTTGTACCTGTATGTCTCCGTGCGCTGCATGGTGACCAAGTTGACGTACTGCTCTTTGTAAAGGAGTTGTTCAGCCTGCATGTTTTTGACCTGAGCTAGGTCCTCAGGGGGCATGGAATTCATCTGTGCCAAAAGGGGGCTCAACGCCTCATTCAAAGATTTCAACATGGCCTTCTTTTTCTCCAAGACAGTAGCACGAGCTTTAAGCTCAAGGGCCATGTTTTTCAAGATGCTCTCACGGGCAGTCGTGTCACGGGGCCCAGAAAGAAAATCAAGAGTGGGTGCGTCCCCCTCATCAGTATTGATAGGGGGTGTTCTGGAAGTCCAGCGCTTAGCCTGAGCAATAGGTGAATTTGCCGTGGGATTAGCCGCACTAACATTTTCACCTGATCCTGCGGCTGTCGCGTGATCATCTTCATCAACTTCAATCACAATGGGTATGGAAGACGGAGGAGGCGGGGCCGGAGGGACCTGGGGCTGATCAGACGCATGACTTTCCCAGAGGGTAAATGCGGTGAAATTGGGCGTGATCTTAGATACACTTCCCATCTTGCGGGCGTTTCCGCCCGGTCGTGCCCACTGTGTTCCCGGAAGGGGTTTGTTCAGAGGGACATTGGTCCAGCCCGTGTACCTAATCAGATTCTCCAAAGTGCCTATTTCATAATTCAAAGTGGAAGTCAAGTTGGATATAACCTCGCCCTTAGGGTCGATAGACTGCAAGCCAACCAAAGTGTCACTATGGCATGTTCGAAGCAAATTTCGGCGCAACCCTGCAAATGCCTCACCATGTGTCTTAGTGCTTACAGAGGGGGCTCCATACCACCTGTTAAGGATGGTGTCGTTCAGAGTGTTTTGACGCCAAGCTTCCAACAACAATGCAAGCTCCTTGGGTACATCCGCCGCGAATCTCAGGGGGATGCCCCCGTGGGGAGGCATTTTCTGCCCAATCAAGTTTTGCTTTTCAGCATCATCAAGGTTGGGGTCAGCCTGAGCGCTGGGCCTGGGCGTATCATCACACACTAAATCATGGGGTGGTGGGCCAATATCAACATACTGACCATTATGCAAAACTATGAGCCAAACACCAGAGGAATCAATCTGACCAAGACGCTCGCCGAACTTGGCGCACCAAGCCCAATAATCGCCGTTGGTGTCAAAACGCGTCCAATGCAGCTGCAGGTCGTTCGGCACAATCTCGCACATCGTGTGAAGGGAAAGCTCAGGAGAGCAGGCAGCCGCACACACAAGCACCGGTGGTTCTCGATCCACTTCATATAAACATAAATCATCATCATCACTGTCCCATTCACATGGAATGAAGCAACAAAATGCGCCAACGACGGGAACGTCAAGGGCTTTAACATCATGTTGAATGGACTTGTGAATCATGTCAGCAATCTTGGGGGTATAACACTGAGTTTCCTTAGTGTTTTGCCCACCACACTTCGCATGGGAAAGAGAGTGTTTGCCATCACACATCTTAAACAGAAATGTGTCCAAAGTGGAGTTCAAACAAGCAATTCTCCATGGTTTGTTAATTGGGTGGCCAACCTGTGGTCCATGTCGAGCGACGAGTCCATACATGCACCCGTCAAAATCGGCATATGAGAAACCATGTTTACCAAGAAAGTCAGACATGCGAGGGTCGTGCCAATAGGAACAACCCCTTGGTAACTCGAGCAAAATGCGTGAACCAACACGAATGGCATGTTTGGCAACAATAAGAAAAGAATCCCACAGCTTCCAAAAGACCACACGTCTTTTATCAATCTTAGCACGAGTAGACGGCCCTCGGGCCGCATTAAAGTTACACCACTTGCTCCCCCCGGTGCAAGGACCTGTAAAGAAGATGGTATCTTTGGGCCCGCGGAGCCCATCGATAGCACGCTTTCTACCCTTTAAAGAGGTAAAATCATCTTCAATAGTGATGTCGATGAACCTACAATTCTTATTAAATCTGGAGGACTTATGAAGGTGGTTATTACGCTCACAACATGCTTGAACCAAGTTGTACTTTTCATCATCGTCAGCATGATCCTCCGAGGTCGTAAACGCACTCGAGGCAACAAACTCAACAGGTTCATGAATGTCCCTGTTCGTCTTAGACAAACAGGGTGGAACACAAAAGGCAGATGAATATGAAAGATCAATAATGTCGTTGGCAGCAGCTGCGCCAGAGCGCGGATGCAGCTTCCAATAATCCTTCGCAGCAATACGCCCTGTGTTGTCAGCGCTGTAGTTCTCGTCTCCGTTGGGGTAGTCGACGGCGTCGCTGGCGACCCACCTATCATACAACCCTTCTTCGGTACGCCACTTCTGGTATTCGCCAGTAAGTGGCTTCTTAACATCGCCGTAGCGATCATCTTCGGAATTTTGATTCGGATCAAAGTGCGCTCCGCTGTCGTAAAGCACAACAACGTAGCACCCCCCTGATCCATGACTCGGAATTTTGATAGTGTCGGGTCTAATCATCATCATTTCTCCCGGAAGAGATATGGTTTTGTTACAATTCCCGTTCAAAAAGACAACATTCGAAAAATCGCCAAGGAGGCAAACCAAAGAGTAGCCAATGGCAGGGAGTTTTCGAAGATACTTCTCACTAACGTCCAAACCAACGAAAATGGAATCCCATGTAAAGTTTGTGTAGAGCAAATCTTCGTAAAGCGAATAAGCAATCTCGCTTGCGAAGTCCTGAGCAACGAAAGTCAGATCCTCACAACCAAGGAGTTTACAAACTTCAATGTTATGCATGCCAATGTAACCACCATATGGGGTCAGAGTCTTACCGTCCGTCAAGGCCTTAGGCACATTAGGGATGGATAACTTAGGCCAAGTGATAGACATGACTCTATCGCTGAGGTTTTCAGTAAAAGACCTATCGAACTTGTTAACACGACCATTTTTAACAAAGATGTCGGTCGGAAGGTGCAAACCCTTCTTCTCATGTTCAATACGGTTGATGTTAGCAACGCTATGTGCCCAACCTGCGGGACTTGGCGCGCTAAGCTTAACATCATTCTCAAACTTAAAAATAGCCTTCTCAGCCATGGGCTTGATAACGCTCTTAGAATCAGCAAGCTTGCCCCACTTAACCCGGTCCTCGACCTTGGTCCAAGCGTTCATTCTCAAAATCCATGTAGTTCGGTAAGGCCAAACCTCACCATCAAACTTAGATTCGGGAGTGCGAAAGAGCTTCGGCTCCTTAGCAACCTGAACCGGGTTACCACACGAATCTTCATGCCAACCAACCTTAGAAGGGAGACCTTCGGGGGTTTCAACACGTTGAGAAGGGGGCCCCCCGCTTTGCGAGGGGGAATTGTCCATCAAGACCTGAACATATTCCATATCATTCAACAATTTGGGATCAACAATATTAATCAATCCGCACACGACGTCCCATTTAGCACCATCGGTGAAAGCCTTGGTGTAGATGTCAGCTGCCATCTTGGACGAAATCTCGTACACGAGTGTGATATCATCTCCTTTAAATCTTTCATACAGCCAGGAAACCGAAACACGATGAGTTCTGCGCAGATATCGCATGGTCGGGTTCCTACCAGTGGAAACAATATTAATCATCGCCTGATTGTCCTCATGAAACATAATCGGCGGTTTGTGGGGAAGCAAAGTATGCCAGAGATCAAGGGCCGGCAGGCCACACATTCTCAAACTAAAGTCTCCCGCAACAATTTCAGCTTCAGGGGTCGAATGACTAACACAAGACTGCCTCTTACTCTGCCCCGAAATGGGAAAACAGGAATTTGGGCCCCTTACTGACATGTGTAAGCCCGATGTAGATCGCTGGGTTGCAGCGCAACCCGCGAAGTCGGCGTCGGCGAACAAATGTGGCTGAAGTTGAGAACCATCATCACCAACCCACCCTACCAAACGAATGTGCAGGGAAGAGTGAATGTAACACATGAGCCTATAAAGCTTACGGTCACATTCGGACGTCCATCGCGTGATTTGACACGCAAGGTGAGTGATTGCTCTCAGAAGGTCAAAACGAGCCATGCGAGCCCCATAAAGACACTTCATCAAAATACATGCGGCAAATTTGCCCATCTTACCCTGGTCGCTCGCGGCCATAGGCGCACTGTCATTCTCACTGAGAGCCTTGCCTGCGGCCTTGGACTTCACGGTGTCAAGATCATTAATGTTCTTGTGGATGACAGGGGGTGGAAAGGTGTGTAAACACCAAGGACATTCAACAACAGGACCTGTGGCAGCTGGCGTCCCAGCGGGCCCGTCCTTCGAATCCTCAACAAGAAAGGGGGTACTGACCTTTTTAAAGCGTACGTTCCCCCCTGCCAACTCAGAATATTTATCGCAACACTGCTCGAAGAAACCCTGCATGTTGTAAGTCATGGAAGTCGCGAACTTCCCTGATGGTAACTTGAAGGATCCCATTTCATGAGTGCAACCGAGAAACAAACCAATGGCTTGGGGTTCTTCGATAGTGATGTCTTCTCGCAAGAGTTTCCAACCCTGTGCAAGGTTCCCCTTGGGGCCCGAAAGCTTGAAATCATCAACGTAGATAACGAGATACAACTTAAGCTTCGGGTGAAAATAGGTCGAGGGCCAGGTGGCCCCGATCGGTTCAAAACCCGCAGCACGAACACGAATGTCACAATGCTCTTCCCAAAAGGAACCACTGTCAGGGTGCCCGTAAAGGGCCTTCATCAACTGAACAACGGGACGTCTGATATGGGGGTATTTCTTTTTCCAAGAAGGAGGAATTTGTTCCGGAGGCAACGTGATCCAACAATCATTACCCTTCAGCTCGGCCTGAATGTAGGCCTGCTCGGCATCAGCAATTTGAACATTGTGGTTAGGCATGCATCCATAGCAGTCAGCAGCTCTGGACGCATCCATCGTGGCGGGGGAATTGCCCATGTCCTGAAACACGGCCATGTCCCAATTTTGATTAACGACACGATTACCTTGAAAAACTACGCGCCCTTTAAACTTGCGGGCGGGGTTCTTCTCGGGAAGCTCCGAGTTCTTTTCAACACAGATTCCAAACAACCAACCAAACTGGATTTCCTTCTTATTAGTCTTGGCCTCGGCGGCCACGTCAGACATGTCACGAACAACTTCGATGTTCCAAACGTTCTTCTCTTTCAAACGGTTCCACTCCTTATCCATAGCGGCCTTAGCCTTAGGATTCGACTCAATTTCCTTCTTGCCCACAGGTCTTGCGACGAGTGCGTTAAAAGGGAAACGTCGTGGAGCAACCTTAACACGATGATTGTCAATTACTTTCACAAAATCGGCTTTATAGTCATTAGTCAAAAGAGTGTTAACAGTAGGCATGGCAGGAACAAGATCATTATCGTCATCTCTGAGCTGCGGTGCGACGATGCCCTCGGCAGTCGGCGCGGCAACAGCAGCAACGCTACTGGGCTTCAAAGATTCAGCATGGTCTTGAGCGATGCGCTCCCAATGCTCCCACGGCGGCTCCTGATTCACATCGGCCTCGACTTCAACCTCAACAAGATCGGGGTCCTTACGGGACTCCTCAAGCTCATCCTCGACAGCCGCAGCCGCCAAGGCTTCATTAGCAGAAACCCAAGATTTCACAAGATCATCACTGCTTTTAAGCAAGCCCATAACACCCATGGGGGCACAAGCACACTCAGCAACAGAATTCTCGGGGTCATAGACGCCCTCAATGTTAATCTCAATTACCCCGGGGGTAGCGGGTGGTGGGCCACCGGATGAGGAGGACCCCCCCACCTGGTTAATACCAGCCACCGGCACGACCGGGACGGGCTCAACTTTAACAGTGCTGGGCTTCTTTCGGTGAAAGCCCCGCATCATGTCCCACGCTTCTGGGTCCCACCCAACAGGGCGAGATGTAGGCAACATGCGAACCCCGTCCTCACGGACCGGGTAAGGTCTACCATTCTTATCAAGTTTAACAAGGTCACCCTTTTTACCACGAAAAATGATTTTGTCGCCGGCTAGGCCGACGTCAACTGGGGGATATCTATCGAACGGAGCGATGATAGGAACCTCAGGCGCTGCAACCTCCTCTGCGCTCGTGGGTATAACCTCACTTGCAACAGGTGGGGGTGGCAGGCCTCCCCCCGCTTGAACAACCGCATCAAAGAGAGGTGGTGGGTCAAAGGGGTGAGCACCCTGATCAGAGTGTCTGAGGTCCGACTCTTTCTTCCCCTCCAAAGTAGAATTAATACGTTCATACTCGGATTTGCAAGGAAAATTGAGTTCTCCCATGTACAATGTGCATCGTTTGGTAATGTGGGGCTTGGCAAGCTTCTGATGGATATGAGTAGCCTTCTTAGACAAATCAGCATTAACAAACTCATCGAGATCCCAAACAAGATACTCGCCTTTCCAGTCGTAACCAGAGTGAAGACGGTAGCCGGCGAGAACGCCGACCTTGGAGGGTTCGTCCCACTTCCCAAGATCGGTCTTGGTGGTGGTAGGTTTGAATGAGACTCTGCAACCAAAGGGAAGGCGAAGCCCAGAAAACTCCGAGCCATGGGTCTTGAACCATGCGCTTTCGCCTGCAGAAAAATCGGTGTTCATCAAGAAAGTCAAACAAGGTCCGGCGAAACTCCAATAGCAAGGGGGAAGACCAGCCTCCAACAAGCAAGTTGTGGTTTTGCCAATGATAGTCTGGTTATTGCGCTCAGCCAACGAGTTGGTTTGAGGCATACCATCCTGAGCTTTATCATGCAAGATATTAAGCTCCTTCAAAGCCTTCTTAATTTCACCTGAATTGTCAGAGTAAAACAACTTAATCTTCCGTGTGCCCATGAAATGGCGAATGCTAAGAGAAGTGTCGTTCGAATCCTTGGTCAAAGTGGGGTAAATGTTGCGCAATCCGGAATAAACATCCAGGACGGTGAAAGCCTCTTTCTCGCCAGAACAACCAATCATTTGTTTGCGCTTAGAGTCAAGGTGGTCACCGGTAACAAGATCCCCCCACTTCTTGTATTCCCGTGTAAAAGCTCCTGTTTTGGACCGCTTGTTTTTCATGATACCACGAGCACAAGAGTCACAATAGGGATTTTTAGGGTTATGATCAAGCAAGTGAGCAAGGGACTTGGCCTCAGCTTTCAAGTCACGTTTGGGGTTCGGGACATCGTCGGGAACCTCATCATCATCAACAACATCATCATCAGCAATGCTTTCATCAATCTCTTCTTCAACCACGGCCATAGGCTCGCTGGGTTCAACTTCCTGAGCACCGGGACGGACTTCTTCGCCAGCTGCGCACGGCACCTGGTGGGCACTAGTGGGGACCTGAGGAACACACTCGGCCTTGCCGGGTCGAAGGTAGGGGATGTTATCTCTTACGATTAACTCAACAATCATTCCGTCGGGACAAATAAAATATGGTGCTTGGCCATTTAACCACACAAAAGAATAGCCCATCTCCATACATCGTCGACCAACTGAAAGAACAGGAGGCGTAGACGCAAGGATATGGGGCAATAATTCTTCCTTCAACTCTTTGTTATAAAGGTGTGCGGCTTCGGTGGACACGGTCTGACCATTAGCGGTGTTAAACGTCAACGGGTTCAAAGAAGCAGTGATTTTGACAGCGAGAGACTGCAAATCCTTTCTACTAATCAGATCATGACCGCACCCCGTGTCAATCAACCAAGACTTAATAATGTCAACATGTTTCTTGCTGGAGGCCGCGAGGGCATCACCCCCCGCTTTACCAAGTGAAGCAGCAAGATCAGAGACAGCCTGTTCGGTAAGAGCACTAACAGCGAATGGCTTCGAAGGTTTTGCCAGCATAGTGAACACAGGGGACGAAACCGGAGGCTCACAAGTGACAATTGGTTTACAACACGTGGGAATAATCACACTGCTATCGACAACCTTTTCAAAGTCGGGCACGGAGCCCCAATGCTCAAACTTGTGCATGATGGGTCTGTAGTACTCAATGCCGTAGGAGACGGGCAAAGAAGAAAGAGGATATGTGATAAACTGTGGTCTGCCCCAAGCGGCGTATCCGTCATTGATAGCATCAAAGGTCGACACAACTATGTCCCCCCAAAGGAGAACGGGTAGTCGCGTTTCATTCTTGTGCTGACGGGCCCCAAAGGTCACACCCTTAGAGGTAACATCAATCCAATCTTCCCCGCGCATGTCTTCATCAAATGGAATAGGAATAACACAACCAAGACCACATGCATGCTCAATGGCACGTTGTCGTGCGTGGGCACCCGAAATCAAACAACGAAGTTTATGATCAGCGGTCAAGGGGTCTTGGTCTCCAATTTTCCAAATAGGACCGGGTTCGCCGTCCTTTCTAATCTCGGCCCATTGGTCACCCCCCCAGAGGTCATCTTCCCAAGAGTAGGGGACTTCAATGGTCTGAACCACATCGTTAAACGCGATATGGTGGTTATGTTTTCGGGGCTTGCCGATGGAGGGAGCTTCGCTGCAAGCAGCTTCACTACCCCAATCAAGGACACAAGGAAAAGCAGGAGCCAAAGACTCGAGATTTTCTTCGGTAAGAAACGAACTCCCGGAACATATGGAACAAAGATAACTAGGTTCCTCAATCACAACAACAACAGGGTCAACACGGCATGGGCAAAACCTCAAGTGGATGCGTTTGCCGGCAACTCGTAAAACGTCAAGATGGCGAATGTTGTTTCCTATGTTACAGTGTCGGGGGGTACGACGACGTGGCTTTACGCACACTAACCGTCGCCCAACTCTGCGTACATATGGACGTAAATGTCACTCTCGGGCTGCTTTGTTCGCAAGTTTAATGGCGTCAACAGACTCCTTACTTAAATGTGGGAATTTGCATGCACCTTCATTCTTACAACCTCCTTCTTTAAGGAAAAACGAGCACCACTGCCGGATAGAACCAGACGGCGGCGCAGCAGCGCCCTTGCCAGCTCCGCGTCCGCGCCCTTTGCCGCCACCGCCGCCGGCACCCTTGCCGCCAGCAGGAGAAGCAGAACGTGGCGGAGGAAGCTTCTTCTTCTCTTCGGCACTAACCATGATATGTTTAAAGTTACAATCTTTACCCTTCAAGCAACCATCATGATTAAAGAATGTACAAACCTTTTGGACCCCATCATCACCGAATCCACGACTGGAACTCCGACCGCGACCACCACCACCACCACCTTCGGCCTTGGCCTTAGCCTTGGCTTTGGTTTTGGCTTTGGCAGCGGGCTTGTCGCCGTTAGCCTCGGACTCAGCCCTGGCTTTCGCCTTGGCTTTGGCCTTGGCTTTGGCCTTCTTTTCGGCTTCGGCTTTGGCTTTGTCGGGGGGGCCGGCAAAGGCGTTGGCATCGCCACCGCCTTTCTTAACAATATCGTCCCTACCTTGGCGATTGCGGAGCATCTGTTGGCGGCCGATGGCCCTACTGATACTTTCCATCAAAAACTTGTAGGTCTTATGTTCGGCACCCTCAGCCTGTCGATTGTAATGGGCAATGTCTTCAGAAAGCTCTTTAGACTTGTAAATCTTTCGTTCCAACATGTCGCGAAGGGTGTCATCACTGAACTTGTCCTTCATGTGTGCGATGATGTTGTTCCAATTATGCATGAACGTATGTAATGTTTTGTCACCGTCAAATGACAAGGCAGCAAGATGCTCAACAGTGAAAATCATCTCAAGATTGGCGTTACATCTGTAGTAGTCGTGAATCAAGAAGACAACTTGCCTTCCTTTCAACAAACAACCATTTTCCACAGCGTTGCGCTGTTTCAAGAGAACATCATCATAGAGTTGTCGGACCTCGTTTGACTTGCTCTTAATAGTGGGGATCAACTGCATGCCTAGCTTGATGTCGAGGGAGTTGAATCTGGTGGGCCCAGAGTCAGCGAGTGCCTCGAAAGTCTGCCCTTTGAGCATGATTTCATCAAACCAACCAATTTCTTTGCAATCAAAACGACCGCCGGCAGTAGCCAAAGCGGTGGCAAGTTCAACACGATAATTCATGAGCTGATTGATCCCGGGGAAAGCGGGGACCGCGATCTTGTCGAGTTCAACAGTCTTACGAATGAAAGTGGTGTTTGTTTCCGGGTCAAACTCCTCGTATGTTGGGGGCTGTGTTTCATCAGGCTGCTTAGGAGGGCCAGGGGACTTAGGTGTTCTACCGGTAGCAGTGGCCCACCCGTCTGAATCCGTGGGGGCGTTGCCCGAGGGCTTCACCATTCTTGGCACGGTGGGTTGCCCGGCATGAGCACCACCCGAGGGCATAGCCGCTCTAGGTGGCTCCAAGCCAGCAAAGTCGGCCAAGTCTGCAATTAGGCCGTCGGCCTCAACATCCCTGGGTTCCTCGGCTACTTCCTCTTCTTCTTCTGGAATGTCCTGGAGTCGTGTCTGCAAGTCCTCATTCTGTAGGTTAAGAAGGTCGATGTCCGCATGGAGATCGGCAATCTCGGCCTTGTGTTTCTCACGTAACTCGGAAATCAATTTCTTAGCGGCATCAGACACAAGTTTGGAGGTGTTGGAAGATGCATTCGAATGGGCATCGTCAGGCTTAGCCTGAGCAGATTGTAAGACATCACGCTGACGTTGCACAACAGTAAGTTCATCACGAAGGGAAGAAATTAAGGTGTTCATGTTCGCGCTTTCCACAAGGGATGTGCTGGAATCTCTCTGCAAGGTAGCCAAAAGGGCTTCCTTCTGAATGCTTGTATCCTTAAGAATGTTCATCTCATCGCGCAAACCGACAATAACATATTCCTGTTGGTTTTTGTCTTGTTCGTGAAGGCGGATGCAATCCTGAAAACGTTGTATCTTAACATTGGTATGACTCACGAAACTTTTAAGCTCTTCAAGTTCATGTTCAAGGGTAATGATCTGAGTCCTGTTTTCGCTGGCCTGGCCGTACATGACGGCGCGAGTCTCCTCACAGCTCTTGAGCTTGGCAGCCGAAAGCTGTCGCTCATTCTCGAACCTGGAGCGCTCTTCATCAGAGCGGGCCTCATGGGCCTTCAACGATGCCTGCAAACCATCACTCTCGCTGCGGAGAGACTTAAGAACTTGATCCACGGTCTGTAAGATCATGTGGAATTCGCAAAGCATGGTTTGATTCAGAAAGGGTACGATTTGACTGTTGCGCGGCGCGCAATTCAGATTCAAGGGACGTAATTCTTGCGGAAGCATCATAGACGTTCTGCAAGTTAGTCGATGACTGAGCGTCAAGTTGTGCCTGGATCGTTTGTTTCTCATGTTCCATGTTGACGCAACTACGACGGAAGTCGTCGTTGGCAGCACGTAACGTGACACTTTCTTGGCCCATCTGATAAACCTGGGAACTTAGAAGATCTTTCGCGGTTCTAGACACGCTTAGTTCTTTTTCAAGATTCTCACTGATACTCACATGTCGTGCCTGTAAATGGATGGATTGCGCCGCAGCGTTCGAGAGCCTGAATTCAAGTTCTTCGATCCTTCGATTGTACAAGGCCGTCTCTTGTGACATGTTAGACACATGTTGATCAACTTCATTCTGTAGTGAAGAAACAATGCTGGCATGTTGAACCTTGGCCGAATCAATTTCTTTAGACAATGATTGACATTGAGCTTGAGAGTTGGCCAATGCGAGCTCGAGGCGTTCCGTCTCGTCCCGGCCCGGTTGGGCCTGGACACGGTTCGACAGTGAGCGCGCAGCACAGTCATCCTTAATGCGCTGCAACTCGGCGGCGTTAGCCGAGGAGGATGCCGCGCTGGGATCGCCGCGGGGCGAACGCCCGCGGCCCTTCACAAGGGGTGTTTCGGCGACCCTTTTGGTAGCCGTGGGTGACGCATCCATTTCAACAACTTCCGAGGGATTAACCGCTCTTGAAGTTCTCGGAATGGGCGCGGAGGTGGGACGTGCATGAGTTAAACGCTGAATACCGTTCGGCACCTGCGCGACACGCTCCGGAACCTGCGCAACAGACGTAGTGGGGGTGTTGGCATTCCCAAAGGGGCTGGTTCCAACTCCCCCCGCTACTGCATCACCGGTGATCAAAATGGCAGTATTGCACGTGGGATTAACCGCACTAGCCAGACTGTCATTTGCCACCGTAGATATAGTATTAGACCGTACAGGCCCATAGCTAACGGGCTGCGAGGGTCGGTCGGGTTCCTCGGTTCCTGGGGCGATGCCGCTGCGCGATGCCGATGTAGGAGCAGATGGACGCGCAGACGCGGCACGCGGACCTGAAGAACTTCCGACTGGACGCTGAGACGGAGACCTGGAAGATATGTTATAATGTTGAACGGGTGTGTTTCCCGGAGCACTCGTGGGACTAGCCGCGCTCGAGCTCCGGGGACGCACGGGTCCAACAATCTCAAGGATCTCTGTTCCTCCGCGTTCCTGTGCCTCTTCGGCATCGGGGATGCCCGCGATCACGGGCAGAGGGATCGCCTGCGCCGGTGCGGCACGCATGGCACCGTCGGTCGAGGCGTGGCCACCAAAAGATGGCGTCGAGTCGCTGGAGGCAGAATTCGCCATGGCGCCCGAAAGAGTATCTTAAGCTACTCCTATTGTAAGGTGGTGTTTCAACAACACTATTGCTCTCAGAAGCTGAGAGCAATACGGCTGATAACCTGTGTAAAGCTCTCTATCCTAGGCCGGGAGTCCCTTATGCGGGACCTTCGTCCTACAAGCCCTTCAAGGGCCGTCGGGGAATCCGGGCCGAGCTCCCGTGTCACCTCAGTCCTACGAGCGAACAGAGCCCACACACAACACAACAAACCTAACCGAGGTGGGCAGTGAGTGTAAGGGGTGATGTCAAGTTAGGGGTGGCACGTATGCCGGTCAAGCGGTACGAACGACGGGCGCGCTGCAGCAAGCCCTTTTGGTGTTCGAACAATCAAGGAAGCTGCGGAGTCGATCACAGGTCGGCAACGCAAGAGGATTCATCACTTTAAGTGATGTCAAGAGTTCAATAAGTATCACCAAATATGCCCGGAGTTCTATTGACTTCGAGGCAATAATATCATGTTCAAAGCAAGGTAAGCATGGGAAAACGTTCACACCCCCCGCGACCGGAGCGTATGTCCATACGCGTTGGGCGACTACCTATGGCAGAAAAGTTTTGCCATGTAACCTGCATGAAATCAGTTCATATGTAATACAGTGCAGATGCGTCGGTTGATGACTTCATAATTCGTCTGAAACCGAGCCCCCCGCAGCTAGCTTGAGCTGCCGCAGCGCACGGATTGCACCTCGGGTCGCCGACTTCCGAAGTGCATTCCGGCTCAGAGACTGAGGAGCAAGGAATAGACAAAATAGTTATCAACTCAATTTCCGCACAAACAAAGTTACAATCAAGGAACAAACAACGGCTGCATAAAAATTTAAAATACAGCGGAAATTTGAAGTCAATCTAGAAGTGCACACAACACGAAAAGCGTTGAAGTTTGAGCTTGCATGTTGGCACTAAAAATCGATATATATCTTAATCAAACTGGTTACCATCCCAGGGGCGATTCTGGCTCTGGAAAGTTGGTACCCACCAAGGTCCAGGGTACGTGCCCTTGACCTTGCCTTTACCCTTACCCTTATAGTCACCCTTACCATAGCCCTTTTCGGTTTGGGCCTTCCCTTTTGTGTCTCCTTTCGTGGGCGTAGCCGCGCTAGAGGAAGAGGGTAGGCCCTTGCCGGGAGGGATGGCTTGCGCTTGGAATGGGGTATACCCTGGGGCGCGCAAATTGGGGACCCATGTGCGGCCGCCTTGGGCCAAATGGGGGCCGGGAATTGTCGGGGCCTTAGGCACCCTAGGTTCAAAATCATGTGTGGCAAACTGTGACGACGGCGCTCTCACTCGCGGCTCAGGCGCAGGTGGAGGCGCGGGCATCCACGATGGCAGCGGCGGCACGCCCAGACGCTCGCACTCGGCAGGGGACATCCGCGCACGCGCAGTATCCCGCAAATGCGGCGGCAGTGGGGGCTCCGGTGGTGTAGGCATCGTCGCCGCAACAGCTGCATAAGACCCTGTAGGCACCGTCGAGGCAACAGCAGCATAGGGCACGCCAACCGATGGAATCGATGGTGGTACCTTGAAGCGTACGTCAACAGCGGCGGCCTTATTAAATGATCTGTCATCACTCGCGCTCCCAAAAACCCGTTGGCTATCTCTTACGAGGTTGCCATCGGGTCCGGTTCCTGCAAACATGTCACCTGGGCCGGAAGGTTTGGGGCCCACTGTGGTCGAAGCCACATCAAAAGGGTCATAAACAACGGCAACTGTGGGCATGGGGGGACCGAAAATGGATGTGGAAACGGGTGGTGGCGGAACAGCAACATTAATGTTGGGAAAAGTGGAAGAACTCGCACTTGATGTGGATGTAGCAAAATGTGGTCTCTCAAGTGCCGAGGGCGTAGCCGCACTAGCACTTGAACCACTTCCTGTTTCAACCACAACAGGCTCCTGGGGGGCCTGTCCTCCATCAATGTTTGGCATTTGTTCATCAAGAAGTTCGTCAATCATGCCCTTACGCTCAATGTTTCTCTGGTAAATGCCCCCCTGATTTCGACGCAAGGAGGCCGAAGGTTTCGAGGGGTCGATGTTGTCAGGTCCCGAGCGAATCGGGGGACCCGTAACAAACGGTTTGTCATTACCAAAGACATTAATCAAGATAAGCTTTTTGCGTGCAGTAACAAGGTTTGGGTTGCTCGAAAGAATGGAGCAATCATGATTGATACTGTATGTCACGGCTTGGTCAACTTGAGTGAGCAATAGGGCATCTTCTTCGCCTTGGGCACCGGGGCGCTGGGCGAGAATGTGTTGGCAAATATCAATCATGCTTGGGCCCATGTCTTGACCATCAACGGGTTCAGCGGCCCATATGCAAGTGTTTCTACCTGGGAATCGAGGGGACATGCCTTTCATGATAGCCATGTCGTGGATGGCGTCGGAAGACCGATCGGGCCAGTCCTTTCGCCATTTCAGGGCCTCACGCACTGTTTTCCACCAAGTTCCCTCCTCAGATCGGATACCGTTGGAATTCATACCCCACATTTTGACTCGTGCAACTTGCATTGCACGAACCTCGATCAAATTCTCGAATGGCAATGCAGCAGCAAGGCAAGCGGGCATTCGCTCGGATCCATCTCGACAATAAATTGTGAGACAATCCATGCAAAATGTGAAACCGGATGGGGAAACTGTGCAACAGCATGGGCAACGCATGATGAACGCAACGTCAAAAATTTGTGTTTCGGCTTGAGAGAAGACGTTGGTATCAAGAATGAGAAGCTTAATCCGATCGTCGGTCATGTTCACAATTGTTTCATTAAATAAGTTAAGAGTTTTACTCACTCGTGCGATCCTCGAGGGCATAGCCGCTCTTGGGATCAATGTTTCCCTGAGGAGATCACGAAGGCGTCCAATGT
>OOGU01000171.1_pt1 | contig 15527 bp, 13 predicted proteins | sample 1670261 | NCBI WGS metagenome assembly OOGU01 (sample SAMEA98137168, study PRJEB22522) | marine metagenome | biome: marine biome; feature: marine water body; material: sea ice | place: Arctic Ocean | collected 04-Sep-2015 | depth 1.3 m
AATTATCACTACGCACTAATGATTATCAATATTTTTAAAGGTGTTAAAATTTGGTAGTACTATTAAGAGTGGATTGCTCTTTTATCTACTGATAACGCTGCTTCTTTTACTGCTTCTGAGAATGTTGGGTGAGCATGACATGTTCTTGCAATATCTTCAGCGCTAGCACCAAACTCCATTGCAACTCCAATTTCTCCAATTAATTCACCTGCATGAGGTCCAATAATATGTGCTCCTAGAACTCTATCTGTTTTTTCATCAGCTAAGATTTTAACAAAACCTTCTGCCTCATCAATTGCTTTGGCTCTTGAGTTTGCCATAAATGAAAATTTACCAATTTTATATTTAGTATTTGCTTCTTTTAATTGCTCTTCTGTTTTCCCAATTGAAGCAACCTCTGGTGTTGTGTAAACAACTCCAGGGATAATATCATAATTGACATGTCCTGATTGCCCTGCAATATTTTCTGCGACTGCAATACCTTCGTCTTCAGCTTTGTGAGCTAGCATCGGTCCATCAATTACATCTCCAATAGCATATACATTCTTAATATTTGTTTGAAATGCTTTGTCAGTTTTAATTCTTTTCTTTTCATCTAATTCAACACCAATTGCTTCTAAATTTAAGTTAGTTGTATTGGGTTTTCTACCAACAGATATAAGAACCACATCACAATCAAAATCTACTTTTTTTCCATCTTTGTCAGATGTTGAAACTATAGCACCATTAGTATTTTTTTTAATTCCTTCTACTTTTGTCTGCATATGAAATTTGATTCCCTGTTTCTTTAATATTTTCATAAACTCTGTAGATATTTCCCTGTCCATACCAGGAGTAATATGCTCTAAAAATTCAACTACATGCACTTCTGCACCTAATCTAGACCAAACAGATCCCATCTCTAACCCTATATAACCACCACCAACTACAACCATTTTTTTTGGCACCGATTGCAGAGTTAATGCACCTGTTGAAGATACAATTATTTTTTCATCAAATTCAATACCTGGTAATGCTACTGGAACAGACCCTGTACTAATTACTGTTTTATCTGCCTCAATTATAGTTTCTTTTTTTTGATCATCTAATATTGAGATTTTATTTGCTGATTTAAAGCTTCCAGTACCTTTAAAATAAGTGACTTTATTTTTCTTAAATAAAAACTCTACACCCTTAGTCAAAATTGTTACTGCTTTATCCTTATTTTGCATCATTTTTTGAAGATTAAGTTTTACCTCACCCACCTCTATGCCAAGTTTAGAAAAATTTTGTGCCTTATGATAATTTTCAGAAATATTTAATAAATTTTTAGAAGGTATGCACCCAACATTTAAACAAGTTCCACCTAATGAACCTCTTGATTCTATACATGCTGTTTTAAGTCCCAATTGTGCCAATCTTATTGCGCAGACATAACCTCCCGGACCACCACCTATTACAACTGCTTGAAATTTATCTGACATTTAAATATTTAAAAATAACCTTCTTGGATCCTCTAAGTTTTCTTTAACCATTTTTAAGAATGATACCGACTCTTTTCCATCTATAATTCTGTGATCATAAGATAAGGCTAGATACATAATAGGTCTAATTTTAATTTCACCATCAACTACCATTGGTCTTTCGACTATATTATGCATACCTAACACACCAGATTGAGGTAAATTTAATATTGGAGTAGATAACATTGAGCCATAAACTCCACCATTACTAATTGTAAAGGTTCCACCTTGAAGGTCTTCTATAGTTATTTTTCCATCTCTAGCTTTTTCAGAAATAGTTTTAATATTTTTTTCGATATCAGCAAATGATAATTGATCAGCATCTCTTAATACCGGTACTACTAATCCTTTTTCAGTTCCTACTGCAAAACTCATATTATAATAATTTTTATAAATAATTTCATCTCCATCAATTTCAGCATTAACTGATGGGTACATTTTTAGTGCAGCAACACATGCTTTTACAAAAAATGACATAAACCCTAATTTAATTCCATACCTACTTTGGAAATCTTCCTGGTTCTCTTTTCTCATTTCCATTATGCCAGTCATATCAACTTCATTAAAGGTTGTTAATAATGCTGCATTTTCTTGTGCTTGTTTTAATCTTTTTGCAATTGTCTGTCTAAGCCTAGACATTTTAATTCTCTCTTCTTGACCATATTTAATTTTTCTTTCTGATGGCTGTGGGTTTTCTCCCATCATACTAATTAGGTCACCTTTAAGAATTCTACCCTCTTTACCAGAGCCACTAACTTTTTTTAAATCAATTTTATTTTCAACCACAATTTTTCTTACAGCTGGTGAAAGTATTTCATTATTTTTATTTGAAGAATCAGTTTTCTCTTCTTTAACCTCATTGGTTAATATTAAAGGTTCTTCCTCTTCAGGTTCTTTAAAAACTTTAGGAACTTCTTTTTTAATTTCTAAATTAACTACATTATTTTCAGTTTTCTTAGGTTCAATTTTTGTAATTATTTTTTTTTCAGCAGGTTGACTTCCGTTTTGACTTATTGAACCAAGTAAGGCTCCTACTTCTACGGTTTCACCATCTTTTGAATTTATTTCAGATAAAACTCCATCTATGGGAGATGGAACTTCTAAATTAACTTTATCAGTTTCTAATTCAACAATAGCCTCGTCAGCTGCAACTGTATCACCTTCTTTCTTAAGCCACTTAGCAACTGTCGCTTCAGTAATACTTTCACCTAGAACTGGTACTAAAATTTTTTCACTCATTTTTATTCAAAAACCTTGTTAATAATTTCTTGCTGTTGTGAAATATGTCTTTTTGCAAAACCTGTTGCTGGAGATGCGTCTGGACTTCTTCCTATATAAGAAATTTCTCTATTATTAGCGTTAATAGTTTCTAATGTCCATTGTATATAGTCTCTCACGGAAAACCATGCTCCCATATTTTTAGGTTCTTCCTGGCACCAATAAAATTTAGCATTTTTTGCATACTTTTTGATTTCTTTAACTAAACTTTTAACTGGAAAAGGATAAAGTTGTTCAACTCGGTACAACACTACATCATCTTTCTTCAATTTCTCTCTGGCATCTAACAGATCAAAATAAACTTTTCCTGAGCATAGAATTACTTTTTTAATTTTTGAGCTTTCTTTTAATTTTATAAATCCATTTTCTTCATCTAATGCATGATCCCATAAAATTCTGTGGAAAAATGTATCTTTATCAAAGTCTTCTATATTTGAAACACAATGCTTGTTTCTTAATAAAGATTTTGGAGTCATTATTATTAATGGCTTTCTAAATTCTCTATGCATTTGACGTCTTAAAGCATGAAAGTAGTTTGCTGGTGTCGTACAGTTTACTACTTGCATATTATCATTAGCACATAGTTGTAAAAACCTTTCTAGTCTTGCTGAAGAATGCTCTGGTCCTTGACCCTCATAGCCATGAGGCAGAAGCATTACCAACCCAGATGCCCTTGTCCATTTTCTCTCTCCAGATGCAATAAATTGATCTATTACTACTTGTGCACCATTTGCAAAATCACCAAATTGTGCTTCCCACATTGTTAATGTGTTTGGCTGAACTAAACTATAACCATATTCAAAACCTAAAACTGCTAATTCTGATAAAAAACTATCTACTATTTCATATCGTTTTTGAACTTTTGAAATATTATTTAGAGGAACATATCTGGAGTTATCTTCTTGATTTCTTAGAACTGAGTGTCTTTGACTAAACGTTCCTCTTCCTGAATCTTGCCCAACTAATCTTACTGGATAACCTTCTTCTAATAATGAGCCAAATGCCAAAGCTTCAGCTGTTGACCAATCTATACCTTTGCCATCTGATACTGATGCTCTTCTAGTATTTAAAATTTTAATTATAGTTTTGTGTAAATTTAATTCCTCTGGTGTTGAATTAATCTTTTCTGAAATTTCTAAAAGTTTTTTCTGGTCAAAACCACTTACACCTCTTTTATCTTTTCCTTTTTCTGGTTTATATCTTGACCAACTTCCCTCATACCATTCAATTTTTGGCTTATAATCTTTTGCATTTTTGTATTGATCATCTAGTAAGCTTTTAAATTCAGTTTTAAACCTTTTAAGTTCATCCTCTGAAAGTGTATTCTCATTTACTAATTTGCTTCCATATACTTCTACTGGTGTAGGGTGTGATCTAATTTTTTTATACATTAATGGCTGAGTAAATGAAGGTTCGTCTCCTTCATTATGGCCAAACCTTCTGTAACAGATTATATCAACCACAACATCTCTGTTAAATTTTAGTCTAAATTCTGTTGCAATTCTTGTCGCATAAACAACTGCTTCTGGGTCATCACCGTTTACATGAAGTATTGGGGCATCTACCATTTTTGCAACATCTGATGGATATGGTGATGATCTTGCAAACCTTGGGCTTGTAGTAAAACCTATTTGATTATTAACAATAAAATGAATTGTTCCACCTGTATTATGGCCTGGTAAACCCGACATTGCAAAACATTCAGCCACAACACCTTGGCCTGCAAATGCTGCATCACCATGTATTAAAATAGGCAAAACTTTATTTCTTTCTTTATCTTCATGAAAAAATTGTTTTCCTCTAGTCTGTCCTAATACAACAGGATTAACTGCTTCTAAGTGTGAGGGGTTATCTGTAAGACCAACATGTATAGAATTTCCATCAAATTTTCTATCCGACGATGCTCCTAAATGGTATTTTACGTCTCCTGCTCCTTCTTCTCCTGTTGTTTGAACGTCTCCCGCAAATTCATTGAATATTCTTTTGTATGATTTTTGTAAAACGTTTGCTAGCACATTGAGCCTACCTCTGTGAGACATTCCAATTTTAACTTCTTTAGCTTCTGATTGACCGGCAATTTTAATAATTTGTTCTAAAGCAGGGATTAAGCTTTCTCCTCCATCTAGTCCAAATCTTTTTGTACCAACATATTTTGTATGTAAAAATTTTTCAAATCCTTCAGCTTGAATAAGTTTATTCAAAATAGCTTCTTTACCATTTTTTGTAAATTGAAGAGAGTTCTCATCCTGCTCAATTCTATCTCTAAGCCATTTTCTTTCAGTTGGGTTTGATATATGCATATATTCATAACCAATTGGCCCACAATAAGTTTTGTTTAAAAAACTTAATATTTCTTTTACAGTAGAGTGCTCTTTATTTATTACACCGTCTAAATAAATTTTCTCATTATAATTTTCTTTTTTGAACCCATAATATTCAGGATGTAATTCATCTAAATACTCTGTCTTCATCATTCCAAGTGGGTCAAGCTTTGCTAATAAATGTCCTCTTTGTCTATAGGCTCTAATTAAAGCAACGGCTCTGATTGAGTTAAGATTACTTTTGATTAAATCTTTTGAATTAACTTTTGTATCATCACTTCCATTAGAAAGTTTTTTGTCTTCTTCTTCGATCCTTTTTTCAATTTCATCAATATCAATTTTTTTTTTTTACACCCCATGATGGACCATTAATTTCCTTGGCAATCATACTTAAATCTTCACTCATACCCTCAAAATAACTTTGCCAGCTTTCAGGAAGATCTTTGTCTTTATTGATAAATTTTAAATACATTTGTTCTATAAATGCACTGTTAGATTTACTAAGAAATGAAGTTTTTTCGAATTCGAGATTTTTTGATGATGACATCTATTTTATTGATATAATATCAGATAAATAATTTTCAATTAGATAATTTATTAAATAATGTTTTGCCTAGTTCAGATGGCGATTTTGCAATTGTAATTCCACATTCTTCCATTTTTTTAATCTTATCCTCTGCTCCACCCTTACCACCTGAGATAATAGCTCCTGCATGTCCCATAGTTCTTCCTGGAGGTGCTGTTATTCCAGCTACAAATCCAACCATAGGCTTTTTTATTTTGTGGTTTTTAACAAATTCAGCTGCTTCTTCTTCTGCAGAACCACCAATTTCTCCTATCATAAGAATAGATTCTGTCTCATCATCATTTAAAAATAAATCCAAACAATCAATAAAGTTTGTTCCATTTATTGGATCTCCACCAATACCTATACAGGTAGATTGTCCTAATCCATTTTCAGTTGTTTGTGCAACTGCCTCATAGGTTAAAGTTCCAGATCTTGAAACAATTCCCACAGAACCTTTCTTGTGAATATTTCCAGGCATAATTCCAATTTTACATTCATCAGGAGTAATTATTCCTGGACAGTTAGGTCCTATCAATCTGCTTTTTGAACTATTTAGCTTTTGTTTAACACGAAGCATATCTTGAATTGGTATACCTTCAGTAATACAAACTATAAGCTCAATGGATGCATCAATAGCTTCTATTATGGCTGCTGCTGCAAATTTTGCTGGCACATAAATCATAGTTGCATCAGCACCAACTTCTTTTTTTGCTTCAGCCACAGTATTAAATACTGGACGTTCAAGATGTTTTTGTCCTCCTTTTTTTGGAGTAACTCCACCTACAAGATTAGTTCCATATTTTAATGCTTGTTCAGAATGAAAAGTACCATGTGCACCTGTAAAACCTTGGCATATAACTTTGGTATTTTTATTAATTAAAACTGACATTCTATTTTATAGCCTCTACTATTTTTTGTGCAGCATCATCTAAATTTTCTGCTGAAATTAATTTTAGTCCCGAGTTATCTAGAATTTCTTTTCCTTCTTTAAAGTTTGTTCCTGCAAGTCTAACTACCAATGGAACACTTATGTTTATTTCCTTGGCAGCATCAACAACTCCTTGGGCAAGAACATCGCATCTCATTATTCCACCAAAAATATTTATTAGTATGCCTTTAACATTTTTGTCTGATAGAATTATTTTTAGTGCAGCAGAAACTTTTTCTTTTGAAGCTCCACCACCAACATCTAAAAAATTTGCTGGCTCTTCTCCATATAATTTAATTATGTCCATTGTTGCCATTGCTAAGCCTGCTCCATTAACCATGCAACCAATACTTCCATCTAACTTTATATAAGCAAGATCATGTTTGCTTGCTTCTATTTCAGCTGGATCTTCTTCATTTAAATCTCTCAACTCTATAATTTCTGGATGTCTAAATAGTGCGTTAGAATCAAAATTAACTTTTGCATCTAAGCAGATTATATTCTTTTCTTTAGTTAATATTAACGGGTTAACCTCAACCATATTAGCATCTGTGCCTAAAAACATACTATATACTGATTTAATTAGAGCTATTGCTTGTTTTTTAGCATCATCGGTTAAGCTATAAATTTTAATTATCTTTTCACAATCAGCGTCTGAAATTTCGTTAACAATATCTACTTTTGTTGTTATAATTTTTTCAGGTGTACTATCTGCAACTTCTTCAATATCCATTCCACCTTGATCACTTGATATAAATACAATTTTTGAACTTGCTCTGTCAATTAAGCAAGATAAATAAAATTCTTTATCTATATTAGAAGACTCTTCTACATATAATCTTTTTACCTCTCTACCTTCAGGGCCAGTTTGATGTGTCACAAGTATTTTTCCCAATAATTCTTTTGCTGCAACACCTAGCTCTTCAATAGTATCTAAAATCTTTACACCTCCTGCTTTACCTCTTCCACCAGCATGGATTTGTGCTTTCAATACAAACTTTTCTGTTTTTAATGATTTTGCTTTTTCAAGCAACTCATCAACTGTGAAACCAAAAACACCTTCTGGCACAACTGCCCCATATTCTTTTAGGATTTTTTTTGCTTGGTGTTCATGAATGTTCATGATTTATTTAGATAGATCTGGGTCTATTTTTGATGCAGCTTCCCATAATGCTTTAACAGCATCTATTGAGTGCATAAATTCTTTTTTTTCTTTTTCATCCAAATCTATTTGCTCTATTTTTTCAACACCGTCTTTGCCAATTATTACCGGTACACCAGCATAAACATTGCTAACTCCATATTCTCCATTTAAATGAACTGCACATGGAAGTAATTTTTTTTCATCTTTTAAATATGCTTCTGCCATTTGCACTCCTGAAGCTGCTGGTGCATAAAATGCAGAACCTTTTTCTAAATATTTAACAATCTCAGCACCTCCATCTCTAGTTCTTTGATTAATTTCTTCTAATCTTTCTGAGGATATTTTTCCTTCTTTGACTAAGTCTAATAATGGTTTACCTGAAACTTTTGTAAATCTTGGTAAAGGAACCATTGTATCTCCATGTCCTCCCATAACCATTGCTTCAATTTCTTTTACAGGTACGTTCAACTCTAAAGATAAAAATAATTTAAATCTCGAGCTATCTAAAATTCCTGCCATTCCAACTACTTTATTTGCTGGTAAACCTGAAAATTTTTGAAAGGCCATCACCATAACGTCTAACGGGTTTGTAATACATATCACAAATGCATTGGGTGCATTTTTTTTAATGCCTTCTGCTACTTGTTTAATAATTTTAAGATTGATACCCAATAAATCATCTCTGCTCATTCCTGGTTTTCTTGGAACACCTGCTGTAATTATTATTACATCTGAATCTTTTATATCTTCGTAATTGTCTGTTCCTGAAAATTTTACATTAAAACCATCTACAGAAGAAGATTGGGCTATATCTAAAGCTTTTCCTTTAGCTATGCCACTTGCCACATCAAAAAGTATCACCTCATTGGCTACTTCTTTAATTCCGATTAAGTGAGCAAGAGTGCCCCCAATTTGACCTGCTCCTATTAAAGATATTTTTTTCATTTCTCTCCTTATTTCATTGTTGGCATGACAAATTCTGCATTAGATCTTATTCCAGAAGGCCATCTTGATGTTACTGTTTTAAGTTTTGTATAGAATTTAATTCCTTCAGCACCGTGCATTGCACTATCTCCAAATAATGATCTTTTCCATCCACCAAAACTATGGAATGCCATTGGTACTGGTATTGGAACATTAATTCCAACCATACCAACTTGAATTTTACTAGCAAATGTTCTTCCAGCATCACCGTCTCTTGTGTAAATGCTTACCCCATTACCATACTCATGATCATTAATTAATTTTGTTGCTTCTTCAAAAGTTTTAACTCTTATGACTGATAAAACAGGTCCAAATATTTCTTCTTTATAAATTCTCATATCCTTTTTAACATGATCAAATAAACAACCACCTATAAAGAAACCATTTTCATATCCTTGAAGTTTTATATTTCTTCCATCAACAACTAATTTAGCACCTTCTTCAACTCCAAGATCAACATAACTTTTTACTTTTTCCAAATGTTCTTTGGTAACTAGTGGGCCCATCTCTGATGTTTTGTCCATACCAGGCCCTACTTTTAATGCTTCAGCTTTTTTTGATAAACGTGCAACTAGCTCATCTCCTATATCTCCTACAGCTACGGCTACTGATTGTGCCATACATCTTTCTCCTGCTGACCCATATGCTGCACCCATTAATCCATTTACTGCACCATCAAGATCACAATCAGGCATTACAACTAAATGATTTTTTGCGCCACCTAAAGCTTGAACTCTTTTTTCATTTTTTGCAGAATTTTCATAAATATATTTTGCGATTGGTGTTGAACCTACAAAGCTTACAGCTTTGACATCTTTGTTTGTTAAGATCGCATCTACAGATTCTTTATCTCCATTAACAACATTAAAAACACCATCTGGTAATCCCGCTTCTGTTAGCAATTCTGCTAATCTTAGTGGGCAAGATGGATCTTTTTCTGATGGTTTTAAAATAAATGTATTTCCACAAGCTATAGCTAAAGGGAACATCCACATTGGTACCATTGCTGGGAAGTTAAAAGGTGTAATTCCAGCAACAACTCCAAGTGGTTGTCGCATAGACCAGCTATCTACATTTGTTCCTACGTTTTCTGAAAATTCTCCTTTAAGTAAGTGTGGAATTCCACACGCAAATTCAACAACTTCCAGTCCTCTTGTTAAAGAACCTTTGGCATCTTCATAAACCTTGCCGTGCTCTGAAACTATTAATTTTGTAAGCTCGTCAGCATTTTTTTCTATTAACTCTTTAAACTTAAACATTACTCTTGCTCTTTGAAGTGAAGGTTTTAATGACCAAGTTTCAAATGCTTTTTGTGCAACTTCTACAGCCTGGTCGAGATCTGCTTTATTAGCCAATCTTACCTCTGACTCTTGTTCACCTGTTGCGGGGTTAAAAATTTTGCTTTTTCTGTCAGATGAGCCTGAAATTAGCTTTCCACCAACAAAATGTTCTAATAAATTCATGAATGGTGTTATTTAAAGGGGTAATTAGCTTGTTGCAAGCATTTTTTTCAATTCAGCTATGGCTTTTGCTGGATTTAATCCCTTAGGACAAGCATTGGTGCAATTCATAATAGTATGACATCTATACAACTTAAGTTCATCAGCTACTTTTTTTAATCTCTCTTTTCTTTCATCATCTCTACTATCTACTATCCACCTATAAGCTTGAAGCAAAACTGCAGGACCTAAAAATTTATCCTCATTCCACCAATAGCTTGGACAAGAAGTGGAACAACATGCACACATGATACATTCATATGCACCATCTAATTTTTTTCTATCTTTTTGAGATTGAATAATTTCTGTAGTTTCAACTTTTGTATTTGTTTTCAACCAAGGCTCAATTGATTCGTATTGTTTATACAATCCACTTAAGTCCCCAATTAAATCTTTTTTAACTTTTAGATGAGGTAGTGGATAAATATTTATATCTCCTTCAATTTCTGAATGAGGTTTTGTGCATGCTAAACCATTTTTACCATCCATATTCATTGCACAAGATCCACAAACACCATGTGCACAAGATCTACGATAAGCCAATGATGGGTCAATTTCATTTTTAATCTTATTTAAAATATCTAATACTTTTGAAGGACAGTTATCCATATCAACTTCATAAGTATCCTCTCTTGGGTTTTCTCCATTTGAAGGATCCCATCTATAAACATTTACTTTTCTGATATTTTTTGATCCAGTTTTATCTTGATAATAGATACCTTTTTGAACTTCTGAATTTTTAGGTAAATTTATTTGAACCACTAGTAAACTCTTTCTTGTGGTGGAAAGTATTGAACTTCATTTGTTAAAGTTGATTTAGTAACTGGTCTATAACCAATTTTTGAATCTTTTCCATTACACCAAGCAATAGTGTGTTGCATAAATTTTTCATCATCTCTTTTTGGGAAATCTTCTCTTGCATGTGCACCTCTGCTCTCTTGTCTATTATAAGCAGAATCCACTGTTGTAATTGCTTGTCTTATCAAATTATCAAATTCCAATGTTTCCACTAAATCAGTATTAAAAACAAGCGACCTATCTTTTACAGAAATTGATTCCATTCCATCGTATGCTTTTCTAATATCATCAACACCCTCTTTAAGTGTTTTTTCTGTTCTAAAAACAGCACACTTTGATTGCATAGTTTTTTGCATTGAAAGTCTAAGTTCTGCAGTACTGTTTTCACCATTAGAGTTTCTTAATTTATCAAATCTTTCTAAGCATTTTTCTGTTTCAGTCTCTCCTATATCCTCGTGTGGAGTTCCTGGTTTTACAAGTTCTGCAGCTCTTCTAGCTGCGGCTCTTCCAAATACAACTAGGTCAATTAAAGAATTAGACCCCAATCTATTCGCTCCATGAACAGAAACGCAGGCAGCCTCACCAATTGCCATTAATCCTGGAACTGTTTCAGAATCATTTCCTGTTAATACTTCAGCTTTATAGTTTGTTGGGATACCTCCCATATTGTAATGAACAGTGGGCACTACTGGTATTGGCTCTTTAGTTACATCAACATTTGCAAATAATCTTGCTGCTTCCGTTATTCCTGGAAGTCTACTTTCAATAATACTTTTGTCTAAATGACTTAAGTGTAAGTGAACATGATCCTGTTCTTTACCCACACCTCTTCCTTCATTAATCTCAATTGACATTGATCTACTTACTACATCTCTAGATGCTAAGTCTTTAGCTTTTGGTGCATAACGCTCCATAAATCTTTCACCTTTTGAATTAACTAAATAGCCACCTTCTCCTCTAACACCTTCAGAAATTAAAGTTCCATGTCCATAAATTCCTGTTGGGTGAAATTGTACAAATTCCATATCTTGTAATGGTAAACCTGCTCTTAAAACCATTGCATTTCCATCTCCAGTACAAGTGTGTGCTGAAGTTGCAGAATAATAAGCTTTTCCATAACCACCTGTTGCAATTATTGTACTATGAGCTCTAAATCTATGAATTGTTCCATCATTTAAATTCCAAGCAATAAGACCTTTGCATTCACCATCTTTCATTAATAAATCTAGAGCGAAGTATTCAATAAAAAATTCAGTGTTATGTTTTAAAGCTTGTCCATAAAGGGTATGAAGTATTGCATGTCCAGTTCTATCTGCGGCTGCGCATGTTCTTTGAACAATTCCATTACCATAATTTTTTGTCATTCCACCAAAAGGTCTTTGGTAAATTTTACCATCATCAGTTCTACTAAATGGAACTCCATATTTTTCTAATTCTATAACAGCTGCTGGAGCTTCTTTACAAAGATACTCGATACTATCTTGGTCACCTAACCAGTCAGCACCTTTGACAGTATCATACATATGCCAACGCCAATCATCTTCGCCCATATTCCCTAAAGATGCAGAAATTCCTCCTTGAGCAGCAGAGGTATGACTTCTTGTTGGAAATACTTTTGAAATACAGGCTGTCTTTAAACCAGCTTCACTTAAACCAACAGCAGCTCTTAAGCCCGAGCCTCCTGCACCAAGTACGATAACATCATATTCATGGTCTATTATTTTATATGAGCTCATTAGTTTAAATTAAATATTACAATTATTGTGATTAATGGAACTAGTATAGCAAAAATATTGAGTGCTTTGTTTGCGACATTTTTGATTTTTTCATCCTGTATATAGTCTTCAAATACCTCACTAATACTTAAAGCTGAAAAAAAATAGGCAAAAACTAACAACAAAGAAACTAAAATTTTAGATGGCTGATTTGAAAAAAAATTAACAATATCAACATAATCTTTATTGAAAACTGAAACTAAATTTAAAATAAACCATGTCATTAATGGTATCAACACCACAGAGCTTACTCTCATCAATAGCCATTTTTTAGTCACGTTATTCATGCTAAATAAATTGCTTTCCAATTAAATAAATTAAAATTGTTAAAAAAAATGAACCAATGATCACGATTAATCCTGTTATCTTTGATACTTTTAATTCAAACCCATATCCTAGGTCCATAATTAAATGTCTTATTTCACTTAATATCTGGAAACTAAATGACCATGTTAAACCTAAAATTATGAATTTTCCTAAAATAGAATTTAAAAATACCTTAGTAAACTCATAACTATTTTCACCTAGTAGTAAGGATGCAATCCAAAAACAAATTATTGTTATGGCAGCTATATTTATTATTCCTGTAATTCTATGTGAAATAGATACTAAAGAAGATATGTGCCATCTGTAGATCTGAATATGTGGTGATAAAGGATTATTATTTTCCATTAAGATTATTTTTAATTAAAGTTTCTGCAATTTCAACAGCATTCAATGCCGCTCCTCTAAGTAAATTATCAGAAACAATCCATAGGTTTAATGAATTCTTGTTAGTTTTATCTTCTCTTATTCTTGAAATATAAGTTTCGTCTCTACCTTCTGCTTCAATTGGAGTACTATATCCTCCATCTTCTCTTTTATCATAAACTTTACAGCCCTCTGCTTTACTAAGAGTGTCTCTAACTTTTTCTAAAGAAAATGATTTTTCAAATTGAATATTTACTGACTCCGCATGAGAAACCATAACTGGAACTCTTACACATGTTGCTGTTAATTCTATTTTGTCACCAAGAATTTTTTTAGTTTCATTAGTCATTTTTAATTCTTCTTTAGTATAACCATCATCTGCAAAAACATCGATGTGAGGAATGGCATTAAAAGCAATTTGTTTAGTAAAATTTCTAGGTTTAATTTGTTTATTTTCTAGGGATAATTTAGTTTGTTCTATTAGTTCATCCATAGGGTCTTTGCCACCACCTGAAACAGACTGATATGTCGAAACAACTATTCGTATAATATTGAATAAGTCATGTAACGGTTTAAGAGCAATTACTAACTGAGCTGTTGAGCAATTAGGGTTAGCAATTATATTTTTTTTCATACTCTTAATTGCTTCGGGATTTACCTGTGGAACAATTAATGGCACATCAGGATCCATTCTAAAAAAACTAGAATTATCTATAACTATTGAGTGCTTTGCTGCTTTTAAAGCATATTGTTCTGAAATTTTTCCACCTGCTGCAAAGAAAGTAATTTTAATTTTTGAAAAATCAAATGTTTCAAGGTTAAAGACCTCATGTTCTTTGCCACTAAAATTTATTTTTTGACCAGCACTTCTTGGTGAAGCAACTAAAAATAGTTCCTTTATAGGAAGTTTTTTTCTCTCTAGAACTTCGAGAATTTTTCTTCCAACATTACCTGTGGCTCCTACAATTGCTATATTCATGATGTTATTAGGCTTTTATACTAGATGAAGGGTAAATCGCAAACTTTTCCAAGAAAAGTGTTGTCATTTATTCGAATTTTAAAGGTTTGAGATACTTCCCAGTAGGACTTCTGGATCATTGCTATTCCAATAACCATTTGAAAATGAGGTGAATAACAAGCCGATCTTAATTCACCAATCATATTATTATTTTCATCATAAATGTTTTTTGATCCAGTAAGACTAATTTCTTTTATATCAATTTTAATACCCATTAACTTCTTTTGGGCTCCTTTTAATTTAACTTCTTTTAATTTATCTTTTCCTAAAAAATTTATATCACTATCCAAACTAACATATTGATCAAAACCACATTCAAATGGATTATCACTGTTATCAAAATCATTTCCATAAGATAGTAATGCACTCTCAATTCTCTCTATTAAGTTTGGACACCCAGGTCCTACATTAAATTCTTTTCCAACTTCAAAAAGATAGTCATATAATTTTTGTCCTGACTCTGTATTTTGAACATAAACTTCATATCCACCTTGCTTAGACCATCCTGACCTTGCTATAAGATGCTTTGTCCCTTCAAAATCGAAATAATCAAATCCAAAGAATTTTAGTTCAGTAATTTTTTTTCCAAAAACTTTTTCCATTAATGCAAATGATTTCGGACCCTGTATTGCCATTATATCCACCACTGGTTCTATAATTTTAACATCAAATTTATGTCCAGATGCTAAACCTTTGGCAAAAAAGATTACATCCGAGTCTGCTATTGATAGCCACCATCTATTTTCATCCAGCTTTAGAACAACTGGATCATTAACTAAATTTCCATTTTCATCTATTATTGGACAATAATAACATCTCCCAATTTTAGATTTTGATAAATCTCTACATGTCATCAATTGTACTAATTCTGCAGAGTCTTTTCCTGATATTTCTACTTGTCTTTCTGCAGCAACATCCCATACTTGAACATGCTCTTTTAAATGTTTGTAGCTATCCTCTATTGATCCAAATGCAGCAGGTAACAGCATATGATTATAACTTGTATATACTGTAACCCTTTT
>OOGU01000174.1_pt1 | contig 15445 bp, 13 predicted proteins | sample 1670261 | NCBI WGS metagenome assembly OOGU01 (sample SAMEA98137168, study PRJEB22522) | marine metagenome | biome: marine biome; feature: marine water body; material: sea ice | place: Arctic Ocean | collected 04-Sep-2015 | depth 1.3 m
AATTAGGATAATCTACCCACCATGTTGAACATTTCGGTGGCCGTAACCAAGTTCATTTAAGAACAATTTTTTTGGTGTTTATATTCTGTCGTTGAGTGCAGTAACAATAGGTGATGCATTTAAACCGTTGTCAGATGCCCAAGCTAATATTGTTTTGCCGTCTTTCTCAGGGGCTGTTAAGTCACCTTTGGGCATTTTCTTAACCATCAAGGTCCCTGTTTCAATTGCGTTGTTAAGCATAGCGGTTCGAATGAGGCTATTACCACCACACGAGATACCTGTGTAGTAATCTTTAAGTTTAAGTCTAAAGTCAGACTGAACACGCTTCATTTTTTTACGTAATTCGCCTTTGTCATCTGCTTTCACAATCGTGCATATATTTTGTAGCGCATCATTGACGTCAGCATGGGCATAATTAGCGTTTATCAAAGAAGCGGTTGCGATAGCAATTGAAGTTTTAACTATTTTCAACATGGTTAAGTTTCTCGTGTGGTAGATTTAATATCTAGGATTGTTTGCAGTCGTTGCTGCGTTTTCAGGATTCAATTAAAGACTATCTAGGTTGATTAAAAAATCTGAAAAGTGATACTTAGTTATAGATTTTGATAACTGTATGTTTGATACCCTTAATTGAGAAGCTATGCTATTCAGGCATCAAATTAAGGTTATGCCTTGAGAATCGATGCCTAGAAATATTTCAAATATCTGAAAAATGGCTCGAAGGTTGAAATATGAGAACGTGTTGCGCGTGAAATACCCAGTAGAACGTTCCGCTTGAACATAAAGTTAGATCTGAGCTTCCTCAAGTTTTGTAGATACCTAGCTTGCTTGTGAATACATGATTTTATATTCACCTGGAGACACATAGCCAAGATGGCTATGCAGTCGCATTCGATTGTAAAAACACTTCTATGTAATCAAACAAAATTTGCTTTGGTTTCACTTCGGGTTGCGTACACCTTTCGCTTTACACATTCAGTCTTGAGCGACTGGAAAAAACTTTCTGCAACAGCATTATCCAGACAATGACCTCGTCTGCTCATACTCGGAGTCAGATTATGCGCTTTCAGGAAGTCTCGATAATCACCGCTAGCATATTGGCTTCCTGGATCGCTGTGAACAATCACCTGTGTTGCTTGGGGGTTTTGCCGTACTGTCATGGGCAGCGCTTTAATCACAATATCCGATGTCGTAGTCGGCTGCATTGACCAACCAATCACTTTGCGTGAGAACAAGTCCAAGACGACAGCCAGATACAACCATCCCTTATAAGTCTTGATGTAAGTAATATCTCCAACCCAAGCGGTATCAGGCTCGCACACAACAAATTGTTGCTGTAGATGGTTATCTGCTGAAATATGAGGCGTTGAAGGCTTAATATAGTGTCGTTTATAACCAATATTAGCTCTGAGTTTGGCTTGCTTCATCAACTTAGCAACGCGGTTTTCACCGCATGTTTCACCCGAACAGCGCATCTCATGTGTGACACGCGGCCTGCCGTACATACAGCCACTTTGTAGATAACTAGCTTTAATCTGTTCACGCAATCATACATTGTCTTTTCTGCATCAGATTGGGCTCTTTTATCTAAGTGCAAAAAATGCTGCGGTGGTTATTTAACACCTTGCACATGGTGTTAACACGTTAAACATAGAGTCGTGATTTTATGAACGTGTACTTTTCTATGATTCGCTTGCAAAGTACATGGCGGCCTCCTTTAGGATGTTACGCTATTCTGTCAGGCTTTTGACCTGCCTTAAGCTGACATATTTCTTATTGCACTGCAGATTGGTTGGCAGGTACTTTCGCCTTATTCACCCAGTAATAAAGAGACTTGTCGGATATACCTAAACGCTTAAAAACATCAGGTATGGAATAACTTTTTCAACCATTTGGCGAACGACTTATTATTTATATTTATCAGGATATTTTTTATTCGTAACGCTCCTTATCTTACTTCGGATTCTAAGTAAAAAGTGTCTTCAGACTTAGGGGATGATCATAAGATTAAGAGCCTAAAATAATCATTAATTAGTTAGATGTGATAGCGCTTTTGAAGAAGAAAAGCCAGAAAAAGCTCCTTTCGGGGCTTGCTGGTTAACTAATGGCAATTTTGAGCTAATAGCAATCAAAGTGATCTGCCCCCTTCGAACGAAGGTAAATATGGTTCGAGGTCTAATCAATAGAGCTCATTAAAAAATTGGAGAAAACTATCTTTATACAACCACAAATGCATATATTTTATAAACGCAAGATCACCTGTGCTGTATTATTGGCCATGGCAGGCAGTGTACCAGTCATTGCAGCCGAGCAAACTGCAGCAGAAGTTAGAAATGATAAAATAGAAACTATTGAGGTTACTGCGACTAAACGTACTGAATCCATTCAGGATATTCCGGTTTCGGTCTCTGCGTTAAACGGTAGTAGCTTGGAAAATCTGGGAATTAATAATTTTCAGGATTATGTTGAATTTTTACCTAATGTTGTGTTTCAGGGCACAGGACCTGGCCAAAATGAAATTTATATTCGTGGTGCTGCAACCACACAAGCTAATATTGCATTATCTTCAGTAACAGCCTTACAACCGTCAGTTGCTTTTTACCTAGATGAACAACCAGTTTCTATGCAGGGCCGAAATCTGGATATATATGCCACCGATATGGAACGGGTTGAGGTACTGCCTGGGCCACAGGGCACCTTGTTCGGCGCCAGCTCTCAATCAGGTACCGTGCGCCTGATCACCAAAAAACCCGATCACAGTGGTGTGAGTGCAGGATTTGATAGTAGTGTTAGTTTCACCCGCGGTGGTGAAATGAGTAACTCCGTTGAAGCCTATCTTAATCTACCCGTAACGGATGATACGGCCATTCGGGTTGTTGCCTACAACCAACACCAAGGCGGCTGGATTGACAATATTTTAAATGAACCTGGCATTGGCAATGGTAGCTATCAAAGCAGTGCCGTAGTCATTGACCGTGTGTCTAATGGCCCCTTAGCTGATCCTGCTAACACACGAACAATATCCCCTAAAAATGATGCCCTAGTTGAAGATGATTTTAACGATGCGACCTATAGCGGAGTGCGTTTTAGTGCACATCATAATTTTAACGATGACTGGTCATTACTGGTACAGCATACTGCGCAAACACTGAACACAGATGGGGTTTTTTCCTATGATCCTAACCTTGAAGGCGAAAGTTCCACCAACCGTTTTATACCAGAAGACAATCAGGATGAATTTGGCTTAACCACCTGGACCTTAGAGGGCCGTCTGGCCAAATTGGATGTGGTATATACTGGCGGTTACTTGGACCGAAATATCGGCTCCACCATTGATTATACCGGTTATACCAATGCTGGTTTGTTTTCGGCTTACTATACCTGTGATTACTCCAGTGCGGATCCCGCCGAGCAATACTGTGCCGACCCGACTAAATGGTACAAAGAAAAAACCGAAACGTCTCGTAATACCCATGAGCTGCGTTTTAATACGTCAACTGATAATTCTTGGCGTGTAACGGCTGGGATTTTTTATGACGACCAGACTCTTGCTTCTGTGGGAAAGTTCAAGTTGGCTAATACCGAACTGTTTCCAAATCTGAAAAGTAGCTTAAAAGGTCAAGATGGCATTAATACTGATGGCGGCCCATATTCATCGGAGGTCAGTTTTGTTAATGATGTCAATCACCAGATTAAACAGGTCGCAGTATTTGGCCAGGCTGAATATGATCTCAGCGATACAGTCACCGCGACTCTTGGTGCCCGGTGGTATCAGATTGAAGATATCTATAAAGGTGCCACAACCACAGTCGATATTAGCCGAAGGGTACAGGCCTTTGGTTCACTTGACCCGGACGAACTGACTGCAGTTGGCGAAGAACCTTCAGAGATACAGGAAGCCGTCGACAGTGGTCGACTGGAAACTAGCTTGCTGGATGAAGATGGCGTGTTAACGGTTGATGATGTGATTTACAAGGCTTCTGTCGACTGGAAAGTAAATGACGATGTATTGTTGTTTACCACCTACTCAGAAGGCTTTAGACCACCAGTTACTAACCGTGTGGGTGGCGGTAAGGCGACGAGTAATGAAGGAGCTTTCGAGAATTTTCGTATCCCGGTTTATTCCACCACAGATACCCTGAAAAATTATGAAGTGGGTATGAAAGGGGATTTCCTAGAGGGTATTTTACGGGTTAATGCAACCGGATATTATTCACAAATAACGGATCTACAAACTTCACGCTTCGATCCCACTAATATCAGTTTTTTACAGTTTACGGATAATGTCGGTGATGCTGAAATTAGAGGAATTGACGGCGATATCACTTGGTTAGCCACGGATAATTTGGTGATTAATGGTGCCTTTAGCTGGATCGATAGCGAATTAACTCGCCTAAATGAGGAGTTGCAAGATATTGCGCCGCCGGTGGGCAGCAAATTACCCTATTCAGCAGATTTGTCAGCTAATTTACGAGCCCGCTATTATTTTCAATTATCCAATGGCTGGGACGGATTTGTTAATGGCTCCTTGAGCTATACCGGCGATCGCCTGGCAGGAATGACCATGGGCGCTTATGCTCTTGAAGATGCCACTAACTTGATTTACGGTACAGGGTCGGGCTTATCTATTGAGAATGAAGCCGATGCATACTCTGGGGTCAATTATCTGGACAGCAATGGTGAGGCCTTTGAGGGGGGTCGTTATATACAAGACAGTTATGTACTGGCGAATGTATCTGTTGGTGTTAATCACGACGGATGGAAAGTTGAGTTGTATGTCGACAACGTGACTGATGAGCACGCTGTGTTATATATCGATAACCAGCAATACACGCCTAAAGTTGTGACCAACAGACCCCGTACAGTGGGCCTGAGAATGTCGTACGATTTTTATTAATTATCAGCATTTATACCTAAAATCATTGGCGTTGCAGCCCATAACACTGCAGCTTTTGGGGATGCGGGTACGTATTGCTTAACGTTAAAAGCGAGCCACTATTGGCTCGCTTTTTTTATTGAACAGTCACGAGATCACTGATAAATATGCGAAGTATTGTTAAATTTACTAGAAAAAATGGCAGCCATGCTGGGTCTATATTATTACATAATGTCAGTGCACTTGCCCAAAATTGGGCAACGAATGCAGCAATAGATAAACGCTTAGTCACGCAAGTCAGTAAACTGTTTCGACCCCGGCATCGTTTTGATAATGGGGATGTTACCTAGCCGATTTAAAATTGGGGGCAGGGTCAACTTAAAACTTATACGTCACCTAGCTTAAGCTTTCACACGAATTGCGCAGTCATTCATTGTAAAAGTCGGTTATCCGATAACTTTGGCAATGTCAGAGCCCACTTTTATAGGTCTTTTACTCCTCAATTAATTCTAAAGTGAAGGTCTGGAAATGGCATTAACAAGCCATAAGGCGAATGGCCCCTGCGATCGATTAACCGACAGTCAGGAATAAAGACTTCTACAGCAAGTTTACTGAGTCAGCAGTGGTTCTATCAACATACGTGAAATATTCTTGGTAAGGACATCTGTGCTGGGTTAAGGTTATTCAAAATCCAGAGTCGATGTATGAAAATAGAATTTAGACAAGCTACAAACCAAGATATCGATCGATGTATCGAAGTAAGGGGGCTAACTAGTGACAATCAGTTTACCAAGAGCGATTTAGCAGCAATGGGTGTAACTGCTGTTTCATGGTCCCCGTTAATTGAAAATTTGGAAATCATTGGCGCTGTAGCTCTAGAAAAAAATATTATTGTCGGTTTTTGCTTTGGTGGATCAGCTACGGGTGAAATACTGGTGCTTGCTGTTCTATCTGGTTATGAAAAGTTTGGCATCGGAAAAGAACTTTTATTCAGTACCAGCAATCAACTATTTACCATGGGGAATGAAGAATTGTACTTAGCCGCATCCGCAACGCCAGTCGTCAGATCATATGGTTTCTATCGGCATGTGGGTTGGCAACCGACGAGTACTTATAATGATGATGGTGATGAAATATTAACGCTTAAAAAATAAGTGACTGAATGCTAAAAATTAGCCAAAATTCATACACCACTGCGCACCATTATTTAAACACTTCGGATTTAGTTTTGTAAAACCTCAAATGATCAGGACGTTATGTAAATGAAACCATTATCAAACAAAGTCGCGTTGGTAACAGGTGCGAGCAGAGGCATAGGAAAAGGTATTGCTTTATCTCTTGGGAAAGCTGGAGCTAAAGTCTATATAACGGGTAGAACTATAAATGAGGGGGAGTCTGCATCTAGATTGTCAGGCACCATATATCAAACAGCCAATGAGATATCAGAGTTAGGTGGGGAATGCATCGCTATTCAATGTGACCACGTTGTCGATGCTCAAGTTGAATCTGTCTTCGACACAATAGCCCGAGACGAGCAAAAACTAGATATTCTAGTAAATAACGTTTGGGGAGGATATGAACACTTCACGGACGGCACGGAATTTTGGAATGAGAATGAATTTTGGACACAGCCAAGCTCGCGTTGGGATTCTATGTTTCAAGCAGGTATTAGAGCACACTTTATAGCAAGTCGGCTTGCAGCCCCTCTATTAATAGAACATCAAGGTTTAATAATTAACCTCTCTTTTTTTGCCGCACAAAGAAATGATAAAGGCGTTGCATATGGGGCTGCTAAAGCGGCTACTGATCATATGGTCGCCTGTATGGCCGAAGAGTTAAGAAGATACAATGTCGCCACAATTTCGCTTTACCCCGGCGTTGTTCGGACTGAAGCCGTTCTAAAAGCCGCTGAACATATAGATTTGTCAAATTCTGAATCGCCCCAGTTTATTGGGCGTGCAGTTGCAGCACTGGCTTGTGATAAGCGCATCATGAAAAAATCAGGTAAAAGACTGATTGCCGCTGATTTAGGCGTAGAGTACGAATTTAAAGATATAGATGGACGTCAGCCAAAGCCGATGAGTGGAGATAATATTTAGAATCAGTTTTTGTCCAAAAAAGTGATAGAAAAATATTCGTATGCAATCTATCTAAATTTCTACGACTGCTTACTGTTATAACTGCTAAGTCAGGCAGTGAGTCTTGACTACTGGGAATTGGCACTCAGGTGTCAGACGGTTTAGAGCGAAAAACTGACCCAAAGAAAATTGTCTGCTAGTTTACTAGTATGCAAATTTGATGGCAGATCTACTAAGCATTACCCTGCTGGAGAGGTTTATGTGGACAATGATACGAATTGAACAGGGGTAATTGAATAACATCTCATCTCAGTCGATTATAGATTTAGCGGCCTATACCGACTTGTCACTGTAAGCACTTGAGAATGTTATTGAGTGAACCCCGGCTCAGATTTACAGCAATCCAAATCAGCTAAGTACTGCTTCAACGCATTTTGCAATTAAGTCATTTGATGCGCATCACAACCACGTATTTTAGCTTAGTAAGCAGAGTAAAATATGGTTCGCACAGAATAACATTGGTCTTAGTGCAAAACCGATCGAGCTGTGCTTTACAGCATCTTAAAGTTTGAAACTCGCTTTTGGCTAAGACCATAAAAAAAGCCAGCAAAGTGTGCTGGCTTATCGTGGTATAAACAAACTCAAATCTAGTAAAGTTGGGGCTGACTAGATTGTATTGATTTCCGTATTTCCCGAACTCACTTATTATGCTCAAGCTCAAGGGGCTCAGTCCCTATATCATCTGGCAACAACGCCAATGGCTTTGTTGCCAGATCCTGTTCATTCAACTAGAAAAGTTGGTGTGCTAAAAATCGAACTGAAAACCAGCAACGATAGCTGTGTAATCATTTTGCATTGTTGATTGATAGTCTTGAAGTTCACCTATCAGTCTAAATTGTGGTGTCATTTGATGATTAACAAAAAGTATGGTTAATTCGTTATCTACATCAACAACGGCATCAAGGCCTTTGGTGCTATCTGCTGTGCGAGCATCTTGACTGCCTTCACCATAACTTACACCGATGGTATTTTTGCCAAATACATAGTCAGCTTCAACATACCATTGCGTTCCATCGACATCTGCATCATTGATGGTACCTCCATAAAGGCCATCTGCACCTATTCCCGAGGTATCGGTATATGAAACTGTCAGTCCAAAAGATGCAAGGTCGATGTGTGCCCCAACATCAATGCCTTGCATGTCATAGTCAAAACTATTTTCGCCGACTACGTTAACTGATTGTTGAAAGACACCGCTCCACAATTCTAGCGAGCCGTTGCCGGTCCCCATTTTATAATTAAGTTGTCCTTCAATTCTTGGCGAGTCGGTTTCAATCGAAGCGTCTTGTGGCTCCTCAGGATTAATAAGTGCGACTTTAAAAGATAAGCCGCCCATTGACGGAGACATGTACTTAAGTTGTGGATTAAAATTGGCATATACATAGCCTGTACCAATTCTGCCTCCTGTAGCGTTTGCGGTATCTGCTCCCCCACCTAACCAACCTACCCCTCGTTGACTGGATAGATCGCCAATAGCTGAACTATTGAACACACCGAAATCCTTACCTGCTACGATCGTCCCAAAGTCACCGCTTAATTTTATATTCGCCACTCGGCTTTCGAATAAACCGGAGTTTTGTGCACCACTACCTTGTAGATGCGTATCTACTTGAAAGTGGCCTGATATCGTTATGCCTGAATCACCTGTAGGCGCAACGACATGAAAATTAATGTTTGTAGGGTTAAATCCGGATTGGACTCTGAATGCCTTTTCAGAGTTGTCATGGTCACTTGCCACCAAAAATACGGGTAACGAACCTGATATTGATGTTTCCCAATCGTTTGTGTTGACTAAATCTACCCCGGCAATAGCTGGGTTTGCTAAGCTAAGTAATCCCGACGTTGCAATAAAGCATAGTGCGAATTTATTTTTATAAAAAATATTTTTGTTCATTTTACGTTTCCAATCTACATGATTTTTATGGTGTTGGATAAGTGCTTTTAGCTCAAACTTCGTGTTTTGCTCAATATCCAGACGCACTTTTCTACTCCCCAATATATTGATTGGGGAGAGACCTATGTGTTTATAAGTGTTATCTAAAGATTATTCGGCTTTCCAGCTTTGCAACAACTCGTCATAAGCAATCGTTACACCCTTAGGTTTTTCATTACTTAATTTAGCTTTTGGCGCACCGGGTTGATTCAACCAATAATCTGGATCTCTCTCAGGATTGAGTTTAGGACCACATTCACCTTGGACATTCGCTCTTTCAAGTCTATTCATGACCTTGTCTTGAGCTGCTGCAAGTCTATCTAAAGCCTGTTGAGGGGTTTTCTCGCCGCTTACTGCTTCAGCTACATTTTGCCACCATAGCTGGGCAAGTTTAGGATAGTCAGGCACGTTAGTTCCTGTTGGAGTCCATTGTTTGCGCGCAGGACTGCGATAAAATTCGACCAGACCACCTAAGGTTGGCGCTACGTCAGTCATTGCTTGCGAATTTATGTCAGACTCACGAATAGGTGTTAACCCGACCAACGTTTTTTTCAGTGAAACAGTCTTTGAGACAGTAAATTGAGCATATAACCAAGCTGCCAAACGGCGTTTCTCAGGCGTTGATTTTAAAAACGTCCACGCCCCAACATCTTGATAACCCAACTTCATACCTTCTTCCCAATAAGGACCCTTTGGAGATGGCGCCATTCTCCACTTAGGTGTGCCATCATCATTCACTACTGGCAATCCTTTTTCTATCATTGAGGCAGTGAACGCTGTATACCAAAATATTTGTTGTGCGATATTACCTTGTGCTGGCACTGGCCCAGCTTCAGAAAAAGTCATTCCCTGAGCTTGAGGTGGTGCGTACGCTTTAAGCCAATCAACATATTTACCTGTAGCAAACACTGCTGCCGGACCGTTTGTTGCGCCACCTCTTGACACGCTTGAACCTACTGGACGACAACCTTCAACTCGGATCCCCCACTCATCCACGGGCAAACCATTTGGCAATCCTTTGTCACCCGTTCCAGCCATTGAAAACCAGGCATCAGTAAAGCGCCAACCCAAGGATGGATCTTTTTTACCGTAGTCCATGTGACCATAGACCCTTTCTCCATCTAAATTTTTAACGTCGTTGGTAAAAAAGTCAGCAATATCTTCATAGGCAGACCAATTTACGGGTACACCCAATTCATAGCCGTACTTAGCAAAAAACTGTTTTTTCAAGTCTTCGCGTTCAAACCAATCGGCACGAAACCAATATAGATTGGCGAATTGTTGTGTCGGTAGCTGATAGATTTTACCGTCTGGACCTGTTGTAAAATCGATACCAATAAAGTCGTCAATATCCAGCGTAGGCAACGTATAGTCTTTAGCTTCATTGACTATCATGTCAGATATAGCAACCACTTTGCCATAGCGAAAATGCGTTCCTATTAGATCAGAATCATTGATGTAAGCATCGTATATATTCCGACCAGATTGCATCTGGGTCTGCAGTTTTTCTATCACATCACCTTCTTGTATAAGATCATGCGTAATGATTATTCCCGTTAATTCAGTAAACGCCTTAGCCAGTACTTGAGATTCATAGGTATGAGTTGCTATCGTCTCTGAAGCAACATTGATAGACATTCCTTTGAATGGTTTGGCTGCTTCAACAAACCACTCAAGCTCATCTAGTTGTTGTTGTTCGGTTAATGTTGATGGAGAAAATTCTGTCTCAATCAAATTTTGTACTGTTTTGATAGCGGTTTGTGCATAAACTGAGATAGATATACTGCTCAAGGAGACAGAAATACCCACGGCTACAGCCAGTTTTAATTTTCTAAGTTTCATTTTACTACACCTCATATCTTTTGAGATTGTTATTTGTTGCTGATAAACTCCGCCAGTGGCAACACTGTTTTAGAATTTTACAACAGAGAGTGTCGGTGACAGCCGACATGTGCTCCCTAAGCATGATGTTTGCTAAGGGTTTTAGACACGCCGCCATTCTCTTTGCGTTTTCTAACGTAAGAGAATTCGGCGTGTTTAAATTCAATGAGATCAGCCCCACCTGAGGACAGTGCATAGCCAGACAACTGAAATTGCTAAAGCTATGTACAGGTTGAAATCAGTAAATGCTAAGAATCCTAAGTGAATAAACCCACTCACTAATAAGCCAATAAATAATCTATCCCCCCGAGTAGTTTCGATGGGTAGAAAGCCTTTTCGCTCTAGGCAAGGTTTTTTGATTTCAAAAATAGTCATCGCTACCAGAATAGTCGCGATAACACTAAAAAATGTGATTGTTAATTCAGTCCATGCCATCCATTTCATGACATCATCCTCCTAAATATCTTATTGAATTGCATATTAAACACGCCCCAAAGCAAAGCCTTTGGCAACATGATTCCTAACAAACCACACGACGACGACCCCAGGCACGATAGTTAACACGCCAGCCGCAGCGAGAAGTCCCCAATCTATGCCCGTTGCCCCGATAGTGCGCGTCATAATTGCGGCTATGGGTTTTGCATCGACTGCGGTCAATGTTCTGGCAAGAAGTAGCTCAACCCATGAAAACATAAAACAGAAAAATGCTGTCACGCCAATTCCAGAGCGGATCATAGGAATAAAGATTTTTATAAAGAACCTAGGCAAGCTATAACCATCTATGTAGGCAATTTCGTCAACTTCTTTGGGCACACCTGACATGAAGCCTTCCAAGATCCACACTGCCAGCGGTACAGTAAAGAGACAGTGTGCTAACGCAACTGCAATATGTGTATCAAATAGACCGACTGATGAGTAAAGCTGAAAAAACGGTAACAAGAACACTGCAGGCGGAGCCATCCGGTTGGTCAGTAGCCAGAAAAACAAATGTTTATCACCGATAAATTTGTATCGACTAAAGGCATACGCTGCTGGTAAAGCAAGTGAAAGCGTGATGACCATGTTCATCACTACGTAGATAACAGAATTGACATATCCCATGTACCACGTCGGATCAGTAAATATCTGGGCATAGTTATCTAACGTAAAGTTATGAGGCCAAAGCGTTAGAGCACCCAATATTTCTTCATTGGTCTTAAATGACATATTTACTAGCCATTAAATAGGCAACATTAAGAAGGTGGTAAAACAAACCATTCCAATCGTTTTGTTTGTATTACTTTTCATTTTAAATTCCTTACTTCACTTTATCTAGTTGACTAATAGCGGTGAAAAACACGTAGCAAACCAGCAATACAATTAAATAATAAATAAGTGAGAATGCTGCTGCTGGCCCAAGATCAAATTGTCCTACCGCCATCTTAGTAAGTTCTTGGCTTAAGAATGTGGTCGAGTTACCTGGTCCCCCGCCGGTTAAGACAAAAGGTTCGGTGTAAATCATAAAACTGTCCATAAAACGTAAAAGAACACCTATTACGAGGACACTTTTTAGTCTGGGTAACTGAATATGTCTGAACACTGCCCATGAAGATGCCCTATCAATTCTTGCGGCTTGGTAAAAGGCTTCTGGTATTGCACGAAGACCTGAATAGCACAGTAATGCGATAAGTGACGTCCAATGCCAAACGTCCATCAAAACCACTGTGAACCAAGCGGCCAATGGACTCGATGCATAGTTGTATTCGATCCCTGCAGCGTTGACGGCCCAACCAAACAAACCGATATCTTCTCTACTAAACACTTGCCATATAGTACCTACAACGTTCCAGGGTATAAGCAGTGGAATGGCAACGATAATTAACCATACCGCTGCCATGCGACCTTTCGATGGCATCATTAAGGCTATCGCTATTCCAAGTGGAACCTCAATGGCTAAAATAGAAAATGAAAAACCGAATTGACGAATTAAAGAGTCTAACAAACGCGGGCTGCGTAACATTTCCCGGTACCATTCAGCACCGACGAAATAAGCTGTATTTTGATCAAATATATCTTGAACTGAGTAATTTACGACCGTCATAATCGGAATGATCGCAGAGAATGCAACAAGGATGAACACAGGCAGAACAAGAAACCACGCTCTGTTGTTGGGTGTTTTATTCATAATTTAACCTCATTTGAGTCATGAAGCAGGCTTACGTCCGCTTCAATCAAATATTCATCGACGTAAATTTTTAACCACTGCTCAGGAAAACTAATATAAATTTTTCCAGTAGGAACAGACCTGTCCTCGTCAATTCGTACTTTTATGACTTTACTGTCCAAATTCAACGTCAGGATTTTGTACGTCCCTAAATCTTCTACGTAGTCGAGGGTGCACTCAAAAGCACCTTCTGTTTCTTTTTCCCAAACGTGAATGAATTCAGGGCGAATGCCTAGTTTCACATTTGAACTCGTTAAGCTATCGAGCAGCGTTTTTAACGATTGCTCTAATGGAATGTCAGTGGTATTAAATCTAACACCACTATCACTTCGCTTTACCTCAATTAAATTCATGCCTGGACTACCAATAAAATAACCAACAAATGCATGGTTAGGCCGTTCAAAAAGCTCTCTTGGGGTACCAAATTGGACTATCTGTCCTCCATACATTACCGCTATTTTTTCAGCGAAAGTGGATGCTTCTAATTGATCGTGCGTCACGTAAATCATGGTGATATCGAATTGTTCGTGTATTTGCTTAAGTTTGCGTCTTAGTTTCCATTTCAATTGAGGGTCAATAACAGTGAGAGGCTCATCAAACAATATCGCAGATACATCGCTTCTGACTAATCCTCGCCCCATCGAAATCTTTTGTTTTTCATCGGGTGAAAGGTTGCTCGCTCTTTTCTTTAAAACGTCTGTCAACTCCAAAGCCTCAGCTATTTCATTGACCCGAGACGACACTCTGACTTCTGGCACTTTCATGTTCCGTAGTGGAAAAGCCAAATTATCGTATACCGTCATCGAGTCATAAATAACAGGGAACTGAAATACTTGGGCGATGTTTCTATCTTCTGGTGGGATATGGTTGACCTCAATCCCATTAAACAATACCTGACCTTCTGATGGTTCGAGTAACCCTGAAATGATGTTGAGTAACGTACTCTTTCCACAACCCGACGGCCCTAAAAGGGCATAAGCCCCTCCATCTTCCCAAACATGATCCATTTCTCGAATCGCGTAGTCTGAATCCCCTTGAGGATTTTTTATGTAACTGTGAGCAAGTGATTTAAGATGAATTTCAGCCATTTATAGTTTCTCCATATCGAATTCCGGGACTTTGATTGTTAGCCCATTCAAGTCAAAAACAAAGAGTTTATGGATAGGCAAATATACGTTGACAGGTGTTTCAATGGGGTAGCTGAGGATCCCTGATAACTGGAGAATTAGTGAGAACTTCGCGTTATACACATGTAAATAAGTTTCTGAACCACTAATTTCGGCCAATTCGACCTTCATCGGTAACTCCAAATCATCATCGTTTTTGGGGACCAGACTAATATGACTTGGCTTGACACCGAACATAAACTTTTTCTTTGGTAAATCTTTAAGTTTTTCATCTAGAGGAAAACTGATTGAATCGTAAAAAGAAACTTCATCGAGGGTTATTTGCCCTTCAATTAGATTAATGGGCGGCTCACAAAACAATTTAGCCGCTTCAATGTTTTTAGGGCCTCGATATACCTGACTCACCGCTCCACTTTGAAGTATTTTACCCTCATGGATAAGTGTGGTTACCCCTCCGAGCGCCATTGCCTCGCTCGCCTCTGTAGTAGCGTAAACGGCTATCGACTTTCTCTCTGCAAAAAGAACTCTTAATTCTGAGCGAAGCTCCTCTCTTAATTTGTAGTCCAGATTAACCAGCGGTTCATCAAAAAGAATCAAACTGGCATCCTTAACCAATGCTCGCGCCATTGACGTCCTTTGTTGTTGACCACCAGATAATTCCAAAGGAAGACGGTCTAGATATTGGCTGATTTGCAACATATCTGCCGTTTCTTTTACACGTTTGTTGATTTCAGTTTCAGTGACTTTTGATAATCGTAGAGGTGATGCAATATTTTCACGAACGGTAAGATTGGGATAGTTTATAAATTGTTGATACACCATTGACACATTTCGCTTTTGCACAGGCATACCTGTAACGTCTTGACCATCCATTATAACTTGCCCAGACGTTGGTTTCTCAAGGCCCGCCATCAATCGCATTAATGTTGTCTTTCCTGCCAGCGTTCTGCCAAGTAGCACGTTAAATGAACCGGACTCTAAAGTTAAATTAACGTTATCTAAGTAATTTTCCCCCCCGACCTCATGACTGACATTTTTTAAAACAAGTGACATCTAGGTCTCCTTTTTTTTATACTTAAGCAATGTCCACTAAGCTGTGGATTTAGACATTTATATCCTACCGACACATCGTTTTTATTCAAGATAGCGGTTTAATCTGACTCACATGTAGCAGCTTGTAGGCCAAATTGTATCAAATTAGTTAATTATTTTTTTATTTCGATTAAGCTTCTGATTTAAAAAGATTTTATTTGGAATTAAGAAGTTAATCACAACACAGTGTGACAT
>OOGU01000175.1_pt1 | contig 15442 bp, 6 predicted proteins | sample 1670261 | NCBI WGS metagenome assembly OOGU01 (sample SAMEA98137168, study PRJEB22522) | marine metagenome | biome: marine biome; feature: marine water body; material: sea ice | place: Arctic Ocean | collected 04-Sep-2015 | depth 1.3 m
GCATGTGTCGCTCTGTTGATCATCGTGGGGTAGCCAAATGCCGAAAGGGCCATCAAAGAAATCTTCTTGGGAAGGCTTGGCATCTGCGATCGAGGGTGCCACGTCGGTTTCGCTGCGTAGAACCCGCCGTCATTCGTTGAAATCTTCAATTAGTACGGCGCGCAGCGCACCGTACTAGATTTTCAGCCTGAATATTGTTTGTGACGAATACTCAACAACCAAAAAGCGGCGCCGACAATGGTACAAGCATAGCGTTTTGATTACTACAACTCCATTTCAACAACCAACCAAGAAGACAATCAAACATGATCCCGATGTCATCAAGGAGAAGGGCTGTCGTCGAATTCCCGATCGAATGTTCTCTTTTTGTCAACCAGAAAGTCCATTACAGCATCACAGGCATGACTAAATACTACATTAAATCAGCATCTGCAACGATGCTGGGCTCGAGAAGGCAGGCTAATGGCTTTAATCGGCTATCTATTTTATTCTACGACAATAAAGGCACGGCTGTGTGTGCCTCTACTATCGAAATTCCAGATGACTGGACTCCTAAGCTATTTCTTGGGTTGTTATTGCAAGAATGGTGTGTAACAAATGTAATCTCTGTATTCCGAGTCGAAGATCAAGCATGTGATGACATCTTTAAGATGCGGTTGCTTTACTACAACCGTAATGCCACACAACTCATGGAGCTAGTAATAAGCTCACCTAACTATAGTTTTGTAACTGGTGGATTCTAGTAGTAGTAACTAAGTTAATCCCACTATTAGAATCATCCTAGTTAGTCTACTAATGAAGACGTATTACAATTTTAAGGTTCGGCATTTTACCACATAGTACAAATTCTACATACGCATCAATTAATTTAATTTCTTCCCCCTCAGTACGATATCTACGCACGCGGTTTTTTTCGCTTCTGCTCAACTGCCGACCATGACCAAGCGTTCTACTCGCTCTGATTCCAACACTGGCAAGGAACCTGCCCGTTCTCCGAATAGGAGAGATAAAAAGCATTCAAAAGCTGATTCCGCGGCTGCAACTACGGACTCCAACGGTCCCAAACTCGTTGAGGACCATATGAATGACCTCAATTTGATCGGCACACTCCACCCTTCCATCGCGATTGCTAAACCTGGAGATGTCTGCGGAGGCAGGCACCTTTGGTCTAATCTGGTTTCCCCCCTTAAAGACACGTGGCACACCATCGACAAGCTCATCAAGGATAGTCTCCTCCCCTATACCATGCTCGACAAATGGAAGGAAGGGGAGGGTCTTCATGACCTCGCTTCCGGGGGAAAAAACTTGCGCAGAGTTTCCGGCCAGGGTAAAGTGCTGACAGCCGAAGGTTGGCGCCTTCTCTTTCAGGAACTTTATCAAGAAACCTCTGATCTCGCTAAGAGCACCAGAGGAAGCAAACTCCGCATTTTTGGCCTCCGACTCGCCAAGACTCCTCCTAAGACCATCTTTGAAGGTGCGGACTGGGTCACTCATGAAGGCGAGACAGTAGGTTTACAGTCCGGTCTCCTGACTGATGCGTGGACGGGTGCCTATATTTATTTTGGGGCCTACTGGAAACAGGAAGATAGGTTCCAAGATTATCTCGCGCCTCCTGGCAAAATGAAGGCTAAGCCTTCGCTCAAGCCCCACTCCTTCTTCGACGCCGGTAAGGCTATGAAGCACACCCAAGAAAAAGCAAGTCACGACTTGGACGAGGATCCTATTGATTTAAGCAATGATGATCCTATGGAGGGAAACACTGAGGAGCCGGCGGAGGAAGCCTCCGATTCTGCTAAGGGCCCGGCTACGCCGGCGCCACCGGGTAAAAAGTGCGCATTTGCCCGTCAGCTGTACATCCGCAAGGAAAGGAATAAGATAGATCCACTGCTTCAACAAAAGAAGAAGAAGTGGAATGAATCGCGCAAGTTTAGCTCGTTCCTTAAGATCCGCACGGCTAAACTCAAGTCCGATGACAGGTTGGGGCAAGAGGACGAATTCCTGGCTGTGATGCAAGAGACCCTTACCAAACTATGGACACTGGACCCAAAACTGGTCATCTTCCCCTGGAAGAAAGGTTTGGAGGGTTCCAAACCTATTCAGAAGGGTAAAGCGTTCCCTAGTAATCGCGATGCCTTTGCAGATTTTACGGAAAAGGTATTTCTCAAACGTGGTGAAAACGTTTGGATACGGCTCCATGTAGGACACAACAAGCAGGTTACCGCCTTGAAAGACGATCGCATGATTGATCACTTTCGCCAAAAAGACATGCTGGTTTACAAAGACAATTTACAAGTCAAGACCACGGCTAAAGCTGGTTGGCTCCTTGGTTCCCACCCAACGGTGTTGAACGCCCGCGATCTCGAAGATTCGTTAGCACAATTGCCCGAAATGTCCGGCCTCCCGGTGGAAGTCAGGACGGAATGGATTTCCCTTGATAAAGGGGACAAGCTCAAAATCAAGGCCGCTCATATCCTGTGTGCTTGGGATTCTACTTTGGTGTGCCGTCGCGCTCTTAATAAGATCTACGGTAAGAAGATGGGAGAGTACCCACTTGGACGCAATATGCGCTTTGTTCCGAATATCTCGGACAAGCGATTCATTACCACTGAAGCAACCAGGAAGAAGGTGGAGATGAGCGTCAAGAAGCAACGCTTATGGATTACACACGTTTCTAGTGCGGTTAGCTACATTATCTCGGATTTGGACTATTTTGATACCACCATCGGAACGACTCTCCGCCAGGCCTTAATGCAGATGCGGTCCAAACGTTCCCCTGACCGTAACCTTTTTGTGGCCGTTGATACCTCGTGGAATGGATCATTTGTCTCCTTCTTGTTCAAGAAGGATCTTGAGTCCGAAGTCAACGGTATCCTCCCTGCCCTTCCTCTGGTCTTACAGCATAAAATGGGCGCTAATGTTTGGAACTGGTTCAATGAGGAAGCACGTACAAACACAAATGGCTATTGGTGGTGCCCCAGGAAAGGGGTTAGAGCAGTGGGCGACGATGACGAAGATAGTTGGGGGGATAGCCTTGAGAGCGACGACGACGCAGGATACTGGTCCAGCACTAGCGGTGCTTCCGGTGTTTCCCGAGCTTCTAGTGCAACCAATGGCGTCTTCGTGGAACCCTTCGATATCACGGCAGGAGCGGGCAAGAACGAGTACGACGAAGGCGATGACCAATCTGTTGGAGCGTGGAGCACGGTCACTAAAGGGAACGATGGCATGGGTCCTGGCACTGCTAAGGCAACCGGACATTCCGCTAACTCCACGGCTTCTATCGATACCTCCACTACTAGCCCTATGAGCACTCTTTCCCCCGGAGGAAGCGCCGACAGTGAATATGCCCAGGAAGCTCTCCTCTCACGTATGCGTTCTGATCCGATCTACGCTCAAGAACTGATGAGACAGTTCACGGCCTCTTTCCCACAAGCCTCATTCCCACCATCTTTCCTACCTCCAAACTCCAGGCCTATATTCCCCCCCCATAACCCTGCCTTCGGCGAATCCTTGATGAAGCAGTTTTCTTCCTCGGCTTTACCCAAACCCTTGGTTCCACCAGCCGCCCTGGGAACCCAGCCAGCCTCTACCCCTCCGTTCGCATCCGCGGCACCCCCGCCTGCTTCTTCCCCGGCAGCAGCCCCTGAGTCCCCTCCCACTAATGATGGAGAGGGGTCAGGAAACTGACGGTAAATGACAGTCTCAGTGCTGCGCAGCTAGCTTGGCGTAGGCTCTGGGATCGGGGGAAAACATCAGAAGCTCATGGGGATAGGAACAAAACACAAAACAAACAACCAAGACAACGACGATCCAAACGGGACCGTCCAACAAATCAACAAACTTATCAACAAACCACAATGCACGGAGCTAACCTGGATTTTGACGACACGGAATCCTTTGGCGACGTACAACAAGCAAAACGCGACAACATCCTTCGAGTTGGCTTTCAAAATATACACAACCTTCCGGCAGACTGCCGAACATCCAAGAGCCGACAGTTGGTGGACTACGTGGTCCAAAAGGATTATGACTGTTTCATGATGGCAGAAATTGGTCTGAATTGGACCAAGATCAGCTCTAATGATCGATGGTTCGAACGAATTTCTGGCAAGTTCAGAACGTCCAGATCTGTATTTGCGCACAATGCGACAGAACTACATCATAGTAAAGTCTTGCAACCAGGAGGTGTGGGGCTGATATCTACAGACGACGTTACTCATCGCATCACGGCTACCGGTAAAGATCCGACGGGCCTGGGCCGCTGGTGTTGGACCCGATTCCAAGGAAAAAACGGTGTCAAAGTTCGGATGGTTAGTGTTTACAGACCCTGCGAGTCACCGGGAGCAACTACAACGTACCAGCAACAGCTCCGCCAGTTAAGACATCACACCGTTGAATTCGAGCCCAGAGCGGCTCTATACGAAGACCTTTTCATGGAATGTACGGAATGGATGGACGAGGGTGACCAACTAATCATCGGAATCGATGCCAACGAAGACGTCCGGACCGGGGCCACGGCCGAATTCTTCCAGACCCTAGGCATGCGGGAGGCCATCCTTGATAAACACAGCCAATCGAGTCCCCCGGCTACCCATAACAGGAACAATCAAAGACAGCCTATCGATGGTCTTTTTGTGACACCGGGTCTTCAGGCGGTGGCAGCTGGATACTCCGCTTTTGGAGATGGATGCCCCTCTGACCACCGCGTTCTATGGGCCGATTTTACCTACACTGATGCGTTTGGGCTTTCTAGCACTCCTCTTGTGTGTCCGGGCGCTCGTCGACTCAACACCAAGAATCCCCGGCTCGTGGAAAAATATGTCCAACAACTCCGTAAGCAGCTGGTTCACTCCGGTCTTGCAAAGCGATTGTTTGATTTGGAACTCAGTGCAACCCAGCAGGGCTGGTCTACGCTTCTGCAAGAGGAATACGATGACATCCAAGCTTCCCATCTGAAGCTTCGCACACTCATTGAGCGCAACCTTCGTAAACTACGCATGGGGGGTATTCCCTGGTCTCCTAAGCTTCAGGTTTTCAGGAATGCCATTGAACTTTGGTCAATGATTCTGCGCAAGCGGCAAGGTGTCAAAGTTAGCAATACGAGGATCCGCCGCTTTATGGCCAAAACTGGGATCTGGAACGCTTTTTCGGCCGATGAAACGGGCGCGGAGCTTAATCTCAAACTGGCACACCGCCAATATCGCGCCGCCAAAAAAGACGCCTCGGTGTGGAGGGACGACTTCCTGCAGTCCTTGGCCGAAGCTAAAGCCAAAAAGAATGGTACCTCTGTTGATCACGAATGGAAACAGCTAACTAGGGTCGAGGGGCAAAAGACACAAGCGCGTAATGTCAAGCGTATGTTAAAAAAGCTCGGAAATCCTTCTACCACCAAACTTTATTTTACATGTGAAGGGGTTCGGACAGAGTGTACGGACAAACTCAGCATTGAAGACGCTTGTATTGCCGAAAATACCGCCCGGTTTAGCCAAACGGAATCCACCCCGCCTATGACGGACCCTCTGTTGACGGACTTAGGCTACCTGGCGGACACGGAAGCCGCACAACGCATTTTGGATGGCACCTACGACATCCCTGCAGATCTTGATCCATATGCGGCGAAACTTATCCTCGAACTCCGTATGCCGGAGTCGATTCGGAATAGTCCACTCGTGTCGTCAAGGGTGGAAACTCAAGACCATACGAATGGGTGGGCCAAGCAAAAGGAGACAATTTCGGCTGACCCGGACGGTCTTACATTTAGCCACTATAAAGCCGGTGCTACGGACGACCTTATTGCTCAATTTGACGCTACGCTTCGATCTCTACCATATCAACATGGTTTTACTCCAGCGGCTTGGATCCCGATGACGGACGTGGCGATCTTGAAGAAGGCGGGAGTGTATGATGTTGAAAAAATGCGTACCATTCTGCTGATGAATGCAGAATTCAATATGAACAATAAAAAACTCGGTCGCGATATGATGATCAATGCTGAACTGCACGGGGAAATTGCGCGGGAACAGTACGGTAGCCGTCGTCACCACCAGTGCATACTGGCCGCCTTAAACAAGCGTCTGACTATGGATAACCTTCGACAGGCCAGACGTGCTGGAGCGCTATGTGCTAACGATGCGAAATCCTGCTACGATAGGGTCGTACACAGCATTGCTTCCCTCGCTATGCGCCGTATGGGTGTCCCTGCTAATCCTATCAAATCCATGTTTGCCACCCTTCAGAAGGCTTCCCACAAGATCCGCACCGCCTTCGGTGTTTCTGATAAAACTTACGGACACGGTCGCGATCCTCCACTCCAAGGCTTTGGGCAGGGGAACGGGTGCGGACCTTCGGGCTGGGCTGTCATCAGCACTCCATTGATCAACATGGTACGCACCGCGGGTTTTGGCTTCTCCCTGATGACTGCGTTGACTGCTTCGGTAGTGCAGTTTGTTTGCTTTGCCTTCGTGGATGACGCAGACGTTGTTCATACGGCGAAAGACGTCGATACGACAGGCTATATCGTGTTGCAGGAAATGCAACAAGCTATTGATCATTGGGAAGGTGGTCTGAAGGCTACTGGCGGGGCTCTCGTCCCTGAAAAGAGCTATTGGTACCTGATTGACTTCATCTGGACCGGGGATCGCTGGCGCTACGCTACGATAGACGACATTCCAGGGAACATCTCCATCAATAATGTGGATGATGAGGGCCGTGCTATCCTACATCGATACGAAGCGTCGGTTGCCCAAAAAACCCTTGGCGTCTTCTTGGCTATGGACGGCAATAATACGGAGGAGGTACGCTACCTACGCCAAAAAGCTGTGGACTTTGCCGACTGTGTTCGTACTGGCTTCCTGTCTCGGCAGGACGCTACTTACGCTCTCCACCGTACCATTATGAAGACGTTGGAATACCCTATGGTCGCAACCACTATGACCAAGGCTCAGTGGGAATTTATTATGGTCCCCATTTTAGCGGCAACTCTTCCCCGAATGGGCTATGTCCGTCGGTTCCCGCGGGACGTTGTCTACACTTCGGAATCTCTCTGCGGACTGGGCATCCTCCACCCATGGCACAATCAACACCTCTCCCAAATGAAGATCTTGCTACAAGAAACCTCGTTGCCCACAATTACGGGTGATCTTATTCGGGCTTCCCTGGAACAGTTACGTCTGGAGGTTGGACTTCCTGGTCGCTCCGATATCTGGAACTGGGGTGTGATTGGCGTTTTGACGACGGACTGCTGGCTTAAGGAACTACTGACATATATGTCGCAACACGACTTCCAACTTGCAGACACTCTTCCTCTCCTCCGCTCATATCGAGACTCTGACAGGTTCCTGATGAAGGATTTCATTGCTAGTGGGTATTTTAAGAAAGACCTTCAAATGCTCAATGAGTGCCGGAAGTTTCTTCGCGTCACGACATTAGCTGAAATCTCCTCGGCCGATGGCAACTACCTGGAAGCCTGGGCCTGGAACGGGACGGGTACTTCAGACCCGATCAACCAATATCAATGGCCACGTCGGCCCACCCTGCAACCTCGCTACTGGCTACTATGGCAACAAGCCCTACAGGCCTTGTTTTTGTCCCCGACCGTCACCACGGAAAGGAAGCTGCGACAATCCCTGGGCCCCTGGGACCCTGACATCTCGGCCCAATGGAAATGGCGTTACTCGGCGGCGGAAGACAGAGTGTATCACTTCGAAGGCTTTGGGTGGCGGGTTTTCTCGCAGATTCCGTCCAGGGTACAACGACTTCGCTCTCTTCGCTTTATCCGCCAAGAACAGATGGCTCATACTCCTCCGGCTGACGGTGTGTTGGCTTCAATCTCTAGGACTCGGGACGGGGTTCGTATCACGGGTGTGAGTCCCCTTTCACCTGGGGCTACCCACCATCCGGAGAGTCCCCCATGCTCTATCCTTGAGGCACTGGATCGGCGTACCGAGCTCGACAAATGGTCCGTGCAATCTGCCGACGTCGTGGACAACGGTCGCTCCATTGCGGCTGCAATTATTCGAGGTTCCGCAAGAGCGGTTAGCGACGGATCCTTCAAAAATGAGATGGGGACCTCTGCCTCAATTTTGTTTCACTCCAAGTCTGCTGACCCCAACCGCGTTATCAGCGTAAATTCGGTCCCTGGCAACCGCGACGAGCAGAGCGCGTATCGTAGCGAACTCGCTGGGGTCTCCGGATCCCTTTCTCTCATAGCCGCAGTCTGTACGGTTCACGACATCCTCACGGGATCCATCACCATTGGTCTCGACGGCGAACAAGCTATGATCGCCGCTTCAGAGGAATGGCCCCTCTCCCCTGAGCGTCCCGACTATGATCTGCTTACGGATATCCGGGCAAAACTTCGTGGGTTGCCTATCAAGGTCCACTGGAAATGGATCAAAGGGCATCAGGACGATGCTCCCTCCCACGATCCTCTCGACGAATGGGCACAGGCTAATATCTATATGGACAGTATGGCAAAGGCATACTGGAACTATCTCAATCAAACTGGTTTCGCTCCCTCCCCTCAGCGTTTTGAAGACGAAAACTGGTCAATCTCTTTCCAAGACAAAAAACTCAGCCGTCTCGACAAACAGCCTCTGTACGAGGCTATTATGGAACCTACCTCCAAAGCCTACTGGCAGAAGAAAGGTCACATGTCTGCGAGCAACATCACTTCTATTGACTGGGAGCTGATTGGTAAGGCGTTCACTAACTTGACTACTGCTAAAAAACGTCGGGTTACAAAGCACGCCGCCGGTCACTTTGCCTGTGGCAAAATGATGAAGTTCTGGAAATTTCAGGACCACACTGAGTGCCCTCGCTGCCCAGAACAATACGAGGACCCCCAGCACATTCTAAACTGTCCAGCCCCCTCTGCTACACTCCGGTGGGAAAAGGCCCTTACAGTCCTGGAGGTTTGGATGACGGCTCACCACACGATGCCGGAATTAACCACAGCACTCCTGCGGTGTCTCCACGAATGGAAACATCCGAACCCTCACAGACGCTTTGCCCGCGCCTCCATCACCACGCGATACGGACTCCGAGCTGCTATCCTCGAGCAGGATGACATTGGTTGGTATAATTTTCTAATGGGACGTCCCAGCGCTCAGTGGAGAGACGTTCAGCACCGATACTACGAATGGCTCCAACGGCGCAATACGGGTAAGGCCTGGCTTCAAGCGTTGATCAAGAAAGTTTGGGAAGTGTCCTGGGATATGTGGGATCACCGGAATCATGTCCGTACGACTACTATTACTCCTGCAATGAGGCGGGAGATCGAAAATCTGAATGAGCAAATCGTCGAACAATTCGAAGAAGGGGAGGCCGGGTTGGGTCAACAGGACCACCAGCTGCTGGCTAAACCGCTCGCTCACGTCCTCGGGCTTGACTTGGACCACAAATCTCAATGGCTAGAATCAATTTCGCTGGCCAGAATATGGTTTGTAAATCAGCACGAAGTCGAATCCCCCTCTCTTAGGCACCAGCGTGAGTTTATGGCTTCCTGGATGTCCGATGGGACGGGACCCCCTTGAGACCGATCGGCTCGTAGGTTGTTGAAGGTTCGCGCTCTGTTGTGTGCGGTTTTTTGGGAGTTGGCCTGGTTGGAATCTCATCCCTGGCACTGCGGGATTCCAAGTGCCTTCGCATCGCCCTACGGACGCGGGCAGGATCTGAAGATCCGTTGTTGAGAACTCGACTACATGGAAGTGACGTTTTCTGGGGACGTTCCCGGCAACCTCGGGAGGCCGTGCGACAGGCTCGCTGGGAGTTTAAGAACAGATTTTTGAGAACTCAAGACTTCTGCACAACACAAAGACAATTTGTGCATCTTCTTTCCTTCTCGACCCCCACGCCATGACCGATAACGACCCCAGGTCTACGGCTTCTCGGCTTCACCTACCTGACCAGATGAAGCTAGGGTTCCAACGTCTTCGCCTCGAAGCTTTAGAATCCCTTCAGAATCTTCGCGCTCTCGAATATACGGGTTCGACGATTTCCCAGGGTAGCACCTTCGTCCTGGGCCCAACCCCTTCTTCGGATGATTGGGCCACGGCCCACCGCTCTACTCTTGAAAACCTTCTTCGGGTGATCATTGAATATTACCGCCGCCTCTATTGTCCCACTGTTCTCAAAGGGGCTCTCCTCCAGATAATGGAACTCGACTTACCTGAACTTCCTGTTCACCCCGACCGCTTCACCTTCGAGGATACACACGAGTGGACGGGGCCGAGTCATACCGCATTTCACTTAGACATCCGTGCTCTGGAGATGTTGAGTGTTGACCAGCTTGTGGACCAGATATATGAGGATAGGTTGATCAAACAGGATCTCCACAGTTTTGTTACTCGAGTCCCTATCCTCTGCGCGTACTTCCGTACTCCACTCTTTCATAGTACCCAAGCCAACTACTACAAAATGGTGGTCAAAGCCTTCGAACAACGCCCCAATCGTGCCGAAATTCCCTGGGTTACCACGCCTGCCATTTATGCGGTAGAATTTCCCACTGGAGCCCCGATTATAGCTCAGATCGCAACTATTAACGACCCCACTGCCTAGTACTGCGGCATTGACGGCCATCATCAACCTACGACTACATCCATCCAAACCAAGACTACATCTATCTCCACAAAATACTTTACGTTCCCTTCCCTCCTTGGGAACCTTGGGAAACTCCAATCGATCCAAGTACCGATCGCTGATTGCGAGTCGCCTCTCTTGTCGCTTGCGCCGCACGTTCCCAAATCCTTCGCTTACGCCGCTCGACTTCCGATGGGCTACAGGCTGCGCCTGCTTACGCCCATCGAAAGCCGACCGACGTTTCGCTCACGATTTGGAAACGACCGGCGCTTCGCTCCGCCGAGGCTTCCATATTATATTCTTTCATCATCTCCTTCTCTGTCGTTCGCGGAACTATCCATCTAGGCAATGGTTCCCGACGAGTTTAAAGTCTACCATAGACACCGTAGTTAGGTTATACCCTAACATGAGTAATCCATTGAGTTATTTATTATTTACTCTAGATCGTAGAATATACTTTTACGCCAGCCGATCAGGTTACAAAGTAGACCAACATTATCATGATCACAAAAAAGAATCAAAAACAAAAACACGTAGTCAACCGACAATATGAGCAACATGGTGACTCAGACACAATCATCGACAGAGGAGGTGGAGGTTCAAAATCAGGAGAAGTTGGTGCCAACACTTCACCAAGGAACAACGGATGAAGCAGACATCAAATTACTTTCAAAAGTTTTCGAACACAAGCCAATGATACAGTTGACGCTTGACGGAAGAAAGGCAGTTATCAATCGTGCCCAGAAAACCATTCATGTTAAACGCCACTATCGTAACAGAAAGTCTGCCTGTATCAGATTGACGATACAGGATGATAGGAAAAAATCCAATAGGATAAACGACCCTGACTATCAGTTGAGTTTGAAACTAATCAACAAAATCCGCTTTGAAGAGCTTATGGAGCTACGGGACAGGGTATTCCTAAAAAATAACAATATCATCTGAAGGTGTGCAGGTGGTCAACAATTCGCTTTGTCACTTCTATGTTTGAATGTCAAACGTCATAATGGAGATCAACGATACAGTAATAGAACAGAATAAGTACTAATATAGTAAGAATGATAATTATTTACCACCCTTTCCCCATGCAAAGATTCGAAACGATTCGTCGCAATAAGAAACTATACCATCCTTTACTGCAAGGGCAACAGAGGTGCAATGCACAAAGGTATGACCATAAAAGTGAGTGCCCATCTTGTCAGTAATTCTTACCGCAATCATCAATCCATCACAAATAAAGTACTGATGGATATTTATGTTCGGTTGTCGCCAGTCCTCTCCTTGAAAATCTCCAATAAACTCATACTGACAGCTTGTGGGAACACCAATTGTGAAGCGATCACACCACTTACGAAGATATTCCCTAACAAATACAGCATTGGTATCACGTGGATGACTCCAAGTGTCTATTGTCTTCTTCACTTTCTCGTTTGTAGCAATATCGGAGTCAGAGCGATCCACATGAGGCGTGCAGGCAAAACCTAAACAGAATGGTAGTGGCAGCTGGGATATGTCATGTCGCTTCGGAACCCCTGTTGCTCTCGCGCCTGGAACAAAATTTAGAGCAGGAGGTCCTGTAACGCCTTGAGTGACTATTTTTAACCGACAAAAATGATCGTCACCGTTGCGTTTGTTTAATTCCAACACATTCACAATAGCCGGATCCATCATGTTCATGTACAACATGGTTAGTACAGCCAGTTGGTTTGTCAACTTTTCAATGGGATAGGTAAAAACCGGATTGTAAAAATCCCGATGGTACTGGTGTTCTCCACCTTCGCCAGGACCAAGAGTAGGGGTAGCAGTAATAGGGAGTTGTCCCGATCTTTTTCCAAAGTACAAATTTTGTCCGAGCGTCAACATACACTTGCGACTACCGAACCCCTTCTTGAAAGAATGGAGTATGAGATCAGCTTGGTCTAGTTCGAGAAGACTGTCCCTGGTACAAGGATATGATCGGAACAAACACAACCAATTGAGATGGCTGGTTTGCTTCTGTATTGGAGGGTAGTCCTGCAGTGAAATCACATGAATTGCCGAGTGTGTGTTAGAATAGACAGGGGCATTGGCATAGTCCTGTTTTGCCTTTGACGAATCCTCCCCGTGAAGTACACATATGCGGAAACCAGAGGGATGTTGCGCCATGTTGATAGTCGCGAAAGTAACAAACGACTTTGAATTGTTGGAGAGAAAACGATCGTGTTCCTCTTCGGTACGGGTCCTTGATAAAAGTAGCCTCAGAGAGTGTAGTTCCAGCAGAGCAAAACGCACATCAGGGGGGTCCAACCCAATGTTTAGATAAGGTACGTAGAAGAGCCGGGGCAGACGGCCAGTGGAGAGTTTGTCTTTAGTGGTTCTCGTACCTCTCATGCCACGCATTAAATGACTGTCGGGAACCAAATACACATAGTCAGCACACGAGTCCATTTCTCGGTTACATTTGAACCGAGCGAAAGCGTTGGTATCAATTGATTTCCACGCTGCGTCGATAGGTTTTTCGTACCGACCCATTCCAGGGCGAGTTTGACCGACCTCGTTTGCCTTACCCTCCCTTCTAGTTGCTGTTTCTGCTAGAAAACAACTCTCTTGGTAAAAGGGCAGGCGCCACTTGTTCGGAAATAGAAGAGAAGGAGAGATGGGGCTGCATTGAAAACAGTTGTCGGATGACACACACTTCGACATCAGTTTTTGGTTCTCTGCGGAAACGGAAGAGGGGGCAGCCCCGTAACACTGCGATAAAAAATGAATCGTAATGGCAGGTTGCGGTACCTGAAGTTCCCGAAGTAGAACACGGAACGGTTGCGAAAACATTCCGTCAAATGTAGAGTCGCGGTTAATCTTTTGTGATACACATTGATCGACCAAATTTAACCAACTTGGTTGAAACGTGGCATAATGTTGGTGATTATTATGATAGGGAGAGACTTTGTTTTGGTAAAGAACATAAACCATGTGGTAGGAAGTGTGCTCGATAACAGCACCCAACTCTACGGACCTAGTTCCCAGATGATTGGAAACTACTGCAATTGCAACACCATTTGCTCGCTTAGGCAGGCTTTGTAGGTTAGTGCATTGCAACCACCAGGAAGAGTACATAAAGTAGGGTTCCCCATGGTATCGAGAATACAGCTGTACAATATTCGAGCTGGATGTATCCAATTCTGGATGAAGTAGGCGTTCGCGTTGTAGAAAACGGTGATGCAACCCACCAGTATCCAATCCAACAAATAAACGTTGCCCGGCCCCCTTCGGTATAACTGCGTTTGCCAGAAGTAGACTTTCCTTTGCCGTGCCGGTTTTTTCTGCCGAGGGCAGAAATCCGAGGGAATATGGGTGTGGGTTAACAGGTTCAGAGAAATTGGGTGTAGCCAAAGATACGGCCATCCCCAAGGCATCCAAATATAAGCCTTTGAAAAGGGGACGGTGGATAGGGGGTCCACCAGGGGTACCAGGAAGAGCGACGTCTGGTGTGGTAGAAGCAAAAATGCTACGTTGGGATGAAGATTGAAAATTCCAAGCAACTTGATAAGCAAAGGCTGTAGTCTTCGTGTGCAGAGGTTCCCTGAATTTGTGTTTCTTGAAAGGCCTTTCCGGGCTGGGTGGGATTCTTGAACGCACAGATCTTGCCCGCGATTGCGCCACAGTATCATCATAAGCAGGCGGGTGACGCAAAGATGCAACAACCCGCGAGAGCGCAACAGTATCATCATAAACTGGAGTAGGAAATGAAGAATTCGAACGCGAAGATGCCGCAACACGAGGTTGGGCGACGGTAGGATTACCAGGTAGTAATCCCCGATCTGCTTTTATGGTTTTGTCGACTTTCTGATCTTCTTTTATGGTTTTGTCGACTTTCTTCCTCATGATAAATAGATGAGTATCCCGCGAAAAAACTGTCTGGATAGAGCGTAGTTTCAAAGATGGGTATCTCTCAGAGATGATATCTCACGATATCGGATCGAAGCGCAAGCTTTCAAAGATGAGTATCTCGCGATACAACTTTGTTGAGGTAGAGGTAATATCTCGCGATATCAAATCAACGCACAAGTAGCTTTCAAAGATGAGTATCTCACGATACAATTTTGTTGATAGAGTAATGACGGGTGGATGAAATGATGAATGGATCGGGGATGATGGTGTGAGATTGTGAGAAGAAACAAAATTAACAAAAAAGGTGATTGCAGAAACGGACACACACAAACATACCGCCAACCTAAATACTAGTGGGAGAAAGTTCCAGCAGATAGGCAGTAGGAGTCGAGTTGGAGAGAAAGAGTAGTAGGTGTGGCCGTAGATATACTACCAGTGGGGGGAGGAGAGAACAGCAAGACGAGAAAACTGGTTAGTAGGTATCCTTGTGAATGGGATAGAGAAAATGGTGACAGGTATAAATATTCTGCCGGAGGAATAGATGAAATACGTTTACTTAAAATGAAGTCAAGGGGAAGCAGAAAACGAAAGAATGAGACACAAGGCAGTTTCAGACTTGAAGAGAGACATTAAACAAAGAAACAAAATGTGAGTGTGGGGAAAGGAAGCGAAGTTGAAAGAGAAGAGGGGTAGTGAACGTTGAAAGTCGAGGGAGAAATGGTTTATAAGAAATACAGGGTTTAAGAATCAACAAAGAAGAGAGAAGTAGAGGAAGAACCAGAACTTAGGTGGTAGTCGGGTGAGCATTCGAAATGAGAAGTGTCCCTTAAGTAGGACCAGGAGATGCGTCACGATGAGTCATCGATGGGAATGAAAAGAGGGCTAATGTCGTAAGGTTTAAGTAATCATGTCATACCTAAGGCTAAACTACATAGGGAAGTCTAGTCTAAGATTGGTAATTAAGGAAAATGAAAAAAAAGAACCAGACTGCATA
>OOGU01000177.1_pt1 | contig 15401 bp, 15 predicted proteins | sample 1670261 | NCBI WGS metagenome assembly OOGU01 (sample SAMEA98137168, study PRJEB22522) | marine metagenome | biome: marine biome; feature: marine water body; material: sea ice | place: Arctic Ocean | collected 04-Sep-2015 | depth 1.3 m
AGACACAAATCAGGTAACTCTACCAGATAGAGAGGCGACGCTAATGGTGCGCTTGACTGCTGCAAGTGCAACACCATTATGGGAGTTTTGTGGCACCCCCTTCAAAATACGTCGCGAACCAAACACGCCACTAATACGCCCTGCAACAGGATTTATCCAAGCTTGGCCTAACCAGTCAGCTTCAGTGCGGCTCTGCCTAACCTCACCAATTAATTGATTTTCTTGGCGAATGCGTTGTGAAGCGTCTGTTTTGGGTGTCACTTTTTTACTAGGCAAACCATTAATTTTTTGTTCCACATAGAGGCGTTTTTGGACCTTTTTTTGCACATTTACAGGCACCTGGCTAGAGGCGCTGTTATTTGATTTTGTCTTTAAGGTGACACTAACGGCGGCATTGCGCCCAAGACCAAATACATACAAGCCCGCAGAAGACACCTGCAACTGGACATCGCCTAGCCACACCTGAGTGCCTGGTTCAACATAGCCTATGACCAATTCACCTTGTTGATAGTCTGCCGCTAAAACACTGCCACAAAGACCCAGCACTGAAAAGATTAAGGCCCTAGCAACAACTGTTAGCCTGTGTTTAAGCATTAACAAGCAGCAGTGACAGAAATCTCAACCAACAACTCAGGTCGAGCCATGGCTGCTTGTACACAAGCTCGTGCGGGAGCATGGCCCAATGGTACCCAAGCGTTCCACACCAAGTTCATGAGGACCTGATGAATGTCCCACCCGTTGGCGCGCACGCTCGGCGCCGCGTCCGCGGGTTCGACGCGAACCGCAACCGACTCCGCCCACAGAGACGCAAGGCGCGTGGCGACGGTGGAGACGGCACATGACGGCCCATCCTGGTCAACCGCTCGGCAAGTCGGCCGTTGGCGTGGGCATCGCGACCATGCTGATTCTGAGCGTGCCGGCCATCGCCATGCAATTCACCGATGAGGTGGTCTGGAATATCGGAGATTTTGCCGCTGCCGCCGGCCTGCTCGTGGGGGCGGGTCTGAGCTTTTTGCTGCTTGCGCGTAGAGTCGGCACCGCGGCAGGTCGCGCCGCCGTCACCGTGTCGGTGCTGACGGCGCTCGCCGCTGTCTGGGCCGGTCTTGCAACTGGCTAGCGTGGCGTTTCGGCTCAGGCCGCTTGGCATAAAAAGACCGCCGGCGTAGCGGCGGTCAAAGTCCCTTGGGGGCTCGGGGAGGGATCAGATCTCTACTCGGCGTAAACGTCTTCCAGCATGCCGGGTAGTCGGTGGAACTCAACGATACTGACGCGGCGATCGCGGTCGGTATCGAGCACACCGAAATGCAGATGAACTGTTCGGCTGGCGGCGGTTTCATCGCCAGTCAGGTAGCCGTCTCGATTCGCGTCCAGCGTCTCAAAGGCGCGGCGCGGGTTCTCCTGAAGGTTTGCCACGTGCAGTGGTGACTGCAAGGTATCGCCGGAGCCGCTGGCGCCCATCAGGCTCGCCGACAGCGCGCCGGCAAATGCCAGCATCGGCAACATCAACGCGGTGCCCAGAAACAGCCGGGGCAGGTACCGATGAAGCGCAGCTTGTTCTTCCATGGCGATCTACCTGTTGGAGTCGACCGTTTGGTCGGCTCGTTGGAATAAAAAGGCCATCCATGGCCTCGGGTTGTTTCGGGAACTCACCCTGCCGGAGCGGGGTCAGTTTCCGAGTGGCGACGCGACCGAAGTCGCTGCACCGGACCGGGCATCCTTGCCCGGCGGCTCGCGTTCCAGCTCCATGTCCAGAACGCGGCCTGAAACTGTGTTTGCCCAGTCTATTCAGCAAGCGCTGTGCCAGAAATATACAGCGAAAATTCAGCAACTTACGACTCATACCTGTCGCTGATTGCAGACAGGCGTTTGGGCCTGGGTTCGGGTACTGGCGGTAAAACCGCCATTACGACCCGATAAACGCTGTCGCCGGATAGCAACAGGGCAGGGCTGTTGTCGGCCAGTGTCAATGTGGATGCTGTTGGCGTTGCCAGGGGATCAAGCCGCCGGTGATCAGCACGTCGATTTGCCGGTGTGACAGCTGGTGCCGCAGACCCAGCCGGTGGTCGTCGCCGACCAGCGTGGCGCTCACAGGCCCACCTTCACGTAGCTGTGCGTGCAGAGCCGTCAAGACGACGATGTCGCCGGCCTTGAGCTTGTCAGCATCGCCAGGGTCTTCAAACGTGAGCGGGAGCACGCCGAAGTTCACCAGGTTTTGCCAGTGAATGCGGGCGAAGCTCCTGGCGATGACCAGTCGCAGCCCCAGGTGACGCGGTGCTAGCGCGGCATGCTCCCGGCTGGAGCCCTGACCGTAGTTGCGGCCACCCACGATGATGTGGTCCCCCAGTTTCTTGGCGCGGGAGACGTAATCCGGGTCCACGGCTTCGTAGACGAACTCGGCGATACGGGGGATGTTGCTCCGGTACGGGAGTACGCGAGCGCCTGCCGGCATGATCTCGTCCGTGGAGACGTCGTCGCCGACGCATAGGCCGACCGGAAGGCGAAGCTCATCGTCGAGTGGCGCGAGGTCAGGAAGCGACTGGATATTCGGCCCCTTGTCCAGATCGGTCGATCGGGCGATCGATTCCGGCAACGGCGCGATGAGGTTGTGGGCATTGATGATGGGATCGTCCGGTTCAGGGATGCGAGGCGCCTGGCGATCCAGCGAGCGGGGGTCGGTGATGGTCCCCGCCAAAGCGCTGGCTGCGGCGGTTTCCGGGCTGCAAAGCCATACCCGATCGTCCTGGGTGCCGGAGCGGCCAGGGAAATTGCGCGGGGTGGTGCGCAGGCTGTTGGATTCGGACGCAGGGGCCTGACCCATGCCGATACACCCGTTGCAGCCTGCCTGATGCAGGCGACCCCCGGCATGAATGAGCGGGGCGATGTAACCATCGCGCATCAGGGTTTCCAGCAGGCTGCGTGAGGTGGGATTGATGTCGAAGGAGACATCATCGTGGACTCGGCCATCGCGCACGATCTCCGCTGCAATCGCAAAATCGCGATACCCCGGATTGGCCGATGAGCCGATGTACGCCTGCTGAATTGGCTCGCCGGCCACCTCTGACACCGGGACGACATCGCCAGGACTGGACGGGCGGGCGATGAGCGGCACCAGCGTGGCGAGATCAATGCAATCAGTCCGGTCGTAGTTGGCGTCCTGCTCGGCGACGAGCGGGGTGAAGTCGTCGCCGCGCTGCTCGCTGCGGAGAAAGCGTTCGACCTGCTCATCGGCCGGAAATACGCTGGTCGTCGCACCGAGTTCCGCGCCCATGTTGGCGATGACATGCCGGTCCATCGCCGACAACTGGTTGAGACCAGGCCCGTGGTATTCAAGAATCCGGCCGATACCCCCGTCCACGCCATGGCGCCGCAGCAACTCCAGGATGATGTCCTTTGCGCTCACCCAGTCGGGCAGTTCGCCGGTGAGTTCGATGCCCCAGATCTCGGGCATGGTCAGATAAAAGGGCTCGCCCGCCATGGCCATGGCCACTTCTAGCCCGCCGGCCCCGATCGCCAGCATGCCCAGCGAGCCGGCAGCGCAGCTATGGCTGTCCGAGCCCAGCAGGGTCTTGCCGGGTTTGCCGAAACGCTGCATGTGCGTGGGGTGGCTGACCCCGTTCCCGGCGCGGCTATACCAGACGCCGAAGCGGTTGCAGGCGCTCTTGAGAAAGCGGTGGTCGTCCGGGTTTCGGAAGTCTTCCTGCAGCAGGTTGTGATCGACGTACTGTGCCGACAGCTCGGTTTGCACGCGGTCGAGCTGCATGGCCTCGAGTTCCAACATCACCAGCGTTCCGGTCGCGTCCTGCGTCAGGGTCTGATCGATTCGAAGCGCGATCTCCTCGCCCGCGACCATGTCGCCGTCGATCAGATGGGCGGCGATCAGTTGGTGGGCGACAGTGCCTGCGTGGTCATTCATGCGTATCTGCGCGAATGCCTGACCAGCGATGTCCCGCTATTCCCCCCTAGTCGAAGCCGCGATGGACTTGACCCCCAGCCGGCCGTGCAACCGCTTTGGGTTTGGGTGTGGGATCAGGTTAGGCGCTCGCGCCGCGGAATGCGAGGTGGGTGGTCAGAGAAGTGCGTCACTGGTGCTGAGTTGCACGCCCGCTGATTGCAGCGTGGTCAATGCACGGTCGATGTCGCCGGGCTGGGCATCGACGCCCCGGCAGGCGTCGGTCAGCACCACGGTGGCGAAGCCTGCTTGTGCGGCATCCAACGCGGTGAATTGCACGCAGACATCCAAGGCCAGCCCGCAAATCACCACGCTGTCGATGTCCAATGCGCGGAGCAAACCGTCCAGCCCGGTGCTACGCCGATGGCCGTTGTCAAAGAATGCGCTGTAGCTGTCGATACGCGCATCCATGCCCTTGCGGATCACATGCGTGACCGGCTGCAGGTCCAGCGCCGCATGAAACGCAGCGCCGAGGCTGCCCTGCACACAGTGATCCGGCCACAGCCGCTGTTCCAGGCCATCGACCGTCGTCACATCGAAGGCTTGGCGGTCAGGGTGACTGCTCGCGAAGCTGCTGTGGCCTGCGGGGTGCCAGTCCTGGCTTGCGACCACAACGTCAAAGCGCTGCGCCAGTCGATTGGCGACGGGCACGATCTGATCGCCGCCGGCCACCGGCAACGAGCCAGTGGGCATGAAGTCGTTCTGGATATCGATGAGCAGCAATGCGGTATGCATTAGGGAATCCTCGAATAGCGGGACCAGACCATCCTCACATGCGTGTCAATCGTGCTTCAGGGTTCGGCCGCCGCGCAGAGACGACTGATCGTCTCGCGCAATGCCGGGTCATGCGACACGGGATACTCGGCTGTCTGCAGCAACGGAGCCTGCCGGGCGGCGTGCTGCCGGATCTGTTCGGTGCCAGGCGCGGTCGCCACCCGCCGGCCGCCACGCATCTGCGGCACAAGCAAGGGCTCGGCCTCATGGTCGCGAGGTGTCTCGGGCGTCGGGTCGTCGATGGAATAAATCACATCACCCACCGCGGCCCCATCGCGTGTGGTGCGCAGGATCTGCGGCAGGCCGGGCAGGGAGCGCTTGCGGGGAGAAGCAGAGCGCTTCATTCGCGGGGACCATGGATCACGGGCGCTTCGGCGGATCGCGCCGAGCTTGTAGGTGGTGTCGAGCGCCGCGGTTTCGCCGCCGGTGACCAGCCAGGTGCCGACACCCCAAATGTCGATAGGTGCGCCGTCCCGCTTGAGGGATCGGACTTCACGGGCGTTGATGCCGCCGCTGGCGACAATGCGGGTGGCGGCGAAACCGGCGGCGTCGAGTTTTTGCCGCGCCACGCGCGCCCAATGGCCAAGATCGCCGGAGTCCAGACGTACGCCCGAGAACTCACCACCCCGAGCCGTCAGCTGCTGACCGGCCGCGATGGCGCGATCCAGCCCGGTCGCCACGTCGTAGGTATCGACCAGCAGAATACTGTTGTTTGGCGCGCTGGCCAGATAGGCCGCGAAGGCGTCCTGTTCGTCGTCAAAGCTCATCACCCAGGAATGCGCATGGGTGCCGCGCACAGGAATATTCCAGCGCTGCGCGGCCACAAGATTCGATGTGGCCGTGCAACCGCCCAGGTAAGCGGCCCGTGATGCGGTGTGGCCGCCGTCCGGCCCTTGCGCGCGGCGCAGGCCGAATTCCAGCACCGGATCGCCTTGCGCTGCAGCGCAGACCTGCGCGGCCTGGGTCATGACGAGTGAGGCGTAGCCAAGCTGGTTCAGCGCCGCTGTTTCGATCATCTGCGCCTGCATCAAGGGGCCTTGTACACGCAGCAGCGGCCCGCCCGGAAACACGGCCGTGCCTTCCGGGGCCGCATCGACATCCGCGGTGAATTGCAGGGATGCCAGGGCATCGAGGAAGCCGGCTTGGAACAGTCGGGTGCCGTCGGGTGCGGTCAGCGACGCGAGATATGACAGGTCATCCGCCGTGGGGGCGAAGTCTTCCAGCCAACGGAGCAGGGGCTCCAGTCCGCAGGCGAGGATGCAAGCGGCCTCTGGTGGCGCATCCCGGTAGGCGAGGTGAAAAACTGCCTCTTCCTCGGCGCGCCCATGCACCCAGTAGCCCTGGGCCATCGTCAGTTCGTACAGGTCGGTGAACAGCAAGCTCATCTGGCGCGGGCTCCGGAAAACCGACGGCCGACGCTACAGCAGCGGCACCCCGGTCGGTAAGAGGCGAGCTTATAGGTGCTGGCTGGCGTCACCGAGATGACGCACGAGCGTGTCCGCGATCCGTGGCACCAGCGCATTGGGAAAATCGTGGCCCCAGCCGTCGATGACATCCAGGCGCGCATGCGGAATCTTGGCCTTGAGGTCGTGAGCGGCTTCGACCGGGACCAGAGGGTCGGCCTTGCCGTGCAGGACCAGGCAGGGTTGTTTGATCTGACGCACGAGCTGCGCCCGGTGCGGTGAGCCGATAATGGCCGAGAGTTGACGGAGCGTGCCGCCGGGGCAGACGTTGCGGTTGATCTGGCGCTCGACTTTGGCACGGATTTCCGCGTCGGTTTGTTCGAAGCCGGTGCTGCCGATCAGGCGATAGGTGGCGACGCTTTGGGTGATTGCTTCGCCCAGCGCGCGCGGCCGTTTGCGGACCAGGCGCCGCTGCAAGCTAAAGCTGGGCTGCTTGACCCTTGGATGCCCGGTGGTGGTCATGATCAGCGCGGCGCTCAGCACCCGCCGTGGCTGCGTCGCGGCCATGACCTGCGTGATCATGCCGCCCATGGAGGCGCCGATCACATGTGCCTGATCGATCTGCAGGGCGTCCATCAGCGCGACGGCATCTTCGGCCATCGTGCTGATCCGGTAAGGCACGGTAGTCGGTAGCCCCAGGCGCTGCTTGACCACCAGCGCAGGGATGTTTGGCGCCATGACGCCGTCCAGCTTGGTCGACAGCCCGACGTCGCGGTTGTCGAAGCGAATCACCTGATAGCCGGCATCGACCAATGCCTGGCACAGCGCATCGGGCCACAACACGAGCTGGGAGCCCAGGCCCATGACCAGCAGCACCGCCGGGTCCCCGCGGTCGCCAATTCGCTCATAGGCGAGATGCACCTCACCGCATGACGCCAAGCCGCGTTCGCCATCGGTTGCGGTGGGTGTGGGATCGACGTGGACGGCAGTGGATGAACTATCAGGCATGGGCGTTTGATGTCGTGAACAACAACAGTTTCAGGTTTGGCGCCGCGGCAGGCTCCGCGGCGCCAGCTAGAGCTAGCTAGGCTAGCTAACTTAGTCTGCGACCTTCAACACGAGCTTGCCGAAGTTCTCGCCACTGAACAGCTTGAGCAGGGCGTCGGGGAAGGTTTCCAAGCCTTCAACAACGTGCTCCTGGCTGGCCAGCTTGCCTTCGGCCATCCAGGTTGCAAGGTCCTGGGCGGCGTCGCCGTAACGTTTCACGTAGTCGAACACCACCATGCCGGTCATTGAGGCACGATGGACAAGCAGGGACATGTAGTTCTTCGGTCCCTGGACTTCCGTGCTGTTGTACTGCGAGATGGCCCCGCAGATGACGATACGTGCGCGCATCGCCAGCCGCGTGAGTACAGCGTCGAGGATCGCGCCGCCGACGTTGTCGAAGTAGATATCGACACCTTTGGGGCAATGCGCTGCCAGCGCCTTTTTCACGTCTTCATTCTTGTAGTCGATACAGGCGTCATATCCCAGCTTGGAGGTGGCGTGGTCGCATTTCTCCGGGCCGCCGGCAATGCCCACGACACGACAACCCTTGATCTTTGCAACCTGCCCGACGACTTGGCCGACAGCGCCGGTGGCACCGGAGACGACGACGGTCTGACCGGGCTCCGGTTTGCCGATGTCCATCAAGCCGAAATACGCGGTCATGCCAGGCATGCCCAAGGTGCCGAGATAACGCGGTAACGGGGCCAGGTTCGGGTCGATCTTGTGCACGCCCTGACCGTCGCTGACCGCATAGTCCTGCACGCCGAAAATGCCGGACACCACATCGCCTTCGGAAAAACCGGAGTGATTGGACGTGACGACGCGTGCCACGGAGATGGCCCGCATCACCTCGCCGATGCCCACCGGTGGCACATAGGATTTCCCCTCGTTCAGCCAGCCGCGCATGGCCGGGTCCAGCGAGATGTAGAGATTGCGGACAAGCATCTCGCCTTCGCCCGGTTGTGGCAGGGCCGACTCGGCGAATTCGAAGTGTTCCGCCCCCACCATGCCGGTAGGGCGGGATTTGAGAAGATACTGGCGATTGGATTCAGACATGTTGATTCCGTTCAGTGGTTTATCGTTGAATATTGACGTGCTTTGCGAGCTCCATCTTGGCGATGGCATTGCGATGCACCTCGTCCGGCCCATCGGCCAGCTTGAGCGTGCGCAGCTGCGCATAAGCGTAGGCAAGTCCGTAGTCGTCGCTGACCCCGCCGGCACCATGGGCCTGAATGGCCCAATCCAGCACTTGGCAGGCCATGGCGGGCGCCGCGACCTTGATCATTGCGATCTCTTTGGCGGCGATCTTGTTCCCCACGGTGTCCATCATGTGGGCGGCATTCAGCGTGAGCAGCCGGGCCTGATCGATCATGATGCGGGCGTCCGCGATCCGCTGGCGGGTGACGCCCTGGGCCGCGATCGGTTTGCCGAAGGCCACGCGCTGGGCCGTGCGCTTGCACATCTTCTCCAGCGCCCGTTCCGCGGCGCCGATGGCGCGCATACAGTGGTGAATCCGCCCCGGTCCGAGGCGGCCCTGGGCAATCTCGAAGCCACGGCCTTCGCCCAGTAGCAGGTTCTCGGCCGGCACCCTCACGTTCTCGAACACGAACTCGGCGTGGCCATGCGGGGCATCGTCATAGCCGAACACGGGCAGCCAGCGCTTCATGGTGATTCCGGGGGTGTCCATGGGGATCACCACCATCGACTGCTGCTTGTGCCGATTGTCGTTGTCGGGATCTGACTTGCCCATGAAAATCATGACTTTGCAGCGCGGATCGGGCGCGCCCGTGGTCCACCATTTGCGGCCGTTGATCACGTACTCGTCGCCGTCCCGAACAATTGACGACTGGATATTGGTGGCGTCGGAGGAGGCCACATCCGGTTCGGTCATGGCGAAACAGGAGCGGATTTCACCATTGAGTAGGGGCTTGAGCCAGCGGTCCTGCAGCGCCGGTGATGCGTAACGGGCGAAGACCTCCATGTTGCCGGTGTCGGGGGCATTGCAGTTGAACACCTCCGGCGCCCACAGCACCTTGCCCATTTCCTCGCAGAGGGGGGCGTATTCCAGGTTGCTAAGCCCGGCGCCGTAATCGGAGTCCGGCAGAAACAGATTCCATAGTCCGGCCGCCTTGGCCTTGGCTTTCATCTCCTCGACGATGGCGGTGGGCTGCCAGCGATCATCACCGGCGGCCACTTCCTCGTGGTAGCGGTGCTCGTTGGGGTAGATGTGCTCGTCCATGAAAGCCTTGAGGCGTGCGAGCAGATCTTTGGTCTTGTCTGAATAGTCGAACATGGTTGGCTCCCTAGGGAAATACTGAGCTATTCCCACCGCCAAGTTGCTGCCTGAAAACAGGCCAGGCAAGGCGCGAGAAGTGAAGTTTGGTCATTCCAAATGAGCGACGAGCAACGCCGCATGGCCTGTTTTCAGGCGCAATCCGGATGGAACGGGCCGGTTTTCCCGCAAGCCTGCGTTGCGAAGCGCGTCCATGCGCTTCGCCCTTCGGGCCGGCCTCCGGCCGTCCGAATACGTTCCATACGCATTCGTGTCGTTCGCTTATTTGGAATGACCAAATCGCACTCACTCCGTCTTGGCTTGCAGGAAAACCGGCTCCGTCTTGGTGGCGGGAATAGATCAGCATTTCCCTAGCGCGCAAGAATTTTTTCGACCTGCATCCACCCCAGCTCGGCCAGCGGCCGGGCACCGCGGCCCATGGCCTCGGCTTTTTTGCTGGAGGCGGTGCCGGCTTTCACCCGGCCCATGATTCCCTGGAGAATCCCGGCCAGCCGGAACATGTTGTAGGCGATGTAGAAGTCCCAGTGACTGGGGTCAATCGGGTCACGGCCGGTGCGCTGGCAATAGCTGGCAACGTAGGACGCTTCGTCTGGAATCCCCAGATCCGCGAGCTCCACGCCGCCCAGGCCGCGGAAGACGCCATGGGGGATATGCCAGGTCATGCAGTGGTAGGCGAAATCCGCGAGCGGGTGGCCCAGCGTCGATAGTTCCCAGTCCAGCACCGCCAGAATCTTCGGTTGCCCCGGGTGGTACATGATGTTGTCGAGCCGGTAGTCGCCGTGGACGATCGCCACCTCATCGCCGGGCGGGATGTTCTTGGGCAGCCAGTCAATCAGCTGGTCCATGGCCGCGATGGTCTCGGTCTCGGAGGCGCGGTACTGCTTGCTCCAGCGGGCGATCTGGCGCTCGAAGTAGTTGCCGGGCTTGCCGTAATCACTGAGTCCTACGGCGTTCACGTTCACGGTATGCAGCGCGGCGATGGTCGCGTTCATGGCATCGAAGATCGATGCTCGGTCGGCGGGATCGTGACCGGGCAGGGTCGGGTCCCACATCACCCGACCGTCGATGCAGTCCATTACGTAGAAGGCCGTGCCAATGACGCTGGTGTCCTCGCACAGGCAATAGCTGCGGGCGACCGGTACATCGGTGTCGGCGAGTGCGGTGATCACGCGGTACTCGCGGTCCACCGCATGCGCCGACGGCAGCAGATCACCCGGCGGCTTGCGGCGCAGGACGTAGTGACGGTTCGGCGTGACCAGGCGGTAGGTCGGATTGGACTGGCCGCCCTTGAACTGCTCCACGGTCAGTGGCGTTTGGAAGTCGTCGATCTGACTGGCGAGGTAGTCGGCCAGCGCGGCTTCATCAAAGCGATGCTTGTCCTGCACCGGCATCGTGCCGCTGAAATCCTTTTGGTCCGACGCCACCTCAGGCCCCCTGCGGTGTGATGACCAGCTTGCCCGACACCTTGCGGTCCATCAGCGCGCGGATGGCTTTGGGCGCATCGGTGAGCGAGTAGGTGCCGGCGATGTGGGGCTTGAGCTTGCCGGCCTGCAGCCAGCCGAACAGCGTTCGCAGGTCCTTCATGTTGTTCATCGGTTCGCGCTTGGCATAGTCGCCCCAGAACACACCGTTGATATTGCAGCCCTTGAGCAAGGCGAGATTCAACGGGATCTTGGGGATCTCGCCGTTGGCGAATCCGATGACCAGAAAACGGCCGCGCCAGGCGATTGCCCGCAATGCGGCTTCGGAGAACGCACCCCCGACCGGATCGTAGATCACGTCGGCACCCTTGCCAGCGGTGAGTTCCTTGACGCGTGTCTTGAGGTCTTCCTCGCTGTAGTTGATCAGCTCGTCGGCCCCGTGGTCCTTGCAGACGGCGAGTTTTTCCGCCGTAGAGGCGGCCGCGATCACCTTCGCGCCCAAGGCCTTGCCGATTTCGATGGCGGCGATACCGACTCCGCCGGATGCGCCCAGCACCAGCAGGGTCTCGCCGGCTTGCATGGCGGCGCGGTCGGCCAGCGCGTGGTAGCTGGTGGCGTAGGTCATGACGAAGGCCGAGGCGGTCACGAAGTCCAGCCCCTCCGGCATCGGCACGGCCGCACGGGCGTCGGCCACGGCCAATTGTGAAAAGCCGCCCCAACCGGTGAACGCCAGCACGCGATCGCCGATGTTCAGGTGGCCCACCTTGGCCCCCTTGGCCTTGATCACACCGGCGCATTCGCCGCCTGGCGAGAACGGAAGCTCCGGCTTGAACTGGTAGAGGTTCTGGATGATCAGCGTGTCGGGGAAGTTCACCGCTGCGCCGTGAACTTCGATCACGATGTCCCAGTCGCCAGGCGTCGGCTCGGCAACGTCTTCGATGACCAGGTCTTCAGGTGGGCCGTGGCGTTTGCAAAGTAGTGCTTTCAAGGTGGTCTCCTGAGCGTGAGTGGGGGCGAAGGCGATCAGGCCGCGCCCGGCATCGGGTTGGTCGGGTCACGCAGTTCGAGGATGTCGCGCATCCGGGTCTCGACCTGCTTGACCGCGCCGCCATGCGGGAGAATGTAGAAGCGGTCCGCGACGACGGCTTCCAGAGTGATGCGGGCGATATCTGTTGCCGACAGACGGCCGGCTTCGATCGCCGCTTTGACAAACTGGGCGTATTCCTCGCCGAGCGGATTCGCGTTGGCAAGCTCGCTGGGCCGGTTGCGCTCCGATTCCGCGATCCCGGTCTTGAAGAAGGCCGGACAGAGCACCGACACGCCGAGCTGCGCCCTCATCGTCTTCAGTTCGTGATGCAGGCATTCGGACAAGGTCACCACGCCATGCTTGCTCACGCAGTAGACGCTGGAGCCCGGAACCGAGCTCAGCCCGGCCAGCGAGGCGGTGTTGATGATGCGGCCGGGCTCGCCGCCCTCCAGCATGCGTGGCACGAAGCTTTGCACGCCATGGACGACACCCATCAGGTTCACGCCCAGCACCCAGTTCCAGTCGTCCGCTGTGGTGGTCCAGGTCGGCCCGGATGCCGCCACACCAGCGTTGTTGAACAGCAGATGGACAGCGCCGTAGCGCTGGTAGGTGTCTGCGGCGAGCGCCTCGACCGCTTCCGGTTTGGAGACGTCTACGCGGCGGGTCATCGCCTCCGTGCCCTCGGGCAGCATCGATAGGGTTTGTTGCAGCCCGGTGTCATCAACATCGGCCAGCGCCAGGCGCATGCCGGCGGCGGCACATTGCAGGGCCAGCTCGCGGCCCAGGCCGCTGCCGCCACCGGTGATGACGGCAACGCCGGCGTTCAGATCATCCATGTTCATAAGCCTTGCCTAACCGATCAGGTAGCCGCCGTCGACGTTCAACGCCGCGCCGGTGCAGTAGCTGGAGGCATCGGATGCCAGATAGAGCACGGCGCCCGCCATCTCTTCCGGCTGTGCGACGCGGCGCAGCGGTACATGCGGCATCAGCAGCTTTTGCATGTCGTCGTTGTGAACCAGCGCCGACGCGAACTTGGTGTCGGTGATGCCTGGCAGCAGGGCGTTGACGCGGACCTTGGCGTCGCCCATCTCCTTGGCGAAGGACTGGGTCATGCTGATGACCGCGGCCTTGGTGATGGAGTAGATCCCCTGCAGTGGCCCGGGGTTTTTGCCATTGACCGATGCCACGTTGATCACGCTGCCGCCGCCCTGGGCGGCCATCATCTTCGCGGCCCGTGCCGTCATGTAGAAATAGCCACGGATGTTGACGTCCACGGTCTTCTCGAAGGCATCCACCGGTGTGTCCACCGTGGGGCCGAAGTAGGGGTTGGCGGCGGCGTTGTTGACCAGCACATCGACCTTGCCATGCTGTTCGGCAATGGTTTTCCAGAACGCTTCGATCTGGCCCATGTCGCCGATATGGCAGGTGAGTGCCTCGGCGCTGCCGCCCGCGTCACGAATGGATGCCGCCACGGCTTCGCAGCCATCGATCTTGCGGCTGGAGACCACGACATGGGCGCCGGCCCCGGCCAGGGTTCGGGCAATGGATTCACCAATGCCGCGGCTGGCGCCGGTGACGACGGCCACGCGGCCGGAAAGGTCGAACAATTCGTTGGGACTCATGGGGTCTCCTATCGATAGGAAATGAACGAGCGGTCACCTGTCTGCTGCAGGTGTGCAAAATTGTTGAAGTAGCTGAGGCTGACCTGGCCCGGGCGGTACAGGACCGCGGTGACGCTGCTGTTGGCGATCACCCAGTTCAATGACTGCATTTGCAGATTGTCCAGGCCCAACACCCACTGGATCGCCGTGCCAATGGGGCCCCCGGAGGTGAATACGGCGGTCAGGCGTTTGGAATCGTCGTCCAGGATGCGTTGCAGCGCTGCCACCACACGGTCGCGGAAAACTGGCCAGCATTCCTCGTATTCATCGTCGCTTTCGCCGTTCATCCAGCGCGCGGTGGCGCGGCTGAACAGCTCCTGAAAGGCCTGCTTGGGGTTGGATTTTTCGGCGACGAGGCGGCGCATGACGCCGCCCTCCGCGAAGTCGGGACGGTACCGCAGCATCACGTCCTGAAAGTCGTACTCGTTGAATCCGGCATCGATCTGCAAGGGCGGGGCGTCGGGCAGGGCCTCGCAAACCGCTTCCGCTGTCTCGCGGTGCCGCCGCATGCTGCCGGCGATCATATTGTCGATGGGCAAATCACATCGGGCCCAGAACTGGCCGAGCGCACGGGATTGTTCGACGCCGAGATCGGAGAGCTTGTCGTAATCCGACGCGCCGAAAGACGCCTGACCATGTCGAACGAGCAGCAGCTGGGCCATGCACTTCCTGTGACGCAAACAAACGGTGGCCGAAGCATAGAGCGGCGGTTACGATCAAACCAATGAATGTTTTCTATCCCCATCCATAAGCGTCACGAATACAAATGAACGTTCGCCAACTGGATCTCAATCTTCTCGTCGTGCTCGACGCCATCTACACCGAGGGTGGAATCACCGCGGCCGCGCGCCGTTTGCACGTCACCCAGCCGGCGGTGACCCATGCGCTCAACCGGCTGCGAGATCACTTCAGCGATCCGCTGTTTGTGCGGGAAGGGCGGACGATGGTGCCGACGCCCATGGCGCGGAACCTGATCCGTCCGTTAAAGCGCTCGCTGCGCAGCATCGAGATCATGCTGCATGAGGTGGACCAGTTCGATCCGGCGACCACACCGCGGCGTTTTCGTCTGGGTGTGCGGGACGTGCTGGAATCGGTGTTGCTGCCACCGTTGATGCAAGGTATCTCCGCGTCGGCGCCCCTGGTCGATCTGGACGCCGTCCAGACCAACCGGCGATCACTGGCGGCTGATCTGGACAGCGGTGAGCTGGATGCCGCGATCGACATCCTCCTGCCGCTGCCCGACAGCGTGAACCGACAAAGAATTGTGCTGGACCGGTTCGTTGTGGTCGCTCGGCGTGGCCATCCTGATATTCACGGCCAGATCGATCTGGCGAGCTATCTGCGCCAGGACCACGTGCTGGCGACCGTGCGGCGCTCCGGTGGCGGCATGGAAGACGTGAGCCTGGCGCAGCTAGGCCAGAGTCGGCGTATTCGCATGCGCTGCCAGCATTATTTTGCAGCCTGTCGGGTGGTCAGCCAGACCAACCTGATTCTGACGATGCCGGAAAATTACGCCCGCGTCGCCAATGCGGGTCTGGGCAACCAGGTTCTCGCGGCTCCGGTGGACATGACGCCGCTCGATGGGTACCTCTACTGGCACAGCAACGTGGACGGCGATCCGGCCAGCCGCTGGTTTCGCCGTCAGTTGTTGGACGCGGTGTCGCGCACCACAGGAGCGGCGCTCAGTTCCTGAAGAACACCGTGCGCTGCCCCCGTTCGACGCGCAGGCTGCGGTTGCTGAGCATGCTGTCGAGCACGCCGCGTAGATCGGCAGCGCGCTCACATTCAATCTTCCAGATCGCGGCCAGCTCCGTGCCGTTCACCTC
>OOGU01000178.1_pt1 | contig 15379 bp, 11 predicted proteins | sample 1670261 | NCBI WGS metagenome assembly OOGU01 (sample SAMEA98137168, study PRJEB22522) | marine metagenome | biome: marine biome; feature: marine water body; material: sea ice | place: Arctic Ocean | collected 04-Sep-2015 | depth 1.3 m
CCTTTACACCACCCCCCATCCCCCCTATTTTCCGGCTCCGATCAAACGACGAATCCGGCGGCTTTCCGCCCCGGACACACGGAAGAAGAGTTCCAGCCCATGCGCGCCGAGACGCAGACCCTCGCCGATGAAATCAAGCAGTCGCTCGCGCTGCTGAGGAGGCATCTTTGACTGGGATGCCGCCCTTCGCCGTTTCGATGAACTGACGGCCAAAGCCGAAGACCCCGACCTCTGGAACGACCCCGCCGCCGCGCAGGACATGATGCGCGAGCGCACGCGGCTGGAAGAATCGATCGGCCGCTACCGCAAGCTCGAGGCCGCCCTCAACGACAATCTCGAACTGATCGAGATGGGCGAGGCGGAAGGCGACGAGGCCATCGTCGCGGAAGCCGAGGCGGCGCTCCGCGCCGCGCGCGACGAGGCGGGCGAGGCCGAGATCGAGACGCTGCTCTCCGGCGAGGCCGACGCCAACGACACCTATGTCGAGGTCCATGCCGGCGCCGGCGGCACCGAAAGCCAGGACTGGGCGCAGATGCTGCTGCGCATGTACACGCGCTGGGCCGAGAAGCGCGGCTACAAGGTCGAGCTGGTCGAGCGCCACGACGGCGAGGAAGCGGGCATCAAGTCGGCGACCATTCTCGTCAAGGGCCACAACGCCTATGGCTGGCTGAAGACGGAGTCGGGCGTGCACCGGCTCGTGCGCATCTCGCCCTATGACAGCGCCGCGCGCCGCCACACCAGCTTCTCCTCCGTCTGGGTCTATCCGGTCGTCGACGACCGCATCGAGATCGAGATCAACGAAAGCGATTGCCGCGTCGACACCTATCGCGCGTCGGGCGCCGGCGGCCAGCACATCAACAAGACCGACAGCGCGGCCCGCATCACGCATATCCCGACCAACAGCGTCGTCTCCTGCCAGAGCGAGCGCTCGCAGCACAAGGACCGCGCCGCCGCCTGGGACATGCTGCGCGCGCGGCTCTACGAGCGCGAGCTGCAGAAGCGCGAGGAGGCCGCCGCGGCCGAGGAAGCCGGCAAGACCGACATCGGCTGGGGCCACCAGATCCGCTCCTATGTGCTGCAGCCCTATCAGATGGTGAAGGACCTGCGCACCGGCGTCGAAAGCCCGGACCCCTCGAAAGTGCTCGACGGCGACCTCGACCCCTTCATGGCCGCGGCGCTCGCCGCCCGCGTCCATGGCGGCGCCGAAGCCGTCGAGGACATCGACTAGCTGCCTCAGTTCAGCGCCATCGAGATTTCGAGCGACAATCCGTAAAGCGCCGCCGCCGTGCCGATCCCGTCATAATGGCCGGCGAAGGAAAGCGCCACGCCATCCCGCGTCGCGATGTCGAGCCCGATGCCGATCCGCCCCCTCATCCCCTGAACCTCCCGCGCCAGCGATCCGCTGGAGGTGAGCCCGTCATTGCCGAACGTATAGGCGCCCTCGAAGCTGACGGACGGCGTCAGCCGCGTGCCGCTGTCGAGCACATGGGCATAGGCAAGGCGCGGCCCCGCGCGGACTTCACCCTGCGACACGGTCTGTTCGGGGATAACGACGCTCAGGCTGTCGATGTAGCTCTCCTGCGTTTCGCGGATATAGCTCAGCGACACGGCCGGTTGAACGGTCCAGGGCGCATGGCTGTAGCTGCCCGTCAGCGCGCCGCTGATGAGCCAGCGCGTCGTGTCGAAACTGTCCTCGTAGCTGCCGGTCGGGCTGATGTCGTTGCGGGATGTGCCCCAGGCCGCGCGGATGTCGGCGAAGAAGGTGTCGTTGAGCCTGAACGTGGCGTAGGGCCCCGCCATCCATCCTTCGCCCGACACCTCGGCGTTGCCGGTGTCCGCCTCGTGCGAAAACCAGTCGAACTGGACGAGCGCGCCCAGCAGGATGTTCGGCGCGATCAACTGGTCCGCGCCGAGATAGACGACGCCGAACCTGCCATCGGCATTGGCATCGTTGAAACCGGCGATGGTCCCCTCGACCCATATGGTGCGCTCCGGCGCGCCGCCGCCGCCGGTCTCGTCGCCAGCGTTCAGGCCGCTTCGGCCGGACCAGGTGTAGCTCGACGCAAACGAGAGGTCGCTGCCGTTGAACGACGCATCGACCGGAAGCGGGATCGTGCCCGAGAGCCCGAAGGCCGACGCGGTGCCGCCCTCTCCGCCGCGCGGTCCGAACCGCTTCTTTCCCCGGTTCGCGCGCGACTGGTTCGCCAGCAGGAAGGTGTTTCGCGCGCCGAGAAAGTCCGCGATCAGCCTCGATGTGGCGCCGCGCGTTTCCGTGGCGGCGAAGGTACAGATCATCGTCTCCCCCGCGCCGAGCACGATGGTCGCCGTGGCGGTAGCGGTATCGCCGCTCGAGTCGCCATCGTCGCAGCCGATCGAGGTGATGCCGTAGCCCGCGCCCGTGAGCCCGGCGGCGCTCACGCTGTGCGTGCCCGGCGATACGTTTGGAATCGTGACGAAGGCCGTGCCGCCGCTGGTCGTGAGCGACGTGTTCAGCTCCGCCGTCGGCGAGGAGAAGTCCGCGCTCGTGTCCGGCCCGCCCACATTCAGCACCAGCGTGATGCTGCCGCCGTCGACGCCCGTGCCCTGAATGGCGAAAGTGTAGGGCGCTTCGTCGTCATCGTCATTGGCGATGGAGACGGTGGCGCTGCGCAGGCCGAGCCCCGATGGATCGAAAGCGATGGTGAAGGACGTCGACCCGCCCGGCCCGATGCCCGATCCGGGCTGGTTCGTCACCGTGAAGTCGCTCGAGCCCGTGAGGGAGACGGCGCCCAGCGTCAGCGCCCCGATGCCCGTGTTCGCGACGGTGAAGGAGCGGCTGACAAGGCCCGTGGTCTGGTCGGCGGAGCCGAAATCCGTGTCGTCCGCGCCGGAGGGCGTTGCATCGCCGGACGTGATCTCCACGCCGTTTCCCTGCACCTCGATTTCCGGTGCAATCACCACGCCCGTCCCCTGGATGGCGAATGTGTAGGGGGCCTCGTCGTCATCGTCATTGGCGATGGAGACGCTCGCACTGCGCACACCCACTGCTGAGGGATCGAAGCGGATGATGAAGCCGGTCGAGGAGGAGGCTGCCACGGTCGGCGCGGGCTGCAAGAGCACCGTGAAGTCGGCCGCGTTCGCACCGCTCAGCGTCACCGCGTCGGCGCCGAGCGTCAGCAGCGCATCGCCCGTATTGGCGATGGTGAAGGTGCGGTCCTGCAATCCGGCGGCGACCTCGACATTGTTGAAATTCGTGTGGTCGATCGTTGCCGGTGTCGCGTCGCCGGAGGCGATCTCCGCGCCGTTGCCGCTCACCTCGATCTCCGGCGCCGGAGCCGCCAGCGTCGTGAACGTCGCGTCGTCGCCATTGGTCGTGCCTTGCGAATTCGTCGCCACCATCCGGTAGTGATAGGTGGTGCCGGGCGTGAGCCCGCCATGCGCCAGCGCCACGGCCACATCGTCGCCGCTGTCGTTGAGCGTGGTGGCAAGCGTGGTGCCATAGGCGGTCGTGGTGCCGAACTCGAAAGAGCCCGTGGTCGTCGCCCCGTTGCCGCTGACGGTGGCGTTGAGCTGCACGCTGCTCGATGTCACCAGTGTCGCGGCGTCGGTCGTGACCGTCGGCGCGCTCGCGCTGGCATCCGTTCCGGTGCCCTGGATCGCGAAGACCTGCGGGTCCATGCCCGGAATGTTCGAGTTGATGGTCACCGTCGCCGTTTGCAGCCCCGCCGCCGACGGATCGAAAGAGATGTCGAACGTGGCTTGCGCCTCCCCGAAGCCGTCCGGGTTCGCCTGCAGCGGCAACGGGTCGCTTACCGAGAAGGCGCCGCTGCCGGTAAGCGACACCGCATCGGCGCCGAAAATGCTCGCGCCGAAGCCGTCCGTCCGGATTTCGAAGGTGCGGCTCAGCGCGCCCGCCGCAATCTCCCGGTCTCCGAAATCCGTCCCGTCGGCGGTGTCCGGCGTCAGGTCGTTATTGGCGATGACGACATTGAGCACGGAGTCCCTCAATGTGCCGCCGGTCGGCCCGCGCGGATCGCCGCTGATATCGAACGTGAAGGGCGCTTCGTCCGCATCGCTGTTGGCGATGGTGACCGTCGCCACCTGCTCGCCGGTCTCGATGGGCGTGAAGTCGATGCTGAATGTGGTCGACCCGCTCGCCGCGACGGTCGTTGCCGGTTGGGCCGAAACCGTGAAGGCGCCCGCGCCTGAAAGCGACACGGCATCGGCGCCGAGCGTCAGCCCCCCGGTGCCCGTATTGTTGATCGTGAAGCTGCGCGTGAACGGGCCAAGCCCCACATCGCCCGTGAATATGGTGTGGTCTGTCAGGCTCGGCGTGTCGTCTCCGTTGGTGATCGAAACGCCATTGCCGGTGACGTCGATTTCCCCCTCGATGGTGTCGAGCGAAGCGGATGTGATCGTGGCGCCCGTGGCGCTGATCGAATAGACGACAGTCATGCGGCGGTTGGAAGCGCCTGGCACGGCCGGCGATGCGGCATCCCATTCGAAGACCGCGGTGAGTTCGGTATCGAGCGGCCCCGTCATGCCGCTGCAGGAACTGGCGGACACATCGCCATTGCCATCGCCGAAATCGCAGAAGCCAAACCCGGCGAAGAAGCCGGCGTCGCTTGTCACGTACCGGACCGCCTTGCCGCGCCCGAGTCCGAAGTTGGGTTCGAGAGAGAATCTGACGTCGCCGGCCGCCGGGGAAGTTACGCCGCCGATTTCACAGGTTCCTGCGGAATGGTCGTAAATGACGGTCGCGGGCGTCGGATGGGTAACGCTCTCCGGCCCGCCGGTGCAGGCGGCCGCCTGCGCATCGGAAAAGACGGCGAAGCCGAAATTCGCGGTGGCGAGGGTGGCCGCGAACAGGATGAGGGTGGCGAGCCACCGCCCGGCAGAGCCTCTCGCCGAGGCCCTTTTTCTGCCGGAAGGCCTGAATCTCGATTGACCGGATGAATGGCACTCATTCATCGTCATGATGTCCCCCAACACCTGAGCGCCGATTGCCTTGATAAAAATGGCGCTTTTCCTAGTGCTGAAGAGTAGATCGCGATAGATTATGGGATGGAAATTCAATCTCGCGATGAGATGCATTCAAGGCGTGAATGAATGAAGCTCGACCTCAATCTCCTGCAGGTCTTCGACGCGGTCTATGACGCTGGCGGCATCACGGCGGCGGCCGAGCGGCTGGGCCTCACCCAGCCCGCGATCAGCAATGCGCTGAAGCGCCTGCGCGATCATCTCGGCGACCCGCTCTTCGAGCGCGTCGGCAAGGAGTTCGTGCCGACGCCCGAGGCGCATCGTCTCGCGCCCATTATCCACAATGCGTTGAAGTCGATAGAGCAGGGCATTTCGCTCTCCGACGGCTTCGACCCCGCGAAGAGCGACCGCGTCTTTTCCATGATCATGCCGGACGCCATCGAGCCGCTCTTCATGAACGATCTGCTGCAGCAAAGCTTCCGGCAGAGCCCGGGCATCCGCTATGACGTGCACCCCTTTTTCGGAACGGACTTCAACCAGGCGCTGATATCGAAATCGATGGACTTGGGCTTCTCCACGCTGCCCAACAGCGACGACAAGCTGAACTCCGCCTATCTCGTCGATGATGAAGCCTGCATTGCTATCCGCGCCGATCACCCGGTCTATGGCGGCAGGGACGAGTTCACGCTCGAGGACATGGGCAAAGTGGGGCTCGTCTCGATCGCCGCCGAGCTGCGCGCGCAAACCCATCTCGAACACGAGATCAGGGCGCGCGGCGTCGAGCGTCACATCGTCGGCACCGTCACCCGCATGTGGTCGGTCCCCTACATCGTCTCATCGACCGATCTCGCCGGCGCCATGTCGCGGCGCATGGCGGAAACCTTCGCGGACAAACTGAACCTGAAGATTTTCCGCCCGCCGCTGCAGCGCCCGGTCCACCACTGGTACATGGTCTGGCACAAGGACCACGACACCGACCCCGCCCACCGCTGGCTTCGCAAACGCGTCCTCGAAATCTTCGCCCGCTACGAACCGCTGGATCTCGACAAGGCTGGGTGAGAGGCGGTTCGCGCCAGCGAACGAAAAGGTCCGGCGGCCTGTCCCCGCGCAGGCCGGGAACCTTTTCGAGCCTCGAACGTCCGAAGCGAAGGGCCAGGCACGGCACACTGCACTCTCTCGCAAACCGTCGGTCGTGATGGCTGAGTGATGCAGGTTCGCTCAGCGCACCCGTTCAAGAGGGGGCATTCCCAGGACCTTGCGAAATGTATTGTGGTAGTGGTGCAGGGGAGCCTCGTTGTGTCCGAAGAGCAGTTCCTTGACGGCGCCGCTCTCTGCATTCTTTTGCTGTTGCTCGCCCATCAGGTAATCCTCCTGAGCGACCGTGCTCTCGAAGATTTCCGTCAGTGCCGACAGTCCGGTCGGCACCTTCTGAAACTGCTCGGTCGAATAGGCGTTCTCCGACGACAGCAATTCGCTGCCCTGGGCTTCTGCCGCCCGCACCGCCGCGATATTTTCCGCGGAGGAATAATGATCGATGCGGGTAAGCGAACGTCCCGGGTTCCCGGGAATGGGATACATTTTCACGAGCGAGCTGAAACCCGCTCCATGCGCAAACTGCACGTTCGGGAAAATGTAATAGAGAAGATTGGTGTAGCCGGCGAGGCCCCATTCGCTCTCGGGCTTGTCGCGCAGCGCGTTGATCGCGCTCACCGCGAAAACGAAACGATGATGAAGACCCAACTCTTCATAAGCGAGATGATCGCCTACGAATATGTTGGCCAGCGTATCCTTGTGCAGGCGTGAAAAATGGTAGGTCTCGCCAAAGGTGTCGTTTGCCAGCTTCCAGTTGAGGTTCTTCTCGATCACTGACTGGCCGATATAGACAAGATCCTGATACCCGTGGTCGGAGACTTCATCGAGAACCGGGCCCAGATGCGACTCCAGATCCAGCACCCCGTCGGGCTGAGGGTGCACCCAGAGCATTCCGTGGCGCTCTTCGGCGGGCAGTGGCGTGAGACCCATGCATGGTTTGTCGACCGCCCCGAAGTCCTTTTCCTGCGGAACGGCGATCAGGTCGCCTTCGTTCGAATAGGTCCATGCGTGAAACGGGCAGGTGAATTTGCTGGCGCGGCCTGCCTCTTCACTGACAAGCCGCACGGCCCGGTGACGGCAGATGTTCAGGAACGCCCGGAATACACCGTCCTTTCCGCGTGTCGCCAGGACCGGCACACCGAAATCGTCGACAGCGAAAAAGCTGCCATTCTCCGGAAGCCGGCCGGACAGGCCTATCAATTGAGGCATCTTCCCGAAGAATTCGTTCCATTCCCGCTCGGCGATTTCGGGGCATGTATAGGCATCGACAGGCATTCGGTACTGAACCCCTGCATCGACGTTCCTGCCTTCGTCGATCTGCGAGAGGAGCTCTTTCAGAATCTTGAACTGGAGATCACGTTTCATCTTGTTCGTCTCCTTGCCTACGTGATGCGCGTTCGCGCGGCCGGGCCGGCTTTGGCACCCTTCTGTTCGGAAATCTTCCTGCGCAACGTCTTCAGGAAATCCGGAGAGGCGTCGGAACACAGGCACATGTAAAAGCCGAGAAGCACCTGGCGCTTGAACTCTGAAATTGTCATGCGGCCATAAGCCCATTCGCGCCAGGGTCTGGAAAAGACCGCATACATCTGCGTACCGAGATCCGCCGAAGGGATGTCCCCGCGAAGCAGGCCTTCGTCCAGGGCCTTGATGCAGCCTCGAACGGCCACCGCCACGCGCCGCTCCGAGATCTGGCGCTCTGCCGAATCCCGGGCCTGCGGTTCCGATATCTGGTCGAGCGCGATGACGGATGCGCGGAAAAAGGAGCCGTCATTTGCGGCGAGTTTCGCGGCTTCGATGGCAATGCCTTCAATGAAGGCAAGGGCGGCAAGATCGTCGTTTCCGGTCAGGGACTGCTCGAGCTCATCTGTGCTCTTGTTCATCAGCGCAATCAGGATGTCATTCTTGCTGCCGATCAGATTGTAGAGGGTGGGCGCGGTTACCCCTGCGGCCTTGCACAGATCGTTGTTGCTGAATCCCTCATATCCCCGTTCGGCCAGCAGCCCGCGGGCGCCATCGAGAATGCGATCCCGCCTCAACTGCATGTTGGTGTGCCGAAGGCTCGGAACCGGCCCCGTCATCGCTCTGCCGCCAGATAGATCGAGTTTCTTGGCTGCGAGAAAAGACGCCGCACCATCGGCTCGAATGCTTCTACCGGCATGGAGTCGAAGCCGGGATCGAAGGCAGCCTGATCGAAGGAACAGAATTCGGCACAGGCTTCGAAGTGAGGATGTCCGCGAAACTGCTCGCGCAGCTTGGGATCGAGTCCCAGGTGATGGAAGAAATACTGTCCCTGGAAGATGGCGTGATGCTCGATGATCCAGTGGTTTTCGTCGCTGACGAAGGGTTTCAGAAGCGCTGCGGCGACATCGGCGTGGTTGTAGCAGCCCAGCGTGTCGCCAATGTCGTGCAGGAGAGCGCAGACGATGTATTCCTCGTCCTTGCCGGCTTGATGGCACATCGTTGCGGTTTGCAGGGAGTGCTCGTAGCGCGTAACCGGAAAGCCGGAATAGTCGCCTCTGAGCAGATCCAGATGAGCGAGAATGCGGTCAGGCAGCGCGGCGGAGAACCGCTCGTTGTGCCGCATGATGATGTTCCAGTCTTCCTGCGTGCTCTCGTCCAGGCGTGTGAACCCGGCTCGCAGCTCCGGCGACAGATTTTCCATGCTCCGCTCCTGTCAGGCCATCGACGCTTCCATCCATAGGGCATGAAAAAATCTTTATCAACGATAAAATTTTATCGTCAGTAATATTTTCGTCGCCTGCCGAAGCGACGCCGGACCAGGCCAGGCCGTCCGCGCAGCGCTGTAAAACGATCGGGGTGGGGATTTCTTTTTGAGCGGCTGTCCCGAAACAGTACGAAAAATGACCGCATTCGGCACAGTCCGGGGCACGTGTCCCGGCACGGCCGGGTGAGCGCGGGAAGGGGCTCAAATGCGTATTCGTGTCTTTCCCGTCCCCTTGGCGGTCTATGGGCCGGTCTGCGGCCCGGTCTCCCGGTCCCGGGGACAAGTCGCGCGCAGTGCTCCCGCAGTCCATTCGTGACGTTTCGATGACAGTTCGATGACAGTCGTGCGCGGTTTGCAGAAAAGCCCGGAAATCCGCCGGCCGGAGTTTGCCACGGGTCCGTAACGAAAAAGGCCGGAGGAATGACCTCCGGCCTCTTCGAATTTCCGTCGAAAGCGGCTGGTTTACTGCGCCGCCGGGCGCTTCACCACCACGCCGCCATCGTTCACCACCACCGGGCTGTCATTGCCGGCTGTGGGGCGCGGCGTTGCGCGCGGGCCGTCGCCGAGGCTCGGTGCGGCGGGTGCGGCCGGGCGCGGGGCGGTGCCGCTGGTGCGGGCCGCCGAATTGCTCGACTGGCTGATCGGGTCGTCGGAATGGCGGCAGTTTCCTTCGAAAAACGCGCCCGTTTCCACAGCCAGCGCCTCGTGAAGAATGTCGCCCTCGACATGACAGGTGGAGGAAAGCTGCACCCGCCGGCCGCGGATCGTGCCGACCACGCGGCCGCGGATCACGATGTCTTCCGCCACCACTTCGCCGGTGATCGAGGCTTTCTCGCCGATCGTCAGCGACTGGCTGCGGATATCGCCTTCCACAGTGCCGTCGATCTGAATGTCGCCGGTCGCGGTCAGATTGCCATGCACCACCAGGTCGCCGGAGATGATCGAGGGCGCCGTGCGGGTGCTGCTCGGTCGTCGTCCGCCGCTGTTCACCGGTGCGGATACGGGAGCGGCGGCTGTCGCCGTCGCCTTCTCGGACTCTTTATCCTTGCTTCGCGAAAACATAATGCCCTGCCTCGATGAACTTGGAGGGGTTACGAACGACACCGTCGAACCAGACCTCGTAGTGAAGATGAGGGCCGCTGCTACGTCCAGATGACCCCACTTTGCCGATGACCTCACGGAATGCAATTTTCTGGCCAGTCTTGACCGTCATCTTGCCGAGATGGCCGTAGCGCGTGCGGAAGCCGTTGCCGTGGTCGATCTCGATGATGCGGCCATAGCCGCCTTTCCAGCCGGCGAAAGTCACCGTGCCGGAGCCGGGCGCATAGACCGGCGCTCCGTAGTAGGACCCCATGTCCTCGCCTGAATGGAAGGCCATGCGCCCGTTGAAGGGGTCCCGCCGCGGCCCGAAACTGCTCGTCTTGCGGTAGCTGACGAGCGGTTCGGCAAGAGGCATTCTTGCAATGGAATCCTCAAGATCGGCCATCTTCTTGAGGTTCTGGCTTACCCGGAAAAGCTGCTTTGCGAAGGCGCTCTCGTCGCCGCCGCCCGCCAGCGCGTCCCCGGCGGCCAGGTCGATGAACGGACCGCCCTGCGCGTCGCGCCGCTCGCTGCCGCGCTCCAGAATGGCGTCGGGATCGATCACCTTGGTCATGGCAATGATCGACTTCAGCTCGCGCACCCGCCTGTCGGTGATCTCTTCCACATTGTTGATGAGGCCCTGCTGGGCATTGTCGAGCCAGGCCAGCCGGGCGTCGATCTGGGAGACGGCGGCGTTCGGGCTTTCGCCGTTGCCCGCCAGGCCCGCCACGTCGATCAGCGCGCCTTCGTCCGGTCCCTCGATGATGAAGCGTTCGAGTTCGGCGGTCTGCTGCGGCCGGGCGGTCGTGTGGACGACGTCCGGGCCCTCGGTGGCGCCGTCGACGCGCATCAGCACGGTGTTGCCGTCGCTGCCGGCGGCCGCCTTTTCCTGGCCCGTCAGCGTCGCCGCATAGCGCCGCCGCATCGTGTCGAGCACCGAGCCGGCCGTCTGGCGCTGGCTCATAAGTGTCGACAGTTGCTTGTGTTTTTCCTCAAGCTGCCGGGTCGTCGCGAGGAAGCGCTCCTCGGTGATGACGAGCTGGCCGTTGAGTTCGTCATAGGCCGACTGAAGCTGCGCCATCCGCTCTTCATAGGCGGATTGCATCTTCACATAGCGCCGGTCCTTCGACGCGATGATCTGTTCCTTGAAGACGACGTTGACCGACGCGAACGCGATCCAGCTCAGGAACGCGAAAGCGATCACCGCGAACGCCGATTGCGTAAGCGGCGACAGCGAAATGAACTGCACATGTCCGTGGCTGCGGATGTAGATCTGCCGCTCCACATACATGTGCCGCACGAAACTGCGGAATCTGTCGGCCCAGCCCTGCCGTTGGTGCATGCCCCTCAATGCCCCTTCGCCCCCTAATGTATGCCGTTATCTCACCCCAAATTGGCACAGGAAGACAACATACTCGCGTAGAGTTTTGATGTTAATGGTTAATATAAATTCACCATATCTTGGAAAAAGCGTCATCCGCAGCAGGACGGGTCCGCCAGCGGTTCGTAGAAGCCGGGCGGGAGACCTGCCGCACCGCGCGCGGCGCAATTGAAGGGAGGCTTCAACGCGCCTCTGAAATGCCGCCGTACGAGGGTGTGAAAGGCGGCTTCCGGATCAATTCCTTCTTCGCCGCAAAGGAAAATGAACCAGCGCGCGCCGGCGCCCACATGGGCCTGTTCCTCCGTGTAGATCGTTTCCAGCACCGTCGCGCTTTCGTGGTCGCCCGCCGCCCTCAGCCTGTCGATCATCGGGGGCGTGACGTCGAGGCCGCGCGCCTCCAGCACCATCGGCACCACGGCGAGACGCGCCAGGAGGTCGTGCCGCGTTTCCTCCGCCGCCTGCCAGAGCCCGTCATGGGCGGGCAGGTCGCCATAGGTTGCGCCATGGGCAGAGAGCCTCGCTTGCAGCATCGCGAAATGCCGCGCTTCGTCCTCGCCAACGCCAACCCAGTCGTCGAAGAATTCCCTCGGCATCGTCGCGCCCGCGAACCGGCCCGCGAGATCGAAGGCGAGGTCGATGGCGTTCAGTTCGATATGCGCGAGCGAGTGGAGGAGGGCGACCCTTCCGCGCTCGCCCTTGAAACTCCGGCGCGGCATGTCGCGCGGAAGGCGGAGTTCGGGGCGTTGCGGGCGGTTCGGCCGGTCGGGCATCGAAACGCCGGTGCCGGGCGAAAGCCTGCCTTCGCGCCAGGCGGCGGCCACGTCGCGCGCAAGCCGGGCCTTGCCGTCGGCGTCACCGCAGAGAAGAACCTCGCGCGCCGCCGCCGCGAGTGACCGCTTTTCGCTCATGCCGGGCTCACAGCTCCTTCGCGGCAACGAGAACCTCGTCGGCATGGCCGTTCACCTTCACCTTCGGCCAGACCTTTCTCACGACACCCTTCTCGTCGATCAGGAAAGTCGTGCGGGTGATGCCCATGAACTTTCGTCCGTAGAGGCTTTTCTCGCCCCAGACGCCATAGGCTTCGAGCATCTTGCCGTCTTCGTCGGAGAGCAGGCGGACGGTGAGGTTGTGCTTGTCGCGAAACTTGCAGTGCTTTTCGATGGAATCCTTCGAAACCCCGAGCACCACCGTCTTCGCCGCGTCGAACTTCTTCCTCAGCGCGCTGAAGGCGATGCCTTCCGTCGTGCAGCCGGGCGTGTCGTCCTTCGGGTAGAAGTAGAGGACCACCTTTTTGCCCGCGAGCGATTTCAGGGAGACCGTCGAGCCGTCATCGGCCGGCAGCGAGAAGGCCGGCGCCTTCTTTCCTTCTTCGGGAAGCGCCTTTCCGGCCGTCTTTTCCCGGGCGCCGGGTTTGCTCCTGGTCGGGGTCTTGCTCATGGATTGCCTCCTGTCCGGTTTCGCGGCCTTGATAGCACGACGGGAAGGCGTCCCGCCGCCGTTAATATTGACGAACGGCAGGATCGCGTTGGGCCCAATTTTGCAGACTTGGAAGCGGGCAGGGGATAAAAGTCCCTGACTCGCTTTCGCCGCAATTCTGCGTTTTCCATAGCGGCCAGCGTGAGGAGTTGACGTATTTCTTGATCCGCCGGACCAGTAAAATCGCGTTGGAAATAGTCGGTGTTGCCGTCGCGGTGACGGCCGTGCTTCTGGCCGTGCTGGCATGGCGGCTCTCGGCCGGCCCGGTCTCGGTCTCCATCCTGAACCAGATGATCGAGGATGCCGCGCGGCCTTCGCTCCAGGGCGGCGATCTCACCATTGGCGACACGATCCTCATCTGGGCCGCCGAAGAGCGCGAATTGTCGCTCCGTCTCTCCGATGTCCAGCTTGAGGGAGCGGACGGCAATGAAATTGCCAGGGTGCCGCAGATTGCCTTCGAGTTGAGCGTGCCTGCGCTCTTTCGAGGCATGCTCGCGCCCACATCGATCGATCTCTACGGCGTCAGCGCAACCGTGCTCCGCCGGCCCGACACCGGCATCACGCTTGCTCTCGCGGCGGCCGGCGAAGTGCCGCAGTCGGATACGTCGTTTGTCGGTCCCATGCTCGAAGCTTTGCTCGACGAGAACGACCGCTCCTCGCCGCTCGGCTATCTTTCCCGCTTCGGCATCAGGCAGGCGAAGCTCTACTTCGTCGATGAGGTCAACGGCGTCAGCTTCGAGGCGCCGACCGCCAGTGTCGTCATCTTTCGCGGCGATGGCGGCATCGCGGGCATGCTGAACGCCGACTTCGCCATTGCGGAGACGAAAGCGCATCTCGAACTGAACGGTTTCCTGCCCGCCACCGCCGATGCTGCCCGCATCGATATTTCGGCCTCCGACGTCGTGCCGGCGGCGCTCGCGCGTGTCTCTCCGGCCTTCGAGGACTATGCGATCTTCGATGCGCCGCTTTTTGCGCAAGGCGAGCTTTCGGTCAAACGGGACGGCTCGCTCGAATCGGCGCGGCTGAGCCTGCAATCGGGAACCGGCCAGATCAATCTGCCCGAGCCGTGGAGCACCTCCATCCCGCTCGAAAAGGCGCAGGGTAAGGTCGATATCGACGGCGACGCCCGTCAGGTTGCCGTGAAGGAACTGGCATTCAAGGCGGGTCCGCACGAAGCGGCCGTTTCCGGCAGTATCGACTACAGGATGGGAGAGGGGCTCAACATCGCGGACGCCTCCGTCGATCTCGTTCATTTCACCATCCTGCGTCCGCCCGAAAAGCCGGACGGCACGCCGATCTCGCAGCTCTCGCTGATCGCGTTTCCGACCCGCGAGCTGTTCTCGGAGAAGATCGACGAGTTCGACCTGATCGTCTTCGACCGCTACCACCGCCGCAACGTGCTGCCGTCGCTCTACTTCGACAACATCGCCCAGTACATCCGCAACGGCGGCGCCGTGCTGGTCGCGTCGGGGCCGGACTATGCGGGCCTGCAGAGCATCTTCTACACGCCGCTCGCCGACGTGCTGCCGGCCGAGCCGACCGGCCAGGTGATCGAGCAGCCGTTCTACCCGGAGGTGAGCGAACTTGGCGACAAGCACCCCGTCACCCGCGACCTGCCTGGCGCCGCCGGCGATCCGCCGGACTGGAGCCAGTGGTTCCGGCTGATCGAGGCCGACCCGATCGCCGGCGACACGGTGATGACCGGGCCCGACGGCAAGCCGCTGCTCCTCCTCGCGCGCCAGGGCAAGGGCCGCATCGCGCTGATGCTGTCGGATCATGTGTGGCTGTGGGCGCGCGGCTTCGAGGGTGGCGGGCCGTACGTGCCGCTGCTGCGCCGTCTCGCCCACTGGCTGATGAAGGAACCGGCCCTTGACGAAAACACCATTGCCACCGAACGCAGTGCCGATGGTAAAAGTCTGACCCTGAGCTGGCGCAAGATCGGGGCTGAACCGACAACCGCAACCGGTGCCGATCCGGAAACCGGCGAAGTCGTGCGCACAACATTTGAACGAACATCGGATCAGACATGGCAGGCCACCCTGCCCATCGCAGAGCGCGGCCTGATCCGTGTTCAGGCCCTTGATCGCGACGGCGTTACCCAGTCAGCATTGCATGTCGACCGCGATGTTCTGACCAGTGAACGTCGCAACACCAACTCGACATCGGACCTTTTACGCGAACTGGTTCTGGCCAATGGCGGATATGTTGATCGCATCGAAAAAGGGCTTCCCGATTTCCGCCGGGTGAAAGAGGAACGTGTCTGGTTTGGCACAAACTGGGCAGGCTTGATGGAAACGGAAAGCTATCGCACAGTGATTGGCGGCATTACCAATCTGTTGCCTCTTCCGGTCGTTGCTATTCTTCTGGGGTTGATGTGTCTGATCGGCTGGCGGATCGAAAGCAAATAGCCTTAGTCGACCGGATACATCGTTTTGTGGAAATTACATAATCCACCGCGAAACTTTTCCACTAGAAAATCAATGAAAATACGTACCTTGGTCGGAAGATGGCGTCGTTCCGGATATACGGCATAAATCCCGCCACTGGCCAGCGAATTATATTCCTTAAGGATTTCGACCAGCGACCCTTTTTGAAGCGCCTCGGCAACGATGAATTCCGGTTCACGCGCGATACCAAGGCCCCGGATCGCTGCGAACGAGGTAAAA
>OOGU01000179.1_pt1 | contig 15341 bp, 15 predicted proteins | sample 1670261 | NCBI WGS metagenome assembly OOGU01 (sample SAMEA98137168, study PRJEB22522) | marine metagenome | biome: marine biome; feature: marine water body; material: sea ice | place: Arctic Ocean | collected 04-Sep-2015 | depth 1.3 m
CGTTTGCAGAGTGTCTTGCGAGCGCTCTTTTCGTCAAGGCGAATCGGTGGCCGGGGCGGCTCGGGGCCTTGCAGGCGAACCGGCGTAATTCACTGATTGTTAAAGAACTTTTCGAAAACGAGCGCTCCCTGGGGATACTGGCACCATTGGAGCGCTCGTTCTCGGCGGGCAAAAAAATCACACGATGACGGGTTCTCTGGCGACCGCCTTGAATGTTTTGCCGAGGCTGGTCACTTTTGGGTCGACGCTGCTCGCGGGACCCAAGTCCAAAGTGATCACGTGATCTTCTGAGTTTTCGATCAGGCCGTCGAGCAAATGGATCAGCTCGGCATGACGCTTGGCAGAAAGCCGGCATTGGAACAGGGAGAGCTGCAACCATTCGCCGTAACCTTGCATCAGCTTGAAGACGCGGCGCCAGCGCTTGGGATCGCCGATGTCGTACGCGACCACGTACAGATGTTCATTCATAAGCTCACCGCGTGGTGAAGTTGGGATTTTCCGGAATCTCTCCCAGCAGGCTGCGGCCGAGCAATCGCGCTTGTATTTCCAGCAGCCGCCGATAGCTGACGCGATAGCCAAACAGCGGGTGTGTCACTTCGTGGCTGAGCCGTCGCTCAAAGGCCGCGATGAACCGCTTGCGCCCATCCGCATTGAGATTGACGCTACCACCGGCTGAAATGAAATCGGTTGGCCGGACCTCGCCGTTGTTGATTGCTTGGAGTACGGCGGAATCGGCGATCAATGGCCGGAACGGTTCCATCATGTCTAACGCTAACGCGGGCCGACCATAGCGTGGCTGGTGGTAGAAGCCCCGGTATGGATCAAAACCGACGGTGGACAAGGTAATGGTCCACGCCCGTGTCAGCATCGAATAGGCGAATGACAACAAGGCATTCACCGGGTCGGCTGGCGGTCTTCGATTGCGTTTGGCGAAGTCGAAAGCCACTTCGCCCTCCGCATCCGCCTTCTTCAGCATTCCGTCGAATGCGCCAAAATAGGCTGCGGCCGCATTGCCCTCCACGCCTAACAGCTCCGGCTGATTGCGCGTGCGGGCGACGCCCTTGATCGAGCGCTCCAGCGTCTCCAAGGCCTGGGACGGCTTGTCCTCGCCGCGCCAGTTCCGCCGCAGCAACGTGCGCTGGTTCCGGATCTTCGCGGCAACCCAGCCCTTGGCCAGTCGAAGACAGATTTGCTCATCGAAGCTGCCACGATATTGCGCGGTGCGCAGCTCCACATTCTTGTGACCAACACCCGCGGTATAACCCTTGAACCAGCCGCCGTAGCTGCTCCAACTGACGGGAATTTCGCGCTCCATCAACGCGTGCAGGGTTGGCGTAGTCAGGTAGACGTTGCCCATCAGAATCAGCTGGGAGACCTCTGGCAAGCGCGCCGATGCGATGGCCTTGTCATCCTTTTTCACCACCAGGCGTTCGCCATCCTTGGTCACCTTGGCTCGGTGGTCTTGCACGATCATCGGCAATGCCTCAGTGAGCCCTACGGCGAGGCGGCGTGGCGGTGTCTCCGCCCGATTTAAAAAGCTCACCTCGTCAGGAAGACAAATGCCGACGAGGCTGCAACGCGGACACTTCGGGCTGTCTTCCAACGGCGCAGGAATTTGCCCACCGGCAGCAACCAGCCGTAGCCCATTGATCGCCGACAAGGTTTGCGCGACGAGGTCGTCATCAAACACCACCGGTACACGCTCCTTCGAGCCGGCGAAGTACAGGGCACCCTCATCGCAGGTGTAGCCGTGTTCCCGCAGAATCAATCCCTGCACACAGACTTGCACCCGCTCCGGCGCATACGCACCCTTGCTAACGTGCGGTCGCTTGCCCTGCTTGTAGTCCACCGGCACCACGGCGCCGGCGTCTGATTCGATCAGGTCCATCTTGGCGATTAACCCGAGCTTGTTGGACGACAAGGTGATCGACCGGGCATGCAGGCGGGTGTCCTCATCCAAATCTTGCGCCTCGGGTAATTTGCCCGCCCGTTTATCAACCCGCTTGTGCACAAAACGGCCACGAACCGTGTCACCAGATTCCGCCCACTCGCCCTGCACCCACTCCAGATAGGCCAACCGCGGACAGTATTCGTACTCGTTGACCATCCGCGCCGGCATCAGCGGGAGATCAGACGCCAACTCGGGAAACGGTAGAGGTAGTTCACGCTGATTCACGGCATGTCCGCAGAACGCCTCCTCAAAACGAAATCACGATCGTGATACATTTTGCATTACGCAAATCATCACACGGTGAAAGCCATGGGCGCACTCAGCCTGAGGTTGTCGGACGAACTCGAAACACAACTCGCCCGCGAGGCCGACGTGGAAGGTCGCCCCAAGTCCGAGGTTGCCCGCCGCGCCCTGGCCGAATGGCTAACGGCGCGGGAGAAAAAGCGGTTTATGGATGACATGGTCCGCGCGGCCAAGCTGCTGTATTCCGACCCGGCCGTCATCGCCGAATCTCGCGAAATACAGGCGGATTTCGATGCCATTGACACCACGCTGGGGCACATCGAAGCGGAAGAACGTGCCACCGCACTCCACCCCGATGACCCCGCAGGCACCTGATGCGTCGGGGTGAAATCTGGGTCGCCAACCTCAACCCGACGCGCGGGCGCGAGATCGGCAAAGTCAGACCGGTGGTCATCATGCAGGCTGACTGGCTCACGGAACTGGGCGCCGACACGATCTTGATGATTCCGCTCACCACACAGATCCGGCCCGCGCTGGAACCCATCCGAATCAGAATCCGCGCTCGCGATCAATTGCAGCATGACTGCCTGACCGTCACGGAAAAAATGCGCGCGTTGGATCGCGATCGGGTTTGGCAAGGGCCCGTTGACCACGCTAACCGACGCCGAAATGGCGGCGATTGAACGGAGTCTGGGGGCGGTGTTGGGCATGGGTTAGCCGGAGCCAACCGGCCGATACAGGCCCAACCCAAAGTGACATCCGAAGCCGAGTGCCAAGGGACCGTCCACAGGCTCGGCAAAGGTCAGGCTCCAGAAACTACCGTGGCGGTCCGGTTGATGCTGACCGCGTTTTTTGCGAAAGCGCTGAAAATGAATCGGCCGCCGGTGATTTGGAGCTATCGTTTCGTGCCGCTCAATCAGCGCAAGTTCCGGCAGACCACGATCTTTGCATTCCCGGCGAATCTGGTCTTCAACGCCAAGGCGGGGCTTGATGTGCCACGGATGCAGGTAGGGCGTCACAGACTGCCAGCGGCGAGCATGCCCACCAACTTCTCCCGCAATCACTGCGGCGCCGATGTTTTCCAGAATCAGCCGCCATTCATGACCGCCACGCTCCCATAGCTTGCGAACACGCTCCAGCACACGCTGCTGCTCAGCATCCATGCCGGCCGGAACATGGACCACAACCCGGTCGATGCATCCATCCCCCGTCGTATCGACAGCCAAATAGAAAGCATGTTGATGATTATTGCCGCCGGGCATGCCATGTCCGGAAAATACTGGCGGCACAGATTCCGCGCCGAACAGGGCCTTGGACTGGCTCATGACGGCCAGCCTGAGAAGCTCTCCGATGCGCAAACTGTTCTCGACGCGCGGCGATGGCTTACCGACCACCAGAAAACAGGCCGTCGTGATGGTGGGGGGCTTGGCGACGGTGGTCTGCCGGTGCGGCCTGAGTGCATCGACGGCGCGCAGGTAGCTCACCCGCCGCGCCGCTGGTGGCTGGTTCCAGCCCTGCTTGCGAAGCGCCGCCGTCTCCACGCGGAGCGCGTCCGTCAGATTCTCCGGCAACGTCTGACGCAGTTTCTTTGCCTTCTTCTTGTCACTCGTGAAACGGGCGCGAACCGAGGCGTAATCGATAGGCGACACCGGCGCAAAGACGGTCACCGTCTCGCCAAATACCTCACCGGTTTCGTGATCCAGGCCCCGATCTCCAGGAATACAATTGGGTTCCGGCACCTCGGTTTCCCGACGTGCATCGACCCAGGACTCCGCGCGCCCGAGGTACCCGAGGTTTTCCAGTAACGTATCCAATAACGCGATTTCGTCGTCGGGCACATCGAGACCCGGCCAACTCATAAACAGCGGATCATCACGATCAACTGCGACAAACGCATCCAGCACGAGAGACGTCTTGCCCGGCGCAAATTGAGGCATGTAATGCCGCGTGTGACTGTGCGACGCAGTGGGCAGGTGATACTCCGGCAACTGCTCAGACAACCGTTCAATCAAACGCTGAAGGGTGTCTTCGTCGTACCGTCCCAGGGGAGCGACCTTGTGATGCCATGTGGCCAGCAACGCCCGCAGCACACGCCACGGTTCCGGAGGCCATGCCACGGCACCTTCGTTAACGTGACGCTCCCACGGCGTGGCGTGGTAACGCCCGGCGGGAAAACGCATGGACAGCGCAAGCATGACCCTACTTCTTGTAGGTGACAGTGAGCACTTCGAACCCGGCATTCGGTCGCGCCGCCTCGATCATGCCCGGGAGCGCCGCTTCCAGTTCACTCAGACTAGGCAAGACAAAGCCGTCCGGGCGTTTGACCGTGACGTCCTTGTAATCCAGGTCACACGCCGTTCGTAACCGCAGGCCATGTGTCAGAAACGCCTGAATCTTGAACAGCGACAACGCGACCAACAGGTCGAAGACGGGTTGAGTAAATCCGTAACCACGCAGCTGCGCCAGATCGAGATTGAAATACGCCGTGATTTCGAGCGAAACGAACTCGTCTTTATGGTAGACAACATTCCCTTCGCCACCTTTCTTGCTTGGCTCAATCCCCCTTTTCACACCGCCACTAGCGGCCACCTTGACATCTCTTGCTTCGATGAAACCCGAGAGTGCGCGAGGTAGCCTGATCACACCTGCAACCTCTTCCAAGAAAACCCCGTGGATCAAGCTATTGATATCGTACTTGAGAAGAACTGGAGCTAGCTGCCTCACAACCGAAAATGGCCGATCTTTTCGATAACCTATAGCCGATTTGACAGTGTCGAATTCGGCGGATCTGGCGATGTACTCCGAATTAATTCTATGGGCTTCGAGGACCGAGTTCGTTACCTGTGCTCCCGTCTCGTCTACGACCTTGATCAATGACAACCCTTGCAGAAATGGCACCCAGTCATCGCTCGCATTGTCCCAACAGGGTCCCTCCAGGCGATTGGCGACACTCTGCGCGGATTCCAGCAGCAGCATTGGCGTCCCGTCGGGGCCTTCGTATTGCGCCGCGCCAATCTCCGGAAACCCCGTAGGTTGAAAGCGCGTGCCTTGCACCGGCTCTAGCTGCGCTTCGATCAAAAGACGCGGCGCGTTCTGCAATGCGGATAAACCAAGTGTCATGGCGAAGTCTCCAGATTGTTGGATAGCAGGTTGCTGGCGTGGTGTGTCGAATCGTCGTCACGCCTGGGTTTCAGGACATGCTGTGCGAGCGCGCCGGTAGCACCGGAACGCAAGGGAATGAGCAGGGCTGCGGTCAGACGTATCGGGTTAAAGCTTCCAATGTTCGGCCGAGCTGGCAGCGCCATGGCGGGCGCAAGCCGGCTGGCATGTAGTCGGCGCCAAGCCAGTGCAACGCCACGGTCGAATGTGCTGCCACGGCGCAAGCTCGCGATCAATGCGGGCGGGATACGCACCTGCTCGCCTTCGTTGATACAGCGCAGCTTGGCCAAGATGGCATCCGGTGTCAGACACAATCTGGCCAGTGCATACGCAGTGGGAGCAAGGCCGTCACCACGCGCCCACTGTGCGTCTAACGGAATTTCGCAGAGCGCCAGTCCGGGCAGAAGCCGCATGATCTGGCGGTCCATGGCGTCGTCGATCAGAAACGCCGTGATGTCCTCCAACGTGACGCCTGAGGGACTGTTCAACGGTTTGTCCAGCATGGCGAGGGCCTTGCCGAGGCGAAGCCGATCCATCAGCAGATCGCTCATGAACTCGGCCAACTGTCCGCGACGCGGCGTCACCAAGCGTCGCCCGCAGGCGGGATCATTCGCATGCTTGCCTGCGTACTCGGGCGTGATCCACACATTGCGCCAGCGCGGATGCACCGGCGCTAATTGCGAGCGGATCGGTAACGGCTTGTCCGCCGTGCCGTGCAGCCCAGCCAGCGCTCTCACGATCCGGAACGCGGGCGTGTCATCGCCCGCAAGCTGGACCCATTGTTCGGTCAATTTCGGAACCGGCGGCACGGCCTCCATCGCTTTCGGGCTGACCGCAATCACGCGTTGAATTTCACCCAGCAGAATGATCAGCGCCTGCACGTCGCCTGCCAGCGGGCTGGCGGCAGACACCCGAAACAGTAAGTCATCAAGGCGCCGGCACAGCGATTTAACGCCAGCGGGTACCTGCTCACCTTGCGCGTAGCGCCGGAACCGGCTGAGCCAATCATGAGCGTCGAGATCATCGACCCAGCGACCGCTTGGCTCCGGTTGCACATCAACACGACCGAGGGGAGTGGCTAGAAAATTATCCCCCGACCGCTTAAGCAAGCCAAAGCGCTGGAAACTCTGTACGCCGCGATAGCCTCCCAAGTGATGCAGTGCACGAACGAAATCCAGGGCGTCACGTGCCGGTTTGCGACCAAGGGCAACTCGTCCTTCGGAAATTAGCGCGTGGATTTCGGTGTAGCTAGCCGGCCGATTCCACAACGGCATCCACAACTCTCCGCTGGCGCTTTGAGAATCGCTCTGCCCGACGCTACCAGCGCCGGCCCCGACAGCACGCACGGTAAATGGGTAGCTCATAACACCGAATGGTTCATCTGCATTGCGGCGCACTGCTGCTGCGGCAAACGTTAGTGCGCCCTCAATCATGAGGACGAAGTCCCAAGGATTAATCGCTCCGTCAGCTCTAAAACCTGAGGTTGCGTTTGGGCCACCTGCTTGGCCAGGGAAAAACTGTCCGATACTGCTCTTTACAAGATTTGGCGCAGACCCACCGAAAAGCGCCATCTCCAACCAATCCGTTGAATATGTAGGGAGCTTTTCATCCACACCGATGACATCAATGACGCGCTGCATGAAATTGCTTGTGAAATCTAAGTTTCCGTCGTTTCCACCACTACCAAGAAGAGGAGGGAAAAGTGTTCTACTAGCGGTGATTAGTAGCGCTGCATCCAACCAAAAGAGAGCGCCATCTGAAACTGTCGCCCTTAGAAACTGAACAAACTCATCCTTGCTTTTTCCACGGTCAGGTGCTTTCGCTAAATAGAATCTCTCTGTCGCCGCTCTGCCGACGGAAAGCGCTGATGCGTACTCAATAAGGCGTGGGTTCGTACTCGCAATGACGGAATCAACCACCTTAGTTGCGATAGTCGGCTGATCACGAATTCCAAGCTTTAGTTTCTTTCCCGTGTTGGGATCTCTTTCATTGGATTTCCGCTCCCGAAAATAAAACCCACTCCCGCCGTTCCACGGCGCCATGACAGGCGTGGGTTCGTACTCGTCCAAGAAGAATCGCTCAAGACCATCACGGCTCAGTGACGTGTGAAGAACCAGCTTGTCCCCCCGCCACCGCGCGCGGGTTTCCGGATGACGGGTCGACAACAGTCTCAGGACACCCAGCGCCTTGAGGTAGTTGGCTAGCGGCGTTGGCGTACACCCAGACAGTACGATCTCGTTTAGTGCCTGCTTTCCGTTGTAGTCGGTAACCGGTTCTCGCACCGCGGTTTCCTCGACTGTGATTGAGGCGTCTGCATACTGGCGGGGCATGGTCTGCATGCGATCAGATAGCTGGCGAAGCTGATCCAGTGCTTCCAGCCGTTGACGCACGGACATGCTCTGCGCCTGCCGCAACTGCGCGCGCCGGCTGCCACCGAAAGAACTTGAATCCCACTGATCGTCGCGCTGGTCGTCATTCATCGGTAGCGTTCTCCTGTATCCAGCGAAGATGCTGGATGTCATCAAGATCACGTGGCCTTCCGGCTTCCTGCTTCATGGCAATCAGCGTCGGAATGGAGACGAACCGCGTCGTGACGCCGGGAAGCAACTCGCCTGCCAGCGCACGGTCATATTCGCTCGCGAAATCGAAGGGCTCGTGGACGAACACATCCACAGTCGCGCCGCGAAACGCATCGCAGTAGAAATTGAGCACCTGCATTCCTTTCTCTCGTCGCCAGCGCTCACGTTGCTCAGGCTCCGAAAAACCAACTGCGTCCACCGGGACGGTGGGGCGGTAGCCGATACCGGCCAGCGCCCGAAACGCGCGTTGTACGTTGTCGGCATCCAGCGCAATCACGATGTCGATGTCCATCGTGAGCCGGATGTAACCGTGCGCATTGACAGCCAACCCACCCGCCACGAGATAACGAACGTCGTCCTGTTGAAGCGCCGTTGCCACGGCCTCGAATGCCGCCAAGCTCACGACTGCGCCTCCTGTTCTTCGGCGGACGCACGCCAATCAGCCAGCCGTACCAGCGTCTCCAGCCACGCGAGCTGGAATGGGCCGAAGCGCTCCAGCAAGCCGAGCGTACGGGTCGTCCACGACGGGCCCTGCTCACCTTCGCCCAGCTCCATCAATGCCAGCTTTATTGTGATTTCGTCGCTGTGCTCGCCGTCGAAATCCAGCGCGGGTAGCACATCACCTTCCCAAACACCGCGTGCGTAGCGTTTGACGCCAACTGCGGCGTCCTCGGTCGGCATCGCACGCATGCTCAGGCGGACCTTGCCGTGGTGGGCGGCAATCAAATAGGCGATCAGATCGGCATCCGGTTCGCCATCATGTTGCGCCAGCCAAGCGAGCATGGACGCCAGTTCGTGACGAAAGAATTTTCGCCCGTGCCGGCTCCGACAGGGTGACTTGGCCAGGAAACCAGCCGGCGCCTGCTCGCATGCGTGCATCGTGGCGTCAAAGACTTCATGCACCTTGCCGAGGTCATGCCAACGGCCGGCCCGCACGATACTCGCCTTGTGCTCGGTCTCCCCCACGGCCATGCAGAGTTTCTCCGCCTGAGCGGCCACGTGCCCTAGATGGTCGTCGAGCGCCACCGGCTTGTTCTGCCGGGACAACTCGTCTCCACCAAACGCACTTTCTTCTGTGTCCGAAGAAGTCGGAATAACTGGCACGGCAGGCTTTTTCTGAGTTGCGTCGAAGCCGATGGCCGCGTCGTATCCGCCATCAGCGGCTCGCAGCAGCAAGGTCATTCCCGGCCGCGCTTTGCGATCCAGCTTGACCCAGCGGCCGGTGCGCCGATCATCACCCAATGCGTCCCAGCACCAGGCGCCCCGCTTATGGATGCCTTTGGCCTGACTCATGGATACGGGACAGAGCTCCTCGCGCAGCGGCCTACCCTCGGGAATGCTGTCGGGCTCAGCGCCATTCGGTTCATCGAAATCGCGCCAGAACACTTGAATTCCAGGCTGGTCGCTATCGCGAATGTAGTCAGACACGTCCACGTCGAAACCGGACAGGTCAGGGTCCGTATTGAACAGATCGATCAAATCCTTTCTGCGCAGCACAGCGCCGATTGGGCGAACGGTGTCGGTCGGCGGGAGATCCTGTGGGCTCGCACTGGTCAGCGCATGAAGCTTGGCTCGCGCGATGGACAGTTCTTCCTGAGCGTAGGGCAACGTCTCGGCATCGTCGTCAACGTCTGCCCACAGAATGCGCGCACCGTTGGCGTTGTACTCGCCGTACCGATTGCAACGTCCGAAGCGCTGAACCAGCGATGACCAGGGCGCCAGTTCCGTGACCAGCACCTTCGACGAAATATCGACGCCAGCCTCGATTGCCTGCGTGGCAACGACAATGCGGTCGGTCGGCGAATCGTCATTCAGCCGTTCGGACTGGGCGGCACGTTCGGCCGCTCTGAACCGAGCATGAACCAACAAATCGCTCGCCTGAGGCCGCGCGGCACGAAGCAAGCGAAACAATTGTTGAGCACGATCCACCCGATTGACGATGACGACGCTCTGCCCGGTACGGTCGTGCGCCTCAAGAATCGCATCGCACAGACTGTGTAGATAGGCCTGAATCCCGGCCTTGTTGCCGGCTGCTTTCGTCAAGGCGACGTCCAGCCGTGAAATCTGCTTTGACGCACGCAATCGATCACCCGCTCTTTGGCGATCGTCATCGTGGATGCTGGCTGTGACCAGCGACTTCAGATGCGGATGGAAATCGATCGTGTCGAGCCAACGCGGGTTCAGCGTCGCGGACACCCACAACGAACGGCTGGGCTTCGCGAGCGGGAAACGGCGGCGAAACGCATCGAGTTGTGTGGACGTGGGCAGACCTGCGCCCATGAGCTGAACTTCGTCAAAGACCCACATGGCATCGTTATGGAGCAGCGCGAAGTGGACCGGCCACAAGTACCGGCTCATGCCATAGCCACGCATCAGCGCACGGGATAGCAGCATGTCTTGCGTGCCGATCAGGATTTGCTCGGCCGCAGGGTCATCCGCCCACGAAGCTTCTTTTAGGCCTGGTTCGCCGCCCATCAGCACACTGACCGAAAAGCGACCCGGCTTGACGAGCCCGGCATGTTCCAGATGGGTGAGCGATCGTTCAATGACATCCCGTGTCTGTTCAACCAGCACGCGCATGGGTAGGCAGTAGACAAGGCGTCGCGGCGTTTCGGAATCGCCATTAAGACGCTTGTACAGCCACGCGAGAACGACCGCATAGGTCTTCCCCATCCCTGTCGGCACATCCAGAACATCCGGCCACGGCTCGACGGCCAGACGCGTTTGGTATGGGTAGGGTTCCTGCAAACCGGAACCTTTGGAGAACAGCTCGCTATAGGACACGATATCTTCCATCGCGCCCTCTTTGAACGAAGTAGCCGCGCGCGGTGATCCACGACGTCGATGTCACAGCCATTTTCTCCCCCATCAGCAGATGTCCCAGCATAGCCGCGCGTCTACAAGTTCCCGCGGCGCTATCGTCATAAGGGTTATACGAATTGCAGCGAAGAATCAGGACATTCATCATGATCCTCACGATCGGCGAACTCGCAGCATGTTTCCGGTCTTGGCATAACGAACGACAGTCGATGAGAACTCGGCGCCAGAATGCACTGTTAACGTGCCAATACTTGTCCACTGAGAATTTCATCAGCGTGAATGGCTCAGCGGTGTGATCGCTCCCGGGTCCATCTAGCGGGACACTTCGCACCAACTCAGAAGTTCACTGCTTCGCGTCCCTACTCATACAGCGCAGCGGCGGCCTTCAACCGCTCCGCCACCGCCTCTCGCAGTTTTTCCGGACCTTCCACAAGCACATCGGGTCCGTAGCGGCAGATGTCCAACGCCAGTTCTTCGCTGTGGTGATAGGGAAACCGCAGCCGGTAGCGGCCGTCGGCCAGTCGCTCGCCCTGTTGCTGGGGGTGCCATTGTTCATCGGCGATCCATTGGGCGCGGCGAGCGGTGAACAGGAGGCTGGCTTCGTGGGTGGGTTCGCCCGCGAAGATGCCGAAGCTGGTCGTCAGTGCGGCGTCGAGGCGCTGTTTCGGCACGTCGAACGAGGGTTCGTCGGTTGTTTGCGTCGTCTCGATCCGATCAAGCGAAAAGGTGCGTAAGGCGTTCTTCGTGTGGCACCAGGCATCCAGATACCAGTTTTCGCGATAGTGGGTCAGGCGCTGGGGGGACACGGTGCGGGTCGACACCACGCCGTCGCCGCGCGAGCGGTAGCGAAGGAGAATTTGCTGACGACGCGCCAACGCGTCCGCAACCGCACCAAAACAGCTTCCGGCAGGCCGGCCGGCCATCTGGACGATGCGTATGCGATGCTCCCAGTTCGGCAGTCCGATACCTCGCCGGCTCAGCAACTGGTCAATGCGTTTGGCGATCGGCGCCAGGTACTCATCCAGCAATCCCGGCTGGGCACGCTGAAGCAGTGTTTGCACGCCTACGAGGGCGACGAGTTCATCTTCGTTGAACCAAAGCCCCGGTAGTTCGAACATGGGCTCGCTGGGGTGCTGGTCGTAAAAGTATCCGGTGGGACTAAAGCAGATCGGCGCATGGAGTTCATCCTGCATCCACTTGGCCGTGCGATGCACGGTACGGACCGAGCAACCGCCCATGGCCTCGGCCAGCCTGGCCTTGGTCACCGGCCGCCGCCGGGAGGATAACTCCCGGTGCAGGATGTATACGCGGTCGAGCTTGTCCATCCCGTCCTCCATCGCGTTCAATCTTCGATAGAACCCTATCCTGCACCAGCCTTCAGACTGGCGTCAGCCGTACCGTACGACGGCTATCCGTCGTCACACGCCACGAAATGCCGACGCCTTGACCGCGACTTCACAACCCACGCCCGCCCGACGGTCGGCAATCTGACCCGCCCATCGACATGATTGCACTGCGAATCAGTCACTTGCAGGGGATGGGAATCAGCATGTCTTGTCACAGGACTGTCACTTGCCTATACCCGTTGGAAGTCGATTCACCCAGGAATCGACAAGGAGAAAACGATGGCGATGTGGCTACATGAACTCAGCGTCGGAGACTGGTTCCAGGTCGGAAACAACTCACCGTTTGAAATTGTCGCAATCGATCTTCGCGCCGAGACTGTCGAGGTGCAGTATTTCGATGGCACCGTGGCCGAGATCGATTTCGATAGCTGGATAGAGCTCGCGGCAACGCCTGCGGCGCCCCCGGAAGACTGGAGCGGCGCGGTGGATATGGAGCGCGATGTCTATCTCGACGTGGCTCGACCGTCCCATTGGGACAATCCGCTGGATCACGTCGAACTCTGAGATTAGCGGCGCGTTGCACCACCCGGCAGGGACTCGACGCCCACGGTCATAACGGAATTTTTGCAGGCTCGTGAGGTCTGAATAGCCTCTTCACGCGAGCCGCTCGACCAACTGGTCACGCCGCGCTCCTCGACCGACGCCGGACACGGATGACCGACAAGCTGATTCGCGACGCCCTGATTCTGTGGGCGACGATTGACCCGATTGGCACGCTTGCCATCTTCGCCTCCATCACCGGGGGGCTCACCGAAGCCGCCCGCCGCCGAACCGCGCTCAAGGCGGTGCTTTACGCTGGCGGCATTCTGGTGGGTGCGGTAATCATCGGTCAGGTACTGCTAACCGCCATGGGCATTCGCCTGGTGTCCCTGCAGGTGGCTGGCGGCATCATCCTGTTTCTGTTCGGCCTGAAGATGGTGTTCGGCACGCCGCTGACGCAAGGCTCAACCCAGGGCGAGCCGGGCCACGATATCGCGGTGTTCCCTTTGGCGGTGCCGTCCATCGCCACCCCCGGCGCGCTCATGGCCGTGATCATTCTCACGGATAACCACGTCTACCCGATTCAGGTTCAGCTGGCGACCACCGGTGTCATGCTGCTGGTGCTGTTGGCGACGTTTTTGTTCATGCTCGCCGCCGGACGCATCATCGCGGTCATCGGCCAGAACGGCTCGGCGATTCTGGTCCGGGTTATGGGCATGCTGCTCGCCGCGCTGTCGATCGAGTTGGTGATGGAGGCGCTGAACATTTTCGACCTGCTGAACACCAGCACCAACTAGCGCCAGCCGGTCAGCGGCGTCATAGCGCCGTCACATGCCGGTCTACAATCGAGGAGGCCCATCGGGGGCCATTTCGATACGGGAGACCGCAATGCCAGTGAATCCGATTCCGGACGGCTACCACAGCGTCACGCCTTATCTGTTCATTTCCGGCGCAGCCGACGCCATCGCCTTCTACGAGAAGGCCTTCGATGCCACCGAACTGTTCCGCCTACCCTCGCCGGACGGCAAGGTCATGCATGCGGAGATCAGGATCGGTAATTCGCACGTCATGCTCGCCGACGCGATGGAAGAGTTCGATGTCAAAAGCCCCTCAACGCTGGGCGGCACCACCGGTAGCCTGATGATTTATGTCGATGACGCCGACGCGTTGTTCCAACAGGCGATCAATGCCGGTGCCACCGAAGCCAAGCCGATGGAAGATCAGTTCTGGGGCGACCGAATGGGCGCGCTCATCGACCCGTTCGGCCACCAGTGGAGCATCGCGACCCACGTGGAAGACGTCGCCGAGGACGAGATGGCGAAGCGCTTCGAGGCGATGATGAAGGAGATGGGGCCAGGTTGCTGACGCCAGTTCACTCATCCATAGGTTGCGGGGCGTCTCCATCGTCACCGGTGGCGTCCCCATCCTCGCCAGCCGCCGATTGATCGCAGAGCTTCGCCAGCAACGCGGCGGCGCCCAATGCGCCCAACGTTGCCGCACCGAGTGCGCCGCTGCTTCCCGTTGGCGGGTTGCGATCATCCGGCGTGCCCGGATCAGGGTTGACGAAATCGGTGTTCCTAAACGGCCCGGTGATCTCGAAAATCTCGCCTCGAACCTCTTCGCCGGTGGCCTCGTTCACCGTATGCCGCTTGCCCTGGCTAGCGAAGTAGAGCCGGGTTCCGGAGGCATCGAATCCGGGGCCGGCGATCTCGGAGTGCGGTACCGGGTAGCGCATGAACGGCGCAACCTTGCGATCATCGGTGATGATCACCAACTCCATATTGCCGCCATCTTCAGCGACGAATAGGTCGTGGCTCTGGGCGTGGACGACCATGTTATCCACCCCACGCAACGGTGCGTCATCCCCGATTTCGTTGGCGTCGTAGATGATGTCCACGCGCTCGGCGATGGTGTCGTAGGCCCAGACCCGGTTCGAGCCCTTGCAGGTGAAATAGACGAGGCCGCTGTCGTACCAGCAACCCTCACCGCCATCGAACACGGCGGCGGTGGGCACTTGATACCGGCATTCGATCGGCAGCCCCAGTGGATTGAGGATCGGCCGCCAGACGACCTGCCCCGGGTCAGTTTCGGTCACTTCACCGAGAATGCCGGTGGGGTCAAAATCATCGAAATCCACGCCGGCCTGAGCGAAGGCATCACGAATCGCCTCGCCATAGGGCACGCGGATCGGCGGGTTGTCGCCGACCACGGCAACCTCCAGCACGCCCAATGCCAGATTGGGTCGATCATCGTCCGGCCAGATTGTGGGGCGGAACCGATAAAACGCGCCGTCGCCCTGATCCTCTGTCAGATAAATCGCCTTGCCTACGGGATCGACAGCCGCCGCCTCATGGCTGAACTGCCCCATCGCCGCCAGGCGGATCGGCTGGTTCAGCCCGGTCGGATCACATTCGTAGACGAAGCCGAAGAAATTCTCCTCGCAGGATAGCCACGTGCCCCACGGGGTCAGCCCGCCGGCGCAATTGTTGTTCGTGCCCTGCAGCACGGGATACGCATCAATCACATTGCCGTCGGCGTCGAAACGAACGGCGCCCACGCCGCCCTGCTCACCGCACATCTCAGAGCCGGGGTCGTCCAGGCACTCGTCCGCGATGATGGGAATTTCAGAGTTGCTGACGTAAATCCACCCGCCGTCGTCCTGCGGAATCACCGCGCCGCCATCCGATGCGCGATGCCAGAGGT
>OOGU01000182.1_pt1 | contig 15188 bp, 9 predicted proteins | sample 1670261 | NCBI WGS metagenome assembly OOGU01 (sample SAMEA98137168, study PRJEB22522) | marine metagenome | biome: marine biome; feature: marine water body; material: sea ice | place: Arctic Ocean | collected 04-Sep-2015 | depth 1.3 m
ACTGTACTGCGTGGCACAGGGCGCGGTGAACCTGTTCTTTGGAGGCCGAAACCCCGGCCAATGTGTCAGCGAGTGCGAACAGTTGGGAGCCACCGTCCTACACCTCTCCGCTCTCCAAGCGCGCCAATTACTGTCGACCCCGGGGTCTCCCTACTTTCGCCGGATTCGATTAAAGATCGGAGGCTCCCATGTCCCGCTCAGCCTTCGCCAGCGCATTCAGCAGGAACTGACCGCAGATCTGTGGACAGGCTATGGCACGACCGAGACGGGCGCCATTGCTTTCGCCAAGCGGGACGACCATGACGAGCTGGAGTGCGTTGGACCGCCTCTGCCTGGTCTGACCGTGAGCATCCGGGATCAGGATGGCGCAGTTCTGCCAGCTGGCGAACGCGGCGAGATCACCGTGCGCAGTGATGGTCTTTTTCTGGGCTACGTCAGCGAGTCCCGCGAGCTGCAGCCATCAGCAGTGGACGGTTGCTTCGCGACGGGAGACGTCGGCTTTATCGATCACCGCGGCAGGCTGATCGTCTGTGGACGGCAAGATGACATGTTTGTCTTTAACAGCATGAACATCTACCCGCAGGAGATCGAATCCTGCATCAGGAATCACGCTGCGGTGCGGGATGCTGCGGTTATCCCGAAGCCGTCTCCAGTTCACGGGGACATTCCGGTCACTCTAATCGAGGTAGAACCCGGCAGCGCCTTCGATGCCGGCGAGCTGCGTCGCTGGGTACAACAACAGGTCGGAATCCGGTGTCCTCGCCAGTTTTTCGTGGTCGACCAGTTGCCCAGACACCCGTCCGGAAAACTGGACCGCACGACCGCACGCGCCCTGTACGAGCAGACCAGCACCCATGACTGACGCGGCGATCCGGCAAACCATCGTCGATGCGTTGCACTTCGCCAACGCGCTGGAAGGCCAATCAGATCGAACGCTCAAGGCGTTCATCGAGAGCAAGCTCGATCTCGCGCTGCAAGACCTGGACCTGAACAGCCTCGCCACGATGGAACTGCTGATTGCCCTCGAATTGGAGCATTCCGTCACCATCACGCCCGAGGACCTACCGGGCTTCGCCAGCTTGGGCGAACTGGCCGCGTACATCGCGAACCCGTCATCCTCAGACCCGCAGCCGTCCCTCGCAGTCCGGACTGCCGAGGCCAGTACTCAATCGCCCCATATCGTTCGTCTCTATCGCAGAGTGCTGCCACGCTGCCGCACAACCAATCAGGTCAACCAATTGCATGTGGCGCTTGAAAACAGGATGACGCCTGTCGAGTTCCGATACCTGCACCGGTGCGTAGCTGACGCGGACAATGGCGATGAGGACCATGAATCCGAGTACCCGCCGACCACGCGACAATGGCTGGATCGGCTCAAGCAACTCGCCGTGGATCTGCCTATGGATGAGCCCGAACCGTTCACAGGAAAACGCGCTCACACCGGTGCGCGTCACTACTGCGGGCCAGGCAATCAGGCGGACAAGACCCTGCTGATCTGCTTCACCACCCGTGCGCAACGGATGATGATGCCGCTGCCGATCTTTCTTCAGACCATCGATGCCACGCGCTTTGACGTATTGATCATCGCGGACCTGGCCCGCGACAGTTTCGTGTCCGGTGTTCCGGGTCTGGCGCCGTCACTGGATGCGCTGCTCGGCTGGCTCGCAACGCTAGACAGTCTGGGGAACTACCGTTCGATCCGAACGGTAGGCTGCAGCGGCGGCGGTTATGTGGCCATTCGCGCCGCGCAGGCACTCGATGCGGAACGAGGTATCAGCATTGCCGGTCGCTTCGAGAAGGCGCAGCACCTCCGGCGCTGGAGAAAGATTCGCCGATTGCGGCATCGGCGAGCGCCAGGCAGCGCCCGGCTCGTATTGATCTATGCGGATGACAAGCCGCGGGACAGAAAATTTGCGGCCGCGGTCGCGAAAGTATCGGGCGGTGAGCGTTTGCCGCTGGCGTTCCCTGATGGCGAAATTGGCCATCTTGTGCTGGACGAGCTCAGACGGCGGGGGCTGCTTGGCGATTTTGTGCGTCAGCACGTTTGCGACCACAGCAATCCGCCGGCTTCAAGTGAACAGCCGAGTGAGCAGTCACAGCGCGGGACGCTTTGAACGCGGCGCATTGCCTGGCAGCTCTGCGCGAACGGCCAAGTGCAATGGCAGGTCACGGACCGGGGCGAAGAAGTCATGGTCCAGTGCCAGATGTTCCGGCAACACGCCCAGCTCTCGAATCTCTGGGAGAGCCGTGAATCCGCTGCTGGCGAGCGCGGAAAAGTAGTCGCCAAAGGTCTTGTGGATCATCTGCACGGGCAGCACGCCCCCGTCTCGCCGCGAGATCTCACCCTGAAACTGCCGGTTGGCACCACTGAAGTAGCCACAGCCTTCCACGTCGAAGTAGAACGGGGGCCGGTGTTCGCGGCGGATGAACCCCAACGCCGGATGCGGAACGGCGAACACGAACGCGCCGCCAGCGCGCAACAGCCGCCGCACCTCGGCGAAGGAACGAGTCATCTGTTCTACCGTCAGGTAGTTGTACAAGAACACGGCCGCGACCAGATCAAATGACCCTGCCGCCAATTGCGCGAGTTCGGTGGCGTCGCCTTGGTGATAGGTAATGCCCTGCCCCAACCGCTCGTCCTGGCGACGCGCAGCAGCGACCATTTCAGCAGAGAGTTCCACCCCGGTAACAGACTTCGCGCCATGCGATGCCAGGATTCTGCTGCAATAACCTTCGCCGGCGCCAAGATCCAGCACATCCAGACCAACAACGTCACCACATAACTCGAAGACCGCAGGCCGCCCTGTGAAGTCGGACAGGCTTGACGGCGCACGACGCTCCCATTTTCCCGCGTTGGCGTCGTAGAGCGTTTCAGTATCCATTGTTTGCGCTCTCTCCGACGAGGGCCCGCGCCAGCATCACATCCCAGAATGCGGTGCGCAGGTTCAGTGACGAGAACGCACCAAACCGGACCGCCTCCCGCGTGCTGCAATCCTGACAAAGTTCTTCGGTGATCCGAAGCAACTCGTCGGCATGTCCATCGTCACAATCGATGTGCAGTTCGAAGAACCGATGATGCTCGGATGACAGGCTTTTGTGGCCACGCAGGCCCTCGAGAATCTGCGCGTAGATCTGGGAGACCAGCAATTCGGTCGCCAGACCGATTGCCCCGACGCCGACACCCGCTCGGGGTGACTGACACTTCTGGAGAAAAAGGTCCCGCCAGACGAGCACCGTGGTGCAAGGCGTAAATCGGCGCTCGAGGGTCTCGGTGACTCCGGCAGCGCGCCGAAACCGGTCAAACAGCACGGCATGCGGCGTGACGTTATCGGCTGACCCGCAGACGCCCTGCTCTTCCTTCAGGTTCTCGACCAGGGTCTGCCGATGCCGCTGCAACGGAAGCCCGTTGATCACCGCCTGCAGGTAACTCGTGAAGCCGGAACTGTAGACGTAATACTGCAGCGCAAAGTCACGGATCGCGAAGGCCATGGACGGATAGTCACCGCGACTGAATCGCAGGAGATATTCGTGACGGACTGCGACGTGGGTGAGCACTTCGCTTGTCAGCGCATCAACGAATTCGCTCGACGACCCCTGATAGAGCAACTCCACGGACGACGTCCGAGGCTTGTTCACAACACCACCCGCCGATGCACCCGGCATCCCGCAAGATTCCACGTAAAGTTCATCAATTGCCCCGCCTCCTTCCCAATACGCTGCCTGTGGATCGCCACAGGGTCAACTCAGAGTCTGCTTCCAGCAGCGCCGGACAAAGGCGGCGTGATCCTGCAGCAGGACCGGCGCGACCTGGCCCGGCTGGCCGGCCAGCACCGTGGCATGTAGCTGCGAGCGAATGGCCAGATACGCCTCACGCAACCCTTCCCCTTCACTTGCCGACAGCACACCAACCTCGGTCATGGCCTGCAACTGGCGCACATTGTCGGACCAGGTCGCGACAGCCGGAAACGCAGGCGCTTGCCGCAGCACCAGATACTGAACCAGAAATTCCAAGTCCATCAGCCCACCCGGCGATTGCTTGACGTCAAACACCTGATCATCGGTGCGCAACCATTCCCGACGCAGACGTTCGCGCATGTCCACCACGTCATTTTTCAACGAGTCAGGATCGCGTTGACGCGCCAGCGTTTCTGCACGAACAGTGGCGAACACTGAGCAAAGCCCAGGATCGCCGGCCACAGCCCTTGCGCGGCAAAGGGCCTGATGTTCCCAGGTCCAGGCCTGTTCACCCTGATACCTAGCAAAAGCATCGATGGTAGTCACCAGCAACCCCGACCGACCACTGGGGCGCAGCCGGGTATCAATTTCGTAAGCGCGCCCGGCCCCCGTCTGGGTCGACACCCAGTGAATCAGCCGCTGCGCCCACCGGATCGCGTATTGGGCAATGTCCAGGGGTCGGTGACCATCGCTTTCGCCACTGCCCCGATAAAGAAACACGAGGTCCAGATCCGATCCGTAGTTGAGTTCGATACCGCCGAGCTTGCCGTAGGCGATCACGGCCAGCCCGGCGTCGTCCGGTAACGCGCCGTGTCTGGCGACCATGTCCTGCCGGGATGCTTCCAGCGCCTGGACCAGCGTGGCTTCCGCGATCCAGCTGAGATGGTCCGAAACGCGCATCAACGGCAGCGCGCCACTGATCTCGGCCGCGGCCACGCGCAGCATCTGGCCTTGCTGGAACTGGCGAATGGCATCAAGCCTCGCCTCGTCATCCGATGCCTTGTCGAAGCCTTCCCGTACGAGTTCGTCCAGCTGCTGCCTGTCCGGCGGTTCCGACAGCAACCGGGGATCCAGCAGTTCGTCCAGCAGACCGGGCATGGCTACCAGCTGCCGGACGACCCAGGGGCTCGCCGCGGCCAACCGGACCAGATGTTCCAGCGCGACAGGCCGCTCGTCGAGCAGCGCCAGGTAATTGGTTCGCCCGAGCAGGGCATCCAGAATCGACAGTACGCGCCGCGCCACTTCATCCGGCCGATCGAAGCGACGCAATGCCTCCAGACAGGCCGGCCAGATGCGCTGCAGGCGAGCGTCCGCGGCATCCGAATACATGGCGCTGGCCTGCAGGTCCTTCACGCGGGCTGCAATGTCCGCGCAGTCGCGGATACCCACGTCGGTGAGCTGACCCAAGGCGCTGGGGGAGTCGGCTTGCTGCCAGGGTGTCGAACGTGGCTGGGCATCGTCGTCCGGGTCGCCCACGACATCCGAGAACATCGCGTCGACCCGCTCACGATGCCCGGCCAGTTCTCCCTCCAGCCCTGACCAGTCGTCGTAGCCGAAACTGCGTGCGAGCGCGACGCGAATGTCGCCATCCTCGGGCACCATGTGCCATTGCGCATCGCTCCACATCTGCAGCCGGTTTTCCAGCTGGCGTAGAAAAAGATAAGCCGACTCCAGCACCTGCCCGTCATCGGCATTCAGATGATCTAGCGCCACCGCGGCAGCAAGCGCCTGTCGCCAGGATGGGCTGCGCAATCCCGGTTCGGAGCCGCCATGCACGAGCTGCAGGGCCTGCACGATGAACTCGGCTTCTCGGATACCGCCCGCGCCGCGCTTGATGTCGAGATCGCCGGTGGTCCGCGCCACGTCAGCCGCGATATCTGCCTTGATACGCCGCAATGAAGCAAAGGCGCCGAAGTCGAGATAGCGTCGATACACAAAGGGTTTCAGTCGATCCGACAGCGATCGTGCCCAATCCGGGGCGGGGCCAACCCAACGCGCCTTCATCAAGGCGTAACGCTCCCAGGCGCGGCCGTGCACTTCGTAGTAATGCTCCAGCGCGGCCGCGGATACGGTGATCGGTCCCGACCGGCCGAAGGGGCGCAGACGCGTGTCCACGCGGTAGACGATGCCTTCGGCCGTTACCTCCGCGAGCAAGGCAATGATTCGTTGCGCGACTCGTGCGCTGTACGTTGATGCATCGAGCGGCCGAGGCCCATCACTCTGAGGTTGTGCCGGCCCGTGAACAAAGATCAGATCGACGTCCGAGGAGAAGTTCAGTTCGCGCCCCCCGAGCTTGCCCATCGCGAGCACGGCAAGCTGGGCGGGCGAGCCGTCCGGCGTCGGCAACAGGCCGTGCTGTTCCCGTACGTCGTCTTGCGCCGCAACCAGTGCGGCGCTCAGCAATACATCGGCAACCTCGGATAGCGACGCCAAGGTTGCCCAGCCATCGTCTCGCCCGTCCAGATTCCGCTCGGCGATCGCCGCGAGCAACTTCCGCCGGCAGTAACGCAGCGCCGCCGAAGGGGCATGTTCCCGCCGCAATTGGCCGAGGCAGCTTTCCGCGATTGAACGCGTGACCGGCTGTTCCATCCAATCCTGCAGGTCCGGCCAGGCGCCGCGTTCACGGGAGAGAAATGGTCCGGCGAAGAATTTCGCCTCGCGCATGGCTAACTGTCCTGGGAAGTCCGACGCGCGACGCTATCAGATCCACGCGTCGTGGCGACGGCGAGCCGGTGTGTCACGCGCGGCAGGTGTCAGTTTGCCAAGGCGAGCCGGTCTACAGCATCCGCGGCCTGGCTGTCACCGGCATCCGCAGCCCGCAGATACCAGACACCGGCCTGCTCGACGTCCTCAGGGATACCCACGCCATGTTCGTAGAATCGGCCAAGGTGATACTGCGCAGCTGCGTAGTCCTGGGTGGCCGCCCGCTCCAGCCAGGCCATGGCCTGTTGCTCGTTCGCGGCGACGCTATCGCGGCCGTCCTCAAGCATCAGAGCGAGATAAACCTGGGCAGGCAGGAAGTTCTGTTCCGCTGAGGCGGTATACAGATTCAGCGCACGCGGGGCGTCCGCCTGACCATCGTCGGGTTCGTCGTAAAGCTGCGCCAGCCGGAACTGCGCATCCGGGTTGCCCTGGTCCGCAAGGCGCTGGTAAAGCGAACGTGCCTTACCCAGGTCCGCGGCGGCGACGCCTTCACCGTCTGCGTAAAGCCCGGCGAGCACTAACGTAGCCCCCGCGTGGTCCTGCTCGACGGCCGATTGCAGCAAGGCGATGGCTTGCGCTGCTCCGGCATCCGGAACATCGCCGCCCAGGAACAACAGGGCGAGATTGTAGGCGGCACTGACATGGCCGCTCTCAGCTGCAAGGTCGTACCAATACGCGGCCTGCCCTCCATCCGCCTCAATGCCGAGTCCGGTCTGGTAGGCGCGACCCAGCTGGTACATCGCGTTGGTGTGCTGCGACTGTGCCGCCGCCTGGAACCACCGAACGCTCTCGGCCTGGGCCGCCGGGTCCTGCGCCCGCGTGAGTATCAGCCCGAGGTTATATTGCGCTGGCGCGAGGCCGGCTTCCGCCGCGGCGGTATAAGCCACACGCGCAGCATCAACGTCTTTCTCCACCCCGCGGCCGGTGGAGTAAAGCGATCCCAACCGAAAATTGGCTTCCGGAATTTCACCGGCAGCGGCCTGCTCGAACATCGGCACGGACGCCGCGATGTCCTGCTCAACACCTTCGCCACGCAGCAGCATTTCACCCAACTCGTAGGCCGCTTCGACGTCACCCGCCCCGGCAGCAACCCGGTAGGCTTCCGCCGCGCCCGATAGGTTCTGCGGCACGCCAACACCAGACTGGCGCGCGATACCGAGCAGCAGACCCGCTGCCGCAGGGTAGGTCTGCATCGCACTCGCTAGCAGTGCATCCGCGTCATGTTCGCGTGGAGCCTGGTAGCCATTGTGAATCAGTAGCCGAGCCAGATTGAGTTGACCGGCAGCGTTGCCCTGTTCCGCCGCATCACGCAGTAGCTCGTAGGCGTAATCGACATTCTGGTCGATGCCGTCGCCGTTCAGATACATATTGCTGAGATTGACGATGGCGCCATCGTGCCCCTGGCTCGCGGCCTTCCAATACCAGTCTGCGGCCGCGGCGGGCTTCGGCTCGCCCAGGGAGCCGCGCTGCAGAATCAGCGCCGTGTTGAATTGGGCCTCGGCCAGCCCCTGCTCAGCGGCTTGCAGGAACCAATCAAACGCGAGGCTGATGTCCTTCCGGATTCCGACACCCGCAGCGTAGAAACGGCCCAGATCACTCTGAGCCTCGGCATAACCCTGAGAAGCCGCCTTGAAATAGTAATCACCGGCTTTCATCAAATCGGTGGGCACACCGTCACCTTGCTCGAAGCGCCGGCCCATCACGTGCTGCGCATCCGCGTAGCCCAGTGCAAGGCGTTCGTCGAAGGCCGTCACTTCGACAGGGGCATCCTGCACGGCCTGTTCGGCCTCTGCAGAGACGTTCACCTCGGGATCAGATTCGGGCGCCGCTGTTGTGGCGGCGGCGGTTTCGGCGTCTGACTGTTGCAACGCGGCAGGGCGCGATGGCGCGACGGATTGCAGCGCTGGCGGTGCAAACAAGGCATCGCTTCCGGAGGCTTCTACATCACCGTCAGGCTGCGTGGCATCGCCGTCCACCGGCGCCACGCTATCAGCAGGTTCGGCAGACCCCGGCGAAACGGTCTCAGCGACCACAGCGGCGTCCGGCTGCGGCACCTCGGGCGCTTGGTCGGTCACTTCCGCGATCAGGGGCGTTGCCCACAAACCGATGATCCCCAGTACGACTAATGTCCGCGCGTTCATTCCAAGCTGATCTCCACTCCCAGCCGCACACTTTCGGCGGAATAGCGTTGTGCTTCAAGTGTTTTCGGTCTGGCGGCTGCGAAGCAATTCGCAAAACGCGGGGCAAACCTGCGAATTCTTGCCCCAAACGAAGAAGCCCCGCCGGAGCGGGGCTTCTTCTCTTACCGAGTGATCTCGGACAGCTTTACATCATGCCGCCCATGCCACCCATGTCACCACCAGCCGGCATCGCAGGCTCATCCTTCGGAACCTCAGCGATCATGGCTTCGGTGGTCAGCATCAGACCGGAAACCGAGGCGGCGTGCTGCAGCGCGCTGCGAGTCACCTTGGTCGGGTCCAGAATGCCCATGGCGATCATGTCGCCGTACTCGCCCGTCCCGGCGTTGTAGCCGTAATTACCCGACTCGGCCTTGACCGCGTTCAGGATCACGCTGGCTTCGCCACCGGCGTTGGAGACGATCTGACGCAGCGGCTCTTCGATCGCACGCTTGAGGATGCGGATACCCGCATCCTGGTCGGCATTGTCGCCCTTCAGACCTTCGATGGCGGCAATTGCGCGAACCAGCGCAACACCACCGCCAGGCACCACGCCTTCTTCAACGGCAGCACGGGTTGCGTGCAGCGCGTCTTCAACGCGAGCCTTCTTCTCTTTCATCTCGGTTTCGGTGGCGGCACCAACCTTGATGACGGCAACACCGCCGGCAAGCTTGGCGACGCGCTCCTGCAGCTTTTCACGGTCGTAGTCGCTGGTGGCGTCCTCAACCTGCTTGCGGATGGTTTCGATACGAGCCTTGATGTTGTCGGTCTGGCCGGCGCCATCAATGATCGTCGTGTTTTCCTTCGAAACCTGCACCTTCTTGGCTTCGCCGAGGTCTTCCAGCGTGACCTTTTCCAGGCTCATGCCGGTTTCTTCGGAGATGACAGTACCGCCGGTCAGGATGGCGATATCTTCCAACATGGCCTTGCGACGATCGCCGAAGCCAGGAGCCTTGACAGCGGCAACCTTGACGATGCCACGGATGGTGTTGACCACCAGCGTCGCCAGGGCCTCACCTTCAACGTCTTCCGAGATGATCAGCAGCGGACGCGAGGACTTCGCCACGCCTTCCAGCACGGGCAGCAGGTCACGGATGTTCGAGACCTTCTTGTCGTGCAGCAGGATGAACGGATTGTCCAGCTCAGCCGTCATGGACTGCTGATTGTTGACGAAGTACGGCGACAGGTAGCCGCGATCAAACTGCATGCCTTCAACGACATCCAGCTCGTTGGCCAGGCCAGAGCCTTCTTCAACGGTGATCACGCCTTCTTTGCCAACCTTCTCCATCGCTTCGGCAATGATGTTGCCGATTGCGTCGTCGGAGTTGGCGGAGATCGTGCCGACCTGGGCAATCGCCTTGTTGTCGTCACAGGGCTTGGAGAGCTTCTTCAGCTCTTCGACGGCGGCTTCCACAGCCTTGTCGATGCCGCGCTTCAGGTCCATCGGGTTCAGGCCGGCAGACACGCTCTTGATGCCTTCGCGCAGAATCGCCTGCGCCAGCACGGTTGCGGTCGTGGTGCCGTCACCGGCGACATCAGAAGTCTTGGAAGCGACTTCCTTGACCATCTGCGCGCCCATGTTCTGGAACTTGTCTTCCAGTTCGATTTCCTTGGCCACGGACACACCGTCCTTGGTGACGGTCGGCGAACCGAAGCTCTTTTCGAGTACGACGTTGCGGCCTTTCGGGCCCAGCGTGACCTTGACGGCATTGGCCAGCGCATTGACGCCCTTCAGCAGTTGCTGACGCGCGTCGTCGCTGTAATGAATTTCCTTGGCAGCCATTGGATAGCTCCTTAACTAATGGGGTTCTGACGAAAGATTGCTTGAACGATCGAATCCGGCGTGCGGGGCTCTAGCCCTCCAGCACCGCCATGATGTCGTCTTCACGCATGACAACGACTTCGTCGCCGTCCAGCTTGACCTCGGTACCCGAGTACTTGCCGAACAGCACCTTGTCGCCGACCTTCACGTCCAGATTCTGGACGGTGCCGGATTCCAGCTTCTTGCCATTGCCCACGGCAATGACTTCACCCTTGATCGGCTTCTCTGTTGCCGAATCAGGGATCACGATGCCGCCCGGTGACGTGCGCTCCTCTTCAAGGCGCTTGATCACCACGCGATCCTGCAAGGGACGAATATTCATGGCTGACTGCCTCCCAAACTGTCGAAAACTAATATCGATGAATGGGCCATTTCCGTGGCCCGGCCGGGTCATGGACGAGATGCGATTAGCACTCGTCCCTGGTGGCTGCCAAAACTGGGGACCAGGGTGGTGCTTTCAAGGGGCGGCGACGAATTTTTTTTGTGAATTTTGTGTGGCGGATGAGGTGGCTTCATCCAGCCCGTTCCGACGCCGGCGCGCGGCGGTGGATTTCGCCCTGCCGGGCGAGCCTATTTTCTTTCCTCGCACATAGAAAAGAGGCGGAACGAAAATGCGCCCGGGAACGTGACCAACTGCCGCCGACCTCTCCCAATACTTGCTCGTTCAATGCGAACCGCATTGACCTCTCTGACACCGCCCCCGCCACACCGCGGATGTTGCAGTGCGGCACCCGCAGGATTACCGTGACGCCCAATTTGTCACCTGACTGGAGAACTCCATGTCTGAACTCCCACGCAAGGTCGCCATCGTCGGTGGCGCGCGCATTCCGTTCTGCCGTTCCAATACGGCGTACAGCACGGAATCCAACCACAGCATGCTGACAGCCACGCTCGACGTGTTGGTGGACAAGTACAACCTGGCCGGCGAGCGTCTGGGTGAGGTCTCGGCGGGCACGGTGATGCATTTGCGTCCGACCACCTGCATGACCCGCGAAGCCGTGCTGTCATCCAAGCTGGCGAACGAAACGCCGGCCTATGACGTGCAGCAGTACTGCGGCACGAGTCTGGAGACCGTGCTCACGGTCGGCAGCAAGATCGCCCTGGGTCAGATCGACTGCGGCATCGCCGCGGGGACCGACACCACCTCGGACGCCGCCGTCGGCGTCAACGAAGGGCTGCGCAGGATCCTGATGGAAGTGAATCGCGCGAAGACCGGCGGTGACCGCCTCAAGGCGCTGATGAAGATCCGTCCAAGCCATGTCGTGCCCAGCATTCCCTCCAACGCGGAAGCGGCGACAGGCAAGTCCATGGGCCAGCATTGTGAAGACATGGCCCAGGCCTGGGGCATCAAGCGCGAAGATCAGGATCTGCTTGCCTTCACCAGCCACAAGCAGGCGGCACAGGCCTACGAAGACGGCTTTTACGACGACCTCGTGTTCCCATTTTCAGGCGTGCAGCGCGACAACAACATGCGTGCAAACAGCACCCTGGAAAAACTGGCCACGCTGAAGCCTGCGTTCAGCAAGGACGACGGCGCATCCCTCACCGCCGCCAACTCTACCCCGCTCACCGACGGCGCCGCCGGCGTGCTGCTGGCAAGCGAGGAATGGGCCAAGTCCAAGGGATTGCCGATTCTCGCCTACCTGGTCACCGGCGAGACGGCTGCTGTCGACTTCATCAAGGCTGACAAGAGCCGCGACAACTTCGTGCGCGGAGCCGAAGGCCTGCTCATGGCGCCGGCACAGGCGGTGCCGCGCATGCTCGGCCGCCTCGGTCTGGGGCTTGGGGATTTCGACTTCTACGAGATTCACGAAGCCTTCGCCGCGCAGGTGCTCTGCACCCTCGCCGCCTGGGAAGATGACCGCTTCGCCAAGGAGTACCTGGGCCAGAACAAGGCCTTTGGCTCCATCGACCGGACCAAGCTGAACGTCAAGGGCGGCAGCCTGGCCATGGGCCATCCGTTTGCGGCGACCGGTGCCCGCATCGTCGGTTCGTTGGCGAAAATCATCGAGGAGAACAAGGGTGGCCGTGGCCTGATCTCCATCTGCGCTGCCGGCGGCATGGGCGTGACTGCAGTGCTCGAGGGGTAGTCACTCCGTGCATTGTTGATACGAGAAGGCCCGGTCATCCGGGCCTTCTTCGTTTGCGGCGTGCTGAAGAACTGACGCCGGCGTCAGTTTGTCGAGCCCGGAATGTCGGCTAGCATGCAACAAATGCCCAAGGCTCGGCTCGACGTGGCTCGACAACACAACACGATGAAGTCCACCGGATCGAGTGGACAAGCCACCGCACCGGCCTGCGTCCGATGATCGACCGTGCCGATGCCTCAACGCGTGTCCGCTCCGGCCGCGGCGCGCTGCAGACCATCGACAACACCCTGGCCTTTCTTCGTCAGCACCCACCCTACGACGAGTTGGACGAAGCCTTGCTGCGCGACGTATTGCAGCACGCAGAGCTCGCCTACTACGCGCAGAACCGCGCCATCATCGGCCCCGAGGCCGGCCTCCCACGCTTCTTCTGCGTTGTGCAGCAAGGCCTGGTCCGAGGCACGCGCCGCGATGCAGGGCGTGACGCACCGGCGCTGTTTGAAGCGGGCCCGGGCGAAACCTTCCTCGCCGCTGCACTGTTTCAACAACGCGCGACACGCACGGTCCACCTCGCGGCAGAAGACAGTTTTGTCGTGCAGATTCCACGCGAGCAATTCCAGCTCCTGATGAATCAAAGCGAACGTTTCCGCGGCTTCTGCGAGCGCCGCGCCAGCGTGCTGGTGGAACGCGCCCGCGATCAGATGCGCGCACAGGTCACGGCGGAGATGCACCGAGCCGCCACGCTAGACACCCGTCTGGACGCCCTGACGCTGCGCCCCCCGGTCACCTGCGACGAACAGACCAGCGTGCAAACGGCGGTTCGGCGCATGCACGAAGCCGAAGTCGGCAGCATCGTGGTGCTCGGCGCGGACGCCCGGCCTAGCGGAATTTTCACGCTTCGGGACCTGCGCACGCTCGTGGCCGGCGGCAACGCAACGCTGGACGGAGCGATCACATCCGCGATGACGCAGGCCCCGAAAGGGCTCACCGGCACCGCCTCCCTGTTTGACGCCGCCTCCTTGATGCTGGAACACCGCATCGCTCATCTACTGGTCGTCGACGGCCCACGGCTGGTGGGCGTGGTCTCCGAACGAGACCTGTTCACGCACCAACATGTGGATATGGTCAGCCTGGCTCGAACCTTGTCCGCTTGCGGATCGGTGTCGGCAATCGCCGAGGTACGGCAGCAAATCCAGCGGGTGGTCAGCGCGATGCTGGCGCAGGGGGCCTCCGGGCGGCAGCTCACGCGGCTGATCACCCAGCTCAACGACGTGGCCGTTCGCCGGGTGCTGGATCTCGCACGCCAGACCGAACCGCAGACCTTGCCCACGATCACATGGCTGGCCTTTGGCAGCGAAGCACGCGCCGAACAAACCCTGCACACCGATCAGGACAACGCCCTGCTGTTCGACGTCGCCCCAGGCGACACGGCCGCGGCGCAGCGAGATCGGCTGCTGCCATTTGCCCAGCGGGTGAATCGAATGCTGGCCGAGATCGGATTCCCGCTTTGTCCTGGCAACGTCATGGCCGGGAACCCGGAGCTGTGCCTGAGCCGTGAGGAATGGTCCAACAAATACAGCGAGCTCATCGAGTCGCAATCGCCGCAAGCCCTGCTCAAGGGTTCGATTTATCTCGATGCCCGCGCGACGGCTGGCGAGACCGACGCCTTTGATCAAGTCCTGGCGTCCGCAGTGGCGGCGGCGCAGCGCAACACCCAGTTTCTGCATGCGCTTGCACAGGTCGCGCTTGGTTTTCGCCCAGCGCTCGGGCTGATCCGCTCCTTCGCTACTCGGCGCGCCGAGCAGGGCCGTCTGCTCGATCTGAAAAAGAACGGCCTGCAGTCCTTTGTTGCCGCAACGCGACCCCTGGCGCTGGCCAATGGCTTGACCCTGCCCAATACAGAAGAGCGCCTGGACGCCCTGGCAGCCATGGGCGTGCTAGACCCGCGCGACAGCAGCGCCTGGACGGAAGCCTTTTCCTTCCTGCAGGTGCTACGCATGCGCGCCCACCAGCAGCAGTCCGAACAGGGTCTGGCACTGAGCAACGAAATCGATCCGGACAGCCTGAACCCGCTGGACAGGCGAATACTCAAGGAAGCGTTGCGCCAGGCTCAGCGGCTGCACGACCGGCTCAAGCTGGACTATTCATGACCGGGCTCATCGACCGGGTTGAAGACGTCGCCGACCGGCTGTGGCTGCAATCACCACACGCGGTGCTGGATGCCGGCCTGGACCAACGCATGGTGGTGGTGGATGTGGAAACCACCGGGCTGGATGTGCGACGTGATGACCTGCTCGCGATTGGTGCGGTCAGCATCGAGGCAGGTAGCCTGAAGCTCGCGGATAGCTACTCGGATCTGCTGGTGCCCGATCAGACACCCACCCCGCACAATCTGCTGGTTCACCGATTGACGCCCCAACGCCTGCGTAACGCCGTGCTGCCCAGTCACGCCCTGGCTGACTTTCTGACGTTCGTCGATGCCGCTCCGTTGCTGGCCTATCACGCCCCCTTCGACGCCGCCGTGCTGCGGCGCGCCGTGATCAAGGCAGAGCACAGGCTCATTCGGCCGGTCTGGCTGGATGTCGCGGAATGGGCCTTGATGCTGGCGCCCGAACTGGGGCCACGGATGCCGTCGCTGGATGACGCGTTGGCGCACTTCGGGAT
>OOGU01000183.1_pt1 | contig 15184 bp, 14 predicted proteins | sample 1670261 | NCBI WGS metagenome assembly OOGU01 (sample SAMEA98137168, study PRJEB22522) | marine metagenome | biome: marine biome; feature: marine water body; material: sea ice | place: Arctic Ocean | collected 04-Sep-2015 | depth 1.3 m
CCCGTTCAATATTGCACTGAGTGGAATCAACGCCGCCTCGGCGGATCTGAACACCACCGCACACAACATTTCCAACGCCAACACCACCGGCTTCAAACAGTCGCGCACCGAGTTTGCGGACGTTTACGCCGCCGGCGCATTCGGCCTGTCGTCGGTGAACCAGGGGTCCGGCGTGCGGGTTGCCGCCGTGTCGCAGCAGTTCACCCAGGGCACGATCAACTTCACCGAGAATCCGCTGGATCTGGCGATTAACGGCGAGGGGTTCTTCACCGTGTCCCAGGGCGGGGAGACCGGCTACACCCGCGCCGGTTCGTTCCAGCTCGACCGCGATGGCTACGTCGTTAACGCCTCCGGCCAGAACCTGCAGGTGTTTCCGCCGGTCGGCACCGGTGGCTTTGCCACTGGCGGGCTGGAGTCGTTGCAGCTGGCCTCGACAGAAAACCCGCCGCAGGCCTCCGGCGAACTGGTCGTGGGCGTCAATCTGCCGGCGAATGCCGATGTGCCGGCCATCACGCCGCTGGACCCGGCTGATCCTGATTCCTACAACCACACCACGTCGATGACGGTTTACGACTCGCTGGGCGCCGCGCACACGGCCAGCTTTTTCTACACCAAGGATGCGGCGGCCAATACCTGGAACGTGCAGGCCTATGTGGATGGCGCCGCAGTGGGCAACGCGCAGCAGATCGCCTATGACACCAGCGGCCAGCTCGTGACCCCGGCCGGTGGCGCGCTGACGCTGCCGGCGCATCCGGTGAACACCGGCGCGGCCGATCTGAATCTGACCGTCGATGTCGGCGAAACCAGCCAGTACGGCGAGAGCTTCGCGGTGAACAATCTTTCGCAGGACGGCTACACCACCGGCCGCCTGAGCGGGCTGGAAGTGACCGATGAGGGCATCGTCCAGGCGCGGTTCACCAACGGTCAGGCGACACCGCTGGGCCAGCTCGCCATTGCCAACTTCAACAATGTGCAGGGTCTGCAGGCGCAGGGTGACAACTTCTGGACCGCGACTTACGGCTCTGGCGAGGCCCGGCTGGGCGTGGCAGGCAGTTCTGATCTGGGGCTGGTGCAGTCCGGTGCGCTGGAAGGCTCCAACGTCGACCTCACCGAACAGCTGGTGAAGATGATCACCGCGCAGCGCAGCTTCCAGGCCAATGCGCAGACGATCTCGGCGGCCGACACCATCACCCAGACCATCATCAACATCTAGGGCCTGAGGGGAGCCGCACCATGGACAAGTCGATCTACACCGCGATGTCGGGCGCCGTGCGCACACTCACGGCGCAGTCGACGGTGTCCAACAACTTGGCCAACGCCTCGACGGTGGGTTTTCGCGCCGAGCTGGCCATGGCCACGACCGCGCCGGTGGATGGCGACGGCCTGCCGACGCGGGTGGCCTCCACCCTCGGGGGGGGCGCCTTCGATCCGTCGGTCGGCACGCTGATGACCACCGACCGCCCGCTGGACGTCGCCGTACGCGGCAGCGGCTGGATCGCGGTGCAGGATGCCTCCGGCGAGCCCGCCTACACCCGCAATGGCGAGTTGCAGATCGATGCACTCGGGCAGCTGGTGACCAGCCGCGGCGAGCTGGTGCTGGGCGATGGCGGACCGATCGCGATACCGCCCCATGAGAACGTGACCATCGCCGACGACGGCACGGTGTCGGTGATTCCGCAGGGTCAGGGCGGCGCGGTGCAGGCGACGGTGGCACGTATCCGCGTCGACAACATTCAGCCGCAGGCGATGCGCCGTGGCGACGATGGTTTGTTTCGTCCGGGCGAGGACGCGGCAGTCGAGCCCGCAGCCGGCGCGGCGTTGTCCGTCGGCACGCTGGAATCGTCCAACGTCAATCTGGCGCAGTCGCTGGTCGAGATGATCGCGCTGTCCCGTCAATTCGCACTACAGGTCAAGGCCATACGCAGCGCCGACGAGAACGCCCAGGCGGCGGCTGCGGTGATGCGGATCAACGGCTAGGAGCACATACGATGAATTCAGCACTTTGGGTCGCCAAGACCGGACTGGACGCGCAGCAGTCGCGGATGTCCGTGGTCTCGAACAATCTGGCCAACGTCAACACCACCGGGTTCAAGAAGGGGCGGGCGAGCTTCGAGGATCTGCTGTTCCAGCACGTGAAGCAGGTTGGCGCGCCCACGTCGCAACAAACCGATTCGCCGACGGGGCTGTCGCTGGGCACGGGCGTGCGCGTGGGTGCCACGGAGAAGACCTTTGCCCAGGGCAATCTGCAGCAGACCAGCAATCCGCTGGATCTGGCGATTAACGGCCGTGGCTTCTTTCAGGTCTTGCTGCCTGACGGCACTGCGGCCTACACCCGCGATGGCAGCTTTCAGATCAGCGCCACCGGAGATCTGGTGACATCGAACGGTTACGCCGTGCAGCCGGGCATCAATATTCCCGATGGTGCGCAGACGCTCACCGTGGGTTCGGACGGCACGGTGGCGGTGCAGTTCGCCGGCGAATCACAACCGCAGCAGGTCGGCACGCTGCAAATCACCGATTTCGTCAATCCGGCCGGTTTGCAGCCGCAGGGCAACAACCTGTTCACCGAGTCCGGCTCCAGCGGCCCGCCGCAGACCGGCACGGCCAGCCTGAACGGCCTGGGGTCGCTGATCCAGGGATCGCTGGAAGCCTCCAACGTCAATGTCGTGGAAGAGCTGGTGAACATGATCGAGACCCAGCGCGCCTACGAGATGAACTCCAAGGCGATCTCCACGGTGGATCAGATGCTGTCTTACGTGAACAACAACCTGTAGCCGCCATGCAGCCTGTCATTCTTGTTGCAGCACTGGCGCTGGCCGTCTTGGCCGGCTGCGCCAGCTCGCCGAATCCGGCCGAAGGCCTGCCGGCCGTGCCGCAGATCGCCGCGGTGCAGCCCACCGACGGGGCGATTTACGCGCCGGGTCGCGGGCTGGCGCTGTTCAATGATCGTCGCGCCGGGCAGGTGGGCGACGTGATCACGGTGATTCTCAGCGAGCAGACCAACGCCCAGAAGCAGGCCTCGGCCAGCACCGGCAAGTCCACCGGCATCGATATCGGCGCGCCCAGTCTGTTCGGTGGCGCGGTGACCGCCAACGGGCTGGAGTTTCTGGGCGCCAGCGTGGATGCCAATCGCGATTTTTCCGGCACCGGCAACGCCAGTCAGAGCAACAGCCTGAGCGGCTCGCTGTCGGTGGTGGTGACCGAGCAGCTGCCCAACGGCCTGCTGGTGATCATCGGCGAAAAGCGTTTACGCCTGAACCAGGGCGACGAGATTCTGAAGATTTCCGGGCTGGTGCGTCCCGAGGATATCCAGCCGGACAACACCATCGCCTCGACGCGTGTTGCCAATGCGTCGATCAGCTACAGCGGCCGGGGCGCGCTGGCCGATGCCAATGCCAAGGGCTGGCTGGCCCGCTTCTTTGACAGTGCCTGGTGGCCGCTATGAACCGATTCGTTGCGAGTGCTGTGCTGGGTCTGCTGCTGGCCGTCGCCACACCAGTGGCTCAGGCCGAGCGGGTCAAGGATCTGGCCAGCGTGGCGGGTGTGCGTGGCAACCCGTTGGTCGGCTACGGGCTGGTGGTCGGGTTGGATGGCACGGGCGATCAGTCCAGCCAGGCACCGTTCACCACCCAAACCCTGCGCAACATGCTCACGCAGCTGGGGGTGACGATTCCGCAGAACGTGAATCCGCAGCTCAAGAATGTCGCGGCGGTTGCGATCCATGCCGAACTGCCGGCCTTCGCCAAGCCCGGCCAGAAGCTGGACATCACCGTCTCATCGATTGGCAATGCCAAAAGCCTGCGCGGCGGGGCGTTGTTGATGGCGCCGCTCAAAGGGGCGGATGGGCAGGTCTACGCCATCGCCCAGGGCAATCTGGTGGTTGGCGGCTTCGGTGCGTCGGGCCTGGACGGTTCGCGCATCTCGGTCAATATTCCCAGCGCCGGGCGGATTCCGGGCGGGGCCATGGTCGAACGCAGCGTGGTCAACGGTTTCGCCACCCGATCCGAGGTGCTGCTAAACCTGCACACGCCGGACTTCACCACCGCCACCCGGCTCGCCGGGGGCGTGAATGACTTGCTGGGCGATCAGACCGCGCGGGCGATGGACGCGGTGACGGTTGCCGTGCGCGCACCGGCCGACGCCGACATGCGTGTGGCGTTTCTGTCCGTGCTGGAAAACCTGGATATCGAGCCCGGCGACGCGCCGGCGCGGGTGGTCATCAACAGCCGCACCGGCACGGTGGTGATCGGCAGCCACGTGCGGGTGCATCCGGCTGCGGTGACCCATGGTTCGCTGACGGTCACCATCCGTGAGGATGCCCAGGTAAGCCAGCCGAATCCCTTCGGCGGTGGCAACACCGCCATCGTCGCGGACTCGGGCATCGCCATCGATCAGGACGCCAACCGGATGTTCCTGTTCGATTCAGGCGCGACGCTGGAGGCGATTGTCGGTGCCGTGAACCGTGTGGGCGCCGCGCCGGGTGATCTGGTCGCGATTCTCGAAGCCCTGAAGACCGCCGGTGCGTTGCGTGCCGAGCTGGTCGTGATCTAGACCGGGCGACCCGCCGTGCAACTGGATGCCGCCACCCTCAATCCGCTGGGCGCCACCGCGGTCGGCGGTGTCGAACAGTTGGCCGGGCAGGCCGGGGCCGCGCAGAACGTCGAGTCGCTGCGCGAGGCGGCGCTGGCGTTCGAATCGCTGTTCACCCAGATGATGCTGCAGTCGATGCGCGCGACCGAATTCGGTGACGACCTGACCGGCAACAGCGGCGGCATGTACCGCGACATGCTGGATCAGGAGGTGGCCAAGAGCATCAGCGCCGCCGGCGGGCTGGGGCTGGCGGACATGATGATCGAGCAGTTCCAGCGCCAGGCGGGCATGAGCGGAGCGCGCGCGGCGCGGCCGTTGTACACGGACGCCACCGCGCGTTCGCCGGCCGGCCAGGATGCCGGCTTCGAATCGCCCGAGGCTTTCGTCCAGACACTGGCGCCGATCATCGAGCGCGCCGCTGGCAAGCTGGGAGTGGACCCGCGCTTTGTCATGGCGCAGGCCGCGCTGGAAACCGGTTGGGGGCAGTCGATTCCGGCCGATGCCGGCGGACAGTCGAGCTTCAACCTGTTCGGCATCAAGGCGCAGAGCGGTCAGCGCAGCGTGGACGTGATGACGCATGAATACATCGGCGGACATCGGGTGAATCTGAACGACAGCTTCCGGGCCTACGACTCCTACGAGCAGAGCGTGGAGGACTATGTCGCCTTCCTGCAGGCGCAGCCACGTTATGCGACGGCGCTGGCGAACGCGGACGACGGTGGCCGCTACGCCGAATCGCTGCAGGCGGCCGGCTACGCCACCGACCCGGCTTATGCCGACAAGCTCAAGCGGATCGCCAACGGGCCGATGATGCAGTCATGGACCGCCGATTCGCCGCCTTCCGGCCCGCAGGGGGCCACCTTGAATCTACCGCCGCAGGCTGCGGCATCGGGCGCGTGACATGAGTGATCTATTCAGTATCGGCTCCTCGGCGCTGCTGTCCTACCGGCGGGCGCTGGATACCATCGGCCACAACGTCGCCAACGTGGACACCGTCGGTTACTCACGGCAGCAGGTGACCCTGTCGACCCGCACGCCGACCGCCACCGGTCAGGGCGTTTACGGCAATGGCGTGTACGCCAGCACGGTGACGCGCAGCGCCAGTGATCTGGTGCAGCAGCGTCTGGTCAGCGGTGCCAGCCAGGTCGGGTACTTCCAGATGCAAAGCGAACTGGCCGTGCGGCTGGATTCGCTGCTGTCCGACAGCAGCCTGTCAGTGGGGACGGGCCTGGACGGCTTCTTCACCGCGGTGGAAGCCGTGGCGGCCGACCCGACCTCCACCGCGGCGCGCCAGTCGCTGCTGGCGGCGGGTGAGGATTTTGTCCGCCGGATCGGCACGCTGTCGCATCAATTCCAGGCGCTGGATGGCGAGCTGGCGTTCGAGTTCGAATCGGCTGTGGCATCGACGAATGGGCTGTCATCGCAGATCGCGGATCTGAACGAGCAGATTGCACTGGCGACCGGCCGGTCGGGCGGTAACCCGCCGAACGACTTGCTGGACCAGCGTGATGAGCTGATCCGTACGCTGGCCGGCGAGCTTGATATTCGCACCGTGATGTCCGACACCGGCGAGCTGAACGTTTTCGCGCAGTCCGGCCAGGCGCTGGTGCTGGGAGCGCAGGCCTACTCGCTCACCGTGGTCGATGATCCTCTGGGCGGCAGCCTGCCGCAGCTGGGCATCGAAACCCAGGGCGGCGTGGTCAACATCAGCAATCAGGTCGGGGGCGGCCGGTTGGGCGGGATTCTCGCAGCCTCCGATGGCCTGAGCGCCACGCGGGGGCAACTCACCCAGCTGGCGCTCGGAATCACCGAGCAATTCAACGCCGTGCACGCCCAGGGCATGACGCCGGATGGCCAGGCCGGTGGGACGGTGTTCTCATCGGCCAGCATTGGGGTGCAGGCGCACGCGGCGAATAGCGGCGGTGCCGGCCTGACCGTGAGCGTGGCCGATCCGGGAAACCTGCCGGGCCATGATCCGGAACTGCGGTTCGACGGCAGTCAATGGCTGCGCTTGGATGGTGGCACGGCCGTGGCGCTGTCCGGCGCTGGCACGGCCGATGATCCCCTGATGATCGATGGTTTGAGCGTGGTGGTCGGCGGCACGCCGGCAGCGAATGACCGCTTTCGTGTGGACCTGGGCAGTGCGCTCGGCGCGGTGCGCATGCAGCTAAGCGATCCCGATGGCATTGCCGCGGCCGGTGCCCTCAATGTCGAGGCCTCCGCCACCAATACCGGCACCCTCGCCGTTGATCAGGTCACGGCGGAGCAGGGCGATGCGGCGGGGTTTGGGGCGGCGGCCAGTCTTGTGTTCACGGCGCCTGATCAGGTTTCGATCGATGGCGGCGCCGCGGTCCCCTATGACGCACAGACCGGCGTACTGGTGAACGGTACCCGGCTGACATTCACCGGTACACCGGCCGTTGGTGACCGTTTTGATCTGTCGCCCACGGGAGCTGGCTCGGCGGACAACCGCGCTGCACAGGCGCTGGCTGATCTGGCCGGTTCCAGTTGGATGCGCGACGGTCTGGATCGCCCGGCAGATGCCGCGGCCCGGCTGGTCAGCACGGTGGGCAACCACGCCGCGACCGCCGAGGCGGCCTATGCGGGCGCCCAGACCATCCAGTCCGCCGATCTGGCGGAACAGGATGCGATTTCCGGCGTCAATTTGGATGAGGAGGCTGCCAATCTGATGCGCTTCGAGCAGGCCTACCAGGCCGCGGCGCAGGTGCTGTCGGTGGCCTCTGGGCTGTTCGACACCCTGTTGTCGGCGGTGAGGAGATAGACCATGCGCATTTCTACCCAGGCCTTTCAGACCCGGACCCTGGAGATGATCCAGCAGAAAACCGCCGAGATCGCCAAGACTCAGGCGCAGATCGCCTCCGGCGAACGCCTGACCCGCGCCGGCGATGACCCGGCTGCAGCGGCGCGCGGCGTGGCGCTGGATTCCGCGTTGGAGCAGATCGCGCGCTACCAGTCCAGCATCGGTCAGGTTCGCGAGCGCCTGATCGGCGAGGAGGCGGCGCTGGACGAGCTGACCGGGGTGCTCAACACGGTGCGTGAACTGACGATTCAGGGCGGCGGCGCCGCCATGGATGCCTCGACCGCGCAGTCGCTGGCCGAGCAGCTGCGCGCCCAGATTGACGCGGTTTACGGCATCGCCAACCGTCAGGATGCCGATGGCAATGCCCTGTTTGCCGGCACGCGACAAACCGGTCAGGCCTTTGCGGCGAGCGGTTCAGGCGCCAGCTACCTGGGCGACGCACAGACGCGGTCGATCCGCATCGGGCCGAATCAGTCGCTGGCCGATGGCCACACCGGGGGCGAGGTGTTCATGGCCGTTCCGGCGGCGATGGCGGTGACCGCCGCCGCGGGCAACACCGGTACGGCTTCGCTTGGACAGTTGGCGGTGGATACCGCCGCCAGCCCGGCCGGTCTGCCCTGGAGCGTCCGCTTCGAAGCCGGCAACTGGACGGTGGCCGACGAGGGCGGCAATACGCTGGGCAGCGGGGTCTATACCCCCGGCGAAAGCTTCACCGTGGACGGCGTGACGCTGGGTTTCGACGATCAGCCGGCCGACGGTGACAGCTTCGCGGTGCTGCCCGGTGGGCAGCAGGATGTGTTCGCCACGCTGGACCAGATCGCTGGAGCCCTGGCGGCTTTCGATGGCTCCTCGGCCAGTCGTGCGCAATTGACCACCGCGCTTTATCGCGGATTGGACAACGTGGAATCCGCCACCAAACACGTGATCGATCTGCGGGCGTCGGTAGGCAACGGCCTGCAAACGCTGGACCGGGCCGAGGACTCGCATGAAGGCGTCGCGGTGGAACTGATGGGCACGCTGTCGGACCTGCGCGACGTGGACATCGCCGAAGCCGCCAGCCGATTGTCGCTGCAGATCACCGCGCTGGAAGCCGCGCAGCAGACGCTGGTGAGGATGCAGGGGTTATCGCTGTTCCGCTTGCTGTGAACCGTGGCCCGGTCGTGTGTTCCGATACGCCCCGCGCTTGATTGGACGCTGTTGCGTCCGGCCCGCAATCTCTAAACGTCGGCTCTGGAGGTGTCCGCGATCTCCACGACCAATGTCACGCTCGAACAGCCAGCTCATGAACTGATCGACCAGTTGCCGGAGACGGCGACCTGGGACGATCTCATTGCCGAGATGCGGTTCCGTAAGGCCGTGGAAGAAGGCGTTGCCCAGGCGGATCGGAAAGAATTCGGCGGGTCGGACAGATCGCGGGTACGCCAGGGTGGGTCATCGATCTCACGCCCTATCTACTGGTTTATCGTTGCGACGAGAACGTGGTCGAGAATTTGCGACTTTGGCACCTGCGACAGAATCGTGTCCTGAACCCGCGATCCGGATGAGGTCAGGGACTGCAGTGGCAAGCCGACGACAGGCTCTGCGCTCGGGGTTGCGCAGACCCGTGATGTTGCTCGCAAGTAGAATGAGCGAAACTCGCTCAGACAGATTTTACTCGCGTGACCACCGACAAGCCCGCCGACCCCAAGCCCAACCCGCCTGAGAAACCGTTGCCGTCCGACTGCTGCGAGACAGGCTGCGATCCCTGCGTCTGGGACATGTACGCAGACCAGCAGCGGGCCTACGAGCGTGCGTTAACCGCCTGGCAGCAACGAAACCCCGCCGTGGGCTGATTGCGCGCAGCTGGATCAGGGCGCCGGCGTCGCATCCGGTTCAGCTGCGGTGGCGTCCTGGGATCGAAAAATCTCCAGACGTCTCGCCGCGAAGGGCACTGCGTCCAGCAATTCGTCGATCCAGGCGAAATAGTTGTCGTGAATGCAGGTGGGAACCTGGGATTCGTCCTCGCACATCGCCGGTTTCTTGCCGTCCTGATTGCAGATGCCTTTGAGCTCCCGTCGCGTGAAGCAGGGCTTCTCATCGAGGTTTTCACTCTTCTGGAAGTGGACGTGCACGGTGGTTTCGGCGATCTCGATCCTGACCCAGACTTCGTGCTTGTCACGGATATTGTTGTAGGCGAGCAGCGCATCCGCCTGCTCGTCCACCCGCTCCCATTCCTCGATCACCAGCGCCAGCTTCACCGCATCTGCCAGCATGCGCGGTTCGACGGACTCAGCGTAGTCGCGGCTGATGGTTTGCTGGAGGCGTTCTGGTGGTTTTGCGGTGGCCGCTGCGACCGCGGCGAGGCAAATCACGCCCAGGATCCATCTCGAATACATCATCAATCGTCATTGTTCAGTCATGAATCACCAGTCTAACGGCGATGGTGACCGGTGTGGCCAGCCCGCGATTGACCGGGCCTGCGCCTATCCGCCAGTCGACGCCTGCACCCCGGGCAGCGCCGCCGCGCCGAGGCCGCCGAGCAGCCAGGCCGCAGCGATGGCCGCGCAGACCTTGAGGATTTGCTCGCTGCGTGAACTGCCGCCGTGGTCGTGGTGGTGAGCGTGGCCGCCGCCGCGTTGTTTGCCCGACCACCACAACCAGCCCAGCGCAGCGCTCACGGCGAGGAAGATCAGGTTCAGCACGAAGCCGTAGTTGAGCTTGAACAGGTCGCGTTGCTGCCCGCCGCCTGACCCGCCGCCGCTCTGGCCTTGCGGCAGCAGATCCAGTGCCATCAGCCCGTAGTGCATCGCCAGCGATACCACGACCAGCCCGGACAGCAGCATAACGAGGATGTAGAGCGCCATTTTCCAGCCGTAGTACTGGGCGTTGATGCGCAGCACCGGGAGCACGACCAGATCGGAAAAGATGAACGCCATGACCCCGGCGAAGCTGACGCCGCGCTCGTAGAGCAGGGCGGCGAGCGGGATATTGCCCATGGACCCGATGAACGTCGCAAAGGCTGCGAACGGGCCGATCAGGGTTTGTGCCAGCACGGCGCCGAAGCCCGGTTCGCTACCGCTACCGGCACCCACGAACAGCGTTTCGAAAAAGGCATCCGGTACAAACGCGGCAATGATGCCGGCGATGGTGAAGCCGATCAGCACGTCCTTCCAGACCATCTGCCATTCCATGACATAGGACTGGCCGATCGCCTGCCAACCGTCGCGTGATTGCAGCTTGTCCCAGGCTGAGCGGACGGCATGGCCATCCTGTTGCTCGTCGCCGCCAAGACGCTCGCGAACACGTTCCACCAGGCGACGGGGCCGGGTGATCTTGATGAACAACCAGGCGAAGCCGATCAGCAGCAGGCCGCCGACATACTCGCCGACGACGAAGTGCCAGCTGAGGAACAGCGCGCGGACGATGCGGAGTTCGATCACCAGGTGGGTCGAGGCGAGCAAAAACGCCAGGGCCGGTGCCAGGCCCGCGCCTTTCTGGAACAGCGCTCGGGTGGTCGAAAGCGCGGCGAAACTGCAGGAACTGGAGATGAAGCCGAACGCCGTGCCCAGCAACATGCTGCGAGGGCCTTCCTTGCCCATTAGCCGTTGCATGCGGGTTTGGGTGACCAGCACCTGGATCAGGCTGCTGATCAGGTAGCCGAGGGCAAAGGCACAAAGCGCCATCCAGAAAAAGCCGGTGCTGGTGAGCGCAGCCTTGGCCCAGTTCTGCAGAAAACCGTCCATGTCGAACTCCAAGCTGCCGACATGTGCTGCGGATGCGTCCCTGCCTCCGCGTCTGAATTCACATGCGGTCTTATACCGACAAGACGGACGGGGCTGTGTTCCCGTCTGGTTTTATGGCGTGGTCGGTGGTTCGATCCAGACCGGCGCGGCGAAGGCCAGCGATTCGCCGTCGGGATTGTTGACGCGCAGGTAGTACCAGCGCCGGGTGTCGCCACTGGTGACCGTGGTGCTGAGCTGTTCGGTCGCCGATTCCGCGATGACCTCGCCGGCACTCGTGACCAGCTGCAGGGTGCCCGCGAATGGTCCGCCGGCGGTATGTCGCACGCTGGCCGTGACCGGAACCGCGGTGCCGGGTTCGCATTGCAGTTCACTGCCCATCGGGTGGTCGGCGGCCTGGAACGCGATCTCCAGATGCGTGCCGGCAACCTGGGCGTAGGTGCGGCGGGCGCTCCAGGCCTCACGAAAGGCGGCTTCGCTCAGATCGGTGGCCAGGGTCACCGTCTTGGCGAGGCCGTCGCCGCCCCAGTCCGTGCCGTGTTCGTCTTCCGAGCCGATCGGAGACAGCCGCCAGCCTCGGTCCAGCGCCGTGTGGAACGAGTCGACATAGCGGTCGCGACGGCCACCCCCGTTGTAGAGCTCCATGCCGAACATCTGCTCCACCACGGTCGGCACCAGCTCGAACTGGTACCAGTCGCAGCCCGGATCGTCGTCGGCCAGGCACTTGTCGGTGGGATGGTTGAAATGTGCGAGCCCGTCAGCGCCGCCGCCAAAAGGCACAGGCGCCGTGGCGCTACCGCCGGCGCCAACGGCATCCGGTGCACGGCTCAACCAGCTCCAGAAGGTCTCCAGCGTGGCGAAGTACCCGCCGTCGGTCTTGGCGTTGGAGAAGTTCTGCGAGAAGTAGACGTTGATGTGGCCGAAGCGGTCAGACGTCCACTCGAAGCCGCGGATCGCCAGAAAGTCGTCATCCGATGCGGCGGCAATCTGCTCGGCCGTCGCGCTCCACTTCGCCAGACTGTCAGTCCCGGCCGGCGTCAGGCAGGTTAGCAAGCCGTCCGGTGTGGTGAAGCAGTCGCTACCGACCGAGATGAAGACGCCCGCATCCAGCGTGTCGGAGTGATCCGATGCGCCGACGAACGAGTTGCCGCGTTCTTTGGCCTGCGCGAACACGTCTGCCGGCACGCTGAGGATGTCGCCATCCGAATAGCTTGTGTGCTCGTGCATCGTGCCCTCGAAGTACCGAAGGGCGGTGGTCGGTGTGCCGGCGTACGGCGCACAGGCCACGGTATCCGGGGGCTCGGTGGGCGTGTCGACAGGCGGGGCGGTGGATTCGGGTGTGGAACTGGTTCCACAACCTGCGCACAGCGCCACGAGGCCGGCGACTGCCCAGCGGGTAGCGTGGTTCGGCATGGTTGATTTAGGGTGATTGCGAAGCCGCGAAAGCCTAATGCTGATGCGTGAAACACGCGTGACAGCGGGACCGGTTTCGAAACTCAAACGCCGCTTTCGTCCAGGGTGATCGACACGTGCGTGCCGTCCTCGTCGTAGGACGGGCAGCCGCCCACAAATCGGTTGTACTCGGCTTCGACTTCCTGTGGTGTCAGCTCGTAGCCGTCGGCCGATGCGCCGAATGTCCAGGTGCCGGGCTCGGTGCCGAAGGAGCAGGGCAGCACGCAGTTCAGCGCATTGCCGTCTAGGGTGATGTTGGTCGAGCGCCCGGCGGCGATCGATTCGGCGCTGATCGCTTCGCCATCGATGGCGAAGCCGGACAGCACGATCTCGCCAATGGTGGCATCGGTGGTGGTGCCGGATGCGTCGTCGATGTGCAGCACTTCGTCGTTCGCCAGGTTCACGCAGGCGCCGACGGTGCCGGAATCTTCACCCCCTTCGCAGCCGGTGACGAGCAGCGCGCCGCCGAACACGAGCGTCAGGGTGGTTCGATGAAAGAGGGTGCGTGGCATTCCGGGTGACAGCGTCGGGAGTGGATCAGCAGTTTAGCAGCGCCCGCCGCGGGGCTTGATGGGGCGAACCCGGTGAACGGGTTGGGATGCGGGCGGCGCACCGCGCACAATAGGCGCCCCCATCCCCAACCAAGGAACGCGCGTGAGCTCAGTCAAAGCCTATGCCGCTCAATCCGAAACCTCCGGTGTGCATCCTCACGACATCGAACGCCGTGCACTCCGGCCGGACGACGTGGCCATCGAGATCGACTATTGCGGCGTATGCCACACCGATATCCATTTCGCCGAGAACGACTGGGGCGGCACGATGTACCCCGTGGTGCCTGGGCACGAGATCATCGGGCGCGTCACGGCGGTCGGCGATCAGGTCAGCAAGCACCGCGTGGGTGATCAGGTGGGCGTGGGCTGTATTGTCGATTCCTGCCGTAGCTGCGAGCCCTGTCAGCGTGGTCTGGAGCAGTACTGCGATGCCGGCATGGTCAGCACGTATAACGGCATTGATCGGCATGACCAATCGGTGACCTACGGCGGCTACTCCGAAGCCGTGGTCGTGCATCAGGATTTCGTCCTGCAGATTCCCGACAAGCTGAGCCCCGCCGCCGCTGCGCCGATTTTGTGCGCCGGCATCACCACCTACTCGCCCTTGCGGCATTTCGGAGTCAAGGCGGGCGATCAGGTGGGCGTGATTGGCATGGGCGGCCTCGGGCACATGGGCGTCAAGTTCGCCAAGGCCATGGGCGCGGAGGTGACGATTTTTACGCGCTCTGAGAGCAAGCGGGCCGAGGCCAAGGCCCAGGGCGCGGATCACGTCATCATCTCGACCGATCCGGCACAGATGAAGGCCGCGCGCAGCCGATTCCACTACCTGCTGGACACGGTCCCGGTGCAGCACGACCTGAATCCCTATCTGAACTGCCTGAAGGTTGATGGCGTGCACATCATCGTCGGCCTTCTGGAGCCGGTGGACCCACCATTGATGGCGGGAGCTCTGGTGCGCAAGCGTCGCGTGCTCGCAGGCTCGCTCATCGGCGGTATTCCCGAGACCCAGGAAGTGCTGGACTTCTGCGCCGAACACGGCATCGAATGTGACGTGGAAATGCTCGACATCCAGAACATCAACGAAGCCTATGCCCGTATGAAAAAGGGCGACGTGAAGTACCGCTTCGTCATCGACATGCAGTCTCTGAAGGCCGCCTAGGAAACATCTATGAGCAACAACATTACAGCTATTCCGTTCACCCAGATGGACGGAACGCAGGCCACGCTCGGCGACTACGCCGGCTCCGTCGTGTTGATCGTCAACGTCGCGTCCAAGTGTGGGCTCACCCCACAGTACGATGCGCTGGAAACGCTATACGAGGACAAGCGCGGCGAGGGACTCGTCGTGCTGGGCTTTCCGGCGAATAACTTCGCCGGGCAGGAACCCGGCACCAACGAGGAAATCGTCGCCTTCTGCAAAGGCCGGTTCGGGGTGCAGTTCCCGCTCGCGGAAAAGATCTCCGTCAAGGGGCCGGACATCCACCCGCTGTACTCGGCCCTCATCGAGGCGCAGCCAGCCGCCACCGCCAACGACCCCAGTGAGCTGATGGCCAAGCTGGACGAGCACGGGCTGGGGCCGGAATCTGCCAGCGACGTCGCCTGGAACTTCGAAAAATTTCTAGTGAATCGTAGCGGGGAGGTCGTCGGGCGTTTCGCACCCGATATTCCGCCGGAAGATGATCGCGTGCTGTCGGCGATCAACGCCGCTCTGAGCTAGCTGGTTCGGGTCGCGGCCGTGTTGGCCGTGGCCCGTTTCCACCCGCTCGTTCACGGGCCGTGGACGGTTCTGCGGTTCCGCAACCATTTCACCGTCTCCGGGATCTCCCCGCGCAGCGACACCAGTTCCCAGTCCAGCAGCACCTTCACACAGTATCGCAACCCGGCTTCCATCGTCACCTCCTAAAAGAACAACAGCACCCCTAGCACCCCCACTCCTGGCTTCCACAACATCTCCTGCGAACTCCTCCTGGCCATCGTGCAACCTCATCCGTGACCTCGCCTCACGCTCTTTCACCCTCTGCCCCCGCCCCACAGCGCGTCCACGCAGTCAC
>OOGU01000187.1_pt1 | contig 15008 bp, 14 predicted proteins | sample 1670261 | NCBI WGS metagenome assembly OOGU01 (sample SAMEA98137168, study PRJEB22522) | marine metagenome | biome: marine biome; feature: marine water body; material: sea ice | place: Arctic Ocean | collected 04-Sep-2015 | depth 1.3 m
GGGCGGAGGCGGGCGGGGCGCGGGGGTCCGGGCGGAGCGTGGGGGGGTCGGGGGGGGCGGGGGGGGGGCGCGTTACGTGAGCGTGCGCGGTAGGGGCCGGCGCGGGGTGGGCCGGCGGCGCCCTTCGGGCGTCTGGGACATGGGGGATATGCCGGGGGGCGGCAGCGCCAAGGTCGGGCGCTACGGCGACGCCTTCCTCGCCGTGATCGCCGCGGCAGACTGACGCCCGCCTCCCGCACCTGCCCGAAAACAAAAAAAGCCGCGGCGCGTTTTCAGCGTTCCGCAGCAGCAAAGCTGGCTCCCCGGGCCGGATTCGAACCAGCGACCAACCGGTTAACAGCCGGTTGCTCTACCACTGAGCTACCGGGGAGCAGACCGGCGAAGCACCCCGAGGCGCCCGCCGATGAGCGCTGCGTATAGCAAAGACATTGGCCCCATGCCAGCCTAAATGTCTTGTTCTTGCCGCCTTTCGCCCTTATCTGGCTTTCGGGTTCGGGCGCGTCGATGCCGCGAATTTTCTCAGGAGACCCGGGATTTATGGCGGCAGTACGATTCGGCGGCAGGACGATACGCATTCCCGGCCCGCCACTTTTGCGGATCGGTGTCGGCATGTTGCTCATCCTGGGCGGCATGGTGGGCTTCCTGCCCATTCTCGGCTTCTGGATGCTGCCGCTCGGTGTCCTCGTCCTCTCGGTCGATCTTCATCCCGTCCGCCGCGTCAGGCGGCGCATCGAGGTCTGGTGGGGCCGGCGGCGCCAGCGCAAGAATTCGAACAGCTAGTCGATCCCCAGCGAGCGGATCGGCCGTGCCAGCGCGAAGGGCAGGCCGCTCAGCAAGGCTTCCAGCATTCGGCGATCCTGATAATCCCCGTTGAGCGACAGGCGCGGCAGGGCGTGCATCCGCCTTGCATGCTGGGGATGAACGACGCCCTTGCGTGTGGTTGTCGCGGAGCGGAAGCCGAGGGCTTCGGCAAGCATGAAGTCCCGTTCGCCCGCAGACGCCGGGTCGCCATAAGGATATGAGAAGTGCGTGGGCCGGCGTCCGAGTTCGGCTTCCATGCGTGTCATCCCGCGCTCGATGTCGATGCGGGCATCATGTGCATCGAGGCCGGCTTGCGCGAAATGATCCGCCGTATGCGCTTCGATGCTCGCGAGTGGGTGGGCCGCAAGCCTCCGCACGTCGTCCCACGTCATCGCGAGTTCGCGGGTGAGCGCGGCCATGTCGACGCCGTGTTCCGATGCAAGGCGACGGACCTCCGCGCGCAGCAGGACTTCCGGCAGCGCGCGCAGCGCCCAGTAGACCTTGTTCCACGCCGCCTGTTTTTCTTCCGTCGTTCTTGTCCAGAGGTCGATGGCGCCGTCCGGCAGCTTCACCGCGATGGCGGTCGCATTGGCGATCGCCCGTTCGAGCGCCACCCACCAGATTTCCGCTTGGCCGTCCGGCAGGCCCGTCGTCAGATAGACGGTGAAGGGCGTGTTCGTCCTTTCGAAGACGGGAAGGGCATCCGTCAGGTTGTCCTTGTAGCCGTCGTCCAGCGTGAATACCGCGAAGCGCTCCGAGCGATCGCCCGCCTCGATGCGCGACACGGCCTCGTCCAGAGACAGGCAGCGGTACCCCTGTTCCTGCACGAAGCCGATCGTCTCTTCGAGGAAGTGGGGCGTGATTTCGAGAATGCGGTTCGGCGCGAAGTCCGCGCCGTCGTCCGGCCGCACCCTGTGCAGCATGAAAATGACGCCCATGCCCGCGAGCGATTTCGGCGCGACGCGGCATGCGCCGCTCGCCTGCAGGGCGAGCAGGGCCTGTCCCATCAAGGAAGGTTTATGGCTGCGGCTGCGGGGCTCCTGAATCATCGGCGTCATTCTGCGCGGCAAAGGTTAACGCGAGGCAACTTGCACGGGCCTTGCAAAACAGGGGTGAGACGGCAAGGCGCGTCCAGAATCGGGAACCGGTCGCGCGCGCTTTTGCCGGAATGAATTCTACAGCAAGGCGAGGCCCCTGATGACGCCGCTGACGCACGCATTCGACAAGCTCGATGGCTTTTCTTTCCTTTCTCGCGATGAAAAAGCGGAAAAAAGCCAGGTTTCCGACGGTTTTCAGACCGGCAGACCGGAAATCCTGATCTCGGTCCATGATGACTTCGAGCCGCTCAAGACGGTCTGGCAGGCGCTGGAGCGCAAGGGGGATGGCACGCCATTCCAGACCTTCGCCTGGCTTTCGGCCTGGCAGCGCCACATCGGGACGAAACAGGGTGTGACGCCGGCCATTGTCGTGGGATGGGACACTCAAGGGGGTGCGCTCTTCATTTTCCCGTTCGGCGTCGAACGCGGCCTGATCTGCAACCGGCTGGTCTGGCTCGGCGGCGAAATCTCCGACTATCACGGCCCGCTGCTGGCGCAGGATTTCGCCCGCTGTGTGAGCCCGGCGCAGTTCGGGATGCTTTGGGACGATATTCGCGATCTTCTGCCGACGCATCACATGGTTTCGCTCGGCCGCATGCCGGAGCGTGTCGGTGCCCAGGCCAATCCCTTCATGGCGCTTGGCGGCATGCGCCGTCATCCCAGTTCCGCGCATATGACGATGCTGAAGGAGGACTGGGCGTCCTATTACGCCGAAAAGCGTTCCTCCGGCAGCAAGAAGCGCGACAAGCAGAAGCGCCGCAAGACCGAAGAACTCGGTGCGATCGAGTTCGTTTCGCCGGAAACGGTCGAGGCAAAGCTCGCGACTCTCGAGGCGCTGATCGCCCAGAAGTCCGTGGCCTTCCAGCGCATGGGCGTCACCAATTTCTTCGAGAAGCCGGGCTATCTCGACTTCTACCGCTCGCTTGCCACCGACCCGGAAGCGGAAGGTCTTCTTCACCTCAGCCATCTCGACGTCGGCGGCATCGTCGCGGCGGCAAGCTGTGGCGTCAGCTTCGGCGGCCGCTACTATTATGTGCTCGCGAGCTATGACGAGAAGGCGGAAGCCGCGCGCTTCGGTCCGGGCGTCATCCAGCTCATGGAGCTGATGCAGCACGCAACGGAGAACGGTCACACCGTCTTCGACTTCACCATAGGCGACGAATCCTACAAGGAGCAGTGGTGCGAGGTCGAAGTGCCGCTTTTCGACTATGTCGAGCCCAACACGCTGGCGGGCTGGGCCGGTCTCGGGCCCCGCGTCGCCTATCTCGAAGCTAAACGTTTCATCAAGCAGACCCCGGTACTCTGGAACGGGTTCACCCGGTTGCGGGCCGCTATGGGCGCCCTGTCGGCGGCACGTCCCGCCCGGGCCTGAGGATCGATTTGATGATTTCCGCCGTACTCCCGCAGCCTCTGAAGAAGATGGCCGGGCCGCTTCTCGCGCGCCTCGAAGACGCACATCTGGGGGACGTTATCCGCGGTGCGGCTTTCGTCATGGGAATCCGTGTCGTGGGCGCCGCCATCGCGCTGCTGAGCCAGGTGCTGCTGGCGCGCTGGATGGGCGCCTTCGAATACGGCATCTTCGCCTATGTCTGGGTCTGGGTCGTCGTGCTCGGCATCGTCGTGCCCCTGGGTTTCGGTACCTCCGTTCTCCGCTTCATTCCCGAATACCGCTCCAGGGCCCGCTGGGCCCGGCTTGCCGGTTTCCTGCGCGCCTCGCTCGGTGTCGTGCTTGCGGTCAGCGCCGTTACCGCTGCGCTTGGCCTTTTGCTCCTCTGGGCGTTCCGCGGCCATATCGAGAGCTATTACTTCTGGCCGCTCGTCGTCGCGCTTCTCTGCGTGCCGGGCTTTGCCGTGACCGACTGGCAAGAGGGGGCCGCGCGCGCCTTCGGCTGGGTCAATCTCGCCTATATCCCGCCCTACATCATCCGGCCGCTCGCGATCGTTGCAGCGGCGGGAGCCGTTCTCTTCTTCACCGGCAGCGCCACCGGCCTCCAGGTGACACTTGCGGCGCTTGCCGCAACCTTCGCCACCATGCTGGCGCAGCAGATATTCTTCTCGCGCCGCGTCGGTCGCGCCGTGCCGTCCGCGAAGCCGGCCTATCACCTCCGGCACTGGGTCGCGATCTCGACACCGCTCGTTCTGGTCGAGGGCCTCTATCTCCTGATGACGAACACCGACATCGTACTGCTCGGCTATTTCGTCGACCCGGACGAGATCGGTATCTATTTCGCCGCCACGCGCATCGCGAACCTGATGGCTTTCATCTTCTTCTCGATCAACGCGCTCGCCGTACCGAAATTCGCGGAGCTTCACGGCGCGGGCAAGAGCGCCGAGCTCCAGAGTTTCGTCCACGGTGTCACCCAATGGAATTTCTGGCCGACACTCGCCGCCGGCCTCTTTCTGCTCCTCATCGGCAGGTTCGCGCTCGGTCTTTTCGGTGAGGGCTTCGAACGCGGCTATCCGCTTCTCGGTCTTCTGATGCTGGGATTCCTCGCCCGCGCGGCGACGGGTCCGACCGAATACCTTCTCAACATGACCGGCAACCAGAATGCAGTCGCCGTCGTCTACGGCTCGGCCTTCTTCGGCAATGTCGGACTCAATTTCCTGCTGATTCCCGCTTTCGGGCTGACCGGCGCGGCGGTTGCGACGGCCGTCTCCGTTCTGCTCTCGACCGTCTGGCTTGCCGTCATCGTCCGCCGCCGTCTCGGCATCACCGCCTTTGTCTTCGCACGCGGGCGCGGCAACGCGCTTGCCGCCGCCTGAGGAAGCGCACCCCATGACCGATGTCCGGCAGCCCTTCTTCTCGCGCGATGTTCCCGAACCTGACGATACCGGGAGCGAGCTCAGCGTCGTTACGCTCGAATTTGCCGCGCGCTATCTGCGCGACGATCCGCCGAACGCCGATGTCGTGATCCTTGAAAGCGCGGACGCACTCGGGCCCTATCGGGTGGAAATCGAAGAGCTTGCCGCTGCTTCGGCCGACGCCAACAGCCAGTTCGAATATGTCACGCTTGCCGCCGCGATGGAGCATCTGCGCGGCGGGGAGGGTGTCCGTGTTGCGTTTGTCTGGAGCGACGCGGATGAAAACGGCAGGCGCATTCTCACGGGCCTTGTTCCCTATCGCGTTTCTCTTGGTTTCTATGGTCTGCCGAAGCCCGTCTGGCGCGTCTGGCGGCACATTCACAGCTACGTCTCGACACCCGTTCTGCGCAGTGGTCATGAGCGGCCGGCGCTTCGGCGCTTTCTCGCCCTTGCCGACATGTCCGGCGCGGCATTCGTCGACTTTCCGCTTTTTCATGCAGGCAGTGCATTTGCCGGCGCACTGGAAGATGTCGCCGGGCGGCAGCACCGTCATGTTGCCGAGACGAATGCTCATGAGCGCGCCTTTCTCCAGTCGGATCTTTCGGAAGAAGCTTATCTCTCCACGCACATCCGCAAGAAGAAGCGCAAGGAGTTCAACCGGCTCTGGAACCGGCTTGGCGAGCTCGGCGACCTCCGTTTCGAGACCCATGATGGCGGCGTCGATCCGGCGGCATGGATAAGCCGGTTCCTCAGCCTCGAGGCGCGGGGCTGGAAAGGCCGGCGCGGTACGGCGCTCAGGGCCGATCCCGGTCAGCGCGCGTTCTTCGAGAAAATCTGCCTTGGCGCTCATGCGCGCGGGAAGCTTCACTGCACGGACCTAACGCTCGATGGCAAGCCGCTTGCCATGCTCGCGAGTTTCCGCTCGGGCGCGGGCGTCTACACCTTCAAGATCGCCTTCGACGAGGACCATTCGCGCTACTCGCCCGGCGCGCTTCTGATGCTGAAAGCCATCGGCGCGTTTCTCGAAGACGAACGCATCGCATGGGTCGATTCCTGCGCGGTGCCGAACCATCCGATGATCGACCAGATCTGGGCACAGCGCCGCGCCATGCGCAGCGTTCTGGTCTCGTGCGCCAGCCCGTTCGGCGCGCCATCCGTTCGTTACGCCGCAGCGGCGATGAAGTTTACCGAATCCATGCGCACGAAGCTCCGTGCCCGCTATCACGCTTTCCGCAAAGGGACTGCACATGACGCGGCTGATTGAAATCGAGAAAGAATCCGTCGGCGGTGAAATGCCGAAAAAGACATTCCGGGTTTCCCACGCGCTGAGGGATCATCCGCTCTTCGATCTCGACAGGCTTGCCCGTCTTGCAGCGTCGCTTCCGTCGGATCAGGTCGAGTTCAACGGTCCGGTCACGCCCAATCAGGACCCTGGCCTCACGCCGTCCAACGGCATGACGCCGGAAGAAACGGTACGCCGTATCGAAGAAGCGAAATCCTGGATGGTCATCAAGAACGTTGAAGCGGACCCTGAATACAAGGCGCTGCTCGATTCCTGTCTCGACCAGGTAGCCGAACAGACGGGTGACGTCATGGGTGGTGCGCTGCAACGTCAGGCATTCATCTTCGTCACCTCACCCGGAAACGTCACGCCGTTCCACTCCGATCCCGAGCTCAACTTTCTCCTTCAGGTACGCGGATCGAAGTGCATGTCGCTGTTCGATCACCGCGATCGGGAAATCGTCAGCGCGGAAGATGCCGAACTGTTTCCCGGCAAGCATCGCAATCTCCCCTACAGGGAAGAGGTAGAGACGCGCGCGACGCAACAGCACATCGAACCGGGTGAAGGCATCTTCGTGCCGATCTTCGATCCCCACTGGGTACAGAACGGGCCCGACGTTTCAGTCTCCTTCTCGATCACCTGGCACACGGAAGAGACGCTGCGCCTCGTGAAGCTTTCCTACATCAACGCCACGCTTCGCAAGCTCGGCATGCCGCAGGCGGATGAGGGCGCTCATCCTGTGTGGGATGGGATCAAGGTCGCGGCATATGACGTGCTGCGTCCGGTCTATGACGTTGTGAAACGTATTGTCGGCGGACGGCGCAGGGCGGTGGCGCTTCTGTTCGGCCGCAAGGAATCCGCCGCACTGGCGGGCTAGACAGCCCTTGCGCGCCGGGACCGGGCTGCCGGGGCCTGTGCGGGATATTCCTCGATCGCATCGCTGCCATAGCGGCGATACCGGCGCAGGTTGACCTGCGTCAGCAGGATGCCGACGCGCCGGCTCGACGCGGCCGAAAGCATCTTCAGCGCCCGGAGCACGGTCTTCCGGTTCGTCTCCGACCATTTCACCGCAAGCACTGTGACATCGGCAAGCTTGGCAAGGACCTGCGCGTCGGCAGTCGCCAGCGCCGCAGGCGAGTCGATGATGATGTAGTCGTAGGTCTGTTGCAGTGCCGTGAGCACCCATTGCATCTGCGAGGAAGCGAGTGCCGCGGTCGTGTTGGAAATCGGCGTGCCCGCCTGAATGACGTGGGCATGGCTGGCCGTGTCCCTGCGGATCACGTGCTGGAAGGCGGCACGCCCCACCAGCAGATCGGCAAGGCCGGGAAGGCGGCGCATGCCGAGGGCCTCATGGACCGTCGGATTGTGCATGTCGGCGTCGATGAGCACGGTGCGATAGCCGCCCATCGCGAAGATGCGGGCGAGGCTTGCGGCCGTCGCTGTCTTTCCTTCGCCGGGTTGCGAGGACGTGACAAGGACCACACGCGCGTGGCGTTCACCCACGCGGGCGAGAAGCACGTGCCCCTGGAGCGACCGGATCGCTTCGGCATAGAGGCCGGAGGGATCGCGCATCACTTCGTCTGCAGGATGAAGGTTGCGGCGGCCCTTCGGGTTCAGTTCCGGCACAAGGCCGAGGAAGGGCATCCCGGTAGCCCGTTCGATCTGGTCGCCCGTGCGGAAACCGCGCGCGAAGACCTCGATCAGGAAGGCGACGCAGAAAGCGAAGACGATGCCGGCGAGTGTCGCGAAGGTGATGGCGGAGCCCATGCGCGGGAATGTCGGATCAGCGGGTTGCTGTGCGCGGGAGACGATGCGCGCGTTTGCGGCCTGGGCATCGGCCTCGGCGCGCGCATTCGCCTGCTGATAGCGCAACAGGAAGGATTCGAGGAGCGCGCGGTTCGTGTCCGCGTCGCGCTGGAGCGCCCGCAGTTTCACTTCGTCCTGATTGAGCTGGCCCATTCGGCGCTGCAGCCGGTTGAGGCTTGCGCGCAGCGAGTTCACCCGTGCTGTTGCGACCCGCGCCTCGTTTTCCAGCGCCTCGATGACCTTGTGGACTTCCTTCTCGATCTGCACCTGGAGATCGGCGAGGTTCGCTTCGGCTTCCTGCACGCGCGGATGGCTCGGCAACAGCGTCTCCGACATCTGCGCGATCTGCGCGCGCAGGGCGACTTCCTGCTGCCGGAGGTTCTGGATCAGCGGCGACTGCAGAACTTCGGCGGCCGAGTTGACGGCATTGCCGGATGCCAGCAGATCGCGCGCGTTGCCGAGTTTTGCCTGCGCGGCGGCGCGGTCGGCTTCGGCGGTCGAGAGCTGGCTGTTCAGCTCGGTGAGCTGCTGCTGGGGCAGCGTCGATCCGTTGGTGAGGAAGAGACCGGACTTGGTGCGGAAGGCTTCAACCGCCGCTTCCGATTCCTGCACCTTGACGCGCAGTTCCGCGATCTGCTCTGCGAGCCATTTCGTGGCTTCGTTGTTGACGCCCGAACGCTGCTCGATCTGCTGCGCGATATAGAGCTCGGCGAGGCGGTTCGGTATGATCGCCGCCATGCGCGGATCGACGGAGGTGAAGAGGATCGCGATCACGCGCGAGCCCGACTTCTGGTAGACCTCGAGCCGTGACAGCACGACGTCGGTGATTTCCTCGATATCCGTTTGAGGGTTGCGCTCGCGCATGCCGAACGCGACGGCGATGCGTCCGAGGAAGCCCGGTGAACGAAGCGCCGGATTGAATTCCGGGTTGGCGGCAAGGCCGAGATCGGCAATGAGGCGCGCGACCAGTGCTCGCGAGGTCAGCACCTGGATTTCGCTCTGCAGCGTTTCGCTGTCGGGCAGGGAAGGACCGCTTTCGGCGTCGAAGGTCGAAATCTCGCCCGCGCGGGGCGACAGCATGACCCGCGCCTCGACCGTATAGGTCGGCGTCACCGTCGCCAGCCAGAACACCGCGATCGCCATGAAGCCCGCGAAGGCGCAGAGAATGATTTCCTTGCGGGCCCAGATGCCGCGCAGGATTTCCCACGGCGAAAGGTCGCCGATGGCGTTTTCGTCCGGTGTCGTCCGGCGGCGGTCGCCGAAGGAAACGATGGGGTTGGTCTGGGTCTCGCTCATGCCTTCCGCCCGCAGATGCCGTGGAGGTCCGGCGCTGAACCGCGCCGGTGCCATCGGACACCACGTCAAAATCCAGTCCGCAGTAGACGGCCTTTAGGTAACGGAAGACTTAACGGGACACCTTGAAGATGCCGTTTCCGCCCGGATTTCCGTGAATTTCGGCAAGCGAAAGCCTGTATCCGGGCATCGGGATTGCCGAAATATTAACCCTTCCGGACGTACCTTTCCGAGACGAATCCCCGTCCGGAGAATAGCGAGAATGAAGCTCCGTATTGCCCTCATCCTGTTGGCCGTGAGTGCGCTTGCCGCCTCCTGCGCGTCGAGAGGCGTAATCGCGGAACGGCCCGTTCCGGTCGAGAACGAGGTCTACCATCTCGATACGGGCGATCAGTTGCGCGTCACCGTGTTCGGCCAGGCCGATCTCAGCGGCGATTTCGCGGTCGACGGCACCGGCGCCATTTCCATGCCGCTGCTGCCGCCCATCATTGCGCGCGGCCTCACGACGGACGATTTGGAAGATGTGGTCGAGGCAGAGCTTGGCGAGCGTCTGCTTCGCAATCCGAATGTCAGCATCCAGGTGATGCAGTTCCGGCCCTTCTTCATTCTCGGCGAAGTTCAGAATGCGGGGCAGTACCCCTATGTCAGCGGTATGACGGTGCAGAGCGCCGCCGCGATTGCGGGCGGCTTCACCTATCGCGCCGATGCCGGCCGCGTGACGATCACGCGCAATCGCGGCGACCGTGTCGTCGAGATCGGCGTCGACAGCACGGCTGCCGTGATGCCGGGCGACACGATCCTCGTCAGGGAACGCTATTTCTGATGGCCCCCGCCGCGCATAGCGGAGGAGGTGTCAGGCGGGTTCTGCATGTCATGCGCCTGCCGATGGGCGGGCTTTTCCGTCACGTCCAGGACCTGGTCCTCGGCCAGCAGGAAAACGGCATTGCGGTCGGCGTCGTCTGCGCTGAACCGGTACCCGGCGACACCGTATCCGCGAAGCGGCTCGCGGCGCTCGAGCCGCATTGCGGCCTCGGTCTCCACCTTCTTCCGATGTCGCGTCTGCCGGGGCTAGGCGATCTCGTCAACATTCGCGAAGTTGGCGCGCTCATTCGCTGGCTGAGGCCGGACATCGTTCATGGCCACGGCGCCAAGGGCGGGCTGCTTGCACGTCTCGCCGCCGCGCCGCCCTCGGCCGTTCGCGTCTATACGCCGCATGGCGGTTCGCTCCATTACGATGCCGCGAGTCCGCAGGGCTTCGCCTATCTCGCGGCGGAACGGCTGATGCGCACACGCACGGCCGGCATCATCTTCGAATCCGACTTCAGCCGCGCCGCCTATTTTCACAAGGTCGGCAGGCCGGGCGGTCCGGTCACCGTGATCCACAACGGTGTGTCGGAAGCCGAGTTCGAACCCGTGGCGCCTGCCGAAACGCTCGCAGATTTTCTCTTCATCGGCGAATTGCGGATGCTGAAGGGTATTTCGACGCTGATCGAGGCGGCCTCGCTGATGAGCCGTTCCGTGCATATCCGGATCGTGGGCGCGGGGCCGGATCGCGCGCGTTTCGAGGAAATGTCGAAACGGGCGGGCGCTCATGTCCGCATGGAGTTCATGGGTCCGATGCCCGCGCGTGAGGCATTCCGTCTCGCAAGAGCTGTCGTTCTGCCTTCCTGGAACGAGTCGCTTCCTTATGTCGTGCTCGAGGCTGCGGCGGCGGGCCTGCCGCTGATTGCGACGCGGGTTGGCGGCATTCCGGAGATTCTCGGTCCCGATGCGGGGCGGCTCGTGCCGCCGCGCGACGTCGCGGCGCTTTCGGCGGCGATGGAACTCGTGCTTGTCGATCCGGCTGATGCGATTGCCGCCGCCGCGCGCCTCCGCGCGCGTGTCATGGCGCATTTCTCCGCTGCCCGCATGGTCGAGAGCGTCGGCCATTTCTACGCGCGGCTTTCCGAGGCGCGCCGGGCACGGCTCACGGTGCGGCAGGGGGAAGCCGCCGACGGCGCGAAGCCCGGCCTCACGGGTGCGGGGCACTAGCATGGACGGGTGGCAGATCGACAGCGGCCGGCCGGCACCGCAGGCAATCCCGCGGCGCACGCTCTTCATGCGGGTGGGTGAATGGCTCGTCATTCTTGTTTTGCTGACGAGTTTCTACGTCAAGTCGGAGCAGGGGCAGGACCAGCCGACGCCCTACGACATCATGATGGCGGGCACCGTTGCGGTGATGTTTCTTCTCGGCCTGCGTTTTCCGCGCAGCCTCGGCTGGCCGGCGGCGCTCTGGGGTCTCGTCGTTATCGGCTTCGGCATCGGCGCCGTCAACGCGCTTTACATAGAGCGTGTGCGCCCGGCGCTGATGGTCACGATCTACCTGATCGGCACGTTCCTCTTCTTCGCATCATACGTCTATGCCGATCCCGTCCGCCGTTTCACGCAGGTGATGTGGGCCTACACGGCCGCCGCCGCGGTCGCGGCCGCGACGGGCGTCGTCGGCTATTTCGGGCTTCTGCCGGGCGCGGAGATGTTCACCGAGTTCGGACGTGCGACCGGCACCTTCAACGACCCCAACGTCTTCGGCCCCTTCCTTGTCGCGCCGATCCTCTTTCTGGGACTGAAGCTCAGCCGCGCGTCCTCCTTGCGGTCTCTCTGGATCGTCGCGCCGTTCGGTTTGCTGGTGCTCGCGCTGCTGCTCAGCTTCTCGCGCGGCGCCTGGGGCAATCTTCTTTTCTCGGGTGCGCTCTTCTTCGTGCTGACGCTGGCGACCTCCACCTCCGCCCGGCAGACCATGCGTCTCATCGGCTTCGGTATTCTCGTCGCGCTTGTCGGCATCGGTGTGATCGGCGTCGCGCTGTCGAATCCGAAGGTCTCGTCGTTGTTCGAGGAGCGGGCCTCGCTCACCCAGAGCTATGACATCGACCCCGAGCATGGCCGTTTCGAAGGGCAGGCGCGCGCCTTCCGCGCGGTGCTCGAGCGCCCACTCGGTCTCGGACCGTCGCAATGGGCCGTCATCAACAATCTCGACACGCATAACGTCTACCTGCATGTCCTTGTCGCGGGCGGCTTCCTGTCGGGGCTCGCCTTCATCGCCTTCCTGCTCATGACCCTCGTGCGCGGCTGGCGCGCGATCGGGCGGGGCGGGCCGGAGACCGGACTGCTGATCGTCGTCTATGCGGCCTTCGCCGGCCATCTCGGCGAGGCCGTCATCATCGACATCGACAACTGGCGTCACTTCTATCTGCTGACGGGGCTTCTCTGGGGGGCTCTTCTCGCGCTCGAGGCGCGGGGGCGGGCGCCAATGCAAGTCCACAGACATGAAGCCAGAGACGGGGGAAGCGACAACCGAAGCTGTCACTTTCTGGGGCAGAGCGTAAGGTTTTGGTTGCAGACGGCGTGTGCTGCGCACGTGATATGGCGTGCGCGCGTGCGGGAGTGAAACAAGGGGATGACTTTATGCGAGCGGGCAACTGGAAAGTCGTTGGGCTTGTGGCGATGCTTCTTCCAGGCACGGCCGTCGCCGCGGTGGCGCCGTGGTACGAGCGCGTGCGCCAACTCGATGCGGTGATGCAGGTGGCGAACGAGGCGGCCGGCAAGCTGGCGCCCGGGATCATCGACAGGGTCGAGGCGCAAGACGACGGCACCTATCGCTTCGGTGCCAAGACGTGCTTTGTGCCGGCAACCTTGGAGGTGCTGCCGTCGAAAGAGCCGCCGATGCCCGGCTCGCGCGCACACTATCGCGCAACGCTCGGCGAGGTTCAGTGCGAGTAGGTGTTCGGGAGGTGAGGTTCCAGCCTACATCGCGAAGCTGGTGCCGCAGCCGCACGACGCGGTGGCCTGCGGGTTGGTGATGCGGAAGGCGGCGCCGATCAGCTCGTCGACGTAGTCGATCTCGGAGCCGGCGAGGTAGCTCAGCGAGACCTTGTCGATGACCACCTTGGCGCCGTCGCGCTACAGCACCACGTCGTCGGCCTCGGGCGCCGGCACCAGATCGAACTTGTACTGGAAGCCGGAGCAGCCGCCGCCCTCGACGCTGACGCGGAAGACCTTGGCGGCCTCCTCGGCGGCGACGATCTCGGCGATGCGCTTGGCGGCGCGCTCTGTGACGGTGACGGTTTCGGCCATGACCTGATCAGGCTCCGGAAATGGTTTTCGCGCGTGCCCTTGCGGACGGCGCGCCTCTAACCTTAGAAGATAGGCGCGCGTTCACCCTTGTCAAAGCCCCGTGCGGGCCGCGGTCGAGCCACATTGCCACATTCAAGGCGACGGCGGAAAACACAGGCACACTGGTAGACTACGGCGAGGGCCTGGCGGCAGGGGCGCGCGCTCCGGGGCCTTATGCCGCAAGCGCGGTTGCGAGCCGCGGGCGCTGTCATGCCGAGCCGGAATGCACCACGCGCAGCCCGTTCCAGCGCGACCGCGACCGCATTTTGCACTCCACCGCCTTCCGGCGTCTTACCTACAAGACGCAGGTGTTCGTGTTCCACGAGGGCGATCACTTCCGCTCGCGCCTGACGCATTCGCTGGAGGTGGCGCAGATCGCGCGCACCATCGCGCGGCAGCTGCGCCTCGACGAGGATCTCGCCGAGGCGATCGCGCTGGCGCACGACCTCGGGCACCCGCCGTTCGGACACGCCGGCGAGCGCGCGCTCGACGCCGTGATGCGCGCCTACGGGGGCTTCGACCACAATGCGCAGTCGCTGCGCATCGTCACGATGCTGGAGCGCAAGTACGCCAGGTTTGACGGACTGAACCTCACCTGGGAGTCGCTGGAAGGGCTCGCCAAGCACAACGGTCCGGTGACGGCCGCGGACGATGCCGTCGCCAAGGTCGCGCGCCCCGTGGAGGCCTGGCGCAGTCTGGAGCTGGGATCGTGGGCGTCGGCGGAGGCGCAGGTCGCGGCGCTCGCCGACGACATCGCCTACGTCTCGCACGACATCGACGACGGACTGAGGGCCGACTTGATCACCATGGAGCACTTGCACGACCAGCCGCTGGCCGGACGCCTGGTGGCGCAGATCGCGCCGGTGCCGGGGGACGCCGACAACAGCCGCCGCGTGTACGAGGTGACGCGCGCCATGATCACCGTCATGGTCGCCGACCTCGTGACCGAGACGCGGCGGCGGCTGACGGCACTGGCGCCTGCCACGCCCGCTGACATTCGATCGGCCGGTCGCGCCACCGTCGCCTTCTCCGACGCCACGGCCGGCGAGATCAAGGATCTCAAGGCGTTCCTGATGCAGCACGTCTACCGGCACAAGCACATCATGCGCATCATGGGCGACGCGGAGACGATCGTGCGCGACCTGTTCAAGCGCTACATGGCCGACCCGCCGGCCATGCCCGAGGGGTGGCACGCCGCCTCGCACGGTCTAGGCGAGCCGCAGCGCGCGCGCCTGATCGCCGACTTCGTGGCCGGCATGACCGACCGCTACGCCGTCGCCGAGCACCGGCGCTTGTTTGACGCAACCCCCAATCTGCGATAGTGGGCGCGCGGTCTCCACAGCTCGGAAATGGTCAGAAAACATGAACGTGTTCGCGCACGTCGAGGACCACGTCGCGGCGGCCCTGGACGCGCCCAAGCAGAACGGCGTCCCGCCCGTCGACCTCGCCGCGGACCGGCTCGGCGTGGGCGGCATGCAGCTCCACCGATGGGCCTTCGAGCTGAAGGCGTGGCGCGCGCCCCACGGCATGGAGGGCGGCGAGGTCAACCAGAGCACGGCGGTGCTGGAGCGCAGGCTTGCCGGAGTGGGCGCCACCGTCATGGGGCGCAACATGTTCGGCGGCGGCCCCGGGTCCTGGGGCGCCGAGCCGTGGACCGGCTGGTCGGGCGACGATGCGCCGCGCCACCCCACGCGCGCCGTCCTGACCCACCACCAGCGGCGCGCCCCCCGGCCACACGCGCGCGTGCCGCGGGGCCGTGTCCACGCGCCTGCGCCACA
>OOGU01000188.1_pt1 | contig 14778 bp, 10 predicted proteins | sample 1670261 | NCBI WGS metagenome assembly OOGU01 (sample SAMEA98137168, study PRJEB22522) | marine metagenome | biome: marine biome; feature: marine water body; material: sea ice | place: Arctic Ocean | collected 04-Sep-2015 | depth 1.3 m
TCGCCTGATCTGCGTCGCCGCGCGGGGCGGACTGAGTCAGCATCAACGCCACCTGGTGCTGGTCTAACCCTTCGCACCGAGGCTGAGAACCAAGGTGGTCATCACGACAGATCGTCGCAGCTATCAGCTTCAATGGGACAGCACCGAGAAAACCGCCATGGCGGCGATCTCCTCGGCCGTGCCCAGCCGGCCGAGCGGCTGGCGGGCGATGAAGTCCTTGCGCGCCTGGACCGGGTCGTCGAAGGCGTTGATCCGGTCGTCCAGTCCCTCATGCTTCAGGAACTCGCGATACGCATCCGCCGTGGTCGCGAAGCCGTCGGGCACGCTCACGCCGGCGCCCGCCAGATTGGAAATCATTTCGCCGAGCGATGCGTTCTTGCCGCCCACCCGCTCGACATCACCCATGCCGAGATCCTTGAACCAGACGATGGTCGCGTCTTCCACGTGCGTGCCTCTCTTGTCGATGAATGCCGGGGCCGAAGCTCGAGTCCTTCGACCGCAGGGTCGGCTATTCTAGCCTGCTTGGGCCGCTGAGCTCCGCGAGTGGCCCCGAATCATGTTTGACTGATGGCGCAAAGCCTGCGCATCCGTCGGGGGAGAGATTGCGTGTCACAGACCAGCCGCCGTGTATTTTTTGTGTCCGATCGAACGGGCATTACCGCCGAGACGCTGGGAAACAGCCTGCTCACGCAGTTCGACGGTGTGGACTTTCGGTCGCTGACCTTTCCGTTCGTCAATACCGATGACAAGGCGCGGTCGGTGGTTGCCTATATCAATCACGCGGCCAAGGAGGACGGCGTGCGACCGATTGTGTTCAGCACCACGGTGACTGACGCGGTTCGCGCCCAGCTGCGGGGCGCCGACGCGCTGTTCTTGGATCTGTTCGACACCTTCATACCCACGGTCGAGAAGGAGCTGCAGGTCACCTGGGCCCATGCTTCCGGCCGGGCACATGGACGCGAGACCAAGCAATACGAGTCGCGCATCGACGCGATGAACTTCGCTCTGGAACACGACGATGGCCAGTCACTGCGCAAGCTGGAGCGAGCCGACGTGGTCCTGATCGCGCCGTCGCGCTGTGGCAAGACGCCGACATCGCTGTACCTCGCGTTGCAGCATGGTGTGTTTGCCGCGAACTACCCGCTGACGGACGAAGACCTCGAAAGCGGGCAGTTGCCTGGCCCGCTGAAGGATCAGAAGCACAAGCTGTACGGCCTGATCATTGATGCCACGCGGCTCGCCCAGATTCGGGAAGAGCGTCGCCCGGGTAGCAAATATGCCTCCATCCAGCAGGCCAGTTACGAGTTGCGGCAGGCGACCAAGCTCTACAAGAAGTTCAACGTGCCGTATTCGGATTCCACCAACATGTCCGTCGAAGAAATCGCCACAATGGTGATGCAGGAAAAAAATCTTCGGCGGCAGCGGTTTTGAGAGTCTTGGTAAAGTCCTATTGGGAAACTATGTCGAAGTTGTAGTATTTGTTATCGGCGACGATGATCGTCGTTGGGGGCCGATAACTCAGCGTGACAACAATCAGGAGGAGATATGTCCGAACCATTGTATGGATTGATGATGGATTACCCGCTCACCGTGACGCAGATCATGCGGCACGCGGAACGGGTCTATCCGGACGGCGAGATCGTGTCGGTGACCGCGGATAACCCGAATCACCGCTGCAGCTATTCAGAGATGTTCGCCCGCACACGCAAGCTGGCCAACGTGCTGGACGCCCTGGGCGTGCAACGCGGAGACCGTGTCGCGACGCTGGCCTGGAACGACTACCGACACATGGAGTTGTACTACGCGATCCAGTGCAGCGGCCTGGTCTGTCACACGATTAATCCGCGTCTGTTTCCGGAGCAGGTCAAGTACATCGTCAACCACGCCGAAGACCAGTACATCTTTGTCGACAAGCTGGTATTTCCGCTGATCGAAAAGCTCGCGCCGGTATTCGAAACGGTCAAGGGCATCGTCGTGCTGACGGACGAGGCAAACATGCCCGAGACGTCGCTGGATAACGTCCATTGCTACGAATCGCTGCTGGCCGACGCGTCCGACGAGTTCGAGTGGCCGGAGCTGGATGAGCGCGAGGCCTGCGCGCTCTGCTACACATCGGGCACGACCGGCAACCCCAAGGGGGTGCTGTACAGCCACCGCTCGACGGTGATTCATGCCCTCGGTGCGAATGCGGGCGAGTCGATCGGTTTCCGCAACCGCGACACCGTGCTGCCGGTCGTCCCCATGTTCCATGTGAACGCCTGGGCCGTGCCGTATTGCACGCTCATGGTCGGTTCCAAGCTGGTGTTCCCCGGTCCGAAGATGGGCGACGGCGAAACGCTGGCGAATCTCATCAATGCGGAAAAGGTCACGATCGCGCTGGGCGTGCCCACGGTGTGGCTGGGCTTGCTCAAGCACCTGCAGGACGCCGGCAAGTCCGTGGAGTCGCTGGAGCGCACCGTTGTCGGCGGATCGGCCTGCCCGATCGCGATCATGGATGCCTTCCGTGAGCAGTATGGCGTTGAGACCATCCATGCTTGGGGTATGACCGAGATGAGCCCGCTGGGCACGATCAACATGCCGCCGCGAGGGTTCGAGGACATGAGCCCCGAAGCACAGAGCGCGCTGCGGGCCAAGCAGGGCCGTCCGGCCTTTGGTGTCGAGATGAAGATCGTCGGCGACGATGGCAAGGAACTGCCCTGGGACGGCAAGGCCTTCGGTGCACTCAAGGTGCGTGGCCCCTGGATTTGCTCGGGCTACTACAAGCGCGACGATACCGATGCGCATGACGCGGACGGATGGTTCGACACCGGCGATGTCGCGACCATGGATGAGCATGGCGTGATGCAGATCACCGACCGTGCCAAAGACGTGATCAAGTCCGGTGGCGAGTGGATCAGCTCCATTGATCTGGAGAATGTCGCGATGTCGCATCCGGGTGTCGCCGAGGCTGCGGTGATCGGTATCGCCCACGAAAAATGGGCGGAGCGCCCATTGCTGGTGATCGTGTCGAAGCCCGGCCAGTCGCCGTCGGCCGCGGAGATCCTCGCGCACTTCGACGGCAAGATCGCCAAATGGTGGATGCCGGACGATGTGCAGTTCGTAGAGGAACTGCCGCATACCGCGACCGGCAAGATCAGCAAGCTGCATCTGCGCCAGCAGTTCGCCGACTACGCGTTTCCGTCCGACGCGGCGTAGACGCGCCAAGCGCGGCGAGTCAGGGCAGGGCGATCTCGACCAAAACGGCGGGCAGCTGCTCGCTGCCGACAAAGGTCAGATCGCCCGCCGCATTTAGGCCACCGGCCTCGGTCTGGGCGAATTGCGGCAGATCGACGACCCGCGGCGCGCGGTTTAGCGCCTGCAGCCAGGATTCGTCCTGGCTGCGGGTGTACAGATAGGCGTCTTTGTACGTCACGATCAGGGCGCGGTCGCCTGCTGCAGAAAAGCTCATGGCGGTTGGCTGGCTTCGGTTCTGGCCGAATTCGGGGTCGTCGGTCAGGTCATCCGCCGTCGGGGCGGGGATCGATTCGACCGTCCCAAGAAACTCTGCTGACGCCACCGGCAGCCCCGTGTTCAGCGGCACACGGTAGAGGCGAGGGGGTGTGTCGCGTTTGGTGAGCAAATAAACCGACAGCGCCGCATCATCGACGGCCACGGCTTCGCAATCACGCGGACCGTCCGGATACACCACCGTCAGGCTGCGCAACGGCGCCAGCTCGCCGTTCGGGGTCTCGGGTTCGGCGAGCACATGCAGGCGCACCGCTGGCCGGATGCCGTTGTTGTCCCCGACATCGGCGACGAGCAGAAAGTGGGCGCCACCCATGGTATAGGTCGCCATGTCCTCCCAATCGGTATTCGCCACCCCGCGGATGTCCACCTGGCCGAGGTCCTGGCCGTTCGGGTCCACGGCATAAAGCCGTGCGGCGCCGCCGCTGTCGTTATGCAGCCAAAGACGCTGGTGGTCGGTGCGCGAGACGACCAGGCCGCTGGCTTCGTCGATCTCCGTGTTTTGCAGTGTCAGAATCCGCCCCGGGCCGTCCGGTACCGCGGCGGGCGTGCCGCTGGTGCAGGCAGAAAGACCGAACAGCGCGGCAAGACACAGCAAGCGCCACGGCAGTGGCTGGCTTGGGATACGATTGGCTTTGCTCATGATGCGTTATCTGCCTGAATACACACACATCCTACGGGTCAGATTTGACGCGGCCGTGACGCTGTCGGTGCGCTGTTCCGATGCCGCTGCCCACCGGCTCTGGTACGCGAATGTGTCGGGACATGCGGTAGTACGAATTGACTGATGGCTGAATTATCCGAAACCCTGGTCCAGCCGCGCATGCCGCGGGGCGCTGCCGCCACCCTGGCGGTGCTCGCGATCCTGCTGGGTCTTGCCGCGCTGTTTGCGCAGCAGATCCCCTCCTGGTGGCCAATGGCTACCCCCGAAGGCATGTCGTCGCGGGCTTCGGCCGCCTTGGTGCTGTGTTCGACGGCGCTGTTATTTCTGCTGTTTCGCTGGCGAAGACTCGGTCTGATGTTCGCCGTCGTCAGCGTGCTGTGCGCGGTGACCGAGGTGCTCGACATCTCCTTGCCGGGCCTGGTCGGGGAGCTGCCGGGCGGCCACTCCGAGGGTGGGCGGACACTGGGACTGACCCTGTTTGCTGCCTGCACCGCAACGCTGCTGATGGCCTGGTCGCGTGCCGGCGCCAGTCGTTGGGCAGGCGTGGAACTCACCACGGCTTTTCTCGTGGCCGCTGGCGCTGTGGGCATTCTGTCAGCCGGTGGCGCCGGAGGTTCCGCGTTGACCTTGGGCGCTTCGCTACCGACGCCGGCCGCGCTCGGCGTCATGCTGGTCGGCCTAGGTTTGCAGGGGCTGATTCTTGATCCGACTGCCAGCCGGCGGCGGCGCCTGCGGCCGCTGATGTTCGCTATGTCGGTGGTCGCGCTGGGCATCTGGCTGGCGATCGCGCTGGCGCAGGCGAAACCGGACTCCGGCCTGGATGCGATGGTGCTGGTGCTGGTGCTGGCGGCAGGTCCGGTTGGTGCGTGGTTCATGGCGCGCAGCAGCCATGTCGAGCAAATGCCCACCGCCGAAACGGCATATTCCCCGGTGCAGGAATCGCATGCACTGGAGCAGCTGCGCGTACTGGCCGAAACCAGCGAGCAAGGCATTTGTGTGGTGGATGGTGATGGTCGTCTCACGCTGTTCAATGGTGCGCTACAGGCCATGTACGGGTTTCGGGACAAACCCTTTCTGGGGCATGCCTCGGCCAATGTCTTCCGGATCTTCGATGCCGAATCAGGACTGGCCGTGCCATGGAACAAGTCGCCACTGGCGCGCGCGATGCGCGGTCAGCGCCTCGAAGGCTACGAGTTCAGTTTTCATCGACGCGACGGGTCGGTGGTGCAGGCCCGGGCGAGTGCACATCCGGTGCGAGACCAGCGCGGCATGGGTGTCGGCGCCATCATGAGTGTCGAGGATGTCACCCAGGCGCGGCAGCAGGCCGAACTATTGCGCCGGCAAGCGGAGCTCGTTTCGCGAACCGGGGCGGAGCTGGAGCGGGTCGCATTCATCGCCGCACATCACCTGCAGGAGCCGGTCCGTGGTATCAGCAGCTATGCGCAGTTGCTGTCGCGCCGTGTGGCGGACAACCCCGACGTGCAGGACTACGTGCGGTATCTGACTCAGGAGAGCGGCCGGATCAAGACGTTGACGCGCGATCTGCTGGCTTACCTGGAAACGGCGACGCGGCCACGCATGCACTCGTCCGTCGATTTACAAACGGTGGTGCAGTCCGCGCGGGACACGGTGGCGGCGCGCTATCCGCAGTGCGAGCTGATCTGCATGAAGGGCGCGTTGCCCATCGTCACAGCTGATCCCGAATTGCTCACCAAACTGTTCGAGCAGATCTTCGACAACGCGGTGAAGTTCAACGAGAGTTCCGCGCCATCGATCACCATCGATTGCACGCCCAAGGCGGATGAGTGGGAGTTTTCGGTTGCCGATAACGGCCCGGGTATTCCGCCTGAGCATGCAGACAAAGTGTTCGAGCTGTTCGCGCAGCTACACACCATCGGTACCTACCCAGGCAATGGGCTTGGATTGGCGCTGGCGAAAAAGGTGATGCTGGTACACGGTGGACGAATCTGGGTCGACAAGGACGCCGGGCCGGGTCTCACGCTGCGGTTCCTGTTGCCGTTCCGACCGCCATCGGTGGATGTCGTCAAGCCGGCGAACGCTGGTGACGGGTCCGGCGATGATGGCGCGGCGCCGCAACGGCCCAAATCAGGCCAGGAGGCGTTCTCCGCCACCGGCCGCAGGATGATGCCCGACCTGGATTGACGCGCGAGGGCCGGAGTCGCGCTGGCCGCGCTGTTCAGGTAATCAGCGACGGGGCATCGCGACCGGTGTGCTCGCGTAGCCCGCAGAGCGTGTCGGCGACCGAGGCCAGCGCGGATAACACCTCGCGCGTGGGCAGCGTCAGCTCCCACTCGTCGCTGCGGCGTTCTTCGAGGTAAAGCCGCAGCGTCGCGCCGCTGGTGCCGGTGCCCGATTTGCGCACCACGATGCGTGCGTCGTCACCGAAGACCACGCGCAGGCCCTGGCCCTCGGCGCGGCTGCCATCGATCGGGTCGTCGTAACTGAATTCGTCCGCCACCGTAACCGTCAGGCCCTCGAACTGGCGACCGGGCAACGCGGTGAGCTGCTGGCGCAACGCCTGCATGACCCGGTCGGCCTGTTCGCCGCTCAGGTCCTCATAGTCATGGCGTTCGTAGTAGTGCCGCCCGAAGGTCTTCCAATGCGCTTGCAGAACGTCGGCCACCGATTCGCCGCGGCGAGCCGCGAGCAGGTTCAGCCAGGCCATCACCGCCCACAGGCCATCCTTTTCGCGGACGTGGTCCGAGCCCGTGCCGAAAGACTCTTCGCCGCAAACGGCGATGCGTCCGGCGTCGAGCAGGTTGCAGAAGAACTTCCAGCCAGTCGGTGTCTCGAACGCCTCGAAACCCTGCTGCGCGGCAACGGCGTCCAGCGCACGACTGGTCGGCATGGACCGGGCGGCGCCGGCAATGCCGTCGCGGTAGGCCGGAATCAGTTGCGCATTGGCCGCGAGCACCGCGAGGCTGTCACCGGGCGAGACAAACAGTCCGCGCCCGAGAATCATGTTGCGGTCACCATCGCCGTCCGATGCCGCGGCGAAGTCCAGCGCGCCACGGGTGATGACCTCATCGGCCAGGTCGGCGGCGTAGACCAGATTCGGATCGGGGTGACCGCCACCAAAGTCGGGCAGGGGCACGGCATTGCGTACCGAGTCCGGCGACGCACCGAGCCGCTCCACGAACAGCCGTTTCGCGTAGGGACCAGTGACCGCGTGCATGGCATCGAAAGCGAAGCGGAAATCCGACGTCAGCAGCGCGCGGATGGCATCGAAGTCGAACAGCGATTCCATCAGTTCGGCGTAGTCCTCGGTGGTGTCGATGACCTCGATGGTCAGATCGCCGAGGGTTTGTGTTCCGAGGCTGTCGAGGTCGATGGTGTCGGCCTCGACGCAACGATAGCGATCGATCTCGCAGCTACGGGCGTAGATGGCATCGGTGAGCGCCGAGGCAGCCTGACCACCGCCGCGAATGTTGAACTTGATGCCGAAGTCGCCGCGCGGACCGGCCGGATTGTGGCTGGCCGAGAGGATGAAGCCGCCATGGGCGTCGTACTTGCGAATCAGGTGGGACGCGGCCGGTGTAGAGACAATGCCGCCCAGGCCAACGATGACGCGGGCGACCCCATTGGCGGCGGCCATCGCGAGAATGGTCTGGATCGCCGTGTCGTTGTGATATCGGCCATCACCTCCGAGCACGAGGGTGGTGCCCGCGAAGCCGGGGTGCGTGTCGAACACCGACTGGACGAAATTCTCCAGGTAATTCGCCTGCTGGAAGACCTGCACTTTTTTCCGGAGCCCGGCGGTACCCGCGCGTTGATCGTCAAACGGTTGGGTGGCGATCGTACGGACGGCTGCGGTCATGTGCGGATTCCGGTGAAAAGAGTGGGTGATTGGGACACGGAGAATGCACGCGATGCCCGCCACGTCAACCGCTTGCACCGGCGCCAGAGGCGTGGGCATAGTGGGTTCATGGACCTCGCCAACCCAAAAACGCTGCTTCGACTGGGGCGGCCCGAGAGCTTTTCGGGCCTGATGAACCTGGTCGACGAGAACTACCAACGCTTCCAGCGACTGGCGCCGGATTACCCTCTGCCGTTCGACACCGCCGTGTCACGCAGCGAGTCGGATTTCGACCTCTACCTGACCGTACTGGAGCGTTGTCGTTACACCACGACGGTGCATCTGACTTACCGGTTTTCCGCCGGTGAGAACACGTGGCGCGCGGATCCCGATGTCACGCTGCGCCTGTATCACGATGCCGGCGTGGCCGAGGTGGTCGATTCCTGCCGTTCGCGCTGCGATTTTCTTCAGGACATCGACCCCCAAGTCGGTGGCTGGCTGCAACGCCAGCACGCAAGAAACCTGATGGTCTACAAGTGGCTGGGCTATCTGCTACAGCATGGCCATGGGTTCGCGATGGCCGCGCGTCCTCGCACATAGCGCCGACACGCGGCCACACGGGGAACGGCGCCGTACGATCATCGCGCCTACAGCGAATCAACCAGCTTGAGGATGGCGTCGGTTTTTTCCTGCATCAACGCCATGTCGGCGCGCGATTCGACGTTGAGACGAATCACCGGCTCGGTGTTCGATTTGCGCAGGTTGAAACGCCAGGTCGGAAAATCCACCGACAGCCCGTCGGTGCGGTCGATGTCGCCATCCGCAGCGAATGCCTGTTCAATCGCAACGATCGTGGCGTCGGCATCGGCGACCTTACGGTTGATCTCGCCGCTGGCCGGGTAGGCATCGATGCGCTCATTGACGAGTTGCGACAGCGATTTGCCTTCGCGGCAGATCAGTTCGGCGACCATCAGCCAAGGAATATTGCCGTTGTCGCAGTAGGCAAAATCGCGGAAATAATGGTGCGCGCTCATCTCGCCGACGTAGACCGCGTTTTCCTTGCGCATCCGCTCTTTGATGAAGGCGTGCCCGGTCTTGGACATCACCGGCTCACCACCGGCGCGCCTGACCTCGTCGACCGTGTTCCAGGTCAGCCTGGGGTCGTGGATGATCTTGTCACCCGGTGACTTGATCAGCAGCGCCTTGGCGAGCAAGCCGACAATGTAGTAACCCTCGATGAAACGGGCGTTTTCGTCGAACAGGAAGCAGCGGTCGAAATCGCCATCCCAGGCCACTCCAAAATCCGCGCCGTGGGCCTTGACCGCCTCGGCGGTCGCCGCCCGGTTCTCGGGCAGTAGTGGGTTGGGGATGCCGTTGGGGAACGTCGGGTCTGGCTGATGATGCACCTTGATGAATTCGAACGGCAGGAACGGCGCCAGGGCATCAATGACCACGCCCGCACCGCCATTGCCGGCATTGGTCACGATCTTCAGCGGCCGTAGCGCGTCGACATTGAGGTAGCCGAGCAAGTGCTGCACGTAGGCGGCCCGGTGTTCCAATGGCACCAGCGTTGGCTCGATACTCGGCAGTGGCGTGTCGTCTTCGGCGGCACGTGTCTCGATGGCCTTGAGTCCGCTGTCGCCGCTGATCGGCTGCGACCCGGCGCGCACGAGCTTCATGCCGTTGTAGCCAAGGGGGTTATGGCTAGCGGTGACCATGATTCCGCCATCCATCTCGAAGTGAAACGTCGCGAAATAGACTTCCTCGGTGCCGCAGAGGCCGATGTCATGGACTTCGCAGCCCGCCTGCTGCAGGCCGAGGGCCAGCGCGTTGATCAGCGCCTGGCTCGAGTCGCGGACATCGCGACCGACGACAACGCGCTTTGGCTGGAGCTCGGCTGCGTAGGCCCGACCGATTCGGAAGGCCAGTTCGGGCGACAGATCGTCCGGTACTTTTCCGCGAATGTCGTAGGCTTTGAAACAACTCAGGCTCGCCATCGGCTATCGTCCTCGTATGCAAAAGGGACGGTCATGATGCACCGCACATCGGGTCATGTCTGCTCCCTGCACCATGCGTGGCCCGGTCAGTTTCAGGCGAACGCGGCCGGACCATCGTCTGGCCTGTTGTCGGAATCGACGGGTAACTGACGTTTCCCTTGATCTCTATTCATGGACGCTGGCATGCTGAGCCGGCGCGAGACTCCTGCGTGATGCTGCGCCGGAAATCAGTCATGGAGACGACATAAAACAATGGCAAAGACCGTCAGAATTGGATGCTCCTCGGCATTCTGGGGTGACACGTCAACTGCGGCGGAACAGCTGGTTACCAAGGGTAATATCGATTACCTCGTGGCCGACTATCTGGCTGAGATCACCATGTCGATCCTCGCGCTCAAGCGCATGCGGGATCCGGCTGGGGGCTATGCCGAAGATTTCGTGGAGGTGCTGGCGCCGTTGCTGCCTGCGATCAAGGCGCAGGGCATTCGTGTTGCCGTGAATGCAGGCGGCCTCAATCCAGCGGCCTGCTGCGCGGCCTTGCAGGCTGCGGCGGAGACGGCCGGCGTGGAACTGACCATGGCGCACGTATCCGGCGACGATTTGTTACCGCAGCAAAAGGCCTTTGCTGATTGTCGTGACCTCGACACCGGAGCGGCCATGCCCCGCGGTCTGGTGACCATGAACGCCTACCTCGGCGCGTTGCCGATCCGAGATGCGTTTCTTCAGGGTGCCGACATCGTCGTGACCGGCCGCTGTGCGGATTCCGCCCTGGTGCTGGGGCCGTTGATGGCGGAGTTCGGTTGGTCTGAGGCCGATTTCGACCGCCTGTCGGCGGGATCGCTGGCCGGACACATCATCGAATGCGGCGCACAGTGCACCGGTGGCAATTTCACCGACTGGCAGGACGTGCCGGGTTTCGACGACATGGGCTTCCCCATCGTGGAGGTCGACGCCGATGGCGGATTCGAAGTCAGCAAGCCCGATGGCACCGGCGGTCTGGTGTCGCCGCTGAGCGTGGCCGAGCAGATGGTCTACGAGATTGGCGACCCCGGCGCCTATGTGCTGCCTGATGTGGTTTGTGACTGGACCGATGTCTCCATCGAGGCCAGTGGTCCGGACCGGGTGCGTGTAAGCGGGGCACGGGGCCGACCGCCGACCGAGCATTACAAGGTGTCGGCGACCTACCCGTCAGGCTTCCGGACGATGGTCAGCTTTGTGGTTGGCGGTTTTGACGCGCCGGCGAAAGGTCGCGCCGCAGCCGATGCACTGTTCAGCAAGGTTTCGCGCCTGCTTCAGGATCGGGGCCTGGGGGCATTTGATGCCACCGCTGTCGAACTGATCGGCGCCGAGGCGATGTACGGCCCGCATGCTGCCGCCGCGCCACGTGAGGTGACCGTGCGTCTGGTTGCGACACATGCCAATCGCGATGCGCTGAAGCTGTTCGGTCGCGAGATCGCGCAGGCGGCCACCGGCATGGTGCCTGGCATCACGGGCTATTCCGGGCGCCCGAGCGTGACGCCCATCGTGCGTCTGTTCACGACCCTGGTGCCCAAGACATCAGTGGCGGCGGCCGTTCATCTCGGCGAGCGCAACACGGCCGTGGAGATTCCCGTAGGCAAACCGCCGGTTGCATCGCCCAGCCAGGAGAGCCTGGGTCTCGTGCCGGCGGACTCGGCCGCCGGGAGCGTGCCCCTGATCCGCCTGGCGGTCGCGCGGTCTGGTGACAAGGGTGATCACAGCAATATCGGTGTTGTCGCGCGCGAGCCCGAGTTTCTGCCCTATATCGAACAGGCGCTGACCGCCGAGGCGGTGCAAGCCTACTTCGACTATCTGCTGGAGGGCGACGTGTCGCGCTGGGCCTTGCCTGGCATCGGCGGATTCAACTTCCTGCTGCGACATTCGCTGGGTGGTGGTGGGGTCGCGTCACTGCGTACCGACCCCCAGGGCAAGTGCCATGCGCAGATGCTTTTGAGTTTTCCGATCCCGGTTTCGGCAGAAATTGCCCGCCGATTCGACTAAAGTGTCGACCCCAATCCCACCTGACATCAGGACACAATGACGAACGGGAGCGATATCGAACGCGACGTCATGGAGTACGACGTCGTCATCGTCGGCGCCGGACCGGCTGGTCTGGCCTGCGCAATGAAGCTCAAGCAGGCCAATGCGGATCTCGCGGTCTGCGTGCTGGAGAAGGGCAGCTTTGTTGGCGCCCATGCCCTGGCGGGCGCGGTCATCGAGCCGGAGCCACTGGATGAGCTGGTGCCCGGTTGGCGCGATGATCCGCCGGAAATCTGCGTGCCGGCGACCAAGGACGAGTTCCTCAAGCTCAGCGAGTCCGGCGGGATGAAGCTGCCGACGCCGCCGCAGATGAACAACCACGGCCATTACATCGTCAGCCTGATGAACATGATGGGCTGGCTGGGCGAGAAGGCCGAGGCGCTGGGCGTGGAAATCTATCCGGGCTTCCCTGCCGCCGAAGCATTGATCGAAAACGATGTGGTTGTCGGTGTGCGCACCGGCGACATGGGCCTGGCCAAGGATGGTTCGCACAAGGATGGCTACACCCCGGGCATGGATCTGCGGGCCAAGGTCACGGTGCTCGCCGAGGGCGCGCGCGGCTCGGTCTCCAAGCAGTTGATCAAGCGCTACAAGCTCGCCGATGGCCACGATCCACAGAACTACAGCATCGGATTGAAGGAGTTGTGGGAAGTGCCGGAGGGCCGTGTGGAGCCTGGCAAGATCGTCCACACCGTTGGCTGGCCGCTGCCCAACGACGTCTATGGCGGCAGTTTTCTCTATCACCTGACCGATAACCGCGTTGCCCTGGGTTACGTGGTCGGGCTGGGGTATGACGATCCGCGTTTGCGCCCCTTCGAGATGTTCCAGCAGTGGAAGCATCACCCCAGCGTCAAACCGCTGCTCGAAGGCGGCAAGATCCTGTCGGCCGGTGCGCGGGCGATCGTGACCGGTGGCTGGCAGTCCCTGCCGACCACGGAAATGCCCGGTGCGATGCTGATCGGTTGTGCAGCCGGCACCTTGAATGTGCCAAAGATCAAGGGCGTTCACACCGCCATGCGCTCCGGCATGCTCGCCGCCGACCATCTGGCCGCGAAGCTGGAATCGACGGGGTTCGACGCCAAGCTGCGTGATTCCGTGGTCGGCAAGGAGCTGAAGAAGGTCCGCAACATCAAGCCCGGCTTCAAGAAGGGCCTGTGGTTCGGCATGTTCAACGCCGCCTGGGAAACCGCCACGGTCGGCCTGTCACCGTGGACGCTGAAATCCAAGGCGGATTGGTCGCAAACCAAGAAACTGGCCGAGTTGCCCGCCGAGCCGAGCTTTGTCGAAGCGCCACGTGATCTCGCGCCCAAGGATCGGCTGGCATCGGTTTATTTCGCGGCCACCGAGCATGACGAGGACCAGCCAATTCACCTCAAGGTGATTGAGCCGGACGTCTGTTTCACCAAGTGTGAGCAGGAGTACGGCAATCCCTGCACGCGGTTCTGTCCGGCCGGGGTGTACGAAGTGGTGGAAGAAGCCGGCGACAAGCGACTGCAGATCAACTCCGCCAACTGCGTGCATTGCAAGACGTGCGATATTAAGGATCCCTATCAAGTGATTAACTGGGTCACGCCCGAGGGCGGATCTGGGCCGAACTACCAGAACTTGTAGGGCATGGGACGGACTGGCGTTCGGCGCCGGTGCGAAACACACACCGAACACAGAGAACTGTTGAGCCAAACAACATGAAAGTACTTGTGAGCGTGAAGCGCGTTGTCGATTACAACGTGCGAATCCAGGTGAAAGGAGACGGATCGGGCGTGCAGACCGAAGGTGTCAAGCACTCCATGAATCCGTTTGACGAAATTGCAGTGGAACAGGCAATCCGTATGAAGGAAGCCGGTACGGCCTCCGAAGTGATTGCCGTGACCATTGGCGACGACAAGGCGGTGGAGACCCTGCGCACGGCGCTGGCCTTCGGCTGCGACAAGGCGATTCACGTCAAGGTGGATGAGGCTGTCGAGCCGCCGACCGCCGCCGCCGTCTTCGCCAAGCTGGCCGAGGCCGAAGGCCCGGATGTCTTCCTGATGGGCAAGCAGGCCATCGACGACGACAGCAACCAGACGGGTCAGATGACCTCTGCCAGACTCGGCTGGCCGCAGGCCACCTTCGCTTCGACAATCGAGATTGCCGATGGCAAGGCCACCGTGGCCCGTGAAGTCGACGAAGGCCTTGAGACCATCGAGGTTGATCTGCCGGCCGTCATCACCACCGATCTGCGCCTGAATGAGCCGCGCTACCTGAAGCTGCCGGACATCATGAAGGCCAAGCGCAAGCCGGTGGACACCAAGTCGCTGGACGACCTGGGCGTGACGCCCAAGGCCGGCCTGACCGTGACCAAGACCGCGCCGCCGCCCGAGCGCGAGGCCGGCATCATGGTCAAGTCCACTGACGAACTGATTTCTGCTCTGAAAGACAAGGGGCTGCTCTAATGGCTTCCGTACTGCTGATTGCCCAGCACCTGGGCGGCGAACTCAATAACTCCACCTCCAAGGCCATGGCCTGCGCCAAGGATATTGGCGACGTGACCGTGGCGGTCTTTGCCGAATCCGGCCAATCGGTCGCCGACGCGGCGGCCACGCTGGACGGCGCGACCAAGGTCGTGTTGGTTGACCGTTCCGAGAACGGCGAGCCGCTCGCCGCCCTCGTTGGTCCGCCAACCGGCACGGCTGCTCGAGAGTGTGCCGTGAGACATGTCACCGGCCCCGACACCACCGCAGCGACGCGGTTAGAGGCGT
>OOGU01000192.1_pt1 | contig 14729 bp, 4 predicted proteins | sample 1670261 | NCBI WGS metagenome assembly OOGU01 (sample SAMEA98137168, study PRJEB22522) | marine metagenome | biome: marine biome; feature: marine water body; material: sea ice | place: Arctic Ocean | collected 04-Sep-2015 | depth 1.3 m
CTCGCGACGGGTAGTCGTGCGGTTGAGACGAGTACAGATGCCAGGGCCTGTCGCACCAAGTCCGCAACGGCCCGCGTCGGAAACCACCCCGGGGAATGGCTTCATTTCCGTCATTTAGAGAGGCGGAGCCATCGAGAAATTGTTCTCCGGCCTCCGGCGACCAGTTTGTGAGTTTTAATGGGCTGAGGACCCTTGGAACTCCGACGCCGGAGGGTAGCATTCAGAGTTACCGAACTGCGGACCTCTTGCCGGCCCGGTCCGCTACTAGCGTTGTACCGGATCCCGCGCATGCAGCCGCTTTTCAGGAGCAGGTACAGCAGATTCAAGGGTTGCGCGCTACGAACGCGCAGCTCCAAGAACACCGCAACACGTTGGCTTACCAACTGGACGAGGCCATGACGGACAATCGACGCCACGTCGAGCAGTCCAACGCCGCGCCAACGAAGGCAACGCTACAAAGCATGTTGGCCGAGGCCAATCGCAGTGCCACGCTTGTGTCCGAACAAAGGGCCATCATGGTACAGCAAATGCAGGCGGCAGAGTTCAGAATCACAGAACTTGAATCTTGGCTCAACCAGGCTCAAAACCAGGTGAGCCACTGCGCCAACACGGCCGCGAACGGCAAGGTCCTCTACGACGAGGCGGTCGCCGAGGTCAGGAAACTCGAACGCAAGGTGAACGAGTTGACTCAGGAGCTCGCTGAGGTGACGCGCCGCGACGCCGGCAAGTACACCACGGAGCACCTACACGAGTTACGCACGACGCTAAGCCGAGACTACGAAGCACGACATCAAGCCTTCAAGTCGGAATCCGATACCCTCAAGCATCAGTACGAGAGGGTACTTGCCGATCAACGAGAGCAGATCAAAAAGTTAGTTCACGATTCAACCACGAACGCGATAGACATAGACGCCTCCAGCTTGCAGGCTGACTTCATCCGCTCCTTGCGGGGTCAGCACGAAGAGCTAAGCGGAGAGCGTGTAAGGTACCAACGGATGGCAGACGATTATCTTTCACAGCTTAGAGCGGTCGACGAGAAGCTAGCACGCGTCGAGTCCGCGCACTACACGTCCCAGGCGGAAGCAAGGCACGAAAACGACGCCTTGAGATTGAACGTCTCCGCGTTAACGGATGCGCAGCAGCAGTCGCTCCAAGAGCGAACGGCTCTCACATCGAAGGTTACGCAGCTTCAGGTCGAAGCATCGACCGCCCACGCCGGGACAGAGCGTATGAGCACGCTTAACCAAAATCAAGCACAGGAGATTTCCCAACTCGGCCAGCAGGTCCGCCAGATCACCCAAACGTCAGATCTGCGAATCAGCGAAATGGTCGAGCGATCAGTTCACGAGAACGCCCTCGAGACCCACAACGTGGTGGTCTCAGCTCACCTCGCGGAAGTCGAAAGTCACTTCGCGGAGGCTGAAACGAAGAAAGCTGAATACGATCAACACGTTGCTGAGCTTACCGAGGAGGTCGGCGAATTGCAAGCCGACAACACTCAGCTATCTACCGACATCGCTTGGTATCAAGATAATTTCCAAGAGTATGATGCTGAGGAGGCCCCTGAAGAACAGGCGCCAGCACCGGAAGAACCGGGCAAACCTTCAGGAGGCGCTGCGGCCGCACAGCCCGCGCCCCCACTCAACGCGACGGCACCGACGTTCACACCCGCAGCCGACCCAACATCTACCTCTCTACTAGAGCAGGTAGCTCTGCGGCTTGCCGGTCTTGCGCTCGAGAAAGACGACGGAAACAAAATCCCGACTCGCAAAGAACTCGACGCGGTTCAGGTACCAACTTGGCCGAACATCGCCTCTTATCGCGATTGGATCACGCAGCTTACGCGCAACGTGAACACCTCCGCCAACCGAGTCGATGATAGTGCCATCGCGTGGCTTCACAGAGTCTTTAAGACCGACACTACGTTCGACCAGTTCTACGAGTGTCCTAAGGAGTTCTTAACTCTCGATCGGAAGTTGGCGAAGTCACTTTCGCAGGTTTGTCCCAAGTACGTTCGCGACAAACTCACAAACAAAGAGGTTACCTATCAAAATAAAGGTCAACAGATTAAGGGCTTGCAAATCCTATGGATGATCGCCCGTGAGTTCGACGTAAACATGGACTTGGGATTCATGTACTCCATCGAGGACTTGTCCCTCATGCCATTCACCAGCGATAAGGACCTCCAAGGTTTCCTTAACAAGTGGGACGAGATCTTAGCATGCATTGACATTGCGAAGCTCGAGGGCCCAGTGTTGGCCCAGATGTTCCAAAAGAAGCTTTTGAATTCCCAGGTTATGAAAACCGAGGTTAACCACTGGAGGCGACTGAAAGTGGGCCACGAAGATCGGACGTACGAGTGGTTACGCGACGCTGTCGAAACACACCTACGGCTCGAGAAGGAGGACCGCAATCAGGACACCCTTCAGCACGCACACCGGTCAGGGGCGAAGCATAAGCCCGCCGCGCCCGGCAAAGGCGAGGGCAAAGGGAAGGGCAAGGACAAGGACAAACAGAAGCGAGAAGGTAAAGGAGAAGGTAAAGGTAAAGGAAAAGGTAAAGGTGGTGGAAAGTCCGGGGCTAGCACCCCAGGGGGGCGAAAGCCTCCTGGTCAAATTCCATGTCGGTTCCTCTACGGCTTTGGTACTTGCAACAAGGGCAAAGAATGTGACTTCGCTCACCGCCCGCCGACCAAGGATGAAATCCGCGAGTACGGTTTGTTCAAGCAAGGCGAAGAGGGCGCGCCCAAACCCAAAGGAAAGGGCAAGGGCAGATGCGAACCTTTCTTCACTTCTGGTTCGTGTCGTTACGGGGACAAATGTGTGTTCTCGCATTCCGACAAAGACAAGGCAAAGCCAAAGGCCAAGGCTAAAACCAAGGCCAAGGGCAAGGGAAAACGCGCCGCTCCCGCCACGGAATGGGATGGCGACGAGGAGGACTGGCCCGAGGAAGAGTGACGCCAGGAAGCCGCAACCGTAGGTACATCCTTCACTGGAGCATGTGCCGATGGGGGCGGTTGGACACGCGTTAAAGCTAGGGCCTCTACTAGAGTGCCCGCCGCAGTTTGTAGAATTATACGCGAACGACGGCCACGGCCACTTTCAGGCAGTACGTACTTTCCCTGTCTTGCTATGGACACGACGGACAACGGCGAGTCTTCCGACGATTCGCTAGACGATATTTTATCTTCCATGGGTTCACACAGCGCGGCATGCGCAGTCGATTTCGACGAGAACCACACCTCTATCGAACCACCTTCGTCGTGGGACTTCATGTCAAACGACGAGTCGTGGCACGCACTTTGGTACACCACGAGCCAACTTAAAAAGCAACGGATTTGCTATTCGACGTCCGATCGGGAAGTACCCTTTTTGGCCAGTAGCAAAGCTCTGTTCAGGGGAAAATGCCTCGCTCTGGAGTGCAACGACTACAACGCCACACGCCCGAGCACATGCGGCCAAGAGTTTTGGTGGCCAGTCTTTTGGAAAGGTAAACGCGCTTATCTCTATAACGAACACATCGCAAACGGCGACCTTACGGACGTAGAGTGGGAGGAACGATTCCTTCGACGCGGCAACGCCACGTCTTTCACACGTAAGGAGACAATTAAATATATCGCCACGACGTGGAACACCTACTGGCACATCGGAGATGTCCCCAGTAAGGCAGAGGTTTTCGAGTTGACCTCCCTTAACACGACGCCAACGCACGAGGAGTACAAATGTGAACGAGCACGTAAGACCCGCATCAGGACGGGCCCCATCTACCAAGCGTGGAGGGACAAAATTAAAGCCATGGCGGCTCACCGGCTCAAGTACCCAACGGCCAACGTTAAGTACTGGCTCACGGACACTGGGTGCGGATATGATCTCGTTTCTAAGAAACATGTCGCCAAGACGGCCGACAGGGTCAAGAGGTCCTCCAACGCGGTAACGTTCATGACTGCCAATGGCAAGACCGACGCGGAGGAAGACATCCTACTCCATGTTGTCGAATTAGACGAGGACATCGAGCCATACGTTATGGCATCCACTCCTGCTGTGTTGTCCATTGGGCGGCGCTGTATGGATTTCGGATACGAGTTTCGTTGGCCTGCGGGGAAGCTTCCATACTTCATCACACCGAAAGGGGTCAAAGTTACTCTTGTCGTCGAGGATTATGTACCATATCTTCGGACCCAGTTGGCCAAACGCACCGTGAGTGCAGTATCCAAGCTCCTCAAACAGCACTTGATTGTTGACGCCCAAAACCCAAATAGAAATAAGAGCGTTTCTCAACATCATGTTGCCAATCCGTCGAGGGCTATGGCCAGGAAGGGCCCTGCACGACCCGACCCGGGAGAGGCAGACGACGAAGGCGCGGAAGTTCCATTCGAAGAGGAACCCGTTGCCGCAGGCGAGGTAACACCCGAAGCGTTGCCCGCAGACGCACCACCTGCCGCACTCTACGAGAGCGCGGGGGGGGGCGCACCACCTGTCGCACCTCACGGGGGCGCGGCAGTGCACGATTTAGGCGCTAACGAAGGCGACCTTATCGACTTAGAAGACGAGCCAGAGCTGGTAATACCTCCCGAAATTTCCAAACAGGAGCAGCTTAAGCTCGACGCCACCTCAGTTCAGCACTTACGAGATCATCTTCCTAAGAATCCGTATTGTCATAGCTGTGTGGTAGGCAAAATGATACGACGAGCACACGGAAAGAGGCGTGAAATGGGTGTCCGACCCGAGGTTTTCGGTGTACAAATTACCGCCGATCACCTCATTGCTGAGACAGAAAAGTCACAGAGCTTTCTCGGAGATAAGGATGCTGTGATCGTTTATGACCGTGCCACTCGTTGGAAAGAGTGTTATCCGGTCCCGACCAAAAGCGGCGACGACGTCTACGCGTCGCTTAACCACTTCGCCGGCCCGGACGTCAACATTAAATGTATTTGGAGCGACGGCTCGAAAGAGCTGAAGTACGGCATCAAGTACTTGGGTTGGAATCATAAGTTAACCACCCCTGGCATCAGCCAAACCAATTCAGTTGCCGAACGGCAAGTACGCGACGTACAGGCCGGGACGCGAGCTCTACTAGTTCAAGCTGGTCTTCCCGCTTGCTTCTGGTGCTTTGCGGCCCCGCACTACTGTTTTGGAACAAACACAAAGGCGACGGCCGAGTACCCGTCGGCATACAGCCTCAGGTTTCCAGCTGAAGGCGAATGGCCACACGAATTCATCCCCTTCGGGGCGCGTGTCAACTTCATGCGAACATCTACTTTGACCAAGGATGACAAGCCACCGAAGTTTGCACCCACGGCTTGCGAGGGTGTTCTGCTAGGATACCGCCTTCAAGCAGGGGGGCGTTGGCGCAACGAATACAAGGTTGCCGAACTGCCCGAGTTCGCGAACATCGACTTTGCTTACAACGCGAAGCCTAAGGCGATGTACAAAATTCGCATACAGACGGTACAAGAGGTACGTTTGCCCGCAGGGGGGCTCATAGAGTTTCCCCTCGCGGCCGAATACAAGAAGCGAAATAACACCATCGAGGGAATTAAAGCCGCCTTGGACCCAGTCCCTGGCGAGCCCTCCGGCGACGTCGAGCCACTGATCCACAGGATTCCAGATGACGATGACGCCGAGTTTGTCGACGAAGCGGTCGGTACGACCAACTTGATCGCAGATCATAGAGCAAGGAATACCAACGGTCCGGTTGAACAGCCTTCGGTTGCTTCAACCCCGCCGACTGAAGTTGCAACTCCGCCTGGCGAGAAGAGTAACGTTGAACCCCTTATCTCTAACTCCGCTCCGGACGCACCGGGGGGGGGGTAAAAGATCAGCCGTTAAAGAAAGTCCGCAAGGATGACGACCTACACGGTAGCGATACGGAGTCAGAGTACGACATCGACAAACGAGGTCACAAGCACAGAAAGGACGAATACGGACAACGCATACGCAAGTCCGGCCGTCCACCATACATTCCGATTGAATGGTGGAGGAAGATGGGCTACCCTAAGCGCCTTCGGGCAAAACTTAAGTACGAAGAGGAAAAAGAGGCTGCCAACGTCCAGTTCGGACGAGGTACCGGCTCTGCGGGATCAGCCGACCCCTATCCCAAGCCAGCAATGACTTGTTTAGCGGCCGCCCCGATGGGCATCTATGGCCTTATTCTTGCTTCTTGCAAAGGTGTAGAAGAGACCATCAACCGCGGTGACGAAACCGACGCACCACCATCAGACGAGGAGAACATCGAGTTTCCCGATTACGAAGAATACGGTATTGACTCTTGGGAGCCTGTTAGCCACTCCTCGGGAGTTGGTGAAGGTTGCCCAGCAATGCCGGTGATTGTACGCCCCGCACAGGAACACCGAGATAAAATTCCAATCGTACAAGCTCCTTTTAACGTCGCGGTCGCACGATCCGTGGGTAAGAAGGAGATGTACTCCAACCCGCTGGCCCTTAAGGCTGTGCGTGAGGAGTGGGACCGGCTACGAAAGAAGCAGTGCTGGTCCGAGGACGCTAAGTCTGTACGCGAATGGAAGCACGTCGCGGCAGAAGCTCGCAATTCCGAGACCACGGTCCATATTGGCAGGCTATGCTGCATTTGTGTAGAAAAGGGTTCCGAACTTAAGGCCGACGACAAGCGCCGCAAGTTCAAGGGACGGGTCGTGTTCCTCGGGAACAACGTCAAAGATCAAAATTGGGACTACGCCGTTTTCCAAGAACTATCATCATGTCCAGCAACTATGGAGGGATCCCGGTCGGCAGATTGCTACGGGTGTATCCCTGGAAACAACGTGATGCAGGCAGACGCCGAGCAAGCCTACATTCAGGCCAAGCTCGAAGGCACACCTACTTGGGTCGAGATTCCTCGCGAGGAATGGCCCGACGAGTGGGTGAAGCGTGGCATGATACGTCCAGTATGTCCACTTCATTTGGCACTGTACGGTCACCCTGATTCTGGCGGCCACTGGGAAGCACATTGCGAAGCACACCTAGCTAGTGTGGGCTTTGTGCGAATTCCCGACTGGCATAGTACCTTTTGGCATCCAGAACACAAACTTTTCTTGGTCGTCTACGTCGACGATTTTAAACTTTCCGGTCCAGAAGAGAAACTTCAAGTGGGTTGGAACTTGATTTCTCAGGGCATAACTTTGGAGAAGCCCGAACCTATTGGTCTTTACCTTGGTTGCAAGCACATTCAGACGAAGGGAACCCTTCCCGACGGCACGCCTTTCAACATGATGACGTACGACATGGAGGAGTTCTTGAAATCATGTGTAGACCTCTACGTGAGTCTAGCACCATCACATTTTAAGATCAAGACAGCACTCACCCCATTCCCACCAGACTCTAAGGATCACGGCCTAGCTGGCAACCCTCACTCCAAGGATTGTGAAGTCATTCACTGCCCCTGGTGCCGCGATTCCTTTCCGGCCGAACTCAACGTTCCACGAGTTCGCGCTACCAAAAAGGGGAATCCCACTACAAGTGCGGACGCCCCTGGTGGATGTGGTGTTTTACAACCATACGCAGCAAAGGTGCTGATGAAATTGCTATACGGAGCGCGTCTCGCAAGATTCGATTTGCTCCGGGCTATAAACAACCTTGCCGGATACATCACGAAGTGGACACCTGAGTGCGACAAGCGCTTACACCGCATCATGTGTTATGTACACACTTCGCTACATTACAGGATGGTCGGCTGGGTTGGCGATAAAGCCGACCAGCTACAACCTCATCTTTTCGCGGACGCCGACTTCGCGGGATGCCCCGAATCCCAACGAAGTACGTCTGGCCTACACTTGGCGATTCGCGGACCAGCTACATGTTTTCCAATAGCTGGCGCCTCTAAGCGGCAAACGTGTGTGGCTTTCTCCACTCCCGAAGCCGAACTTTCTGCAGCAGCATTCGCCTTACGAATGGCGGGCCTGCCCGGTCTACAATTATGGGATACTTTGTTCGAACGAGCCGTTGTCCTTCTATTCCACGAAGACAATCAGGCTATGATCCGTGTGTGTCTGACCGGCAGGAATCCAACAATGAGATACTTAGAACGCACACAACGTGTCGTTGTCGCTTCGCTATACGAATATTTTTGTTTAGCGTGCATCGAACTAGTTTACGAGGCTACGCACAGACAATGCGCGGACATCTATACGAAGGCTTTTCCCGAAGCTTCAAAATGGTACGCCGTCCTATTGCTAGTCAACGTCTGCGACGGCAGAAAACTAGAACAGTTGCTTACTAGCTTCACCGTGCACAATTACGAAAGAGAGCAAGAGGAAATCCTCTCGCACTTTAAGGACTTGGAACCAACAAAGAAACGCACGCCACACGACCTTTATGCATATGTCGCCGCTCCCTCCACCGTGCAACGGCGGGGGGGTACCACAAAAGCCGCCCCTAGCGTCAAGCAGGGGGGCGACACCAAGACAGTGACACAGAAGACCCCTCACTTAGAGCAGGGGGGCGTCACCGACATGACGGAAGACAACTTTTGTGACGATCTCAACCTACGTTTCGACGATCTTCCCTTGCCCTACGGAGAGGAGCGGGAGGAGAAGCCCCCTACTCCACGGGAGCAGGGGGGCGACAGCGATGGTTCGCACACTTCGAGTGGACGACCACCGCTGGCGCCTAGCGTTTTACATACCACACGCGTGGACGGGCTAAAGACTACAGCCAAACACGGGGATAAACTCTACGAGTTAGACCCTAAATCAAGCATTGCTATACTTAAGTTGCTCGAGAACTACGATTGGCCGCAAGATGACATCACCGACATCGGTCTAACGCTCGAGAAAGGTTTGCCGAGGCTAGGGGTGTTAACGCAAAGGCACCTGCAACTAGCCATGAACCTCAACTACCACATGCAACACCAGCTCAAGGGCTATCGGTGGAGCACTATTTCCGTAGACGCACGGATGCATGTGAACGAAGAACGAAAGTGGCAGCAACGAAAGCTGTCCGCACTCCTAACGATGGGGTGTTACACCGGAGGGGAAGTCTATTCCACAGACGGCTCCCTTCAGATTGGATCGACCGACGTCGACACGGTCTACGCCAACACCAAACAGTACATATCACTTCCCTCCAAGGGTAAGCGGTACGTCATTCAACTCCATAACGAAAGCTACACCGACAAGGTCTTACCAGAAGACCGCAGGCTGCTACGATCAGTCGGCTTCGTCCTAGACGGTAAGGTCCCATACGAATGGCGACACGTTGCTTGGCATCACGGGCCATGCCCACTGCAGTTGGTCCCTACCTTCTACAAGATGCTATTCATCGAACTTTGTTGTGGCGAGACTTCGGAGTTGTGCAAGTTGGAGCACACGACCCCAACCGTGCTAGGGATTAGGGTTACCCTAAGGCACGACATCTTAAGTAAGAGAACGTTAGAGATGTTACGCCACTGCGTAGCTGAGCTTGGTTTCGGCACACGCCTGGTGGTCTGGATGAGCTTCCGTTGTACGGGAGGCTCCCAGATGCAACACATCAACGAATTTAAGGCGCACCAGACCCAAAATCTGGCGACCCTACAAAAGATCAACGATGCCCGTTGGGAGTTTAGCAATCATTTTCGCGCGTCGCAGCCTCTCGTTCGTTCCGTTCGAGGCCTAGGTGGCCACATCGCCCTTGAATTGCCCCGACATTGCTCATACTGGTCTCAGCCCCTACTTACACAGTTCATTAGCGACTATAAGCTACTAAGTGCTGAGTTCGATGGGTGCATGTACGGTCTCATTGCCAAGTACGGTGACAGCGCTGGTCAACTTATGTTGAAGCACTGGAAGCTTGTGACTACCTCTACGGACGTCGCAAGCTCGATCACTATGTGTTGCAATCACGATGTCCCACATGTGCGCATAGAGGGACGCAACACTAAAAGCAGCGAAAACTACCCGCCACTATTGGCCAAGAGTGTCATTACGGCATTCCGCAAGTCTACTAAGATACATACGATCGCCGCTTGTTTACGAATACGGACAATACCTACGATATCCCACACCTGTAGCCATTCTTTGTTCAAGCGCCGCAGTGGCTCAAACGTCGTCGGCGCGGTTGCGTCGGTGGCGTCGGCCGAAGCCCTCGGCATGCAGAACTCCAGGGGGACTCCGTCAGCCTCGACTTCCGGCTGGCTCGGACCTCCACCGCAGGAACAGCTAACATCAGTGCCGTTGGGATTCCCGGAGATAGGCTCTGTGACCACGGCGGTCAGAGCTCCTTCGATGCCACGATGGCCGAAGGTGGGCGCAGGCAAGACGAGGTCTGCGTCACCTTCCCGGGTGCCTCAGATTGCTCCGGAGCTGAATTCGTTCAGCAGTGGCGATTTCTTGGAGCCCGACTCCCCGCCACCGCCGCCGAGCGGACCGCCACCCGGTTATCCCAAAGAGACCGTGGGGGGCGAAGGCCCAGCGAGCGTTAAGACCGAGCAGTCGCCGGCAAACGACGAACGTCCCTTCTCTACGAGAGAAGGCGGAGGCAACCACGAAGTCCCATCGCCCTCCACTGGAGCTGGCGAGGGCAAACACGACCAAACACCGCACGACCACTTGTGCGATTGGATGGCTTCGGCCTTGCCGCATTTGGTTTGCAAAGGGGATCAGCGTGCCGGTGGGGATGCCAACGGGCATAACCACGACCGCTTTCTACCGGAGTTAGTCGTAGGAGGTCCCAATGATGCGTCAAGGTGCGACTTGCGCTACGGGACCTCAAGGATCCAGACGATCTGGCGACCCGAATGGGGGGAACCAGTTCCGAACCATATGCAGACGCCCTGCATGGCATGGAACCAGCGGCTGCGCAACATGTGCGCCGCGTCCATGAGCTTCCTTAAGCCTGGCGAAGACGACGGCCAGTTTGGTAGCTTGGACCCGTTGGCCGGTCTCCGACTGTTGGAGGAGATCGATGACTCCAACGCGGTCCCGGAATACATGCGTTTGGATCCGCAGGTACATTTCGACCTGCTGACGGACGAAACCCACACTTGTTGGCCGCCGCCGATCCCGACGACGGCCAACGGCAACATACACATCTTCACGGATAGCACATTCCACTCCTACCCTGCTTCGGCGGGCAAGGAACGGATTCCGTTGAACGATATTGTCAAGGTGTTAGGGTACGTCGACGTCTATAGCCACGTAGACCTTACGGTGTACAAAGGTGCAACCCTCACTGAGGTGTTGACCTGGCTTACGAACCTAGCAGACGACATTGACGACGCTTTGTTGAAGGGTGGGTCGGTAACGAAGGCCGACTCCACCGTCATTGTTATCTGGCAGGGAAACGAGTGGACGACATATCTTAAGGCGTGGGAGGGGTGCTGTCGAGAGATCTGCAACCACGACCTTGAGAACGCCCACGCGGTCGCGGAGTTGCTGTCGCAGTTCGGATGTGGCTACATCTCGGCGGTCTTGCCAGCATGGCGCTGGAAGATCAACAGCGAGCAGTACGATTTCAACGCCGCCGCGGTCGCAGAGGTCTTCTCCGACTACAGGGTGTTCACCCTAGGATTAGAGCTCTACGCGTCGCTCGTCCTCCCTTATGTCCGCCTCCTCGAGAAGTGGGGCAGGGGCGAGGGGGCATGCGATTTCCAGCATTCGCGGCACGTTCCTAATACGCCGGACATGGCGTTAATACAAGATAGGTTTGTGCGGACGCTGCTGAATTTCATGTACCAACGAGTGTACCAGACCGACGTACCGGGCCATCCCAATCTCAGTTTTAAGATGAGTGTGGATGAGATCGATACGAGGCCAGCCGCTCAGCGCAAGGCCGCGGGACTGCAGCAGAAGGCGCAGCCCGACACAGCCGGTCCTCTACGAGAGGAGGCGGTCACGGTGAAAAAGACCTCCCCTCCTTCACTGGAGCAGGCGGAGGCAAAAGGCTCAAGTTCAGCCCCTCCTCTATACGAGCAGGCGGCGGGACATGGCTCAAGCGTTGTTAGGCGTTGCGGCCGGTGTACGGGGCCTTTGGATGAAGAGGCCATTGCGGCCAAGGCCTTCTCTTGCACTGCCTGCACCACCAAGGACCTTCCGAACCCAGCGCCGAAGGAAGAGGACGGCGAGGGCGAGATCAAGAAGGGCGACAACAACACCGACATTCGGGAGAGATTAGACTCGGTTCCGCCGCACTCCCCGATCTTCACGTCGGAGGGGTCCAGCTACGTCCAGAGGGGCAAAGGACCGAAGGAGTTAATGAAGTTGATACAAGGTCGAGCCCAAGGGCAAGACCAAGACTGGAGAGGAGAGTGCCCGAACGGTCAGCGCATCATGACCTTGGACCCGGACCACAACAGCAATTGGAACCAGCTTCCGACTTGCATTCCGGCCATGCTCCCTCCTCGCCTCGATCTGCTTCGGTGCCGCATCTTTGATTTGATGCGTCACACCGCCACGGGAGATCAGTACGGACTCTCGATGAACAACGGTGGTTGGTTGCGAGCCGAAGACGTCGCTTCCGCCGCCGGTTGCAACATGGCGGAGCTCGTGTGGGTCGTCTACGTGACGACGCCCGCGATGCAGGGCGGCCGCCTGGTCTTCATACAGAGTGGTATGTTCGCCACCCACAACATAGATTGGGTGCGCGCGACCACTGGCCACACGGTTGCCTTAGATTGGTCTCGTCTGACCTCCCCGCTCCGCAAGAGTATGGCGGAGGAGGTCAGCGTGATCTGCCACACTACGTCAAGCGCAAATTTGCAGTCCATCTTGCACTTTGGATTGCTGCCTTCGGGTGGTGGCAAGGCGGCGCAGCCAGTGGACCCCAAGGTACTGCGACGCATGCCGAACAGTTCGCTGTCTACGTACGCCCTCAGTGACAGGAGAATGAGTTCGGACGGACGTTCTAAGTCCGACTCATATGTCACGATCTTCTTCCAGAGGATCGCACTCCTGGAAGAGGTCCCGGTGCTTATGTGTGCCGATGGGACGCTTCGCGTTTGCGAGGCGCTCCCACCCAGGTTGATCTCCAAGATCATCCTTGGGTCCGGTATCCGGTCGGCCACTACTAGGGTCTTATATGATATGGATTTTGTAGGGAAGGATATATGTGGTATCGGAAACCGCGCCTCGGGACCTGCAGTCTTAGGACAGCACTTCTCGGGCGCTAGCCCTGCCCCCGACCCGCAACATGTCAAGACTTGCACCAACATTCACTGCAAGGTCAACCACGCGAGTGGCCTCATGGAGTGTTTGTCGTGTGGTGTGCGGTTCCTCTTCAAGAGTGAACCCCCACACAACGCATCCGCATCGTCGGAAACGCACGAATCAGGCATGGCGCAACCGGAGCCGGAGGCTTCGGATGCGGGCGGTGCGGCACACGGCCCCGCGGGCGAGTCTCCACATGCTGATACGCCCCATGCCGCCGCTGACCCAGCGAGTCATTCAGACGAGATCGCGGTCATGCTGGCGCAGATGATTAAATGGTTCGGGCACGCGTTCTCGCGCTTTCGGGCACGGGCGCCGCGCCGGACTCCCCTCCTTCACTGAAGCAGGCGGATCTCAAGTCCGAGCCGGTGGAAGCACGCAGACAGGAACCAGCAGCATCGCCACGCGAGAAGACGGCCGAGGAGAAGGCCGAGATCAAGCGCCAGATGTTACTTCCTACTTGGAAACGCGATCGCGAGCTCGCCGCCCTACCGGCCGCGACTCCGAAAGCACAACCGCCGGACATCAACACGTATGTCTACGGCAGTGGGCCTGATGGCGCCGTGAACGACACGGTGACCAGACAGGTCTACATGAAGAGGGAGCCGCCGTGGTCGACGAGCCGGCGCGACTCCCCACGCGACACCCCAGGGAGCAGCTCTGGCGCGCAGTACGCCGTCGCAGTGCCCCAGCGGCAGGTGTTCGCGGAACCCCCTCGCCCCACAAGCAGGGGGGCGCCGAAGGCGCAGCACGCTTCAGCGACCAAATCGGCCTCGAGTGCGGGGTACGCCCCAAGGGTCGAGCCCGGTGCAGCGCTGTCGAAGCACCAGAAGTCTCGCTTAGGCCAGGCCTCGGACGTGCAGTTGTGGAACAAAATTCGCAGCACAGTGGCTCATCGTCGCGACTGGGCCCTCAACGAGTCAAAGCGGAACGGCCTTGCGGCCATGGGTGGCTGCAAGTTCTGCCCGGGACTCAACATCGTCGACCCGTGGGTTCCTAGAGACGCCGACGACAAGCCGGAGCTTCACGGGCAGACGATGCGACTACACATCAAGCAGGTCGCGCGCGCTGCGGCGGCGGACCTGGTGATCTCATTTGGCGCGCCGGTGGAGAACGCCAACTCTGGCGCCGGAAAGATCGAACAGATCCGGCGCCGGCGTGCAGTCTTCGAGTTGATATCGAAAGACTTTCCGGAGTTCATTGAACTTGACTCCGATGACGAAACGGTGCCGGCGAACTTCTCGTCGGGCCGCAACGCAGCACGGCAAACGAGGCCGAGACCCACCTCGACGCGCTGCGCGCGAGCCCCCTCTCCGAAACGTTCGAGGGGGGCCGCGCCGTGGGAAGGACTTGCCTCCGATACGTTCGAACGCACGTACGACGCACGCGCCCCTCCTCTACGAGACGAGGCGGCAACGAACCGGACCCCTCCTCCACGGGAGCAGGCGGTCCCGGTGACACGACTCAGACCCGTTGGACCTACTGCGTGTGACGTGCATATGGTACCCGGATTCGAGGCACTTCGTGTCCCGCTCAAGGCTTTGAAGAAACTAGTGTTTTTCCTTTTATTTCCCCCTGACAGGACCTCTCACCG
>OOGU01000198.1_pt1 | contig 14559 bp, 18 predicted proteins | sample 1670261 | NCBI WGS metagenome assembly OOGU01 (sample SAMEA98137168, study PRJEB22522) | marine metagenome | biome: marine biome; feature: marine water body; material: sea ice | place: Arctic Ocean | collected 04-Sep-2015 | depth 1.3 m
CAGCAAATCCGGACCGATCATCACGGCAACGCCGCAGAAACCCAGGACGACCCCGAAAATCTTGCCGGCCGTCAGTTTCTCGTCGGCGGTAAAGAAATTGGCGATCACGACTGTGAACAACGGTGTCGTGGCGTTGAAAATCGCAGCAAGCCCGCTGGCGATCTCCGTCTGGCCCCAGGTGATCATTATCCAGGGAATGATGTTGTTGAGGATGGACATCACCATCAGCGGCCGCCACCAGTCGAGTTTGAGCGGCATCGCGAGACCGGCAATCCGCACCGCGACGAGGAGTGCGGCGGCGGCGAGCGCCACTCGGGAGAAAACGATGATCAGGTAATGAAAATCGTCGATGGCGACGCCGATGAAGAAGAACGAACCTCCCCACAGGATGGACAGCAGGACAACCTGCCCCCAGTCCATGAGGCTCATCGACCGCGATACTGCAGCCATTCCGGCACGCCCTCCTCGCCTGCTTTTTTCGGCGCGCCGACGAACCGGGCGCCGCGCTTCCGGCCGAGCGTGTTTATCCGATCAAGGAGGCGGCGTCTGCCTCGGAACAGGAATCGCGCGGCCGGTCAGTGGCCGACCACGTGCCGGCGCCTGAAAACGAGCCGTTTCAGCCGGGCGGCAGGTCGCCCGTCGATGGCGGCAAGGCCAATGCCGATCAGGGCCATGCCGACGAGGTCGTCGGCCGTAACGGTTTCCCCAAGCAGCATGGCGCCCAACGCCAATGCACTGACGGGTATCAGCACGGTGACCGGCGTCAGGTGGGCGGCGCCGGCAACGCTCCCGCAGCGATCCGAGAGCCTGATGGTGCTGGAAGCCAATGCGAGCCAGTTGATGGCCACGCTGGCCGACCAGGGCGAGGTCATGCCGGGCATGGTGCGGGACGTTCAGGCCCTGCTCGACGAGGTCGGCAAGACAGTCGAGGCGGTCAATACGACATGGCCAATCTCGCGCGGCGTAGAACGCCAGGAAGCCGCGGAACAACCCACTCGCCAGGTCCTTCCACCCCAATGACGCACCGCTGGATCACATGGCTGGCGGCCGGCGCACTCGCTGCATGTGTCGGGCGGCCTGATGTCGCCTCGAGCCCGTCTGGCGAAGCCGAGCAACTGCTGGGCGCAGGTCAGCGCGCCCTTGCCGCCGAAGAACTCAACCGGGCCCGCGGCCGGTTTCGTGATGCCCAGCAGGTGGCCCGCGCACTCGACGACACCGATGTGCAGCTGCGCGGACTCATGGGTGAACTGGAAGTGGCGTTGATCCGCGGTGAGATCGAAACCGCTGCCGAACTCGCACCGACTCTTGACGCATTGGCGCGACGCCAAGCCGTCCCGGCCATCACGCGAGCGCAGTCCGCCTATATGCTGGCGCGTGTCGATGCCGCACAGGGCCACAGCCGTCTCGCGATCCAACGCGTCGAAACACTTACACGGCGTAGCGACGCGCTGGGCGAAGTTGCCCGCCTTCTGTCCTGCCGTGAACAGCTGCGCCTGGGTCCATCCGACTGCGCGGAATCTCTGCACGCGAGTGATGCAACAGTCGGCGCCCGGATCCAGCGGCTGCGCGCCACTGCAGCGGTGCGGGCGGGTGACCTCCCTATCGCGACACAGTGGCTGGAGTCGGCACTGGCCCTGTATCGGCAGCAAGGCGTTCGAGCTGGCGTGGCGGCCACGCTGGATGAGCTGGGTGCGGTGTTCCAGGCCGCCGGCAATCAACCGGGCGCCTGCGATGCCTGGATCCGCGCGCTGGGCGCTAGTCTGGCCATTCGCAGTGCGGCATCCGCTCGGCGTATCACCGCCAGCCTGTCGACACACTGCGCCGAGAATCAACGCACACGGGCAACACTCCTGCAGCTACGCGGAGCCCTGCCCGATACCGGCGCGGTTCGCTGGCACCAAGCCGCCTCGCAACTGCAACGCTTTCAAGCAGCGCGATACCAATCGCCATAACCGTCCGGCCCGGTCAGATCGTCGCATTCAGAATCGATACCCCAGCAGCAAAGCGCTGATCACCGGATCGACATCGATGTGCACCTTGCTGGTGGCGAGGCGCTCGCCGTTAGCCGCGTGAATCGCGATGGTCGAGGTCTCGGCCAACCGAAGAAACGACACCGACCCGATCACCGACCAGCGTTCGGAAAACCGCCAGTCGAAGCCGACATTGGCGATGTAGCCGAAGCCGCCTTCGGCTTCTGCTGAAACCGACGTTTCTCCGGGATTGCCCGTCGCCAGCGCCAGGGTGCGGCCGAATTGCTGATTGAGCGCGTCCCGGAAGTCGGGGTCCAGCTCCTCGTCGGTGTAGAACGTGTAGGTGGTGCCCAGCGCCACACTGGGGCGAAACGCGCGGGAGGGGTCGCGGAACACGTACTGGAACAACACCGTCGGCGCCCAGAGCCTCGCGGAGGCCAGCGGATTGTTCTCCGGCGCACCAAGGTCCACCTGGATCACGTTGCCAGACGGCCCCGTAGGCTGCACCACGCCTTCGCCTTTCAGCTCAAACTTCGGGGGGATGCCGCCTTCCAGCTTGACCGTGAAATGATCGGTGAACGCACGCGCATAGGCGAGCAAGATCGTCTGGGACTCGGAGACATGCGCCTTGGTGCCCGGCGAGGTGAACGTCGGATCGATACCCAGCACCGCGCCCAGCGCGCTGTCCTGCAACTCGGTGTAGGTTGGGTCGCTACGCTCTCGCGGTGAGAAATAGGCACCGCCGATGAGTAGCTGGTTGTTGCCGTCGCCCCACGCGGTTGCCGTGGGGCTGACACCAGTGAGGGTGATCACCGTGCAAAGGCAGACCGCCAGAGACCGGGATCGTTTGTACTCGCTCATCTCGCACCATTCGGTCGGACCACCCCCGCGCGTGACGTGCTTCGCTTGAGACCGTCTGCGGCACTGATTGTTCAGCTTGAACGTACAGCCACGCTCGGTTAACACTGGCGACAGGGAGAACTCGCTAGCCATGTCCAATAAGAACAATCACCCACCGTGGGACCGCCCCGCAGGAGGATGGCGCCGTGCCTGAGTGGTGGCTGGTCGCGGCGTTGCTCGCCACCGGTATGGTCCTGCTGGTGGGCGTCTGTCTGCGACAGCGGCGGGCAATACAGGTCTTGCGTGCGGCCGCGGCGTCGCTGTCGTCTGCGCAGAATGCGACCGAAGCGGTCGCCACCGAGCGTGAGCGCATCTACCGGGATCTGCACGACGACATCGGCGGCCGCCTGCTCACGCTGGCCCATGGTGAACATGCGCCCGAGGTCAGCGCGCTGGCCCGCGACGTGTTGCAGGACCTACGCGCGGTGGTGTCCAGCACGCAATCGGCCGAGGGGTCGCTGCTGGAAATCCTTGCCCAGATCCGCGACGAGATGGAACAGCGGCTGGACACCATGGGCGTGGCGCTGATCTGGCAGCAAGCGCCGAACGTGCCCGACCCGCAATTGCCCGAAGCCGACGCCCTGCACCTTTACCGCATCGCCCGCGAGGCGATTAGCAACAGCGTTCGACATGCCGGTGCCTCGCGCATTCGTATCCGCGTCAGCGCAACCGATCAGCTGTTGTTGATGGACTTCACCGACGACGGCGAAGGCTTTCCGCAGGAGCGCATCGGCAAGGGGCGGGGGACATCGAACATGCGCAAACGGGCAGAGGAACTACACGGCAACATCGACTGGGATCCGGGCACCGAAGGGGGGACCAAGGTCGTGCTGCGGGTGCCGATCCCCCCATCTGAGGGGAGCCCGGCGACCGAGGTTCAGGCGATGATCGCGTCATGAACGAAGCATCCGCCAGCGACACCGCCTCCCTGCTGCAGGGTTTAGTCGTCGAAGATCTGCCCGCCTCGGCCGTCTGGCTATGCGATGTGCTGGAAGAGGTCTTCCCTGACATGGTGGTGCGACAGGCCGATTGTGTGGAATCCGGCCGCAAGACCATTGATGCCGCTGTTCCGCAACTCGCGTTGATCGATCTCGGACTACCGGACGGCTCGGGCATCGAGCTGATCCGCAAGCTGGCCCATGGCGGCCAGACGCCGCACATCATTGTTTCGACAATTTACGCCGACGATCGGCACCTGTTCCCTGCACTGAGGGCTGGCGCCACCGGTTATCTGCTCAAGGATCAGTCCCGCGACCGTGTGATCAAGTCGCTGCGCGGCATCGCGGCCGGGGAGCCGCCGCTGTCCCCACGCGTGGCGCAGCGGCTGCTGCGGATTTTCGCCCATGAACACGAAGAACCGGAGGTCCCGCTGTCGCCGCGCGAGCGCGAGGTCTTGACCCTGATCGCCAAAGGCTTTCGTCTGCCGGATGTGGCCGAGAGCATGGGGGTCACGCGCAACACCGCCGCCGGCTACGTCAAGGCGGTTTACCGCAAGCTCAATATTTCCAGCCGCGCCGAAGCCGCGCTGGAGGCCAGCAGGCTGGGCTTGGTAGGCGATTTGTAAGCACCGCGCACCACACCAGCGATTTTCAAGGCGCAAGCTGGCGCGTACCCTGCTCATATGCGCCCCGCCCTGCTTCTGATCGCGACTGCACTGGCCCAGGCGGCCATTGCCGCCGAGCCTCCGGCTCTGCACACGGTCATCAACGACCCGATCACCACTTATCGCACCGGCCCGGAAGTCGTGGAATCCGCCGAGCTGTATTTCCGCTCACAGGGGTGGAAGAACCGCGACTGGCACGACGTCTGCCTGACGCCTGACTACGTGGCCAAGCCCGCGCTTTGCGATGAACCGATGGATCACATTCCGATGACGCGGAACGTACCGCCGATCATTTCGGACCTGCGCCCCGGAATCGATGCACGTGACCTCAGCAGTCAATGGTCACTGGCCAATCACTACGATCAGGGCCGCTACATTCCTCGCGATTATCCGGAGGCGGCGAAGTGGTATGCCGTGGCCTCGCGCGAAGGCATGGCCGCAGCGCAACACGAACTCGGCACGATGTATGAGGAAGGCGTGGGTGTTGACCGTTCCAAACAGGCAGCCTTTTCGCTTTACCGCTCGGCAGCCGATCAAGGCTACGAGCCGGCCTTGAGACGCGAGGCGCATCTGATCGCGGGCCGCGATTATCACGTCCGCATGGACGGCGGCGTGCTCTACGACCGACCGGAAGCGCTATCCGGCTACGGCCTGCGCCACGCGTTGGCTGGCGGCATGGAGGTGCTGGTATTCGACCGGATGCCGCACTGGTATCGGGTGTACGTGCGCGACCTCGATCGCTGGGGCTGGATACGGCGCGAGCACGTCGAGTTCCGCGTCGACGGCTGACCAGGTCCATCGCGACCATGCAAATCGTCGCTCATCAACGCAGGCTCTCCGTCGCTCCGCTGGGCTGGCTAAGCGGCGGTCTGCCCTTGGTCGCCGTGCTGATCTGCACGGTGTGCTCGATGCATCAGGGGCTGGTCCCTCAGTGCATGCCACTGCTGGAAGGTTGCACTTCGGTCAGCGCCACCGGACGCCATGGAACGCCTTATTTCATCTTCAAGGCGCTGGTGATTCCGGCAGGCGTCGTGCTCATGGCGTTCTGGATGATCGCCGGGCTCTGGTGCCTGGACCTGCGTCGAAACCTAGCGGGGATCACCTTGCTTTGTGCGGGGTTCGCCGGCGGCCTGTTCCTGATTCTCTATGCCACCTTTCTCGGATCCGACGGCCCCTGGTACGACTGGCTGCGTCGTTTTGGCGCCCGGATGTTTTTCGCGCTAACCGCCTTCGCCCAGCTCATGCTCACCGCCGCGACCTGGCACGGCCTGGCGGATCGGCGCCCGACGACCCTGCGGATCATGCTGGCGCTTTGCATCGTGCAGCTCGGAATCGGGCTCGCCAGCCTGCCGGCACCATTGCTGCTGGACGACCCGGATGCGATCCAGAACCTCGTCGAATGGAACTACGGACTGGCGATGCTGCTGTTCTTCCCCGCGGCCGGCGAACTGATGCGCCAGCAGGGCCTGCGACTGGGGCTGACCGCTAGGGCAGCCGCCGAAACCCGAAGCTGACCAGCATCAGCGGAATATGCGAGGCCACGGCCGGCACGCTGAGCACCATGTCATTGGGAACGGCGAAGCAGTCGCCGGGGCGAGTGTCCTCGGGAACGATAAAACGATGCTGCGCCAGACTGGCGTGCTGGAACAGGAAATCCGTGTCGCCGGAGAGCACATAGGTCAGCGAGGCCACGCTATGTTCGGGCTGGTGCGCCGGAATCTGCTGCCCGCGGCGCACCACCAGCACATCGGCCGATTGCAGGGCGATGGCGCTGGTGTTCATCAGTGCCCGACAGAACTTGACCGCACGCAGGCGCAGCAATTCCGCTTCCGGCACGTCCCAGGCATCGAATTCCTCGATGCGCGCATGCCCTCCGGCACGCGGCGCCGCGCGGGTCCGGTCTTCCTCAGCCTCGGCCAACGCCTCGAACAAGGCCTCGTGATAAAGCGCATTGTCATCGAAGCGAATACGGCCAATCGTGGGGGTTCGGTGCACCAATTCGATTGAGAGGTGTTGTGGCCACACGGGGATGGCGCCGCTGTCGATCTCCATTGTCTGGGTCATGGGGCAATCCTCTCCGGCGTCCAGCCTTGCAGGCGGCGAAAACGAACCCGGCGATGTCTGTCATCGCCCAGCTCCAGCAGGTCGATCTGCTGCACCGTCAGACGCAGCAACGCGAAATGAGCACGCCCTGCATCCTCGGGCATTTGTTCCGGCGACGGCGCGACAGGCTCACCCGGTGCGCTCACCAGAGCGTACTCCCGTCGCTGCCCGGTGTGCAGCGACGACCACGCCGCGTCGACCGCCTCACCCTGCGTGTCCACCGCCCCATCACCCGACAACCGCAGCTGCCAACGGCGGCTGGCGTCGTAGACCATCCACTCCGCGGCGGGGTTTTGCTGCAGGTCGCGAACTTTGCCGCTGCGCGCATCGGTGTAGGCCGTCAGGCACTGCGCAGCGCGATCCACGCCTCGCAAGACAACGGTCCGCACGGCGGGCCGCGTCCGGGCACTGGTGGCCAGCGCACCCAGGCGCATCGGATGCCGCGGCTCGGCGATGGCGGATTCCAGCGCCTGCCAGAGTCTGTGCCAATCGTCGCTCAAGATCCCAGCGCGTCTTCGATCGCCCGGACCAGTTCGGGGTCAGCCGGTTTGATTGCGCTGGGAAAGCTGCGAATCACCTGTCCGTCACGGCCGATCAGGTATTTGTGAAAATTCCACTGCGGGTAACCGCGGTTGTCGGCGGCCAGCGCGACGTAGAGCGGATCATCCGTGCCTTCCGCCGTTGGCGTCTTTTCGAACATCGGAAAGCGCACGCCGTAGGTCAACCGGCAGAATGACGCCACCTCGGCCTCGGTGCCGGGCTCCTGTCCACCGAAATCATTGGACGGAAAACCGAGCACCGCGAAGCCCTGTTCCCTGTACTCATCGTAGAGCGATTCCAGTCCGTCGTACTGCGGCGTGTAACCGCATTTGCTGGCGGTGTTGACGACCAGCACGACCTGATCGGCATAGGCCTCACAAAGGCGCACGGCCTCCTCACCCGCCAGGCGCCGCTTGCTGACATCCAGCGGTCCATCACAAGTGGCCTGCGCCCAGGTCGTTACAGACAGCAGCGCTGCGCCCAGCGCAAGTGTGTTCCATCGCTTCACGTTCGATTCCTTCATTGTGACCGGTAGCCGCGCTCGCCCACTTCCACATCAACGACGCGGCCATTCTCGATCCAGGCGATCCGGAGCAATTGATCCGGTCCAAAGTTGTAGATCCATCGTTCTCGCACGACTTCCACCCGATGTCCCTTCAGGTGCGCGCCGTAGCCGCGGTAGTCACGCGGGCCGACCGGTCTGAGCACGCGAGCGATCTCGGTGTCGTCCGGCTGGCCGCATTGGACGATCAGGCGAAACTTGGAGAGCCCCTCGACCACATCGAAGGATCCGCATCGGCCTTCGCCCGTCGAGCGGAAGCCGTAACCGTCCTGATCGATATCGATCAGCGAGCCGCGCCGGAACCGCAGCACGCGAATGAGCTGGCGCGGCCCGAAGTTGTAGTACCAGGTCTCGCTATCGGCGGCGACCGCATGACCGAGATAGTAGTGGCCGGCCGCATCCACCAGGTCCGGCTCACCGCAGAGCGAACGGACGCGCAAGCGGCTATCGCCCGTCTCGACGATCTGGCCATCACAGCGGAAAGCCGCCTCGGCCTCCGGCATGACGAGCAGCGCAGCGGCTGCGAAAAATATCGCGATTATCGGTCTCATACCCTGTGAGACAATCGTCCTCGGTCATCGTCGTCCATTCAGCCAGACCTCATCGATGGAACAATCTTCCCGCTACGCTGCACGCCGCGCCGCCGGCCCGCAACGTCTGTCTGCCCTCGCCCATCGCGCAGTGGCCCTGCTGCTGGCCGCCTCGACTCTGTTGCCGCTGGGGCTACAGGCCGAACCGGTTCGCCGTGATCACATCAATGTCGAGCTGGTGGCGGCGATGGATGCAGCCGTGCCGGGCGAACCGCTAACCGTAGCGCTACGCCTGGAGCCGGACGACCACTGGCATACCTACTGGCGCAACCCCGGCGACTCCGGTCTACCCACGCGCATGAGCTGGACCCTGCCGGAGGGCCTGCAGGCCGGCGATATTCTGTGGCCGTTCCCCGAGCGCCAGCCATTGGGGCCGCTGACGAACTTCGGATACTCGGGCGAGCATTTCCTGCTGACCGAAATCGACATCCCGGACACGCTAGAGGCCAGCACGCTACCGCTGGTGGTCGCCGCGAGCTGGCTGGTCTGCGATGACGTGTGCATACCCGGCTCAGCCGATCTGACACTGGAGCTGCCGGTCCGCGACGCCGCACAGCCTAGTCAGTGGGCGACTGCACTGGCGGCCACCCGCAAGCGCATCGCCACCCCGCTGGTCGTGCCCGCGCAATACGCCGTTGACGGCGATCGTCTTCGCATCCAGCTACAGCCAGACGCACTGGGGGATACCGCCAACGCCGTTTATTTCCCGGCAACGCCCGAGCTGGCCAGCAACACCGACGAGCCGGTGTTCCAGCGCACTGACGATGTGCTGGAAATTTCAGTCGGCACCAGTGAATACCTGGGAGAACCGCCGACGCAGACCGAGCATGTCGTCGTGCTCGACGACGAACGCGCCGTGCGCTTTCAGGCGCAGCTCATCGGTCCCGAAGCACTGGTTCCGGTGGAGACCGCATCGACTCCCGGTGGCAGCGGTTTCAGCCTGTGGCTGGCGATTCCGTTCGCGCTGCTGGGCGGCCTGATTCTGAACCTGATGCCCTGCGTGTTCCCGGTGCTGTCGATCAAGGCGGTGTCGGTGGCGCAGCAGTCGGGCAGCGAGGCCGCGCACCGGCGCGCCCATGCACTGTTCTACACCGGCGGCGTGGTCGGCGGGTTTGTACTGCTCGCGATCGGTCTTCTCGTATTGCGCGAGGCCGGTGAACGCATCGGCTGGGGCTTTCAACTGCAGTCGCCGGTGTTTGTCGCGATCCTGGCCTGGGTGATGTTCATCCTCGGGCTGAGCCTGGCCGGCGCCTTCGAGGTCGGAACACGCCTGATGGGCATTGGTGATTCGCTGACGCATCAAGGGGGCAACCGCGGCGCGCTGATCACCGGCCTGCTCGCCTGCCTGGTCGCCACCCCCTGCACCGCGCCGTTCATGGGGCCGGCGATGGGTTTTGCGATTACCCAGCCCGCCGTGATTGCGCTCACCGTGTTCGCCGCGCTGGGCCTGGGCATGGCGCTGCCGTTTCTGCTAATCGGCTTCGTGCCGGCGGCGGCGCGGCTGCTGCCACGACCCGGCGCCTGGATGCTGACCTTCAAGCAGCTCATGGCCTTTCCGATGTACCTGACGGCCGTGTGGCTGATCTGGGTGCTGGGCCGGCAAACCGGCGTCAACGGCATGGCCATCGGCCTGACCGGCATCGTGCTGCTGGCCTTTGCCGTGTGGCTCTGGGGTCGCCGCCCGGTATCCGGTCCGCAGCGCGTCGTGCTGGCCGCCATGGCCTGGGCCGCGGTGCTGCTGGCGGGCGTGCTACTGGCCTCGCCACTGCTCCGCAGCGCACCGGCGCAAGCCGTCGAAACCACCTCGGCCCATGGGGGCGACTGGGGCGACTACGCGCCGGACCGCGTGGCGGCATTGCAAGCGAACGGCCAGGCCGTGTTTGTGAATCTCACCGCGGACTGGTGCGTCACCTGCCACGTGAACGAACGCGTGGCGCTGAACACGGGCGAGGTGATCGCGGCAATGGAACGCGCCGGCGTCACCAGACTCAAAGGAGACTGGACCAATCGTGATCCGGTGATCACGACGGTGCTAGAACGCCATGACCGGACCGGCGTGCCGCTTTATCTGCTGTATCCCGGCACGGCCGGCGCGGCGCCTCAGGTCCTTCCGCAATTGTTGACACCGCAGCGGGTGATTGCTGCGATTGACGCACTCTGACCCCGTTTTGCCCAGGAGGCTCGACCATGCGCAAGCTGCTTGCTCCGATCGCCCTGCTCGCCCTGTCTGTCGGTACCGTGGCCCAGGCCAAGGTCGCACCCGGCAATCCCGCTCCTGACTTCACGCTGCCCAGCGCGTCAGGAGAGACCATTTCGCTCAGCGATTTCAGCGGCAAGACCGTGATTCTCGAATGGACCAACCACGGCTGTCCGTTCGTCCAGAAGCACTACGACAGCGGCAACATGCAGTCGCTGCAAACGCAATACACCGGTGACGAGGTGGTCTGGTTGTCGATCATTTCGTCAGCGCCCGGCAAGCAAGGCCATGTGACGCCGGACAAGGCCCTGGCGCTCACGACATCCCGCGAAGCGGCACCCACGCATGTGCTGCTGGATGAAGACGGCACGGTGGGCAAAATGTACGGCGCCAAGACCACGCCGCATATGTACGTGATTGATGAGGAAGGCACGATGCTGTCCTACATGGGCGCCATCGATTCCGTCTCCAGCGCCGACAAGGCCGATATCGACATGGCGACCAATTACGTGAAAACGTCCATGGCCGCGCTGGCTCAGGGAGAGCTGCCAGACCCGGCGTCAACGCGCCCCTACGGCTGCTCGGTCAAGTACTGACGATTGCAAACAACCGGCAAGGCGCTGCGCGCGTCTTGCCGGTTGCTCTGTCACTTCTTCCGCGGGCCGACTCCACCCAGCACATGTAGCGTGAACAGCGTGAGCAAGGTGACGCTCAGCGCGACAATCCACGCCTCGACCGCGACGATGACACCGACACCGGCCACCATCAGCAACGAGGCCGCGGTGGTCAGGCCGCGCACCCGATCCTGGCCCGAGACGAAAATCGTGCCCGCGCCGAGAAACGACACGCCGGCGACAATGGCCTCGACCACGCGAATCGGGTCCGTACGCATCGCGTTACCGGCATCTGCGCCGAAGCGGTCAATCAGCAAATCGGCCGACCCCACCAGCAGGGCGGCGGCGCCACCCACCAGCATATGGGTGCGAAAACCGGCCGCCTTGCCATCGGTCTCACGCTCAAAACCGATGATGCCGGCCAAGACCATGGCGACAGCCACCTTGCCGACCAGTATCGCTTCTGGAATCACAACGTCTTGAATCACAACGTCGGAACCTCCTTGCTCCGGCCATTCAGATAATTTTCGAGCGCCTGCAGTTGGCCGAGGTGCGGCTCAACGCCGGCCCAGTCCTTTCGTGACGGAGCGGCCTTGGTCGCGTTCTGCAATTCGATCAACTCCGATTCGAATTCGCCTTGCTCGATCATCCCGGCGGCACGCATGTCCTTGAGACGCTGGATCTGCTGCCGCTGCTCGCTGTCGTCCACGGCGCCCTGGGTGAGCGCAGCCCGCGCCTCGGCGATACGAGCCCCATGCGCCTGGAACTGCGCGGCGCTGTCATAGCCAGCGGCGGCGAGACGGTCAGCCTTGCGCTTCGACTGCGTGGCCTGCGCAGAGTTCTCGGCCGCAAGCTGGTGCAAGGCCAGACGGGTTTGCATCCAGCGCTGGACATCCGCTTCGCTCAGCCCGCCGGCCACGGCGGCCAGCGCCAGGCCCGGCATCACCAGCGCAATCCAAAGCCACTGCCGCCGCCGCACCGGATCAGCCCTTGTCGGCTTCGAGTTTGGCCATCAGCGGTTTGATCAGGTCCATCGGCAGCGGGAAGATGATGGTCGAGTTCTGGCCGCTGCTGCCGGTGCTGACGTCGAGCAGGGTTTGCAGATACCGCAGCTGCATGGCCTGCGGCTGGGCCGATAGGGCCTTGGCGGCCTCGGTGAGCTTCTCGGCAGCCTGCTGTTCGCCCTGGGCATGGATCACCTTGGCGCGCCGCGAGCGTTCGGCCTCGGCCTGGCGGGCAATCGCGCGGATCATCGATTCGTCCAGATCGACATGCTTGATCTCCACATTGGAGACCTTGATGCCCCAGGCGTCGGTGTGGCGATCGAGAATGGTCTGGATGTCCTGGTTCAGCTTGTCGCGCTCGGTGAGCATGTCGTCCAGCTCATGCTGGCCCAGCACCGAGCGCAGCGTGGTCTGGGCGAGCTGGCTGGTCGCTGCGTAGTACTGCTCCACCTGCAACGTCGCCTTGCCGGCGTCGACCACACGGAAGTAGACCACCGCGTTCACCTTCACCGAGACATTGTCACGGGAAATGACATCCTGGGTCGGCACGTCCATGACGATGACGCGCATGTCGACCTTCATCATTTTCTGCAGAAAGGGAATGACCAGTATCAGCCCCGGCCCCTTGGTTCCGGTATAGCGACCCAGGGTGAAGATAACGCCGCGCTCGTACTCGTTGAGGATCTTGATCGACGAAACGATCAGACCGACAACGGCCGCGACGATGATGGAAATCAGTGGTGTCATGTGCAACCTCCGTCGTTGTTCGTGCCAACCGGCTAGTCGGCGCGTTGTATCGGCTCGACCTGCAACTCCAGACCCTCACGGCCCGTGACGCGAAACCGCTCGCCGGCCTCCAGTGCCCGCGCAGGACGAATCTTCCAGGTTTCTCCGGCGACGACCGACCAGCCAGCCTCACCGGCGGCCAGCGGCGTGTCGGCATAACCGGTTTCTCCATTCAGGGCTTCGGAGGCCGTGGACACCGGCGCCCTGCGCGATCGCATGAGCATCCACATGCTGAGCCCCATGCCGGCGCAGCCCACCAGGGCAACCCCGCCGATCACGCCGAGGTTGACGCCGTAGCCCGGCACGTCGGCGTCCATCAGCATGATGGACCCGAACACGAACGCGGCGACACCGCCCAGCCCGAGCGCACCGAAACTGGGCGCGAAGGCTTCAGCGACCATTAGCGCGACGCCCAGCGCCATAAGCGCGAGCCCGGCGTAGTTGATCGGCAAGGCCTGGAAGGCGAACAGGGCCAGCAGCAGCGAGATCGCACCGACCACGCCAGGCACGATGGCGCCGGGACTATAGCCCTCCAGCAGCAGGCCGTAGATGCCGATCATCATCAGGATGTAGGCCACGGTGGGATTGGTAATGATCGACAGCAGTTCGATGCGCCAGTCCGGCTCGACGCGCTCCACGGTTAGCGCTGCCGTATCCAGCGTGATCTGCCCGCCGGACACCTGCACGCTCTGACCGTCGATCTGAACCAGCAGATCGGCGACATCGGTGGCGATCAGATCCACCACGTTCTGCGCTTTCGCGGCATCTGCCGACAGGCTGACGCCTTCCCGAACCGCGCGCTCGGCCCAGTCGGCGTTCCGGCCGCGGCGTTCGGCAAGGCCACGGATATAGGCCACGGCATCGTTCACTGCCTTGCGCCGGGAGGCCGTGCCGGCGTCAGCGGGGCGGTCGGCTCCGGCGTCGTCCGCCTCGGCGTCTTCGCCCTCGTCCTCGTCCGGCCAAGACTTCGGCTCATGCGAACCGCCGGGCGACCCGCCGCCGGGACTGGCCGTCCCCCCCCCCACCTTGCGTGCCCGCCGCCGCCCCGCCGCGGTGGCGGTCGGTGCGGCGCGCCGTGCTTTAGCGCGAACACCCGCCCGGGGCCACTTCACGATTTCGCAGCCGCCCTCGGCGCACGCTCCATCCGGCGATATGCCGCAATCGGGCGACGGCGGCTGAGCATTTTCCGTCAATGCCGTTCCGATCCGGTCGGAAAGGCGTTCCAGGCCGTCGTCCTGCCGCGTTTCCGGACGCCGAACCGGTTTCCACTTCGCCTGGAAACGCCATTCCCTCGCCGCGTTTTCGGACGGCGAACCGGTGTCCACTTCGCCTGGAAACGCTTTAGCCGTCCTCAGGCTCCACCGTCGCGGTCATGAAGCTTTCCGGCGGGGCCCATGTCCCTTCCTCGTAGCGGTTGGCCCAGCGGCAGATCGCCTGGACGACCGGGACCAGGCCCCGCCCCTTCTCCGTCAGCGCGTAGGCGTAGCGCTTCGGGCGCTCCTGATAGAGCGTCCGCGAGATCAGCCCCGTCTCCTCCCTCCGGCCCACCCCGTCCGCCACGCTGTTGTTGGTGATCCGCTCGGGCGACTGCCGGAACTCGGACGATTTCGACCTTCCAGTTAGCATGTCGCTGATCAGCACCAGCGCACGGCGATCCCGGTCGCTCTAGACGGTCGTGGCGCGCTGAGCG
>OOGU01000199.1_pt1 | contig 14512 bp, 8 predicted proteins | sample 1670261 | NCBI WGS metagenome assembly OOGU01 (sample SAMEA98137168, study PRJEB22522) | marine metagenome | biome: marine biome; feature: marine water body; material: sea ice | place: Arctic Ocean | collected 04-Sep-2015 | depth 1.3 m
GGTGTCTTCTGGATTCGTCTTTGCTGCAGGCTCTTCAGGTTGAAGCTGTAAAGATTTAACGGGGTTATCACCCGATTGTGTTAACTGCACCAAACGGTTCAATTGCCCAAGAGACATCAACACTGCATAGATTGCACCTAGATAGCCAGTTTTATGTAATTCAGCCACAGTATCAGCATCTAACCCTTGAAGACGTTTCTCACTGATAGTTTGCATACCGTTGATATTACGTTGTTGACCATTCGTGTATTGTGCACGAATAACAATTGAATCAAGTAAACCTAAGTCTTCAAGTTTCTTAACAAAATCCCGTGTAGCCATTTCACTATTAGCTAATTCAGATAATAATTTCTGTCGGTTTTCCAGATAAGGACTCGGTACGCCTTCTGTGAAAAGTGGTTCACCTTCTTTACCTACTAGGTCAGAATTTTCATCAATAAACACACCCAATTTGTCACCATCAGGGCGCACATCAAATGGATAACGTTGAACATTAAGCGGTACAACATGGCCAGACCATTTATCTTCTTGCATAAACAAGTTAACACCTTGCTCAATACCTAGCATTGCAACACTGTGTGTGGTGGAACTTTTGGGATCTTTGATGAAGATGATTGGCATACAGCCGGCGATTTGAGCGTATTCACGCAGTGACGCTGCTGCTAAGTGTGTGTCTTTAGCATGAGCGAAATCATTACTTATCTTTACGTGTAAATCTTTATGATTGTTCTTATCAAGGGGGATGTAATTCATTGTCATTAAAAGGTTCTCTGATTATCTTAGAAAGAAGCGGTTTTTATGAGCCGTCTTGATTTATTGGCATAGGTGATAACTATATGAGGATAGGAAAGACTTTTACAAGCCAAAAACCCTAGAAGTGTGACTTATTTGTAAATATTTAGATTAATGTTTGTAATTTTACTTGTAAAAAACTTGTAAAAAACTTGTAAAAAAAGTTATGAAAAATTCACTTCTGTGTTTCTCAGTCAAAATACAACCACGATATATAAAGTATAGAGACAGCTTACATAGCCAGACATCTTAGGTGTCATCTTAATTAAAAACTGCAACATAAAAAAATTTGGGTTACTTGTAAAAACATAAATACAACTCATCTAGCCAATGCTAACTAAAGATTTTAATAACCTATCTAGCATGGACAACGACACACTTATGCAACAGTAAATCACTCGTTAAAATTAGCTCAGCGTATCAATATATTCTTGTAACTTAGCATCCGCCTCATCACCGAATAATATTTCACAAGCTTCTTTCAAGCCCGGTGCAGATAAAATATCTTCTTGCCTGACAACCAGAGATATTTTTGAGCGGCGACGTAAAAAGTCCTCTAGTTTGGTGATCATTTCACGTTCTGCGGCATGTTCGACTTCGACCCGTAAGTACTCAGAAGTTTCGATTAATAATTCTGCTTTCTCTGGGTTTTCACGGATTTTCTCCAACATATTAATAGCATTACGACCGTATCGTCGCCAGAACCTTTTGGTAAGAGGTTCAGAGGACGTAGCAGGGGTGAGTCCATCAAAGTCCATCAGTCTAGCACGATGAAAAAACTCATCACGCACAGTGTCGTCAGGTTCGCCATACCATTTAAAATCAGCATATGGCAACATAACCCCCAACTCTTTGACCAAACCAGCCACCTCATCACCCACGTTGATGCAATCTGTAAGTTTGCCACCAAAAATTGATAGATACTTGTCGACTTTATTGGTGTCTACAGCATGTTTGCGCGACAATTGAACCCAATCAGCTACTCCACCTTTACCCTTTATGGCAAGAGGACGCACACCACAGCGTTCTGCGATGATATCCGCTTGAGTCAAATCCTTGGGTAAGTCTAAAAGTTTATTCACGTTATCTAAAATAAACTGCCTGTCTTCAGCTGTAACTGTTGCATGAGGATTTTCGACCTGGGTATCAGTTGTTCCAATACATGTCTTGGGGCCCATAGGTATAACAAAAAACAATCGCCCATCATCGGCAAAAAAAGTGAGGACTTTATTACTGTTAGTAATTTTATCAACAATCAGATGAACACCTTTTGAAAACAAGTGATGATGCTCTGTTGTTTGATGATTCACTTGATTCATTGGGTCTACAAAAGGACCCGCTGAGTTGATGATTATTTTTGAACGTATCTCGAACTCTTCACCACTGATGACGTCTTTAGCTTTAGTGTTCCATTCACCATCAATTTTTTCAGAGCCATTTGCTTGAACATAATTAGCGGCAATACAGCCATAACTCATGCTTGAACGAATGAAATTAAACACAAAACGAGCATCGTTATCGTGCAAAAACGCATCTGAGTATTCAAAACCACCGTTTAAGTTGTCAGCTTTAACCACTTTTTCAAGAGACTTTATTTTGTTAGCCGTTAAATAATGTGGCATTTGTGTAAAAAAACGTCCCATCAACCAATAAACAATGGTGCCCATAAAAACAAACAGAGGCGGAAAACGAAAACCTTTTTGAATACTGGTAAAGAATCGAATTTCTTTAACAGTAGACGGGTAACTGCGCATCAGATGATTACGACTTTTACACAGTTTATTGACCAAACCATACTCGTGGCTTTCGAGATATTTGATACCACCCCAAGCCAAATTTGACGAGTTAGAACTAGTAAATCCAGCAAAGTCACCTTTATCAATCAACGCTACTTTAGCTCCTTTTGCCGCAAGAGCAGCCGCCGATACTGCACCATTAATACCTCCTCCAATGATTAGCACATCGAAGGTTTTCTGTGGCAATTTTTGTATATTACTTTTTCTAAGATTATTCACACTGTTCCTATTATTTACGACTCTTGAATTAATCCGTCGTCGCTGCCCCATGCGAGTTCAGCATTTTGTCTGAAGAACACTTTATTAATTATCAGCGCTGTACTCACACAGGATATCAAAGTAATAAACATCAAGTGGATATAGTGCAAACCAAAGGGAGCATGAAAAGGTGAAAACTCGAATGACAATGCGCCATACAACAACACCCCAAATATGACCGCAATGATACCCGCATTAGCGTGCACGTTTCTAAACACTAAACCGACTATAAATATTGATAAAATCGGCATGCTAAATAAACCCCATAACTGTTGCAATAGATTAATGATGCTGTCTGCTTGAGCATAAACAGGCACCAATAACAAAGCTATGACGGTTAACGAAGCCGTGATCCAAGCACTTAACTTGGCCACATTTTTGGGGTGACCAACATAAGGTTCGTGAAGATCACAGACATAAAGTGCAGTAGCCGAGTTCAAGTTACTGTTAAATGTTGATAATACTGCTGCTGCCATCGCAGCAGCAAATATGCCTGATAACCATGTAGGTAATAAATCACCCACTATTTTTCCATATGCAGCATCGCCAATGTCGCCATATAACTGAAAGGAAACGATACCTGGAATAACCACAATGGCAGGTACAATTAGTAGACGTATTCCAACCGCTGCAAATACACCTTTTTGCGCTTCTTTCAAAGAAGGCGCAGCCATAGCGCGCTGTGTGATAACCTGATTCGTTCCCCAATAAAACATTTGAATGAAAATCATGCCTGTCAATAAAGTAGGCCATGGAATAGGTGAATCACTATCACCAATTAGGGTTAGCCTATCAGCTGGAATGGCAGAAAAATCATAATCAATGGCGTTCAGTGCTAAGAACACTATTGCAATGGCCATCGTTAACAGCAACACGCCCGAATAGGTATCTGACACAGCAACCGCGCGCAAGCCACCAAAAATTGCATACATTGCACCAATAGTAGCGAATGCAATAGCCACATACATCAAAGGAATATCCAAATCGAACATGGTTACCATGAACAAAGAACCAGAGTAGATGACCGCAGGGCAAAATATCAAAGCACTGCTCAAGAAAAACAGCGCACCAATCACAGCACGGATATTTTTGTTTTGATAACGTTTTTCTAATAATTCTGTGGTTGTAGTGCACTGATATTTGTAATAAAGAGGCAAAAACACTTTGGCTAAGATTATCAGGCCTAACAACGCGGCAAATTCCCACCATGCCAGTAGCGCCATTTGCGTGCCGTTGGTACCAACCAATTGGTCTGTGCTCAAATTGGTCAAAGTAATTGAACCCGCTATGAAATACCATTTCAAACCACCACCAGCTAGAAACAATTCCTTATTTTGTTGTCCCTCGGTCGCATTCTGCATGCGACCTTTGCCTCTACATTGCATGTACGTGAGCAAGGCAATCAGTGCTGTAACCGCAACAAACACTGTGATTTGAATATTCTGTCCAGACACTATTCTTCTCCTGAGTCGATGCGCATTTGCACACCAGCTATTTTTTGTTCTTCAGAACCATTGTGTAACTTGATGAGTCGGTTGACCTGTCCAAGTGAGGCCAGCATTGCATGAACAGCAGTTAAGTAGTCTTTTTTATTAAAATCGATGACTAAATCGTCGCTGAGCAACCGCAATTCAGACTGATTAATGGTATAAATACCTTTGATCTTCATGCTGCTGTTATTTTCATATTGAATCACAAGTTCAATCTCTGTTAGCAAATTGTATTTTAATAATTGAGCAACGAATTTTTGTGTCTCAATTTCATCCCTAAAATAGTCTGCAAACACTTTTTGAACTTGCAACAAACTTTGAGTTTGATTTTCACCATCAAACAACGCTTGCCCTTCACTTTCACTAAGATACTGACTATCCTCGTCAACATACAAAGCGAGGGTTTTGTCATTTTGCAAGTCTGGTCCCAGTTCAAAAGGCGCTCGTAATATTGAAGCCGGCACATGAGTACCTAACCAGTCATTTTGTGTAAAGTGTAGATTTTTTCCCGCAATGAAACCTAGTAGTGCAGTGGCATGTAATTTTCCTTCTTGAGGATCCTTCATAAATACCACAGGAAAACTTGTGCTTGCTTGAACAAACTCGTTTATCGTCAGCGATGCATGATGTTGTTGGGATGAATGATTAAAATTTGTGTGAGGAAGAATTCTCTTTTTTTGGTGTTTAACGGCATCTAATAAAACATAATTTGGCATCAATATTCTCAATCTTACTTTAAATTAAATAGCTGAAAAGCCTACTCGGTTGACTTTTTCTAATAGTTCTCTGTGACGCGGTAACGAGAACTTAAGTTGCTCTAATCGTTGGCGATTTAACATAATTTGTTTTGTAGCTAATGCTGATTTTTCATACAAATAAGCATTGCTAGAAAAATCAGTCTTAAAACCTGCGCCATACAAAATATATTGATAACTGGCGGCACTAAAAGCTTCCATATTATCAGTAAAATCATACTCAGATGGCGAGCGAAAACGCCACAGTTCTAATAATTCTTTTAATGTGTCGGGAACTGAGCCTGGCTCACGACTTTTCACCCAAAATGGTGTATCTCTTTTACTCAATACATAATGTAACTTCAGGAAGTCAATCACCCCTCGCCATTTCATTAACATACTGGCATTAAATCTTTTTGCTGCCATCTGCATCTGTTCAGTGTTAGCGGGTAATTGCTCGGCAATTAAATTGGCAGAAGTTTCCACCAACATTAAAGCAGACGCTTCTAAAGGCTCTAAAAATCCAGCAGATAGTCCTACTGCAACACAGTTGTTTTTCCAAAAAAGTTCTCGATGTCCTGGAGTAAATTTAATGGTCTTTACTTTATCAATCTTGTATTTATCGCCCAAATATTGAGACAAGGTGTCGTAAGCCTGCTCTTGGGTACAAAACTGACTAGAATACACATATCCCACACCTCTTCGGTGCTGCAATCCTATATCCCATATCCATCCAGCATCCTGAGCGGTAGATATGGTACAGCTCGAGATGGGTGTGTCGATGTCTGGATATGGAATTTGTGTCGCAATGGCAGTGTCAGAAAAAAAGATATCATCACATGGCACAAAGGGTACGTTTAGGCTTTTTCCTAATAACTCGCTTCTCATGCCACTACAGTCTACGAACAGCTCAGCGCTCAAGTTACCGTTATTCTTGGTTGCCAATGACCCAATATTACCATTTTCGGCCATCAAAACATGTTCAACTGTGTCACTAAACAACTCTACCTTTAATTCTGTAGTGCAGTGTTCTCTCAATAACTCAATGAATTTCCCAGCATCTAAATGGTATCCATAATTAGCTACTGCTTCGTACTGCTTATTAGCAATCGTTTTTGGTGCTAAACCATTCTCACATAAATAATGTTGAAAAGTAGCAGCCTGAGAAAATGTGCCTTCTCCTTGAGTTGCCTCACGCCAATAAGGGGATAAGTCTACTTTGTTAAACCCTTGTGGTTCACTAAACGGATGATAATACGCATCATCATTTGGATTAATCCAATTAACAAACTTACTGGCTTGTTTGAATGTTGCACTACACTTTTGAATAAACGTAGTTTCAGATATGCCTAACTTAGCCAGCGTTTGACGCATTGTTGGCCACGTACCTTCCCCGACACCTACGGTAGAAATATCTGGCGACTCTATGAGTGACACTTTCACGCCAGCAGCATGTTTTTTGGCTAGCAGACCAGCAGTAATCCACCCAGCAGCTCCTCCACCTAGGACGATGATCCGTTTAATTTCTGAAGACAAGCGTATCTACCTTTGTAAATATATTAAGAATTAATTGCGTGCTATTAATATCCAAGTCACCTAACGGTATATTTTTAATAAGTGCTTTTGCAAGTAACTTGGGTATTAATACATCAAAGGGGTTACCCCCTTTCATGTATTAAACTAACAATCTAATCAATGATTAAAATGAGCCTCTTACACCAACAGCGTAACGAGAACCCGATCTCACTTGCTCAGTGAAATGAGCAGGAATCGCTCCGAATTTTTCAACATATTCGTCAGTAACGTTAATACCTTCAAATATAACAGTAAGATGCTCATTTATATCATAACTAGCACTCACATCCCATTGACCGTAAGTCGCAACATTTTCTGGCTGTCCTGTATCACCATTTGCAATGGTTTGTAAGAAAGCCTCACGGTTATTGAAAGCAATACGCGCTTGGAAAGCGTCTTTTTCATAGAAACCAATCACGTTTTGAGAGTCGCCTAAACCTTCCAATGTAGTACCATCACTCGCACTGTTGACTATAGTGGCATTCATTTGTATGCCAAAACCACTTTCCAAGGTGTGAGTCCAGGCCAATTCCAATCCATCTACTTGAGCAGTCTCACCGTTACGTGGACGAGTAACACTAAACTCATAACTACCACTGGCTAAAGAAAACTCTTCTGGAGAAGGAGCTTGAGTAATAAAACCCTCCACTTCTTTACTGAATAGACCGATTGATACTGCGCTAGCATCATCGTAATACCATTCGTAAGACACATCCCAGTTAGTTGACAAAAATGGCGTTAAATTTGGATTACCACCACTGGCTAACAGTAAGTCAGGCCTAGTTGAACCAATGTTAGTAACAGGTCGCATACTAGCCATGGTTGGGCGAGTAAGAGTTTCAGAATAACCAAAACGCAGTAACATATCTTCTTCAACTTCAAGCTTAACGTTCAGGCTAGGCAACAAGTTCGTGTATGTGTTGCTGATAGAAATAGGAACCGATAAGCGCTGTCCTGACGCGTCTTCAAGATATATCTGGTCTAGAATTGTACCATCTAGAGGATTTTGTTGGATATCTAACAAAGTCGCTTGATTACCTGAAGCAGTAGTTTTGGTTTCACTGTATCTAAAGCCAACGTTGACGGTCCAAGGCATATCACCTAAATCACCTTGAAACACAAAATCCGCATAGGCTGATAAGATCTCTTCATCGATTTCAAAACTGGTACCGAGTTCCACAGGTGTGTAACCATTTAATGATGCAAAGGCAGCAATATTTGTTGCTGGATCTTCACCTCTATTAACCGACTGGGCTGTGATAGCTGCGTCTGATTCTAATAATGACAGATAGTTATCTACGTCATAGCCAAAGAAAGGACCTGGTATACCATCAAGACAGCCATTTGGTGATATTAACTGTTCTAATTCATCTGGTGCATCTAAACCGTAGCCGCAATAAAAGCAGTTTGGTAAACTAGGAGACTGAAATACTTTTGCTGACTTAGTTCTATCTTGTGTATAAAGACCAAACTTTAACTGGGTAAAAGTCTCGCTATTAGGCGTGTATGTAAAATCTGCACGCATTTCAGTGATTTCATCTTCACGTTCATCACCACCTCGCTCTACATAGTGAGCACGCAATTTACTTGCATCAGATTCAGTGAATGGCCCAGATATACCATCTGATGAAAATGCTGGAAGAGCACCACCTCCAGTGAAATCGTAGGTGTATCCATTCGCATAACCCATTACCGTAAAGACACGGCTTTGGTCTCCACTTAAATCTTCAGCAGAAGAGTTAGAAATATCGATATTAACATTAAACTGTTCACTCAATTCCCAATCTGCGTTAAATCCAAAACCTTTAATTTCAACATTACGATCCAGACCTTGTTGAACAAAGTCAGTTGCTCCAGAACCACCGCCAGTTGGGTCATTAAAGGCATTATGTGACCAAAAATTGACTGTTTCTGTTGCCGCATCCACTTCAAAATCACGGAAATTGCCCGGAGTAAACCAGTTAGCATAGTTATTGACTTGAGACTCAACTTCAAACTTCGAATATAAGCCGTCAAACGTCAGTGTAATATCTTCGCTAGGTGCATATTGTACAACCAATGTGCCACTAGTACGTGTTCGATCTTCTGAATTAGAAGTTAAATCAAGATTTCGAGGCACCCATACATTAAACGCTTCTTTACCCGTCCCTGTAGTGGCATCAAAATCATTTGTAGCGATCCGTGGTACTCGATAATAACCACGAGTATCTGCTTGGTTGATCTGTGCTTGGCGTTCTTGAACGGATAGGGATAACAACACACCCAAAGTACCATCATTAAATGTGTTACTTACTAAACCCGAAAAAGCAGGGTCAGTCTCTTCAGATAGACTGTCGTAAGTGCCTTTAACACTTCCCACAGCGGTGAAACCGTCCATATCAAAAGGCTTGGCTGTTTTTAAGTTGATATATGAACCTATTCCACCGTCCTGATTCGCTGCATTAGATGTTTTGTAAACATCTGCACCTGCTATCAACTCAGATGCAAGGGTATCAAAACTGAATTCGCGACCAGCACGTTCTGATGCCATTTGGCGACCGTCAACTGTGACTAAGTTAAACTGTGGGCCAAAACCACGTACAGAGATTAATTGACCTTCACCACCGCTGCGATCTATCGACACACCAGTAATACGTTGAAGTGATTCAGCTACGTTTTGATCTGGAAATTTACCTATATCTTCAGCTGAAATACCGTCAGAAACAATAAGGGCTTCTTTTTTATCTGAAAATGAACGTTTAAGACTACTAATTAAACCACGTACTTCGATGACTTCTATACTGTCATCTGCAAAGGGAGTGGGAGCCGTCTGTGCATTAGCTGCAGATATTGTCAAACTTGCAGCAGGTATTATTAGGGCGGCCTTTACTGCCGTCCAAAGATAGTTTTTTTTCATGTGATGTGTCCTGTTTGTCTAGTTAATTATTATTTATGGATGTGATAGTTATTTATTTTTGCCTAAAAAAGTGGGTAATCAATAGACCGAAAATAAACAAATTATCAACATATTCACAACATACAAAGATAGCACTTTGCATTCTTGTTAATATTTACAGTCAAAGCTCTACGTCATATTTCTATTCGCAACTAAGATTAATCTTATCAATCCATACAGGGGCAAGCTTAACAGCAATAAAACTACACTTATATAAGATAGAAGAGTATTTTTTAAAATGATTAATGACTATTCACAACCCATTAACAATTAATCGGGTTGATAGGAAATAATTAACATATATAAATCATTTATATTTTTGTTTAAAACCCAAAAAAATTGGTAAGTTGAAAATACAACAGATATGGTTTCCTATCCCTTCACTTTCAATTTCTTAGTGTCAGGTTTCTGACTGACTTCAATAAGGTTTAATACCCAGGTATGGCACATTCCCAAAAAAACTATATTTCGCTCACTGGGCTAAGTAGCAGCTTAGTTATCGATTGCAATAATGACGCACCACAGATTATGTACTGGCGTGAAAAACTCTCTGCACAAAGCACAGGGCAAATGATGAGTACATTACGCTTAAGGCAAGAAGCGCCTGCTTCGCCCATGAAGGAAATACGCCGCTCTTTAACACCCACAACTGGCCAAGGTTATACTGGGCATCCAGGTCTGAGTTTGCATGGGGAAACAGATCAGTGGTCGGTGTTAACTGAAATATCAAAGATTGAATGTATTGCGCCTAATCACTATAAAATCACCAACATAGATACCAGCCGTAACCTACAAGTTATCCATACCCTTAATATGGACGCAGATACTGATGTGCTGGCGATTTCAACAGAGTTGACGAATAACAGCGATAGCGCTATTCATTTGGACTGGTGCGCGGCTGCGACCTTCCCTGTTCCAAGCTATTTTAAACATATTATTGGATTTGAAGGGCATTGGGCGGGAGAGTTTCAAGAGCATCATCTAGAGCAAAACTTTGGTTCCTACGTACGGGAAAACCGCCGTGGAAGAACCTCCCATGATAGTTTTCCAGGGCTCATCATGCGCACTACAGCCACCGACCAGCTAAAAGGTGAAGCCTATGGCTTTCACTTAGGCTGGAGTGGTAACCACAAAATTATTGCAGAAAAAATGGGCGATGGACGTGCTTATGTACAAATGGGTGAATTATTATTACCTGGAGAAATGATTTTAAAAAAAGGTCAAACCTACAACTCCCCTACCCTTTATGCCAGTTATACCAGTCAAGGCTTATCTGCTCTTTCTCAGCAATACCATCAATATGTACGTAAACATTTCATCAGGCCGTCAGTCAAAAACAAACCTCGCCCAGTACATTACAACACATGGGAAGGTATTTACTTTACCCATGATGTCGATACGTTAAAAGACTTAGCCACTCGTGCCAGCTCATTAGGGGCAGAACGTTTTGTATTAGATGATGGCTGGTTTATCGGCCGTGATGATGACACAGCAGGTTTAGGTGATTGGTACGTAGACAAAAAATATTACCCGCAAGGCTTAACGCCCCTAATCGACCATGTAAAATCCGAGGGCTTAGAGTTTGGTCTTTGGTTTGAACCCGAAATGGTGAATCCAGATAGTAACTTGTTTCGTTCACACCCAGACTGGGTCTTAGGCACACCACCAAACCCTCAAGTAGGATTTCGTAACCAATTAGTCTTAGATTTAAGTCGTCAAGAAGTATTCGATTACCTATTTGAACGTATTGACAGTTTATTGACTGAATACGACATTTCATACATTAAATGGGATATGAACCGAGATCTCAATCACCCAGGTGACGCAAATGGCAAACCTGCGGTTCACAATCAAACCCGTGCCTTTTATCAGTTGCTAGCCAAATTAAAATCTGCTCACCCGAGGGTTGAGATTGAAAGCTGTGCATCTGGCGGCGGCCGGGCAGATTATGGCGTGTTAGCTCACACAGATCGAATTTGGACATCTGACTCAAACGATGCGTTAGAAAGACTAAAAATCCAGAAAGGCTTTTCCTACTTTTTTCCTGCTGAGTTGATGGGCACCCATGTCGGACCTAGAAACTGTCATATCACCCATAGAAATATCAATATGGCGATGCGAGCATCAGTAACGTTGTTTGGTCATATGGGCATGGAAATGGACTTACGCGAATTAACCGACGAAGAATCTCTCGAGTTAAAAGCGATGGTCGAACTGTATAAAAAACACCGACAACTGGTGCATTCTGGTGATTTATTTCGACTCGAATTACCAGAATATATGCATGGACTAGGCATAGTTGCAAAAGATAAATCTGAAGCACTTTTTTCATACAGTTTGATTGCGTCTAGCTCAGCGTCGTTACCTGACCAATTCCATTTTGCTGGACTTGAAAAACAGGCATTATATCAACTAGATATTATTTGGCCAATAAAGTCAGGTGAACCTTGGCCTAAGGCGTCAATATTTAATTTTAAAACACACCTAACGGATGTGGATGGCGAACTATTTTCTGGTGAAGTTTTGATGCAACTTGGTATGCAATTACCTTTATTAACACCACAAAGCAGCCTGATTTTCCATTTATCGAAGATTGGTTAGCGAAAATTTTGCTTGAATGAGAGAGCCTGTTAATTATTAGGCTCTTTTACATTATCTCACCAACCTATAGAATTGCTATTAGGAAATCATCCTCAATGGTAATATTAAAAAATGACAATAAATCTATATAGATAGATGAGTTGTAATAAAATTACATAGCGGGAGGCTATTATTGTGAAAAAAATATTTAAACTCGGCTCTTTATTTGCCATCGGTACATTGTATGTTGGAAGCATTAGCTCTGTTTCAGCCATAACAGTCAGTGATAAAGCCAACAAGATGGCCCAAGAAAACATTATTATCGACTCTCATATAGATGTGCCTTATCGTCTCGAAAAAAAATGGGTGGATGTCACTAAAGCCACAAAAGATGGTGACTTTGATTATCCTCGTGCTAAACAAGGTGGACTTAATGCACCTTTTATGTCGATTTATATTCCCGCCAGTTTAGACAACTCGGCCAACGCAACCAAATTAGCCGACAAGCTGATTGATTATGTTGAAGCGATAGTTGGCCGCGCACCCGACAAATTTGCGATTGCCACCAGCACAGCTGACGTTGAGCAACAATTCGCACAAGGCTTAATTTCATTACCCCTGGGTATGGAAAACGGATCGCCTATTCAAGGTGATTTAGCTAACCTACAACATTTTTATGAACGGGGCATTCGTTACATAACACTGGCTCATTCACAGGCTAATCACATTTCTGATTCATCCTATGATCTGCGCCGAAAATGGAAAGGCCTCAGTCCATTCGGTAAAGAATTAGTACAAGAGATGAACAAAGTAGGTGTGTTAATTGATATTTCTCATGTATCCGATGCAGCCTTTTATCAGACCATTGAGTTAACTAAAACACCTGTCATAGCCTCACATTCTTCATTGCGCGCCTTTACACCCGGTTTTGAGCGCAATATGGACAATGAGATGATCAAAGCACTGGGTAAAAATGGTGGTGTTATTCAAATTAACTTTGGCTCAACCTTTGTCACCAAACGCGCCAACGCTTGGAGCAAAAAACGTAGTGCTGGGCAGAAGGTTGTACAAGAAAAATTTGGTGAAGACAGTGACGAATATAAAAACTTTCGTGAACAATTTGCCAAAGAAAACCCACTACCGTATGCCAGTTTAGATAGCGTACTAGACCATATTGATCATGTAGTAAAACTGATTGGTATTGAGCATGTGGGCATTGGTTCTGATTATGACGGTGTAGGTGATTCATTACCTACCGATTTAAAAGACGTATCAACCTACCCTAACCTCATACAAGGCCTATTAAATCGCGGTTACAATGATGCGCATATTATTCAAATACTTAGTGGTAATTTTATGCGGGTATGGAAAATAAACGAAGAATATGCAGCAAATAATTAGACAGCCGATTAGTATACATTCATAAGATATGCCCTAACTCACTCTCCATCTAATATTGGTTTGTGGGTTAAGGTAGGCCCCGATTTATCTTATATCGAGTGCTTCAAACCAAGTTTCAGATTGTCCTCAAACTTAACAAAATTTAATGCTGATTAAAATCATCGACGAACCTAAAGGTCCCCTTGTCCAATGACTCAGAGATACCAATAATTATCATATTCAGCTGTTCATACATTTCATGGAACGGGTTTTGAGTCAAAGTCGTCATTCGCACTTAAAATCATATCGGTATATCTTGCTACTACATCTCATCGAATTGAGATTCCTCTATCACACAGCCTTTGACATAAACCCTCGTTGCTATGACTCGAAAGAATGACTCGAAAAATTAGCTTTAACGCTATTGTTTGCCACCATTGCGGACAGTCGAGGGATTTGAGTAATAAAACAGCACGACCATTGCCGTCAGTCGTATAATTACTTTTATGTCAGCAGGTACGATAAGTAAAAAAATAATTTAGTGGTTCCATAAGCCATTAACATGGAGATGCTCTGTTAATTTTCGTTTATCCAACTCGCTTAGTCATAGAATGATGAAGAAAACGCTCTACCCGACCTCATCAAAGTCAGACTAAGACAAGGATAATAATCCGAATGGATGTATTTTTAGACGATAAAACACTAGGCACATCAGAGGCCAGCATTGATTAAACCAAATCGTTAAGAGCCACAATATATGTCAGAACTAAGCGACTTTAAGACTGTCTTCAACACAGCGGACAAGCGGTACTACAATATTAAAAGCGTACTTCATACCTCACCTAGGCACAAAGGAGTAAGTAGAACGTCGACATCACGGGAGCATCTATATAAGTCTTTTTAGTTTCGCTATTTTGTTATCTTTGCTTTCGCAACGATTGACATCGCCCGCCCCCTAGCACCGGTCAATAC
>OOGU01000203.1_pt1 | contig 14241 bp, 12 predicted proteins | sample 1670261 | NCBI WGS metagenome assembly OOGU01 (sample SAMEA98137168, study PRJEB22522) | marine metagenome | biome: marine biome; feature: marine water body; material: sea ice | place: Arctic Ocean | collected 04-Sep-2015 | depth 1.3 m
GTAATACCCTGTGCGATGATTTCTTTATCACGCGCGATCAGTTTGGCGGTGGTGGTTAGTACGCGGTGACGCTCAAAAGAGGCGATCTTACGAGTGACCTCGAAGGCTTCTGTGGCGAGGCTAATTGCCTGCTCAACCTGATCGGCACTGGCCTGGTAAATCTCACTGACTGGGGCTTGGTCGTATGGGCTCTGGATGGATCGGGACTCGCCGGAGAGAATTAACTCACCGTTGATTATCGGCCCTAAGGTATTGGTATTTACCGTAAGTGTACTCATTGATGGAATTCTCTGTTAATGATTTTAAGCGATGTGAACCAGTGGTTCTTCGAGTTGATCAGCAAGGCTGTCGATGAAACCAATTGCGTTACTCAACTGAGCCGCATCGACGCTATATAGGCTTACCTTTATCTGTTCATCTTCTTTACAAAGCACTAATACAGGCTCTGTGATACTACCCGGTTCATAGGCGGATAACCGAGTGGACATCAGGTCTACCAGGCGGATATTGGGGGTAGAATGACGTTCGTTCTCTTCGGCTTTAAGTTGTGAGAAGCGTTGTTGATCGGGGTTAAGCAATAGCTCGCTTTGCATGCCATCGCTGTCCGAAAAATCGACCCGAATAGTTGCGCTCGCTTTGCTATCCTGTGCAAACCGTTGACGCCATAAGCCCAACGCAAGAGTTGCAACGATGTGACTAGCCAACAGGCGATGATCGAGGTCATGGTGTTTGAGTAACCATTCTTGGCAGTATTCGAGGCCAGCCGCTTTTATCTTTACATCAAGGCGGCTCGGTTGTTCAATAATTGCGCCAGTGGTGACATAGGGTGCAGGTGCAGGTGCAGCTTTATTTTGTGTGGCGAGATAGTTTTCAACATCGATTACATGCAAAACGGATTTTCCTTGCGCTTCGGCGATGTCTTTGAGTGCGAGACCATTTCGATAAGCCGTCGCGCGCGCCTTAGCCGATGCCAACGTAGTCGCTGACACTATCGCGGTGCTATCAGCAACTAACACAGTTGCAACGGGTGCAGGCGTTGCAACAACAGCTATTGCTGCTGGTTTTGCCACTGGTGCGGGCGTTACAACAACAGCTACTGCTGCAGATTCTGCCACTGGTGCAGGTGTTGCAACAACAGCTACTGCTGCAGGTTCTGACACTGATACAGGACTAACTATTGCATTCTTATCAACCGGTTCCTCATTCAGCGTTGCGACCACTTCACCAACGGGTATTGCTATGCCTTCAGCGTGCCCAATAATGTTGAGGTAACCACTCTCAGCGGCTTCGATTTCCTGCACTGCCTTATCGGTTTCTACTTCCATTAATAATTCACCAGCCTCAACATAATCACCATGTGATTTACACCAGTTAGCGATGATGCCGGTGTCTTGACTCATACCAAGCACAGGCATTATGATTTCATGAGGCATCGAGATATACCCCCTGTATGAGCTTATGTGCTTTGGCGACGACTGCTTCTACGGTCGGAACCGTCAAGTCTTCGAGGGCAGGTGAAAACGGCACAGGAACGTCCATCGCACCCATACGCGCGACGGGGGCATCAAGGTGATAAAAAGCTTTTTCACTGATTCGACCGGCAACCTCTGCAGTGACACCGTAACTTTGATGGCCTTCATCAAGTATGATGACTCGACTAGTTTTCTTGACCGACTCTAATATGGTTTTTTCATCGAGCGGCACTAGCGTGCGTAAGTCGACGACTTCTGCGGAGATATTCACGGCCGCTAGCTGAACTGCAGCTTCTTCGGCTATCTGCACCATCGAACTGGTGGCAATCAGCGTAATATCGTCACCACTGCGAAGAATATTGGCCTGCCCAAATGGGATTAAATACTCTTCTTCGGGTACTTCACCTTTGACCTGATACATCAGCTTGTCTTCGAAGATGACCACTGGGTTGTTGTCCCTGATTGCAGTTTTCATCAAGCCTTTTGCTTCATAGGGGCTTGAAGGCATGGCAACTTTAAGACCCGGTATATGTGCGACCATGGCTTGCAGGCTCTGGCTGTGTTGCGCCGCAGAGCGACGCGTTGCGCCTAAATTGGTTCGCAATACCATCGGTACCTTGAGTTTACCGCCCGACATATAGTGTTGTTTTGCAGCCTGATTGGCGAGTTGATCCATCACCAGAAACAGGAAGTCACCAAACATTAAGTCTACGATGGGGCGCGAACCAGTCATTGCCGCACCCACCGCGATACCGGTAAAACCAGGCTCAGAGATAGGCGTGTCTAACACTCGTTGAACGCCAAACTCTTCTACCAAACCGGAGAGTATTTTGAAAGGTGTACCAGCTTCAGCAACATCTTCACCCATGATGAAGACGTCTTTGTCGCGTCGCATTTCTTCGGCGATGGCTTCATTGACTGCTTGTGAGAAAGTAATTTCACGCATGATGTGGTTCTCCATTCAAGCCCGGAGTCGGTGCAAAAACATGTTGGTCGACTTCGTCAGCAGACGGATATGGCGCTTCGAGTGCATAAGTTACTGCATCTTCGGCTTCCTGACGTATCGATTTTTCTAACGCCGACAATTCATCTTTGCTTGCTATCTTTTGTTCGACTAACCAGTCACCTAGTAGTGTAATGGGGTCACGTTCTTCTTTCCAGTAACGTTCTTCTTCCTTGCTGCGATAATAAGTTCGATTAATGTCGCCAACATGGTGTCCGTGATAGCGATAGGTGTTGAGCAATATGAAAAATGGGCCTTCACCGTTGCGAGCGCGTTCCACCAGTTTGACTGAGAGCTCATTCACCGCGCGCACGTCCTGTCCGTCGACTTCATGGGCTTCGATACCGAAGGCTTCGGCTCTGGCCTTAATGTCGCCAGCGGCCATTTCTTCTACCTTGGTATATTCGCCATAAAGGTTATTTTCACAGGCGTAAATAACGGGCAGAGACCATAACGCTGCCATATTCATGACTTCATACAACACGCCTTGACCCAATGCGCCATCGCCAAAAAAGCAAACAGTGACGAAATCTTCACCTTTTTGTTTTGCGGTTAATGCAGCGCCGGTCGCAATACCCACGCTACCACCAACAATGGCATTGGCACCGAGGTTGCCATTGCTTTGATCGGCAATATGCATCGAACCACCTTTGCCACGACAATAACCTTCTTCACGCCCAAGTAATTCACAAAACATTAATTTGTAATCGGCGCCTTTGGCGACACAGTGACCATGTCCGCGATGCGTGCTGGTGATGTAATCGGTTTTTTTAAGCGCTTCGCAAATGCCGACCGCGACGCCTTCCTGACCTGAGTACATGTGAGTAAGTCCGGGCATCTTGCCGGATAGATAGAGTTTATTCGCGTTGTCTTCAAACGCGCGAATACGCATCATTTGATCGTACATGCGTTTGTACTCGGCCTGTTCGCCGGTTTTTTTAGTCATAAGTTTTAAAATCCTTCGTTACTTTTTGTGACTACTGGTGCACGGTTGCCCACCATGACTATGTGCGTGTGAATGCCCATGACCATGTGAGTGAGCGGCAGTCGACTTAGCGTTATAGCGTGGCGTTGTTTTTGCCATGCCGAGCGATTCCAGTGCAGACGTAGACGCGCAACCGCAGGCGGTAGCGGCCGGGCTTTTTTTATTTACCATAGTCGATTTTTTCAAACCAGTTCGACGTATTGTGGCGCCAGACACAATAATGCGGCAAATCGCCTCACCGGTTTCGGGATGAGCTTCTAGCGCCTTATCGTGCAGGCTATGCGAGAGGTCGAATCTCTTATCTGGATCGACTAGTGATTGGTAGACATAATTTGGCATAGGTGAATCCTAATTGATGAGTTTAATAGGCGTTGGCAACGAATAATTCCTGCGCCGGGAATAGGGTAATGATTTTGCAACCATCGGCGGTAACGACGATTTCTTCTTCAATCCGTGCGGCACCATTGCCATCGGCTGCAGGGCAGTAGGTTTCGAGAGCAAACACCATGCCCTCTTCTAGCTCGAATGGGTTTTCCATCGATACCAGACGGCTGATGATAGGACGTTCGTGCAGCGCTAGCCCCAATCCATGACCAAACTGCAAACCAAAGGCTTCCATCTCTGACTCGAAGCCAAAATCTTGCGCTCTGGGCCAGACGGCGGCGATTTTGTCTGTGGTGCAGCCGGGTTTGACGAGTGCTATAGCGTCGTCAATCCATTCTCTCGCTTGTCGGTAAGCATCAACCTGTGCTTGTGTGCTACTGCCGACATTGAGGGTGCGGTAATAACAGGTGCGGTAACCCATATAAGACTGGATGACATCAAAAAATGCCTGGTCACCAGGTCGGTACATGCGGTCAGTAAAGTTATGAGGATGCGGGTTGCAACGCTCTCCAGAGACGGCATTGATGGCTTCGACGTCATCGGAACCATTGTCATATAAAAATTTATTGGCAAGCCCAACAATTTCATTTTCGCGCACGCCCGGTCTGAGATTTTGTGCAATTAAATCATAAGCACCGTCCACCATAGAAGCCGAAGTATTCAGTAATACGATTTCATCCATGCTCTTGATTTGGCGTGCATCCAACATAACCTGCTGAACATCGCGCACGTCAATACCTTCGGCCTGAAGTGCGAATAACATCGGTGGTTCGACCACGTCGACACCCAATGGCATATCGAAGACACCTTCCGTGCGCAACAGATCGGCGATGTCGGCCGCTGCTCGCTTGAATAATCCAGCCTCTTCAGATACCGAACCACGTAAACCCAACATACCAGCGCGACAATGATCTTGTTTGAGCCAGGGGGCATATATTCTGTGGTGTGCGGCAGCAGAACCAAAGTCCCACAAATAAGGGTCTGAATTACCGGTCATTAGAGCATAGCGGGCAAACTTGTCACGCGACCATTCACCGATAACACTACTGGTTAAGTAACGGATATTGTTGTTATCAAAGCACAGGATTGCCCCTAGATCGGATTCGGCGAGCGCCTTGCGAGTTCTGCCCACGCGATAATTGTGCAGGCGGCGGAAGTCCACACGTTCTTCAAAATCAACATTCATGCGGCCGGGTGAAGCGATTGGGCGGTTCCAATCCCATCTTGGATCGATTGAGCTGTCGGTAATGATACTGGGTTCGGTCGGTGTTAATTCGGTCATATGTGCTCCACTACTAAACTATTGATAACCGCGTGAACGGTGGACGTATAATGCTACGACGCACTCAGAACGAGTGCGTCGATTGACGTTGTTACTATTGCATCACCATGCCGCCATCTATCATGATCAACTGCCCGGTCATGTAATCAGAATCTGAGCAGGCGAGGAAAATCGCGGTGCCCATGACGTCTTTGGGGTAGGAGTAGCGCTTCATCAGGATCATATTTTTGGCTAGTTCATCCATCGAATCACCTTCTTTTTCAAATTTACCGATGGCAACCAAATCTTTGTCGAGCTGTTCCCACAATTCGGTGCGAACCACGCCGGGGCCGTAGCCATTGACGGTAATATTGTGGTCGACTAACGCCTTAGCGCCGCCGTTTATCATCGCCAGCACAGCATGCTTCGATGCACTGTAAGGAATGACATCATCAAATGCTTGACGCGAGAGAATAGAGCCAACGTTAATGATTTTATAGGGGCCGGCTTCTTTGCCCTGCTTGATCATTTGCTTGGCGGCTTCTTGCATACCGATCAGCGTGCCGAGGCCGTTAACCGTCATGATTTGATTCCAGTTCTCTTCGGTGACATCGAGAAACATCATTGGCTTATTAATACCCGCGTTATTGACAATGACGTTAATACTGCCAAATGCTTTGACGGTGGTTTCGACCGCTGCGACCATTTGATCACGTTTGGTTACATCCAGTTTTACAGCAACAGCTTCGCCACCGGCGGCCTTGATGCGTTCAACTACCGCCTGACAGCCTTCGAAATCGAGATCGGCTACACATACTTTTGCGCCTTCAGAGGCAAAACTTTCGGCAGCTGCCGCACCCATACCACGGCCCGCACCGGTGATCAGGCAATGTTTCCCTATCAGTCTATTACTCATGATATTAATCCACTCACATTTGATTTAAATTGATTAACCAATAACCATGCTTTTATAAAAATTTAGCATTTAATTATGGGTTAGGCCGAGACTGTGCATGCAATCGATTGCACTATGATTTGTCGCTATTGTCAATACTATTCGAGTAATTGATTAATTTCTTTGACAGATTAGCTCTTATATGGTGCAATCGATTGCACGATGTCTCTTGAGAATTGGCTTCGTAAAGCAAGTTATTAGTTTGCGTTATTATAATCGGTTAGAGGAAACCATATGAAAATTAAATTTACAGCAACGAAAGTAGCGCTCGCATTGTCTGCGGCGATCCTTTCATCATCACCCGTAATTGCTGCAGAAAAAATGAAAATAGGCATAACACAGAACAACGTTGGTGTTGACAGCTATCAGACTACCTACGAAAAAGCATTTAAAGAATCTGCTGCTGGTATGAGCGATGTCGAGACCATCGTGTTAGATGCTGGTGGCGACGTTGCACGTCAAATTTCTCAAATGCAGGATCTGATTCAGCAAAATGTCGATGCGATTATTGTCTGGCCAACCAATGGTCAAGCTCTGGTACCTGCAGTTCGTCAGGCCTATAAGGCAGGCATTCCAGTAATAGTTACCAACTCGCAAATTGCGGAAGCGGGTAGGCAGTTTATTGCGTCTTTTTCTGGACCTAACAATATTACGCAGGGTAAGTACTCAGCTGAAATGATGTGTGATGCACTTGACAATAAAGGGCAGATTGTTCAAATATCGGGTCAACCTGGTTATTCGACTGCAATTGAACGTCAAAAAGGGTTTGAAGATCGACTTGCCGAAGTATGTCCTGGCGTTGAAATTATGGAAACTCAGCCTGGTGACTGGAATCGTGAAAAGTCACAACGCGTGATGGAAAACTTTCTGACTAAATACGACAAGATCGACGGTATTTATTCAGGCGATGACAACATGGGCGTTGGCGCACTAAACGCTGCCAAAGCTGCTAAGCGAGAAGGTATGATCTTCATCGGTGCTACTAACTTTGCAGTAGGCTATGAAGCAATGGCACGTGGTGAATACTATGGGTCAATTTACCAGTCTCCAGCAGATGATGCAGTTAATGCATTAAAAACGGCTGTCGCGGTTGTTAACGGTGAAACTGTTCCAAAGTTAAATTACTTTGATACACCTAAAATCACCAAGAAAAACATGAGTAATTTTACAAAGCCAGTATTCTAGTAGTTTAAATAGAGTGGCCCTGGCTGGACCTAGTTTCAGCCAGGGCTTTACGCTAACAATAGCGCAGCCCACTGACAGCATAGTCTTATTGGCTTATTAGTTTCCGCAGCTTAATTTTTGCTATTTATGGGCATCCCTCATGAGCAACGAACGTACACTACCCAAATTTTTTGATCCTCTCAGGGTGCAGAAATTTCTCGCAAGTCAAGGCATCCTACTCGCATTTATTTTTTTCATTGTCATCTTTGCACTGGCTTCTGATCGTTTTTTATCCGGCGCAAACATCATGTCTGTTATTCGACAGATTTCCATTATTGGCACCATCGCACTGGGCGTCTCATTCGTCGTAATCAGCGGCAATCTAGATTTATCTGTTGGTTCACTCTTATCTTTCGCCACCGTATTAGTGGTCGACCTGCACGATAAGATAGGGCCTACCGGCGCTATCATTTGCATGTTCATTGCAGTTTTGTTGGTGGGTGGTGTGAACGGTTTTCTAGTGGGAGTTTTACGCTTGAATTCTTTGATAGTTACACTCGGTATGTTATCAGTGATACAAGGCGTGACGCTGATTTACACCAGTGGTCAAAACGTCGATATCGCCAATCAGGAACAAACTTGGTTTGCTATTTTCGGTCGTGGATTTTTATTCGGGATTGCGGTTCCTATCATTATATTTATAGGTTTAGCGATAATTCTGGAATTTGTGCTGCGTCGCACTAGCTATGGTCGAAAGGTTTTTGCGATTGGTGGTAATTCAACTGCATCCGTATTTTCGGGTATCTCGCGTACTAAAATAGTGTTTAGCACTTATTTGTTATCAGCCTTTACCACTGGCTGTGCAGCCTTAATTTTGGGGTCAAGAGTTATGGGTTCTCAAAATAACGTTGGGCAGGGCTACGAATTGCTGGTTCTGGCAGGTGTAATACTCGGCGGGACTAGTTTGCTTGGAGGCTCCGGCAGTCTTACCCGGACTGTGTTAGGGGTCCTCATATTAGGCTTTATTCAGAACGGATTGTTATTACTAGGTTACCCCTATTACACACAATGGATAGTAACCTGGGCTGTCATTATTATTGCCGTTTGGTTGGATATCGCATCCACCCGCGGTCATATTTTTACTCGCAACTAAATTGCCCTACTAGTTAGAGGATCTAATCTTATGGTCAAACGAATTTTGTTGGTACAACCAATCTGGCTTTTTGTTATTGCCTGCTTCGTGGTATTTAGTATTAGTGCTGAGCACTTTTTCGACGCTGATAATTTTAGAAACATTTTAATGCAGGCATCCACCATCGGCCTGATTGCGCTGGGCATGACTTTTGTCATGATTAACGGCAATATTGATCTATCTGTGGGATCAGTAGTCGCTTTATCAGCCTCACTCGCCGTAGGCTTGCAAGACAGTATTGGTGTTCCAGCTGCAGTAATTTGTGCATTAGCCAGTGGTGTTTTACTGGGTGTTTTCAATGGTGTGATTACCTGGAAGACCGGTGTGGATGCGTTTATCGTCACCCTTGGCGCAATGATAGGGATCCGTGGGCTGGTGTTTCTATATACCCAGGAGCAATCTTTTTATGCCAGCGATTTTGCTTACTCAGACTTTGGTTTCAGCACTGTTTTTACGATACCAACCTTAGCAATTATCTTTATAGTGTGCGCGATAGTGATGCATTTTGTGTTGAACCAGACTGTACACGGACGTAATACCTATGCCGTGGGAGGCAATCGTGAAGCCGCTGTGAATGCGGGTATTCGAGTTGGTCCACATATGGTGTACAACTTTATGATTGTTGGTTTTTTTGCGGCGCTGGCTGGAGTAACACTATCGACACAGATGGGCGCTTCGACTCCTAATTTGGGACGAGATTTCGAATTGTGGACTATTACAGCTGTGGTATTGGGCGGCACCCGATTAACCGGTGGCGCAGGTAATATCATTGGTACTGTAGGCGGCGTTATCGCGATTAGTATTCTGCGTAATGGTATGAACTTGTTACAGGTACCTTCATTCTATGTACTCGTCATTATGGGCAGTATCCTGATAACCGTTTTGTATATTGATAAGCGGCTCACCACAACGGGTAAACTGGAATTACAATTATGAGCAGCGATAGTAATGGAAAAAAAGTTGCTGATTTTGATGTCACTGATGAATTCAGTAGTGGCGCGATCAATAAAAAAGCCGTATTAACGTTAACCAATATCACTAAGACTTTCCCCGCGGTGGTTGCGCTGAGTAACGTTAACCTCTCGATATACAGTGGTGAGGTGCATGCATTAATGGGAGAGAATGGGGCGGGTAAGTCAACTCTGATGAAAGTACTTGCGGGTACTCATCAGCCAAACGAAGGCGATATTCATCTCGAAGGCGAAAAAGTTGTGATGGCATCCCCATTGGCCGCAAAGCTTAAAGGGGTTGTTTTGGTACATCAAGAATTGTCTCTGGCTCCCGATTTAAGTGTTGCAGAAAATATTTTCCTCGGCAGTTTACCAACAAAGCTTTTTGGCCGCGTTGACTGGGATAAGCTCTTTGAAGACACCGATCACATCCTCACCAGACTAAAATGTAACTTTAAATCGAAGACTCTCGTGGGCAAGTTACCCATTGCGAAAAAGCAAATGGTGGAAATCGCCAGAGCTTTGGTATTCACCCCTAAAGTCGTGGTTTTTGATGAGCCAACAGCCTCCTTAAGTGATACTGAGAAAGTCGTGCTGTTCGATGTCATCAATGAGCTGCGTAATCAGGACGTCGCGATTGTTTATATTTCTCACCGCATGGATGAGATTTTTCATCTCTCCGACCGTGTGAGTGTATTGCGAGACGGCGAATACCGAGATACGTTGTTTACCGCTGATACCAATGAAGACCAGGTGACACAGTTGATGATCGGCCGTAGTCTGGACAATAAAGCAGGTCAGGAAAAGTGTGAGACAGGTGAAACTAGGCTCGAAGTGAAAAACCTGACGATCCCGAGCTTATTCGAGGATATTAGCTTTAAGTTACGCGCGGGCGAAGTGGTGGGCATGTATGGACTGATTGGTGCCGGACGCACCGAGATCGCCGAAACGTTGTTTGGATTGCGAGAGGCGAGTAGTGGCGACATTTTGCTTAACGGAGAAAAAGTAGAAATTTCGGCGCCTCAAGATGCGATTGCCAAAGGACTCGCGTTAGTTCCAGAGAACCGAAAAGAGCAAGGCCTGGTTTTAGGTATGAACTGTAAGGACAACACAACCATGCCTCAACTCAGTAATGTCAGTTCCTTGCTGGGCTGGCTCGATAGCAAACAAGAGCTCGAAATCTATAACAAGTATGAAAAAATGCTGGAAATAAAAACACCACATTGGTCGCAGAAAGTAGGTAATTTAAGTGGCGGTAATCAGCAGAAAATTGTTATTGGAAAGTGGCTGAGTACGAACCCTCAAGTTCTTATTCTAGATGAACCAACCCGTGGTATCGACGTTGGTTCGAAAGCTGAAATTCATCGTTTAATTCGAGAGCTAGCTAAATCAGGTTATGCCGTCTTAGTTATCTCGTCAGAAATGCCAGAAGTTATTGGAGTTAGTGATAGGGTTATTGCACTTTATGATGGTCGCATTACTGCTGAATTTGATGGCGCGACCCTCACCGAAGATCAGCTAGTCCAAGCGATTACCGCATAAGCTAACGATCCTGTCTTTATTAGCGTAAAAATATACAGTGGGTACTATGCAACAACAATCGACACTTAACGAGACCATCCATGCGAGTCCATCGGTGCGCAAGTTAGCCCGTGAAATGGGTTTAAGTTTGGACCAGATTAGTCAATCTATTCAGAGCCAAACTCTGCGTAAAGAAGATGTCTATGCTTATGTGAATAGTCGTATGTCGGGTGACGCTGCGCCAACGCCCACTAGCGTTGGGACATCTGCGATACCCCATATTCAACAACCGGACTGGTTATCATTTGGCGAAACTGAAACCGTAGCGCTTAGTCGTATTAATAAGTTGTCGGCGCAGCATTTACATCGTGTCTGGCTAAATGTGCCACAGGTGACGCATTTCGATGAAACAGACATTACTGAACTTGAAGCTTATCGCAACCAACTGAAGGGCAAAGCCAAGCAGCTCGGTTTTAGTCTCACTCAATTGGTTTTTATCATGAAAGCAGTTGTTTCTGGATTAAAGCACTTCCCCCGTTTTAATTCCGCCATCGATGCCAGCGGTGAAAATCTGATACAGCGCAACTATTTCAATCTGGGTATCGCCGTAGAAACACCTAACGGACTGGTTGTCCCGGTAATACGTGAAGTAGACCAAAAAAGCCTGTTCGAACTCGCAGAAGAACTTGGCGATTTATCCAGGCGTGCACGCGAAGGCAAACTTAAAGCTAATGAAATACGGGGTGGCTGTTTTAGTCTATCTAGCCTTGGAAGTATCGGCGGCACAAACTTCACACCTATTGTTAATGCCCCTGAAGTTGCTATATTGGGTCTGGGCCGCTCTATATTGAGGCCAAGTCGTGTGGGTGAAGAACTCGTCGATCGGTTAATTCAACCCTTAGCGGTATCCTACGACCATCGAGTGGTTGACGGCACTTGCGCCGCTCGTTTTACTCGACACATCGCAGACTTGCTGACTGATGCTCGGCGACTAATGCTATAGGCAGTATTTCTACTTTATAATAATGGCTTGATTGTCACTCAAAGTCGCGACATCAATATTCTTGAAAGTTCGAAAAATATTCTCATGCGGGTCTGATCATCCAACATCGTTATTTGCCGGCTCCTTCACGATAAATTTGAAAATAGTCTATCATTGCGGTTAAATTTGATTATTGCAAAAATGTCCTAGCAGGCTGAATGTAATTCGCAAATACCTGCTTGGGGCAATTTTTTGGAGCTCTACTAATTAATTTTGTACCAGTTGCATGTCGGGCAGTAGAAAATCACGAGAATCTTCATAAACAATTTGCCAACGATTGTCCGCCTTGCGCCAGTACATTTCCTTTGCCGTTTTTAAATTAAGATTACTACTCGCATAGGATTGTGCGAACTGCATTAGAATCAGGTCTTCTTCACCAGGATAGTTAAATATATTCAAGTTGCGATATTCAACTTTGATGTCAGTTCTACCGCGGCCCACCCATTTTTTGTGCCCATCCCAACTGTTGAAATCACGTTTATTGGCAAAGAAATCTTTTTTCGAATAGTGCTCGCGATAAATACTGTGATTGTTACTTTCCCAGTCAGCGATCCAGCTACTTAATACCTTTAATATGTCTTGACGCTTTTGCTGCCATTCCCCTGCATTCAACCATTTGACCTGCTGGGCAACAATGACAGGAGTATGAATGTCTGAATTGATGTATTTATCTATGCGCGTGAAATCAGGGTTGCTGACGACGATACAGCCATTGCTCGCCCAAGGTGAGCGATTGTAAACGTCTGAGGGTGTACCGTGAATCCAGATACCGTCACCGGTGCGGTTTTTACGACGATCCCAGGGATTCGGATAACTAATGGGGAAGGCGCCTAACCCATAGAGATCGGGTAATTCGTCACCATCAATAGTTTCGGTGACATGATAAATACCCACGGGTGTTTTTTGATCACCGCGCTTTTGCTTTCCGAAACCTTTTATCCCAATTGAGATGAAATAGTCTTCAACCAGTATTGGTGTTCCTTGCTCATTACGAAACACATAAATGCGAGATTTTTCCTGATCGACTACAATAACGTAAGGTTGGTCGTTGGCCAGAAACAGAATATTTTCTGGTATTAGTCCTAAGTGTTTAGTATCACTTTCATGCTGCCAGCGTTGTTGGATTTCGTGTTTAAAGTCGTTTTGGGCTCTATCGGTCGATATTCCCAAGCCGATTTCATTCAGTGGTCCAGCTTTAGCAAGTAGCAAATCGGCGTAAATCATTTGGCCTAGCCGACTTTGAGGATATTGCGCTAACAGAGCTCAGGTGCTGTCTAACGCCTGTTCAAAGTCCTGATTCTGAATTTTTTTGATCGTTTTGATAATATCTTGTTCGTATAAATCTGGCTTAGGTTGGTTATCGACTGTTTCAGACGCTTGTAACAGCGGTTGAAATAGCACCAATAACAAAATAGCTAATGTTGTTTTCATAATACCGAAATTACACTCTCATCAGATATTTTCCATGTCGACCCAGCCCGACGAAAACGGAGTCGTTTTAACACCTTGTCGCTGTAGTTGGGAGAATCATAGGTTTGTTTGAAGTTAACAATAACTTTATTTTCGTCGTGTGCACGGATTTCGATATTACTCACTTTCACTTTGATTGCTCCAGGTCGCATTATACGGCTGCGCCGATGCTCTACCCAAGCTATATGGGTTTTGAAGCTAGGGCGGTGATTGGCTGAATAGAAATTAATATAAGTGGGGAAGTCTTTATCATTCCAGGACTTCGCCCAATTTTTAACTTGTTTTTTTAATAATGTCTGAATATCGGCTTTACTGACAACCGAGCTGACGGTTGTTTCAGACACTATTACTCGTGGCTCAGCCGAGCCCAGATTTCTGAGTGCTGCGAGTTTAATTTTAGTTGCCTCTACCGGTTGGTCCGATTCACTGACTGCTTGGCGATAGGTTGTGCTCGCAATGCTGCGGTAGATTCGTCCTAGATTAGTGTAGGCAGTAGAATAGCTTGAATGGGTATTCAGAGCATCAATCAGTAACTGACTGGCTTTATCAGGATTGTTCTGATTAAGGTAAATCATCGCCAGGTTATTCATGGGTTCGGGCAGTTCGGGGTGTTCACGTATCAAATTTTCGTAGAGTTTTTTTGCTCGGTTTGTCTGATTATCCATCTGATAAGCATAGGCGGTCAAAAACTGAATTTTGGCATTGTCAGGTTGCTCTATCAAAAGCTGAGTACCCGTAACTGTAGCTGATGAGAATGAATTTTGATCTACCAAGAACTGAAGTTCCTGTATCGTAGCGGTTGCAAGTGCTGGCTTAAAACACAGGCAGCAAAGGAATAAAGC
>OOGU01000204.1_pt1 | contig 14172 bp, 9 predicted proteins | sample 1670261 | NCBI WGS metagenome assembly OOGU01 (sample SAMEA98137168, study PRJEB22522) | marine metagenome | biome: marine biome; feature: marine water body; material: sea ice | place: Arctic Ocean | collected 04-Sep-2015 | depth 1.3 m
ACTGATATCTTCTGTATATACAGCATTAATCACTCTAATTGCCTGTGGGTGTTTGTATCCTAAAGCAATCAATGCGCTTAAGGCTTCCTCTTTCGCATCGGTGCGTTGAACAAACGTGTTTTCAACGGGTAAATCAGGTGTGAGATGCACAGTTTTTGCATACCCCTGATCTTTAGCTAATTTGCTTAACCTATCACGCATTTCAATGACTAAGCGTTCGGCGGTTTTTTTACCAACCCCAGGTAGCTTGGTTAAACCAGTAACATCTTCCATACTGACGCATTGCATAAATTGTTGGGCATTCATACCGGATAAAATAGTTAAGGCTAATTTTGGCCCAACACCACTGGCCTTGATAAGCTCACGAAATACTGCACGCTCTTGTTTATTCGCAAAGCCAAACAATAATTGCGCATCTTCGCGCACCACAAAATGAATACATAAACTGGCTTCTTGACCGATTTCAGGTAACTGATAAAAACTGGTCATTGGCACTTGTACTTCGTATCCCACACCCCCCGCTTCTATCAGAATTTCCGGTGGCTGTTTCTCGATTAATATGCCACGAATATTACCTATCATCTTGTTTCCTTGTATCTTAATGTGTCTTTAGAGACTTGTTGAGTTTTGCGGTATAATTTTAGGCTAAAACGAGAAAAGTGAAATCACTCAACTTGAAAGTAACCACAAGCCTCTCATTTTAAGCACAACTAATAAAACCATAATGATAATCACTATATTACCTGATGTCTTTAGCGGAGGAGATTTACTTAACAAAAAACATATTTCAGTCGAAGTTATAACTGTGTAACCATATTCCAACAAAGTATTCGAAAAGTAATGATTCGTAATGCTGAATAAAGAGAAAAGATAATGCTATTAATATTAAATGTAACGCCACCGTGAGGTATATCTTTTAAAAATTGGCTAATTTAACAGCTGAACTAATTTGCGTGAACTAAATGCATCGCAGTTGACTTTACTTTTTTACATCGAAGGATATTTCATGAAAATTCATAAGCTTATTTTTTTTACTACCGCTCTAATGACAACCGCATGTAAAGATATTTCAACTATTAAAGAACAACCTACTTTATCGTGCGATGTGGAATTTGTTATTCTTGGTGTAGGACAAGATGGTGGAGCCCCCAAAATAGGCAATTCTGATGATCCTGCTTGGACAAACTCTTCTTTGAGGTTGTGGTCTGCTTCGGGTGCATTAATTGACCATCGTCACTCCAACCGTTACCTTTTTGAAGCCACTCCAGATTTACGTGATCAAATGAATTTACTTAATAGCTTAAGCGACGGTGGAAATGCACCACTTGGATTATCTGGTATATTTTTAACACATGCGCACATTGGTCATTATGCTGGCTTGATATTCGTAGGACATGAATCTGCTGGCACCCAAGGACTTAAGGTTTTTTCTTTACCTCGGATGCAAAATTATTTGGAAAATAATGGACCTTGGGAACAACTGGTCAACTATAAAAATATTGATCTCATACCAATAACGGCCAAAAAAGCCACCGTGTTTAATAATGATTTATCGGTCACAGCGCACTTAGTACCTCATCGAGACGAATATTCTGAAACGGCAGGTTATGTTATTAATGGTCCATCTAGGAGTGTGTTATTTTTGCCAGACATTGACGACTGGGATCGATGGGAAACGGAATTTGATATCCGTATTGAAGATATGATCTATCAAGTTGACGTGGCATATTTAGATGCGACGTTCTTCGATAATAATGAATTGCTTGGGCGAGATATGTCAAAGATCCCCCACCCCCGTGTAGTAGATTCGATGGAGCGATTCAGAAAATTACCTCAGGCTCAACAAGAAAAAATCAGGTTTTTTCATATTAACCACAGCAATAAAATTAGATATTCGTCAAGCGAACAATATAATTTAGTTCAACAAAAAGGTTTTAAAGTCGCAAAGCGCGGTGAACGTTTTTGTCTGGATTAATTAATTGAAGCGTTATGCTGCTGCGAGCAAATTATGCCAAGCTATAAAGGTTGGTTTAAAAAGAATAGTAGATAATTTATTTAGGTTGTGTTGATACATGGGTGTATAAGGTGTATGTAGATCGTAGGCACGTTATCTCAACCGACCACGTACCGTTTTTGTTGCTTGACCTGACATTTTAATTAAGCTTTGTTGGGTGTGATTGTGGCATAGGGCTACTGCCAAGGCATCAGCGGCATCAGCTTGTGGTTTGGCTGCCAGCCCTAACAAATAAGTTACCATGTGCTGCACTTGGGACTTGTCCGCGTTGCCATTTCCCACCACTGATTGTTTGATTTGCCGCGCTGAATATTCAGCAACTGGTAAATCAAAAGCTGTTGCAGCCACTATTGCAGCGCCTCTTGCTTGACCCAATTTTAATGCAGAGGCTGGGTTTTTAGCCATGAAAACTTGTTCGATTGCAAAGTCAGTCGGTTGAAATTGGTGAATAATTTCACTCACACCATCGAAAATTTGTTTTAAGCGAGAGGCAAGCTCATCACCCTGAAGACGAATACAGCCGCTACCAATATATTCAGATTTTTGGCCGGTTTTTCTTATTACTCCATAACCCGTAATACGAGAACCAGGATCAATACCCAAAATGATCGCCATTAGCTTATCATCCCACACATCGCTGCAGATTGTTCAATACTGCGATTGAAGTTATAAATCGATATCTGGTACATATAAAAGAATTGCCTCGCGATTAGTATCTGACCACACTTTTTTTATAGCAGATGTTTTATCTAGCCAAAAGTAAGCAGAATGTTCTGTCAAACTTATACTTTGGTTATTGGCGACTTCGACAGCAAATACGTGTTCAGTGTTATAAGGTGTTCCCGGTGGGTAGCGATGTTTCCATCTATCGCGGATGTCATAGGTATTAATTTTTTGGCAGTCAACTAGCTGATAAGCAGATTCTATAATATCAATACCAGTTTCTTCTAACACCTCGCGCAAAGCGGTCTCAATTGGCTTTTCACCTAGCTCTAAGGTGCCAGTCACTGATTGCCAAAAGTCTGGGTCGTCATTGCGCTGCATCACCAGCACCTGCCCAGCACAGTTATATACAACCGTGAGGGCAGATTGAGGAATACGATATTCTGTTTTCACAGTATTAAGCCATTAATCCACTTTGCTTGGTGTTGCGGTTGAACTAATAACGGTTTGAATTGACAGTTCTTTGAGTTGTTCTGGGTTCGCCTCACCCGGTGCGTTTGTCAAAGGACAAGCTGCGGTATTAGTTTTGGGAAATGCCATCACATCACGGATTGACGTAGCACCTGTCATTAACATCACCAGACGGTCTAAACCAAAAGCTAAACCAGCATGAGGTGGCGCACCAAATTTGAGTGCTTCAAGTAAGAAGCCAAATTTCACTTCAGCTTCTTCTTCGCTTATGCCCAGCAGTGAAAATACTTTAGCTTGCATATCTTGTTGGTGGATACGAACCGAACCACCACCCAACTCACAACCATTTAAGACCATGTCATAAGCGTTGGACAAGGCACCTGCAGGGTTAGCTGCTAGTTCATCTGGCGTCATATCTCTTGGTGCTGTAAATGGATGATGTAATGCATGGAACTGACCATCAAACTCTTCAAACATGGGAAAGTCCACAACCCAAAGTGGTTTCCACTTGCCCTCTAATAACCCTAAGTCTTCACCTAATTTAAGTCTTAAGGCACCTAAAGCTTCTGTTACTACCGTATTGTTGTCGGCACCGAATAACAGAATGTCGCCGCTTTGAGCGCCACTGCGTTCAAGAATATCTTTAGCAACGTCTTCATTGAGAAACTTAAGAATAGGTGATTGAAGCCCATCCATACCCGCGGCAAGATCGTTGACTTTCATCCACGCTAAACCTTTAGCACCATAAATACCAACAAACTTACCGTAGTCGTCAATTTGTTTGCGAGATAACTTAGCTCCACCTGGCACACGAATAACAGCAACACGGCCTTTGGCGTCGTTGGCTGGGCCAGAGAACACCTTAAATTCGACGTTTTTAAGTAAATCAGCAATGTCAGTTAATTCTAGTGGGTTACGCAAATCAGGTTTGTCGCTACCGAAACGACGCATGGCATCGGCGTAAGTCATGCTTGGGAAGTCACCTAAATCTACCGACAACATTTTTTGAAATAAATTACGTATTAAACCTTCAGTGATCGCCATTACACCAGCAGCATCTAAGAAGGTAGTTTCAATATCAATCTGAGTGAACTCAGGCTGACGATCAGCGCGTAAATCTTCATCACGGAAACATTTTACGATTTGGTAATATTTGTCCAAGCCCGACATCATCAATAATTGTTTAAACAATTGAGGTGATTGTGGCAGTGCAAAAAACTGGCCTTTATGAGTGCGGCTTGGCACCAAATAATCACGGGCACCTTCAGGTGTCGCTTTCGTCAAAATAGGCGTTTCAATATCCAAAAACCCATCGTTTTCAAGATAACGACGAACTGTACTTGTCACTTTGGCTCTGAATTTTAAACGGTCACTCATTAATGGGCGACGTAAGTCTAAATAACGGTATTTTAGACGCTGTTCTTCGGAATTTTCTTGATTCCAATCTAGCGGTAATGGAGCTGCTTTATTTAGGATAGTCAGAGAATTACCAAGCATTTCGATTTCGCCGGTAGACATATCTTTATTCACTTGTCCCGGAGGCCTGGCACGTACTTCACCGCTAAGCTGCACACAAAATTCATTACGTAAGCTATTTGCAGTATTAAAGACGTCGACTAAATCAGGGTCAAACACCACCTGCACTATACCTTCACGATCGCGTAGGTCCAAAAAAATAACACCACCTAAATCGCGACTACGATTAACCCAGCCACACAAAGTGACGGTTTGCCCGATATAAGATGAATTGATATTGCCACAATAGTCCGTGCGCATGAAAAAACCGCCTTTAAAACGTAAACACTGATGAAAAATTAAGGCCGAGGAGTATATACCGGATCAGCATTCTCCTAAATTAAATTCTCGGTTTTCGTAAGAAAATGTTGCTTCTATAGACTAATGAAAATGAATTCTGCATATTTACAGTAATAAAAACTAAAAACAGGGATCGAGCAATGCTAAAAATTAAAAATATAACAAAAACTTATGACAACGGTGTAAAAGCCCTTAACAATGTTAGCTTGGACATTCCTAAAGGATTATTTGGTTTGCTTGGTCCAAATGGTGCCGGTAAATCCAGCTTAATGCGCACGATTGCCACGCTACAGCAACCCGATACAGGCAGCATTGAATTCGACCAAACCAATGTGTTAACCCAACCCAATGAATTACGTCAACGCTTGGGGTATTTACCACAAGACTTTGGTGTATATCCTCGAGTTAGCGCCCTAGAACTATTAGACCATTTAGCCATATTGAAAGGCATTGCCAACAAAGCCGAGCGTAAAGAAGCTGTAGATGGATTGTTAGCACACACCAACTTGTTTCAGCATCGCAAAAAAGCGGTGAGTGGTTTTTCTGGTGGGATGCGTCAACGATTTGGTATTGCTCAGGCATTATTAGGTGACCCGGATTTATTAATTGTAGACGAACCTACTGCCGGTCTTGATCCGGAGGAACGCAATCGTTTTCATAATTTATTGGTTACGTTAGGCGAAGAAAAAGTCATTATTTTATCGACTCATATCGTTGATGACGTGTCTGAGCTTTGCCCAAATATGGCAGTGTTAGGCAACGGGAAAATATTATTGCAAGGTAATCCGCTGGACATTACCGCTGATTTAAACGGGCAAATTTGGCGTAAAACGGTATCTATTGATGAAGCAACAGTATTAGAAAATACTTTACCTGTGATTTCAAAGCGCCTATTTGCTGGTCGAACGGTTTTACATGTTTTGGCTCCCAAACCACCTGAGGGTTTTGAAAGTACCCCTGCGACTTTAGAGGATGTATATTTTTCTACCTTACACCACTCTCGACAGAACCCTCAACAAAACTCTCATTCAACCCAAACAGCATAAGGAAGCTCTGTTATGTTTACTCAAATGTTAGGGTTTGAATGGCGCTACTTTACTCGCCAGCCTTCTTTTATTGTGACTTGTTTAGTTTTTTTCTTATTGCCATTCCTAGCCATCACCATTGATGGCGTGCAGATTGGTTCAGGTGGCAATGTATTGTTTAACAGTCCCTTTGCTATTAGCCAAACCATGCTGGTTTTTGGCCTGTTTGGGATGTTTATGGTGGTCAATTTTGTAGCCAGTACTGCCACACGAAACCATACATCTTTCATGTCAGAAATTATTTATACCAAACCCATCAAACCTTTAAGTTATAACCTTGGACGCTTTTTGGGCGCTTATTTGATATGCCTAGTCGTATTTGCCATGGTGCCATTGGGTTTATTTATAGGCAGCTTAATGCCTTGGATCGATGGTGAAAGAGTTGGCCCAAATAGCCTCATAATGTACGTGCAACCCTTCTTGATTTTTTCCACCACAACTATTTTTGTTCTTGCTACTTTATTCTATGGCGTTACCAATTTTTTTAAAAGTGTGATGGCTGGTTACATCTGTGCCTTGGGTTTGTTTATTTTATATTTCGTTTCAGGGCAAGTCTTTAACGAACCCGAGCAACGTACGATTAGAGCATTACTTGACCCCTTTGCACTAGGTTCATTTCGTGAATATACCCGCTATTGGACAACCTTTGAAAAGAACGCATTATTACCCCTTCTTGAGGGTGCTATCTTACATAATCGATTATTGTGGCTGGCGGTAGGTAGTTTAATTTTGTTGACAGCAGGCGGGCTATTTAAGCCATTAAATTTCACGTTGAACAAAGCCAGCAAAAAAACAAAGAAAGAAAAAATAGATGTTATTCCCGCCAACAGCAATATTGCGATTAAAGCCTCAGCCAATAACGGCTTTGCGCAATTTATTTTGCGTACCAAATTTGAAATAAAGCAAGTCGTGTTAAGCCCTGCATTCCCTATTTTATTGCTGTTTTCGGCCTTTCAACTTATTGCCGGCTTTCTTAACATAAATGGCGCATTTGGCGCCCCAAACTGGCCGCTCACTCAAACCTTAGTACAAATCATTTTGGGGGCTTTTAGCCTAATGACGATTATTGTCATTACTTATTACACAGCAGAAGTGGTTTGGCGTGAGCGGGCTGTAGGCATGGGCGACATTGTCGATAGTATGCCGGTACCCAATATTACTTTTTGGCTATCAAAATTACTTGCAGTGATGTTAGTGATTGTATCGCTGCATTTTGTTGGTTTGGTGATGGCTATTGTCAAACAATTGCTTTCAGGTTATGAAAACATTGAATTCGGGCAATATTTGATCAGCTTATTGTATTTTGGTGTGTTGCCCTTTTGTCTTCTTATAGTATTGGCATTTTTACTCCAAGTATTAAGCCCTAATAAATATGTGGGCATGTTAATTTTTGTTGGCTACATAATTATATCCAGTGTGTTTGGTCAAATAGGCATTGAACACAACATGTTTAACTTTGGCGGCGCTCCTATTTTGCAATACTCAGACTTGAATGGCTACGGCTGGTTTATTCAGACTCAAAGCTGGTACATGCTTTATTGGACTGCTCTGTCAGTTGTGCTGGGGGTTATCAGTTATGGCATGTGGCAAAGGGGTCCTCATGCATCACTTAAACAACGTTTTAGTTTGCTAAGTTATCAGCTAGGTAATCAAGGCAAAAGTATTGCTGCGGCTACTATGTTGATATTTCTAGCGACAGGTGGCTATATTCATTACAACACCAAGGTGTTGAATGATTTTTACGGCCAAGAAGAAAGTTTGGATATACAAGCCAAGTACGAAAAAGACTATGTTGAATTTCGTGACGCACCCATGCCATCAGTTGTGAGCATAGATGCAGCCATCGATATTTTCCCTGAGGAACGACGTATCGCAGCCAGCGCGAATATATCTTTGATTAACCGCACGGCACAGCCCATTTCGCGTTTTCTAGTCAATATTCCACAGCATACTAAAATTTATGATATGCAGATTAGCGGTGGAAAATTAGGCGAAACCAACCCTAAATATAACGTGGCATGGTTCGAATTTGTCGAGCCTATGTCTCCCGGTGAAGAACGTGCAGGGAGATTATCTGTAGTCCGTGCTCATCAAGGGTTTAAAGACAGAGGTGAAGATGTCACTTTAGTGAAAAATGGTACTTTTATAAACAATTTCGAATTGTTTCCATCTTTTGGTTTTAATGAGAGTTACCTAATAAGAGATCAGCATGAACGCCGTAAACGAGACTTAGAGCCTTTACAGCGGGCATATAAACTTGAAGATACTAGCCGTTATACGGAAAGCTTTTTTGGCAGAGGTGTCGAGTTTATTGATTTTAGTGCCACAATCTCTACCAGCGACGATCAATTTGCCATTGTACCGGGGTATTTGCAAAAAGAGTGGCAACAGGATGGCCGCAATTATTATCGATACGAAATGGACGCACCAATGATTAACTTTTTTAGTGTGATGTCGGCTAATCTAGAGAAGAAAACAGTCGAACATGATGGAATTAACATTGAGGTCTACTACCATAAAAATCATCATTGGAATGTGGACAGAATGATTGAGTCCAGCCAAGACTCCCTCGACTACTTTCAAAAAGTATTTAGCCCTTATCAACATAAACAATTAAGGATTATAGAGTTTCCAGGTTACCGCGGATTTGCACAAAGTTTTGCAAACACAGTGCCCTACTCGGAGAACATTGGTTTTATTTCAGACTTACGAAACCCTGAAGATCTTGACCCTGTGTATTACATTACCGCTCACGAAGTGGCTCACCAGTGGTGGGGCCATCAATTAAATGCGGCCAATGTGCAAGGTAGTGCGGTATTGTCTGAAACCTTGTCGCAATACAGCGCGTTAATGGTTATGAAGAAAAAGTATGGTGAAATAAAGCTACGTAAGTTTTTAACTCATGAATTGGATCGTTATTTAAGAGGCCGAAGTAACGAGCGAATTGAAGAAATGCCACTGCTACGCGCTGAAAACCAACAATACATACATTATCAAAAAGGCTCTATAGTGATGATGGCCTTGGTTAACAAACTAGGTGAAGAACGTCTTAATCAAGCCCTACAAGCGTTGCTAAACGAATATCAATTTAGAGAAGACTTATACCCGACTACTTTAGACTTAGTCAGACATTTGGATAATGTCTCAAATGCAGCAGAGCAGGCTTATATTAAAGACTTGTTTGAGCAAATTACTATTTACGATTTGCGTGCTAAAGAGGTTATAAAAGAAGCGCTTGAAGAAGGTAAAACTAAAGTCACGTTTACCGTCTCAGCACAGCAATTTAGCGCGGACGGAAAAGGTAAAGAAACCGAGCAGCCTTTTGCCAAAGAAGTAGAGGTTGTTTTGTTCAGTGAAGATCCTAATGACTTTGCCATTGAAAACAAAATCATCTATCAAGGGCTACACGCCATTGAAAGTGGTGATACTGTTATCGAACTCATTGTTGACGAAACGCCTAACTATGCGGGTATCGACCCCTTTGTGCGTTTTATTGACCGAGACACCGGTAATAATATAATCAAGTTGTAATGCTTAAATTTGCTAAACTAAGCCCTCCTTGTTGAGGGCTTTTTATTGAGCTTCTTTCATCAAATGTTTTATGATTTTTACATTCAGCTTTTATTTTACATTCAGCATTTATAAAGAGAGTAGTAAGTGACTTTAGTCAGAATCGGATGTCCTATATGGACCCATGATCAGTGGTTTGGTAGCCTATTTCCAGCCAACACAGCAAAAGAAAAAAGTCTTGCTGCGTATGATCATAATTTTAATAGTGTGGAAGGTAACACCAGCTTTTATCATATCCCTGATGAAAAAACGGTTATGCGTTGGGGAGAGCAAGTCTCTAAAGATTTTCGTTTTACCTTTAAGTTTCACCGCAGTATCAGTCACAATAAAAAACTCCTCAATATTGAAGATGATTTACACTTAATTCTTAATCGTATGGCACTATTGGAAGATAAGTTAGGCTGTTTAATGCTTCAACTGCCTGCCAGTTTTGGCCCAAATCAATTAGGTCACTTAGCCGCTTTCATTCAGCTTTTACCAAAAGATTTTCGCTATGCTGTTGAGGTCAGGCATTTAGGTTTTTTTGATAAAAATAACAATGAAAAAATATTGAACCAACTGTTGATAGAAAACAATATAAACCGCGTGATTATGGATACTAGGGCTCTATTTTCCTGCCCAGCTAATGGCGACAGCATCATTGAAGATGCACATAGGAAAAAACCTAAAGTACCTACCCATGTCATTGCCACATCAGACACCCCTTTAGTGCGTTTTGTTGGGCATCCAAATATTCAAGCAAATAAACCTTTTTATATCCCATGGATCCACAAAACCAAACAATGGTTAGATGAAGGCAAGTCACCCTATTTATTTTTTCATATGGCAAACACTTTCGACGCACCTTGGTTGGCTGAGGCATTTGTGAATGACTTCAATCAGCTCTATGCCGATAGTCCTATAACCTCAATAGCGTTACCTAAAAATAGTAATAATCAGTTAGATATTTTTGGCCTTTGAAATAAGGTCTGTATGATAGGTCAATACTCTGTAACTTTGAGCAACTTATGTCCTCACCCCTTTCACACATCCGCGTACTCGAATTAAGCCGTATATTAGCAGGACCTTGGGCCGGACAAATGTTGGCAGACTTAGGTGCTGAAGTAATCAAAGTAGAAAAACCTATTCAGGGAGATGATACTCGCCATTGGGGCCCCCCTTATTTGAATAACCGACAAGGCGAAGCCCCAACAGAATCGGCATATTTTTTATCTGCTAATCGCGGTAAACGCTCTATCACCATAGATATTCGACAGCCAGAGGGACAAGCTATTATTCATCGACTCATAGAAAGTTGTGATGTACTGATAGAAAACTTCAAAGTCGGTAGTTTACAAAAATACTACCTTGATTACGCTAGCTTATCAGCTATCAACCCTCAGTTGATTTACTGCTCGATTACAGGTTTTGGTCAAGACGGGCCCTATGCGCAAAGAGCCGGATACGACTTTTTGTTACAAGGTATGGGAGGACTCATGAGTGTAACAGGCGAGCCCGACCACTTACCTGGGGGTGGCCCACAAAAAGTCGGCGTAGCACTAACCGACATTCTTACCGGTATGTATGCCACCACAGCGATTCAAGCGGCGATTATAGAGCGTGAAAAATCCGGATTAGGCCAACATATCGACCTTGCCTTACTCGATGTGCAAGTAGCCTGTTTAGCCAATCAAGCGATGAACTATTTAGTTAGCCAAGAAACACCCAAACGTATGGGTAATGCTCACCCCAATATTGTGCCCTATCAAACCTTTGAAACCGCAGATGGCTTTATCATTTTAACCATAGGTAACGACTCGCAATTCGCAGACTTTTGTGAGGTGGCACAGTGCCAAACATTAATACACGACCCTGACTTTGCCACTAATCAATCAAGAGTCCGCAATAGAGATGTGGTGATTGAACGTTTAACAAACATCATCAAAGCAAAAGACAGTGAATTTTGGTTACAACAGCTTGAAATAAAAGGTGTGCCATGTGGCCCAATCAACGACATTGCCCAAGTCTTCGAAAACCCGCAAATAAAACATCGCAAAATGTTAGGTGAACTCACCCACCCCGAAAATGGCAAAGTACCAACGGTCGCCAACCCTATCAATTTTTCGCGTACACCCATCGCTTACAATCAAGCACCACCAAAGCTGGGTGAGCATACTGACAAGGTGTTATCTGAGCTGTTGAGTTATGACAGCAACGCCATAAGTAAATTACGACACACAAAGATTATTTAATAACCCAGTCTACCTATAAGGACACAGCCTAGCTTGCTCTATTGAGCAAGCTGAATTATTTTAAGTGTAATAAAATCATCTAGATATACGCCAGAAACAAGTTTGAAATTTTGTGGTGCCATTGGCATGACATTTCTACCATCTTGCACTACCAATACACCTTTTGGAAAGGCATCGCCTAAAGGAATACTTGTCACTTCAATACCATCAGTTTCAGAGACGGCATCAATACCTAAAGCTTTGTTTGCATCTATTGCAAATACGCCCAACAGCTCATTGTTGGCATCGATGCGATAAATAGCAAAACGGTTATTTCCTTGGCTGGATACCACCAAAAACTTTTCGCCATCAATAGTATAAATCCCCATTCCTTCAATGTCTGCCTTAACCGGTGCTTGCGCTTTTGCGATAAGTTCGGGCTGTCCATTGATGTTATCTAGTTGCATTTTCCACACCCCCGTTGATTCCTCACCAAAAAACAAACGCTTGGTGTCGTCATCCACTACACACCCCTCGGGTTGGCTATTGGCTTTAAATGCATCAATTTTCTTTGCGCCGATTTCGCTTGTGTTGATGGCTAATTGGTAGCGATTAAATTGACCGTCCGTATCGTTGATAATCACCTCAAGTTGGTCGTCATGCAGATACAAACAAAGACCATAAACATCATTTAGGTCTGTTGAAATATCAATCAAGTGTTTAGCCATACCGGACTCATCAATACTAAACACCGTCATAGATTGATTTGAACGATTACTGGCCACAGCGATGTCTTTATATTGACCGTTAACGAATATGTTTTGACGGATGTCGATGTTATTTATTTTACCTACCGCTAGGGTTTGTACTAACTCACCGCGTAAACTGTAAATATTCAGGCCATATTTTTTATCCGTTCCAAAAATTAGACTTTTTTCGGGCCGGCTGGCGTGTATCCAAATAGCAGGGTCATCTGCGGCATCACCAAAGCGCTGAACTGAATCGGTTTCAGCAACAGCATAAAACGCCTCTACTGCATCAAAATCAGCTTGCTGGAGTTTATTTTTTTTAACAGACAGCTTAGTTTCATCAATTTGAGCTGCCAACCAATCCACTTCTATTGCGTACAATTGTTGCTGACTTTCATCGTATGCTCCCATCAATAATTTAGCGCTGTTTGTAGCGATATTAATTGACGATAAACGAATATTATTGGGTAAGCTGATATCTGCACCAGTAGGCCGTAAATTAGGATCGTCCTGTGTATCGAACACCCAAATTTTGTCGCTCTCAGGACTGGCTGCAAAAACATATCCTGATGCATGCGTACTAATGCTTTCGACTTCTCCAAACGCTGTAAAAGGTATCAATTTACGTTCGTTTTCGCCTTCGTTAAGTGCATCATATTGCCATATTCCAACTTCTTCCTCGGCTATTAATAATTGATGTGTTGTATCAATCACTGCACAGTCAGACATATTGGGGCCAATATTTAAAGATCTAATGGCTGGCAAACGTGCGCTCAATTGACTGTCAACAAGCTCGATTTCAATCCCGTGATGTTGAAGAACACCTAACGTGTCAATCGTGAACAAAGATAAGCCGTCACGGGTATTGCCAAGGCACACCCCTTCGATATCCGATTCATTCGCAGGCAAGCTAGCCAGTTTATTAAATGAGGCTTGCGCAAGATCAAAATGCAAAAGATGGGTAGCGGACGTGCTGTCATCTAAAGCGGCAATCAACAACATGTGTGGTTGTTGTAATGAAATACGCCAATCAATAGTTGCCACCTTGCCACTCCATTGACTTATTGGCGTAAAGTCGCTGTCGAGCCATGTTAAACCTTCACCTTCGTCAACAACTAACCACCCATTGACATTGGGTGAATCAATTGGATAGGCTTCTTGCCCTTGTATATCTATCTGGTTAAATGACAATACCTTGCTGTCAGACTTATTTTGAACAGTGCTGTTGTAACAGCCACCCAGCAAAATCAAAGCCAATAAAATATAAATAGATTGTGTTATTTTCATTTTGCTTTTAGCTCGATGTTATAACGATAAACAACATTGCCGTTGTCACCAATAAATTGCACCACAAGGGCATCAGTACCGATAGATAGAGCAGCAAACCCAGCACTTGAAGATGAAAAACGCGTGAAATCTACTTTTCCCGTAGGGCGTAGTTTTGAGCCAGCACCCGAAATAAAATGTTCAACCGTTTTACCTGCTACTTGGTTGTGCTGCAGGTCATGCTCATGACCTGCAAAGTAAGCATGTACACTGTATTTTTCTAAAACAGGCTCTAGTACTGATTTGATCCCGTCGGTTGCGCCATAGCG
>OOGU01000205.1_pt1 | contig 14029 bp, 6 predicted proteins | sample 1670261 | NCBI WGS metagenome assembly OOGU01 (sample SAMEA98137168, study PRJEB22522) | marine metagenome | biome: marine biome; feature: marine water body; material: sea ice | place: Arctic Ocean | collected 04-Sep-2015 | depth 1.3 m
TGAGGAAGTCATCGATTTGCGTTTTCCAGGGCGTGTAATGTCTCAGAGCCTTGATATCTCTTGGGGTATACTTCCTACCCGCACGATCAAACGACCCATCACTCAAGGAGGTAAGCAGACCAGAGTAATCCGTCGAATTGTACTTGTAGACTGTCATCTTCAAATCAACTAATACTTTCCAATACACTTCACTTTTGCTGTCCAGGGTGTCCACAATGCGATGCAATAGATGGAATAGACCCAGGCGGATGTCCACGTGAGTCCCAAAGAGCGCCTTCCAAAAATCTGCGTTGTTTGGGCATGTATCATGATACAAAACTGATGGATCAAAATTTTGTCTTTTTTTCATGATTTCAACAAGCATGTGGGAGACTTGGGAGATGGCTGTGGTGGCCACAATCGCCAAGGCGAATACCTCATTCGTTCTTCCAACATTTGCGGTGAAGATTGCCTTGGCACCTTTGATATTGTAGTTCTTTGTGACCTGAAAGGTCCAGTCACAAGCAATTGTGTCTCCTGGAGAAATCCGAACATTTTGCATTTCTCGGACAATTCGGTCGTATTGGGAGTACCCATACGGGGTGAGCGGGCTATAGAAGCCATCCTGGTACAAAGCCCGAATGGATGCTGAACTTGGGGGCAAAAATCCGGCAATGAAGGCATCAAAAGAGAGAAAAGGGTGGGATGGGTTTTGAGAAAAGTAAGTCTCGACTTTTCTCGTGTACTGGAGCCCCAATTTCCGCCCTAACTTCTTCCCTACAAAGCTGGCGTTCGCATAGGTACACATGAGCAGCTCCAAGTTGTCGGTGAGGTCGACATTGAAGTGGAAGGTGCCATGGCAGTACTTGGGGTCGCAGGGGTAAATTTGGCGAATGTGAGCAGGCAAAATGGCCAGAATTTGGCCGTCATTCGCTCCCCTGATGACCCCACACGCAGGACACTTGTAGGTCATTATAATAGCGAGTGTAGGCCTTCCATTTGTTGTCCATAACGGAAATAGAGCCTTACTTTTGGACCAATTAGTTCTGTCATGTTGCAACCCACACTCAACTTTTGGAGTCCCTTCCTGGACGCATTGTAGGCAGTAGAGTTCGGCTGATGGGCACAGTAGCTTCCAATCAACGTATAGGAAGGATTCGCCGACTATGGAGTGGTAGTCTGCGCTTGGCGCCAAGTTAGAGTCAGCGACATCAGGTTTGAATGAAAATGAGCAAGTTCCTGGAGGAAAAAACTTGTGGTACCTCCCCATCGCCTCTACAAAGGCTGAATTAGCAGGGAGCGGTTCTGAAGTCTTCACTGGCTTCCTGTGTTCAAATGTGGAGGCGATGTACCCAATAATGCAAGTTAATGCAGTTGGGTACTTGCATTTATCTAGCCATGCAAATTCTTCTTTGTTGTTGGATCTGAAGGAGGCGAGGTTTTCGTCCAAAAATTGATGAATACTTGTCGGATTTTCTTCATTCTTTTTTCCAACGACGTCCCTTTGAACCTTTTCGACAGCCATAGCCTCGAGTTGGGGAGGAGGGAGCTGTGGGACCTGCGATTCGTCATTCAGTTGGGGGTAGGGCGAAAGAAAAAATGGCGCCACAGTTGGTGTGGCGGCATTTAAACGCCTTCCCAAGGAGCTACTGAGCCCAGCTCGGTTCGTCATTAGATTAATTCGAGCGGTGTTGTTCACAGTGACGAATCTTGCAGAGATTCCCTTTGTTTTGACATTCCTAGGGCACCTCACATGATGACTTCTGTGAGGGATGCTCACATTTTTGCCTTGTTGTTTGTGGCGCTCTGCCTTGCAAATTCGACAGTGCTGCCAGGGAATGAAGATGGTCCCCCCTGGCATAGGACTCTGGCGATACGGATTGACCGGCATCTGAAAACCGAATCTAGCGAGTATTTTTATTTTCTACTGACCTATTTATGGACTCAGAAAGTTATAATAAGTGACATTATTATGTCACGTATTTTAGAACACTAAATGCAATAAAATTTAGCAACTCGTTTTTGTCAATCAATTTTAGACTAGAAGTGGTTGACAAGTATGTACATAAATTATCAACACTTTTACGTCCTATTTTCATGTGAGTAGATTATGTCACTCCTGGATTCAACCCAAATTATTTCAATATTCCATTCCCCCAACTATTGGGTGCCCCCTATTATCTATTTGTCCGAAGTTTCATTTCAATTCTATTCAAATTCAAATCAATCACAAATAACATCTAAATTCAAATACAGCTACTAACTATCAATCATCCAATTCATCATAGGTTTCAACGTCGGTTTCACCAAATCGGCGCCTAGAAGATCCACGGCCACTACCAAACTCTGCCGATGCCTTTTCTTGAAACCAATTCTCTAGGTCATCAGATGCGCTTTCATCTCTTTGTCTTTTGATGCGGCGGCAGAGCTCGACAAAGCGTGTGTACGCTCTTTTGTCCCAACCCATGAATCCAGTGTTACCAGTACGCGACTTGGTCCACGCAGTTACACCCTTGTTAACCCACTTGTTCCAATAGTTCTCGATGCAAAGAATGGTAAATGCCTCGTCCAGGCAAGTCACACACCCACTATCTGTGATTTTCTTGGACATCATGACATCGGACTTCCAGATCTTCTTCCCCGCAATGGAAGGTACCAAAGCGCTGAAGAAATACCAGGACCGAATAATCGAATCCTCGTTATTCCTATCGTTGCCTCGCACATTAGAAAAGGCCGCCTCAACCTTCAAGAAATCGGGCACGTTCTCATCTTGCATCAAACCTGTATTGGGGACAACATTTGTTAGCAATATTACTACATTACTAACAGCATGGAACCACCGTTTACACTTACCCATATAAGCTCTCTCCAAATCTTGCGCACAGTTGTTGCGTCGATTGTTAATACTAAATTGTACCTCCTTAGCATGCCTTACTTTCCAATCCGGCTTCTCCTTATCTTCCACCCCAAAGTGCTTCGCACATGTATTCATTGCTTTCTGTAAGACTGTGTCGTCTGTAATAAACTTAACCTTTTTCCACAGGCGCTCCTTAACAAAACGCCGCAATTTAATAGTCACCAACTCATCTTCATCTTGGCTTGCCTTCTGTAGCTTGAACATCCTTGCCTGTTTTTGCAGTTGAGTCTTTAATTTGTCGAGCTCTATTTGGAGATGGGCTTGTTTGATTGCCTCAGTTGCATCAGTTCTCGTCCTATTAGTCTGGTTTGAAGATGCATCTTTGCTCTTAGAACTAGGTGAGGCTACAATGACACTAGATCCGCCACTCATCCCACTAATACTACTTTCATCTCCAACTTCATTGGCGACGGAGGAAGCGTAATTTTCGTCGTCTTTTGGAAGTCCACTTGTTGTTCGGTTCATAGCCACTTTACTCCTCTTACTAGTACTTGCCTCGTTGGTAACTTTGGTCTTTCGCACAGCTGAAGAACTTCTCTTTCTAGTCCCGGTCATGGTGAGGATGTTTTTGGTTTTATGTCAACCAAATAAAAAGTGCCAAACCAACAAGCCAATCAATTTCGCATCATTACTCAGTAAGATTGGTCTATTGTTAGTGGTTAGAAATTCTGGCGCGGTCTGTGCGTCGGTATCTATGACGTTTTATACTTATATCTTCCAATAAGTTTATTAGACAGTTGTTTTCATTGCTTTTATCCTTTACCAGTCTGTCCTTCACCTCCCACCCTCCTTGAGTTTCCCCTACAATTAGTAGGTACACAATATCTACGTAGGTTTCCTACCTAGTTCGCGATCGTACAACACGAGTTTTAGGGTTCTCATTTTTTTTGATTCTACTACATCCACGTACAACGTGTACGTACGTAGCTTTAGTACCTATTTTCGATTCTTCACAAAATTCGCGCGTGGGCTTTAAAAGTGCAGCAACAGCAGCAACAGCAGCAAGAACAAACATTGTTGAGGTTGTTGTATTTCCTCAATTCGTAACCAAATCGATATCTGACTTCGCAGTCATAATTCGATTTTCAATAGGTACGTCATGGTGTGTCATGTGAACGATTTGGGCAGAAACTCCATTTTTGCAACAAATTCTACATTTCACTCACCTCACAAATTTTCATATTTTTTTTCTCAAAAATCATTTCAGTCCCATTTTCAACCCTATCTCTTTCTCTCACATCTTCCTCTAACTTTGTCATTTTTGCGACACTCGTTTGACCGCAGTCTCTTCCCGCTTTCTTTACCATCCGTTTGGCCTCCACAATTCTCTTTAGCGTTGTGTTTGGCCATTCGGAAAAACTGAAAGTCAGTGACCCTCCTGGGAAGAATAAAATATTGGATAAGCGAGCCAGATCTCGCCCCGACTTTGCATTCGACTCTAGGGTACGGGAGGAGTCTCCAGCGTCATCCGAGGTGGTTGCTTCTTGGCGTCGTTCTTGGTTGATTCTTGAGTTTCTGAATTGATTGGTTAATGGAACGTAACGCTGGTCGTTACCGAGCAAGAGAGTTGGATATTAGCGATAGCCAATTTGTACCAGGTTTAGATAACCCACGTCAAAGGCTTATTCTCGCTCGACAAAAGAAAGAAGCACAGAAGAAGAAGAAAAAAAACAAGATGCCTACCAAATCGTCCAAATCATCCCGGAAGAAGGCGACATTACCAAGTGTCCAGTCTCCTCCCTCACCTAGAACAAGATCAGCAACAATATCCGATTCCAATGTTGCTTCCAGGACCGGACCAAAGACTCCATCACCGATTGTCCAGTCTCCTCCTCCCTCACCCAGAACTAGATCCGCAACAATATCTGATTCCAAAATTGCCGCCACGACTTCTCCAAAGCCACCCAAATCATCCCGGACGAAGGCCAAATTACCGATTGTCGAGTCTCCATCCTCACCTGGAACAATATCAGCAACAATAATGGATTCCAAAGTTGCTGCCACGACCGGACCAAAGGCTCCATTACCGATTGTCCAGTCTCCTCCCTCACCCAGAACTAGATCGGCAACAATATCCGATTCCCAAATTGCCGTCACGACCTCACCAAAGGCATCTGCACAACGCAAAAGGAAGGCTGTTCGAACACCATCACCCCCAAAGAGGATCGGTACACGGCAGAGCCCCCGGTTGTTCCATCCATCGTTTGACACGGAAGCAAATGTTGATAATGCAACTCCCAAATCTAGTACTATCCGCGAAGAAGAGACAGTTTCACTTCCAAATATTGGGCCATTGTTGGACTCTGCAGTGGAAGGAGAAGCAACGAACCTGTCTTCACTAGGTACTACGGACCATCCAGCATCGCCACCTCCCACTCCTCAACAGAGAACTTCACCAATTTCAATGGACCAGGACGAAGAAAACTTAGAAGAACTCTCACAAGAGGCGACTGTAATTGAATTGGCGTTACCTACTTCAAGTCTAGCACCACCTCCAGCGATTTTGGACGTTAAGACTCCAGCCACATTCGGAAATCTGGAAGAGGACAAAGAAGACCTAGAAGAACCCTCCGCAGAGCCAACTGTCTTGGAAACGGCGTTACAATCTGTCGAGGAGAAAGAAGATGAGGAGGAAATTCCTCAACCTACAACCAAAAATATCGATGAAAAGTCATCACCATCTTCTACCGTCGAAGTGGTTCAAACAGTAGAATCACCAATATCTACAGTGAACGAAAATGAGGAGGAAAAGGAGACTGTCGAGGAAAAAGAAGATGAGGAGGAATCACCAATATCTACAGTGAACGAAAATGAGGAAGAAAAATCTCAACCTACAACCAAAAGCATGGATGAAAAGTCATCATCATCTTCCTCGGTCGAAGTGCTACCAACTCCAAAGTCGAGAGAAACAATTCCTCACTCGATTGAAGTCTATAAACCACCACGTAAAACGGATGCGGAAATGCATACTGACGCTATGGATTTACACGAGTTTATTATGCAGCGTAAACGGGAAGGAAAGGGAGTTGATACACAATCAGTTGATGAATCAACGCAAGAATCGGGAGCGAAAACTTATCTACATTTGCGGTTAGGTCTAGTTCAACCTACCGTAGATCTAGTTCAACCGCCCGTAAGCATCGATGAATATCTGGTGCAGACAGGCCTCATCGAACGACCGTTCAGAGAGGTCAGTGTAAAACCTGTCGAAAATTATGAAAGCTTTCCCTACAGGCCAACTAAAGTGAAAGGGAAATGGCTTGAACCACGTAAACCAGCGGGTATTCGAAAATTCGTTTTCATATCTCCATTTCAACCTGGCAATATTGGCGAAGACCTACCCACACCCAAACCGTTTCAGGCTCAGGGGAAAACGGGTGGAGATGATGATGAATCTCTAGAAGGAAGTAATGAACTGTTTGAGTTAGAGGAGAAAACAACAACAAAACCATTCAAGGACGTTAATGTTCCAATTGATGTTGATCCTCTAAAAGGAACTGATAAGTGGGGTGACTTCACAGATTTTCAAGTGTTAAAAGGATTTGGTGAACATTTACATCAGATTTATCCGGCAATTGATACCGTGAGCCAGGCGGAGGTCCATGAAAATCCCAAAAGAGCGATGTTGTATCCTGGTTTTGTCGATTTCTATCACTACTATGATCAGCAAAAAGTGTCCCTATATGATGGAAGCGTCGGGAATTTCTTCCATGTCTATCTTGGTGACGATGTTCTGGATATGTATGAGTGGTTTTGTATGGAACCCAATACGGATTCTGTGTTTGGGAACTTCTGCCGTATTTGGGAATGCATCCATCCACCGAGCTTCCATAAATGGATGGACATTGAGAGGACAAAAAACCCAAACAGGTTTCAACATTTTTTTTATGACGAGGACTACCATACCCATTGTGGAATCTACAACCAGATTCCATACAGCTTCAATATTTTTTCTAAACGTCTCATCACCTTGACAGTCGGTGGGTACAAAGACACTTGTATACCCGTTTTTGGATTAAATATTGGAGCAGTCTTCAGCAATGCAAAGGACGCTGGGGTGCCTTTGATTCTCTATGCCGATTCAAGTGAAGAAGATGAGGGTGTTAAGAAAAAGAAGAGCGCACGGCATGAACCAAAGCAGGTCACTTATTTTCGATTCCTTCTGGAGGTGATATATTTGATCGAGACCCACATTACAAAACACTTGCGCACTGGCGATGAAGCCACGTTCCCCCAGCCAAATGCTGGCAAGGTTATGTTGGAGGCAAGAAGGCGTATTCAACAAGGAAAAGGAGTATTTTCGTTCATTCCAGCCCACGATCTACGGGGATCTATTCCTAAACTTGGAAATCATTCGAATGCTGCAGAAATGGCTACACTCAACATCAAGTGTCTTTTCATTGCTGACTATCAGTGGAAAATTGATTGGTCCATCATTGAGGATGCAAACACCTTTGCTTCTGCTACGTTTTGCAAATTTTGGGGACTCGAAATATCTCATTCTCACACTGTTGATGAAGAGGTGGAGAAGAGGCTTGATTATCTCAGAAGGGCTATAGAGTATATCCACCGAGTTCATGTTCGGTTTGCTCTCTGCTACAACAAATATACGTCTCAAGTGTATATCGATGCTCTTGTGAAGAGAGCAAATCGTCAAGTGAAAAAAAGGATGGTTCCAGAAAACGACCATGGACTTATCGAGATGAAGTTGGAGAAAACCGAAGTCAAGGCTGACAAAAAAGGAACAAATGACAAGACCAAAGAGGGTTTATTTTTCGATCAGTTGAAGCAATCACGCACTAAGGCGTTGGAAAAAAGTGCTGAAGCAAGGATTGCCCGCACAGCGGATATGCAGGCCCGAAGATCTGAACCTCCAAAGAAAAATGTTCCCAAAGACCCTGATCGTTTTCTAAGTGAGGATCTCAAGAAGATGAGAGAAGGGCATGCATTATATCGAGCAAAACGCCCAGGCAATAAGGGAGATGCTAAAAAGACAATGGACTTTTTGGAAAACTGGTTTCCTGTAACCGAAAAAACCGGGGAAATGAAGGATGACAATGTACTTCAAATCTCCAAGTTGAAATATATACCTCGCCGTCATGATTTTGTCCAAAGAGACGCTAAATGGATTGTGAGAAAGTTGCAGGGCAAGTACTTCCAAGGACTCGTCATAAAAACGAAAAATGGACTTCAGACATCGACAAAGCTCATTGACTTGCTCAGTCCGGATTGGGTGCACATTGTGTTTGAGCCCGTTTTTGTAAGATTTGTTGTTCAAAACGCAATTAAACAGAGAAATGAACATGACGCTGCGCAGAAGACAGCTGGCAGGAGGGGGACACTCAAGGACCTGCCAGATAAAGATATGAAATGGATCGATGTGCCGGCAGGTAACATATTGTTACAACCTGTGAAAGGAGACATTGTCAGGAAGGATGTGACCATGAAGTATCGGCAAGGTAACACATCAACCTGTGTTTTCAGTTCTTTCGCATCTTTGTTGGATTACATAGGACACAAAGACGCGGGGAATAAGATTCAACAGAAGGCACAAGAATACATTGGACAGCCTTTGCGAAAGCAATTGGATGGGCTTGCAAGTTGTGTGCGACAATTTGACCCCTTGCTGGAATCTCTCCAGTTGCGTTCCAAGGCAAAATCATTGCAAGAGTGGGATCCATTAGATTTGGAGAGAAATGACACCAAACTTTTCATGGAGCCAATGCTGGTAGTATTGTTAGGTGCAGATGGAGGTACTCAACATGCTGTTGCTATCGTCGAGGACTTATTGTTTGACAGCAATTTACCAAATGCCTTGATGCTGACAAAAAGGGCCCTTGATTGGTCATGCAGCTGTGAGGGTGGTTATGTTCGGGTGACAATGGCCATCAAATTCAAGTACTAGGCAGGGCGCTGTTAAGAGAGTTCATAATGGAGATTTCCTCTATAATCCAATACATATATTTTATAAATCCTAGTGAGTTGCATTAATGATAGCCAATATGTCGTTCAAACATTCACCTTACTTTAATGTACTCACTCTCATAAATTGAAAAGAGATGTCCCATTACATCGCACCAACTAATCGTGTGGTCGTCCAGAAGGCGCGAGGGGGCTTGCCTCCCAGGCTGCAGTTACAGTTGGGTCCCCAACGCATTGCACAGTTAATGCAGCGCATGGAGGTGTCAAGCACCCTTGTGGGTAACCGTGTTGCCGCCGAACGGGCTGAGGCAGCAACACGTGGAATACAGGTTGTGTTGGAGGACACTAGGGAGGAGCGCTTTGAGGAAATTGTGCTTGCAGATGAAAATTAGATACAAACTAAACTTTAGTACTTATTTATATAACAAGCTTAGTAATATGTAATATATATAGTTTATACGTAACTATCCTATTGCCTACTCTTTTAGATTCTTTCATGGGTCGCCAATGTATTCTGTAAACCTATCAGCCCAGGTTTCCGGGCTTCGAATGAAAATATACTCACCACGTTCACCCCCAAAGTTAGGAATTGCGGATAAAGGTTCGTAGATACATTCCGCCGTTACTAAGAGGATATTAGTAAGGCGGCAATCACGACCCTCATGTCGGCGTTGACGTCGTTGTTCTTTTGTCAATGTTTTTCCAGCTATCGTTACGATGCGGTCATTCTCAATAGGTGCTGGTAGCTCCTCTTCAAGTGATTCGATGAGTGCATAAACACCAGGTACATCGCCAATAACCAATTCCGATTCCACCAGTTTATCCAGGTGGGCTTGTGTTAGATCCAAAAACGTTATAATATGTCCTGGAACATATAAGTCTTGACCATCATTGTCATCATCTGGGCTGGCCCACTGAAATAATGCCCAGTCGTACCAACTACTATTCCCACGATAAGCTGGATGCCCGCGAAATATTATATCGTTTCGTTTGTGCTCGGTGCAGCCTTCAATTGTCGAATGTTCTATCCCAAGCAATTGGAGAACATTGCGCCCAAGCCAATGCATGTAACGCTCCGGGTAGTGTTTCACATTGGCAGTACGTTTGTCCCAAGTTGCCACAATGTTGGGATGTTGTTGACCCTCCAATATATCAAGGCAAACACTATATCTGGATCCACGAAGGTTGGGATTCTGCCTAACAATACTCCTCTTTGGTTGGTTTGCAACAGCACAACCCTTATCAAGACTCGCACCCGCAAAGTCCATCACAACATTTTCAAAGTACCGACGGGCTGTGGCCACTTCAAACGTTTCCGCTCGCATTTGTGTCAAACGTGACGGCTGCTTGGCATTTTTTTTGTGGTTGGATTCAGCAGGTCCAGTATCAATATTCGCGGTAACTCCAAAGTCCATGATATTTTCTGGTATATGCATACTCAAATGAAACTTAATGATTTTCATTCCTTGACCGTCTTGTCGGTTGACAACTGACTTGAAAAATAGGTGAAGTTTTTTTATGGCTGTTATTGATAGATCAACCTCCTCTTTTGGTATGTTTTCTTTCTTCAACCACCAACGCCAGGACAATATCAATTCAAATAACTTAACCCATCGAAGAAGTCTTCTGTCCGTACATCCACCTAGCTTTTTCGTAATGAGCACTCGTGTAGACTCCATTTTGCACATGATTAACATAACAAGACACACCCCAGGCATCTCGTGCGCAGCAAGTTTGGTACCGCTTGTTACACCAGTTGGAAAGTATGTGCGGGGGAGAGAGCGATCGCTCTGATGAGAAAGACGACGTCCAATTTTCCTGGCATATCGTTCAATAACACGAAATAAGATAGGAGCAGAACCATCCGAATCGGGATTAAGTCCGAGGGCAATCGAGAATCCACGGATGGCATACTTCATCAATCCTAATTCAATTGCATGCAACGGTTCACCAGGAGTCATTCCATGAATGTTGCGAAGATTATTACCATTCTGGATGTTCCAGAAAGCATTTCGTAGGTTGTGGTAGGATATTGCCTGAAGTGCAGTCTTTTCTCCCGTGGCAATTGCCTCTTGAACTGTTGAAGGGTATGTGTGTTGCCAGGGATAATTGACATCATCGCACTCAATGCGAGGGATGTCACAATGACGGCATATCTTTTGTGTTGCAATACGACTCCCATATCTGCCCGAAAGTTTATCATGACCCTCAGTATCTCCAAGGACAACCAGTAATGGAACCTTACAATTCACATCGTAGTTCACCCCACGGTATTTGAATTTATAGGGAATACCATCAGACTCTTGAAGTTGTACAAGAGATTGAAAGATATCAGCTATGATGTCATGGTAAAGCTGTAGTCTATCGACAGGTGACATGCAATGCTTTACCTCAGCGGCAGACATGAGGTGCAGATTGGGTATATAACCAAGTGGTCGCCATGCTTCGGGTTTGTTTCTTGTAGCTCGGTTGAAGATGGAAAGCGTGAAATATATTGGCTCAAGGGATAAATGTCCATGTTTGTCTATTGCAAGTTTGTCAATGTAAGCCACAATGCCACAAAGTATGTCTTTGGGACCTGTACATGTTTCTTGGTAGGCTCGGCGATATACGCGTCCAGTGTCAATATCAGCAAGATGACTGATGATTGCAGGTGGAGGGGCCAATGGGTTGTCTGGGTTGGAAAAGAGTAGATTTCTATCATCTTGAGCTAATTCTGAGTACAGTAATGACTCGATCATAGCGCGGGCATCGTGTACAACACAAGGATACGCCCTTTGGTCAGTGCCTATTTTGGTATGAACCTGTGGCAACAGAGAAGAAAGCTTAAAACGTTTGGTTAGAAATGCAAGTGCAGCTTTGCGAGTGCTGAAAGTAGAGGTGATGGTAATGTTCTGGTGTGTGGCATCTTGAATAAGCTTCATAACCTTCTTGTAGGCATAAGTGGGAGCTTGTATGGCACGCATAAGACGTAGAAGGTTGATGGATAATGTTTCTTCAGGAGTGAATTTGCCTCTTAGAACATCACGAAATGGATTATCTAAATCGTCCTCAAGATCAAACCTTGTTCCCAGTATAAATGCGTCATCATCAATCCCATCAAAAGAACCTATGGTGTCTTCCTCTTCTATGACTTCATTTGGTGGATCCTGTCCGATGTTCAGGAGTTCAATGTCTTCAATCAACGTAAACTCCTCACCAACATCTACAAAATCAGATTGATTGAAGAGTAAATCGTCAACTAACTGCCTGGCAACTGTTTGATCGATGTTAGCAAGATATTTTTTCAGTTGGGCAATATCTCCCGTTGCTTTCCTGGGATATTTGGATGGAGAATGAAGAACATCGTCGTCGTCATCACCAAGAAAGGCAATGTCAAGATTGTGATTGTCACCTACTTCATAGGGAAAAGGTTGTGACTTTGCAGCTGCAGCCCTCTTCTTGGACTTTTCAGGATCTTTTGACAAGGCTAAGGCGCAAGCGACACGCTGGCTGATATGCTTTGATAAGCCTGACAGCGTCTCACAACTAGTGCCACAGTAGGGACAATACGGCATGGTCAAACACGAAAACTTTAGACTGATTGGCTTTTGTGGAATCAACCCACTTGTGGATGACAGGGAAAGGTCTGGCCAGATGATGGACGAAGTATCTATGTTGGTCAGTGTGGATAGAATTGCTCAACATTTTTATCTAGATTAGTGAGATGAGTACTCACCTAAAATGTGTTGCGTAAATTTGTTGTAGAATGTGCCACTAATAGTAAGTAAATTGTGTGACACAGATTTAGTGAATAAATAATTAGGTACAATTCAGTACAATTATGTGCATAGTCGTACAGAAACAGAGCATAGTGACTGAGATCGGTCTTCAGATGTGTTGTAGCGGCAGCGCGTGGACCTGTCCCACTCTGTCTGTGGGCGATCGCGGAAACTCTCTAGTTGGAGAGTCCGCCATTGCGACAGGCAGGTGGTCCACGAGCTGGGGCAGGTGGTGCCGACAGTTGGCTGCCTTGCACTGCACAATGGAATCATGGGTAGGGGGTGCCCATGTGTCTATCTTACACACCCGGTGTGCCTCATATAGACACACGGGCATATTTAGCCCTAATTGAGAGCATCACCTCCAAATATGGTGACGCGCCCCCCCCGTGTGCCTCATATAGGCACATCGGAGGTGTTCTCGTTCCGTCATTTTCAAAAATGACCGTTTTGGTCCCGTACACTCCGTCCGTTGGTCATTCACTATAGCAAATAAAGCTAAACATATGCTATCTATTTTTTTACTTATTGGTTTTATTTTTGAATTCCCTTTTTCAACGGTAACGTACCCTATACGAAATATTTGTTCCCCTGTGGTAGGCAGTTTACGTAGCTTTATTTTCTCATACCCTCTTCTCAAAAGCTGACACCCGACACCTCTTTGATTTTATCTCACACAAAAAAACATAACGCAGCAAAAAAAAACATAACGCAGCAAAAAACGTAACATCTCTTCTGGATTGTTGAAAATGACCCTGATGGTTTCTGACGCAGCAAGCTCTCAGTTTTGGCAATAGCGTTGAATGGAGCTGAAACTTTGTGATCATCTGACGTATATACCGCGACAGACGATCATCAAGTTTCAGCTCTGGTGGACCCTTCGCCCAAATGTTACAGTGGCTCATCCAACCCCAGCTTTTTAACACGACGAATCGTCTGATCAAAAATCTGGTTTCGGACACAGCATCCTCAGCTTTGGCTCCAGCGTTGAATGGAGCTGAAACTTTGTGAACGTGCGGCGTATATACCGCGACAGACGATCACCAAGTTTCAGCTCTGGTGGACCCTTTGCTCAAATGTTACAGTGGCTCATCCAACACCAGCGTTTTAACACGACGAATCGTCTGATCAAAAATCTGGTTTCGGACACAGCATCCTCAGCTTTGGCTCCAGCGTTGAATGGAGCTGAAACTTTGTGATCGTCTGGTGTATATACTGAGACAGACGATCAATAAGTTTCAGCTCTGGTGGACCCTTCGCCCAAATGTTACAGTGGCTAATCCGACGCCAGCGTTTTAACACAACACATCATGAAGACAAAAGTCTGCTTTCGGATGCAGCAACTTAAGCTCTAGCTCCAGCAGCACATCGAGCTGAAACTATGTGATCGGCTGAGGTACATACCGAGACACACGCTACACACGCGACGCACCTGCTCCGACATACACTA
>OOGU01000210.1_pt1 | contig 13842 bp, 7 predicted proteins | sample 1670261 | NCBI WGS metagenome assembly OOGU01 (sample SAMEA98137168, study PRJEB22522) | marine metagenome | biome: marine biome; feature: marine water body; material: sea ice | place: Arctic Ocean | collected 04-Sep-2015 | depth 1.3 m
TCATGCATGATCTCACTACTGGAAGGTCCTGTACAGGAATCCTTCATCTTGTCAACCAGACTCCTGTGGAATGGTTCTCCAAACGTCAAAAGACTGTTGAAACTGCTACCTATGGTTCCGAGTTCGTTGCTGCTCGCATTGCCACTGAACAGATTATGGACCTTCGTTATACTCTTCGAATGATGGGAGTTCCACTTGATGGCAAGGCCTATATGTTTGGAGACAACCAAAGTGTCATTACCAGTGGCACCATTCCTCATTCCTCCCTCAACAAACGCCATAATGCCTTGGCTTACCATCGCGTTCGTGAAGCGATTGCTTCTGATGTCATTTGGTTCTTTCACATCAGTGGAAAGATCAATCCAGCTGATGTCCTTACCAAGTTTCTTGGTCATGTTACTTTCTGGCCACTTATCAAACCCTTCCTTTTTTGGCGTGGACAGCCATCACAAGTTAAGACCCAGTCTCTCTTTTGGTATGGGCAACCAACTTTTATACAGAGTAGTTAAGCACATCTCGTACAGAGGGGAGTGTCAACTCGAACGGTATTTCTTGCCGTTTAGGGTTGGTCTGCACTCCGTTGTGCATCTGTTCTTCATCCACTTATCGTGTTATTTCAGGGCTTGCTTACTAGAAGAAGTGAGATCCGGTCAATCTGTGTGGGCGAACTTCGGGCGAACTCTTGGGAAGAGAACCCTCCGAAACGAACCCACCTATAACTGAATATCGTGTCCGATGACTGTCTTGTCGGACATATGACTAAATGAGGGAATGTCCCTTCAGACATTTCCGAAACATCTATTGAGTTCGCTCTAGGACATCTGAACATCTATGGGTTCGCTGTCTGAGCGGACACAGTAGCGGACAATCTTTTATCCGAAATATATTTTTCCTTCACAAATTTATCTAATATTAAACTCACAATTAAAAATACCAAAACAAAGTATACACTCTCTTCCTCTTCACCACACTCGTTCTGTCTCTTCCTAACAGATCGATTGGCTCGTTCTTACGAGTTCACAGATTAACAGTCGTAAACTCTACAAGTTTACAAGGACTTCAAGATTGCTCATCAATCATCTCACGCTCTTCTTCTCGGATAATCCTTCTATCCACCCTTCACGGCCTTCAGCCTCCTTCTCGGATAGTCCTTCTATCCACCTTCTTGGATATCTCTCCTATCCACCTTCTCGGATAAGTCCTTCTATCCATCTTCTCGGACAGTCCTTCTGCCCATCTTCTTGGATAGCTCTCTTATCCATCTTCTAGGATAGTCCTCCTATCCCTCTTCCTGGATAATTTCCTTATCCATCTTCGGTCCTTCCGTCAGATAGTCCTTCTATCCCCCTTTCTCTCAGTCAACATGGTTCCTACCACTCGAAGTGAAGACTCTGCTGCTCTAGAGCACATCCTCACTGTCATTCTCACTGAACCTCCTCCTCCTGAGAATTCTCCTTCTGTTCCTCCTTTCCGTGCATGTTTCGCAAAAGCGGGCGTTTCAAATGCATCAGACTTCCTCTCTCTTGACCCGTCTGACTATGGAATCATTACCTTTGCTCTTGAACCTGATACTTTTGAAGATCAAGTTCTGTCCCTTGTCCAAGTTAAGAAAATCAACTCCCTCTTCTCTTGGTTTCATCAAGTCTCACCTGCTAGCGTCAACCGCTGGATGGATCTTGACCTATCTACCTTCCAGGCCTGGCGTTCTCTGCCTGCACCTGTTTCTCGAGAGGTATCTCCAGCCTCTGTCTCGCTTCCTTCTTCTGCCATCCATGACTTCCGTAAGAGTGTCAAGCGCAGCATCTCTGACTATCAAGTCTTCAAGGAAGACCGCCTCTGGCATTCATGGCATAGGCATCTCTTGACTACTGCTCGCAGCCACAACGTGGACAATGTCCTCAACCTCTCCTACTCTCCTACTGATCCCGATGACATTGCTCTACTTCAGGAGCAAAAGCGCTTCGTTTTCAGCATCCTGGAACAAAAGGTCCAAACTTCTGATGGCCTTGTCTTCCTTCGTGTCCATTCTTCTTCTGGGGATGCCACTGCCGTTTACAAAGATCTTGTTGAGCGTTACAGCAAATACACTGCTGCCCCAGCTCTCTGCTTCCGAAATCAAGGAAGACCTCTCTACCTTCCGTCTCAATGATAACTGGAAGAAATCCAATCTCATGTTCCTCAATGCATGGGCCACCAAGATTCTTGATCTTGAACTTGTACTACTCCAATCCACTCCTGAGTCACAGAAACGGATTTGGTTCACCAGCGCCATTACTCCCAAGCTCATGCTATCCATGTCCATTTCCCAATTTGAAGCCTCTGAAAAGCTCACTTCCCTCGCCTTTGGTCCATCATACCACAAGGCCCCCTTTGATCATGTCAAGGACAATGCAATCCGTCTTGATCAAACAGAACGTCTCCTTCAAACCGCAACTCGTCGAGCTCATGAGGCTAACATCAAATCCAAGGATGGAAAACCCCCTTTGGCATCCTCTTCTCCTGGTACTCCTTCTGACTCTAAAGTCTTCCTTGGAAGGGATGGTAAGGAGCACGCCTATCTTATCCCTCCTGCTATCTTCAAGAAGATGACTCAACCTGAAAGGCAAGCTGAACTTGCTCGCTTGAAGGAAGCTCGTGGCTACCAAGTCAATAAGCATAATGCAAACACTGTGGTGTCTAGCAATACTGCACCCACTTCCTCCCTCCCTCCCTCTACATCTGGAACTCCTGCTGCCATGACTATCTCCTACTCCGATGCTGTCCACTCAGGTGCAACTCCAAGTGTTTCTTCCAACCGCTGGCCTACACCAAGCGTGATTTCCCATCAATCTGGGTATCCCGGGACTCCTCCAGTCCCGCCTCAGTCCGCGGGACAGCAATCCGCCGGCGGGACCAACAATCTCATCAGGCAAATTCTCTCTAGCAACCAGTCCGTTCCTCCTGCTGCTACTACTGGTACTCAACATACCCAGGACAGTTTTATCAACATTGATGGTCGTGTTTACCGCCAAGTCAACTCTCATACTGTTCAATATGATCTCTCAAGACATGAGACCTCTCTACCTCTCAGCTCTCTCATGGATGGTGGTGCCAATGGAGGCATGACTGGATCTGATGTTCGCATCATCTCTTCTTCTGACTTCCACCGGGCTCATGTCACTGGGATTGGGGAGTCTACCATTTCTGATCTTCCTTTGGTCACTGCTGCTGGTTTTGTACAAACCCATCGGGGGCCTGCCATCATCTTCATGCACCAGTATGCTGGCTATGGAAAAGGGCATACCATTCACTCTACCGCCCAAATCAGAGCCTTCGGCACTACAGTCCATGATACTCCACGCAGTCAGGGCGGTCAACAACGTCTAATCACTTCTGAAGGATACCACATCCCTCTCTCCTACCGCTCTGGACTTCCCTACATGGATATGCGACCTCCTACTGATGAAGAATTGCAGCAGCTTCCTCACATCATTCTGACCTCTGATGCTGTCTGGGACCCTTCTACCTTGGATGACGAATTCTCTTTCGAAGAAATCTCTCAGGATGCACCCTTTGATGCCACTGCTCTTGATCTTGACCCTCGAGTCAATGCTTCTGGGGAGTACATTGGTAACCTTCAGGATGACATTGACCTGATTCTGGCTGATTGTCGTCAAACGCGCACCGTTGCACATACTGTCACTGTGGCTGAACCTGACCTGGAACTCTTGCGACCTTTCTTCGGTTGGGTTCCTGTGGATCGCATCAAGAAAACCATCGCGTCCACCACCCAGTTCGCTCGGGCCTCTGTCAGGCTACCTATGCGCAAACACTTCAAGTCCCGCTTTCCTGCCTACAATGTCCATCGCTGGAATGAAAGTGTTGCCACAGACACCTTCTTCTGTGACACTCCAGCTCATGATGATGGCATCCTCGGGCATGCTGGGGCTACTATGGCTCAACTTTATGTTGGCAAAACCAGTTCCAAGACTGTCGTCTACCCTATGCGTCTCGAATCCGACATGTCCAAGACTCTTGAAGATTTGATCCGAAATCATGGCGCACCCAACAGCCTCTTCTCTGACAACGCCAAGGCTCAATGTGGTAAACGTGTTCTTGACATCCTTCGCCTTTACGGCATCAAAGACTTCCAAAGTGAACCCCATCACCAACATCAGAACTTTGCTGAGCGCAAGATTGGAGATACCAAACGCCTCACTGACGCTATCATGGATCGTACCGGGACCCAGGCTAGTTTCTGGCTACTCTGCCTCCTCTATGTGGTCTTCCTTCTCAACCACTTGGCGTCTGATGCTCTTGGTGGTCTTACTCCCATTGAAATTGCCACTGGGCAACGTCCTGACATCTCCGCTCTCCTCCAATTCAGGTGGTTTGAACCTGTTCTCTACTCTGTTGACCACTCCTTTGCCTCAGACAGTCCTGAGAAATCCGGCCGCTGGGTTGGTATTGCTGAAACCAAAGGGGATGCTCTGACCTACCTTATCCTTACAGATGATACCAACAAGGTCATCACTCGCTCTGCCGTTCGTACTGCTCTTGATCCTACCAATCCCAACTTGCGGGCCAGACCTAATCCCGGATTCAGCCAGGCTTCTCCAGGCGGGACTACTTCCAGTCCCAGTTCAGGTGATGGGGAGTCTCCATCTACACCTATCCTCTTCTCTGCTTCGGATCTATCCGGTCTCAATATTGATTCACCTGATCTAAAACTTCCACACTTCAGCCCTGATGAACTCCTTGGACTGACATTCATCCGCGACATGGATGATGGCAGCAAGTACAGAGCCAAGGTTGCTCGCAAGATTGTCGACAATGATGCGGCAAATCACCAGAAAATCAAGTTCCTGGTTGAAATGTCCGATGGAAAACTTGAAGAACTCATTGCCTACAATGAACTAAGTGATGTCATTGAGCGCCAACATGAAGCTGAGCTCCATTCTCCTGATAGTGCCTCTTGGGCCTTCAAGGAGATCACTGAACACCAAGGCCCTCTAACTCCATCTGATAGGAGATATAAGGGTTCATCCTACAATGTCCTTGTTCATTGGGAAGATGGCTCTGAAACCTTTGAGCCTCTCTCTGTCATGGCCAAAGAAGATCCTATCACTTGTGCCAGGTATGCAAAAGACAACGACCTTCTTGATAAACCAGGTTGGAAGTCTCTAAGGCGCATTGCCTCTCGCACTGTAAAATTCGCTCGGATGTGCACACAAGCCAAGCTCCATACTCAAAGAAGAGGTCCTACCTACAAGTTTGGTATCCTACTTCCAACTGACCGAAACCATGCACTCAGAATTGACAAGGACAATGATGATCACCTCTGGGAGCTCTCCATTGGTAGTGAAATGGATCAAATTGCCGAATACAACACCTTTCGCAATATGGGGAGAGGTGCTAAGCCTCCACGTGATCACCAACGAATCCGTGTTCACCTCGTCTTCGATGTCAAGCATGACCTGCGTCGCAAATCTCGGTTGGTTGCTGGTGGCCATATGACTGCACCTCCCAAGGACAGCGTTTATTCCGGGGTTGTTACCCTCAGATCCCTCAGACTTTGCATGTTCCTTGGGGAGCTAAATGGCTTGGATGTTGACGCTGCTGATGTTGGCAACGCCTATCTTATGGCCTTCACCAAGGAGAAACTCTTCATCATTGCTGGCCCTGAATTTGGGGATCTCCAAGGTTGTTTGCTCATCATTATCAAGGCTCTCTATGGACTTCGGACTAGTGGAGCCAGATGGCATGAATTCTTTGCTGATACTCTCATGGATATGGGTTACTATCCTTGCAAGGCAGATCCCGATGTTTGGATGAAAGATTCGGGCACACATTATGAATTCGTTTGTGTCTATGTTGATGACTTGGCCTGCATTATGGCCTATCCTCACCTTTTCTTCCAAGAACTCAGACGTCGAGGCTACAAGCTCAAGGGAGTTGGGGAGATCACCTATCATCTTGGTGGTGACTTCTTCAGGGATCCTGATGGTACCCTGGCATGGGGAGCCAAGACGTACATCAAGCGCGTTGTTAACCAATGTGCATCTATCTTTGGTTCCTTACCTAAGGAATGGACTTCTCCCATTGACAAAGACGATCATCCTGAACTTGATACCTCCGAAGAACTTTCAACTGAGGGCATTCAGCACTATCAAAGTCTTATTGGTGCATTCCAATGGGCTGTCTCACTTGGGCGCTATGATATCCACTGTGCAACCATGACCATGGGGACATTTCGGTCTGCTCCTCGACAAGGTCATCTTGACCGTCTCCAGCGTGTTTGTGGCTACCTAAGGAAGTATCCTGATGCTGCTATCCGATTCCGGACCGGAATTCCTGACTATTCTCACTTGGATCATGTCACCTTTGATTGGAAATACAGTGTCTATGGTGACTCTGATGAGGAACTTCCTCTTGACATGCCTACTCCAAGAGGCAATCCTGTTCGCACTACTACTTTTGAAGATGCTAATCTCATGCATGATCTCACTACTGGAAGGTCCTGTACAGGAATCCTTCATCTTGTCAACCAGACTCCTGTGGAATGGTTCTCCAAACGTCAAAAGACTGTTGAAACTGCTACCTATGGTTCCGAGTTCGTCGCTGCTCGCATTGCCACTGAACAGATTATGGACCTTCGTTATACTCTTCGGATGATGGGAGTTCCACTTGATGGCAAGGCCTATATGTTTGGAGACAACCAAAGTGTCATTACCAGTGGCACCATTCCTCACTCTTCCCTCAACAAACGCCATAATGCCTTGGCTTACCATCGTGTTCGCGAAGCGATTGCTTCTGATGTCATTTGGTTCTTTCACATCAGTGGAAAGATCAATCCAGCTGATGTCCTTACCAAGTTTCTTGGTCATGTTACTTTCTGGCCACTTATCAAACCCTTCCTTTTTTGGCGTGGACAGCCATCACAAGTTAAGACCCAGTCTCTCTTTTGGTATGGGCAACCAACTTTTGTACAGAGTAGTTAAGCACATCTCGTACAGAGGGGAGTGTCAACTCGAACGGTATTTCTTTCCGTTTAGGGTTGGTCTGCACTCCCTTGTGCATCTGTTCTTCATCCACTTATCGTGTTATTTCAGGGCTGGCTTTCTAGAAAAAGTGAGATCCGGAATAACTTTGTGCGAGAACTTCGGGCGAACTCTTGAGAAGAGAACCCTCCGAAACGAACCCACCTATAACTGAATATTGTGTCCGATGACTGTCTTGTCGGACATATGACTAGGTGAGGGAATGTCCCTTCAGACATTTCCGAAACATCTATTGAGTTCGCTCTAGGACATCTGAACATCTATGGGTTCGCTGTCTGAGCGGACACAGTAGCGGATGATCATTTATCCGAAATATATTTTTCCTTCACAAATTTATCTAATATTAAACTCACAATTAAAAATACCAGAACAAAGTATACACTATTTTTCCTCTTCACCACACTCGTTCTGTCTCTTCCTAACAGATCGATTGGCTCGTTCTTACGAGTTCATAAACCAAACCATCATATAGAATCTGCTGAATATAATCTATGTTATCTAAAGTACACTAAAGTACAGATCTTCTACGAAAACCAAATCACTTTTGATCATCAGCCGGTTAGTTGTGACCCTGCCAAGTTGTGACCCTGCCAAAGCAATTTTGGTATTACTAGGGGATTGAGCTAGATAAACACTCAAGTTAGGATAGCTACCCAACAAAGACCCAATTACCGTTATGGCTTGGGAATGTGATTATCCAATGCAATAAAGGATGGGTCTCCACCCAACAGAATCTCTTGTACCCTAAAACTGGCACGCATGGGACACTATCATTGCATTTTCAAGCAGTGGGTGAGACAAGCTAATGAAATAATGCACTCAGTGGCTACACAAACCAAAACATCATATAGAATCTGCTGAACGTACGAAAAAGGGGGATTAGTTGACCATCTGTTTTGTCTTGGAAATATGATTATCCAATTCAATAAAGGATAGGAATATGATTATCCAATGCAATAAAGGATAGGTCTCCACCCAACAGAATCTCTTGTACCCTAAGACTGGTCTGCATGGGACACTATCATTGCATTTTCAAGCAGTGGGTGAGACAAGCTAATGAAGCAATGCACCCAGTGGCTACACAAACCAAACCATCATATATAATCTGCTGAACGTACGAAAAAGAGGGATTAGTGGACCATCTGTTTTGTCTACTCCGTGTGAACAAGAAGGATCCCAAAGTTGTGGAAAACGAAATACTCAAGCAAGCAAAAACGGATCATGAAAAGATCAAAGAAAAAGAGAGGGAGGTGGTGAGGGAAAGACACACCATGGCAACACTTGCTGCCGCAACTGCTTTGACTGCTTGGATTCATTCCCTTTGTGGGGGAGGCTGTGGCACTTCCAGAAATTGGTTTTACAGTTGGCCTAACCATTGATTCCAAAAGAAATGAACAAATGATTGACAATCTAGAAGTCAAGAATGACGATTCAAAAACCTGGCTCTCTGCTCTTCCTGAACTTCAAAAAGGGTTGAATGTCATGATTCTTTTGCAAAAATATGCAGCAAATACTACGATAGGAGAGGAAGTTCAAGGCCCTGCAGCAAAGATGATCTTGCATTATGTTCAAACCCTTATGGCTCTCAATGAGACTCCTACTGCTGAAAAAATCAGAAAGGATCTTGACCAACTTGCCCCTCCGGACAGTTACATCAAATTTGATCATCTCCTAGATTTGTTGGGGAAAGATGGTTCTGGAAAGGATGTTGAAATTGAGTATTTGGCAGTCCAGAAAGGAGTGGTGGTGGGGACTTACGCATTTCTAGGACTCAGAGCTGGGCACAACCTTGCAAATGCGGTTTCTGCTATACGCAAGATTCGATCCTCAAGGGCGCTCACTCTTCTTAGGATTGCTAACCAGAATGATAAGGCGACAATGGAAGTAGGAAATGCCTTGATAGCAGCAGATAAATCAGTAACTATGAAAGGAGCTGTCACCTCCCTTGAATGACTTGAAGCATTCGAAAAATTAAAGGGGCTTCCTTGACAAACGCTACAAGGGCCACAAAGGTATTGGTTGCCGTTGGTCTAATTGGGGCCGGTATTCAAGAAGGGTTGGCAGAAAAAGAATTTCATGACTTTTTGGTTTTGATCGACGACGTCCTCAAAGCTCGAGAGCAGTACGCTGAGCATATCCAGGAAATGGAGGAGAAAGTTGATAACAAGCAGGAAGAGAGCGATAATGAGGATGAAGAGAAGGATACTGTTGCGATTGACATAATTGACCTACATTTTGGCCCAATCTTTCACGGTGTCAGGGGGAAACTAAGTGGTACCTGGCCCGTCAATGGTATTTCTTGGTCCAGTTGTGACGGTGACTATTATCCTCCTCAACTCTAAGCAAAATGATATTTTGAAATCCATTTTGTCAGGGCTGTCCCTTGTACCATTCTTGAAGGAGTATTTCGGACCCTAGGGTACAAAATACGCCTGGATTCCCCATTCCGTATGGAGTTGGCCCTGCCTGCTTAGGCCTTGGCATTAGGAAGGATGGTTAAGACTATTCAAATCCGGCTGAACGTACTTAGTACTTCCGTTCATTGGGTACGTGTTGTGATTTTACCTGTCAATGCCCGGCTAACGGCTGCCACTCCCTAGTCAATTTTTGAAAGGAATAGTCATGTGTTTGGCTTTGTCAATCGGCATCGTATCCGTCATGGTTGCTGTGGTGAAGAGAACATAATAAAGCAGGCTGGCTGGCTGAAGAGTGCCTCCTTCATCGTCTCAGAAGAATATATTTGGAGGAGTATTTCGGACCCTAGGGTACAAAATACGCCTGGATTTCCCTTTTTTCAAAAATCAGTTCCTGGGATGGTTTTCTTGGTCCAGTCGTGACGGTGACTATCTTCCTCCAATCTAAGCAAAATGATATTTTGAAATCCATTTTGTCAGGGCTGTCCCTTGTACCATTCTTGAAGGAGTATTTCGGACCCTAGGGTCCGAAATACTCCTGGATTCCCCATTCCGTATGGTACCATTCTTGAAGGAGTATTTCGGACCCTAGGGTCCGAAATACTCCTGGATTCCCCATTCCGTATGGAGTTGGCCCTGCCCACTTGGTTCCTGTAAGTTCCCAGAGCCCTGGACTGGCGTTGGCATTAGGATGAGTATTTCGGACGCTAGTCCTGTAGGTTCCCTGATCTCTGGACTGGCGTTGGCATTAGGAAGCAAATACTCATTAATCCATCCTGGCATCCAGGCAGTAATCTTCTTATGCATTAATTAACTTTATATTTTTTAATAAATTAAAGTATCTAGATTTCGACCTGAAATGAAAATGAATTGGCTGATCTTTGGCCTATGGATGGGTTTACAATGGAAGCAAAGGCTGTTTGAAAACAAATGTTGGATCCTGCTGGATGCATGGGTTGGAGCCAACCGTGTTAGCGAAGAGATAATACTGCTCCTTAGCATTGTCCCTATCGATCCCTTCTTCTTTTGACATGATTGAATCTAGGAAACCTTTTTGACGCCTTCTCAATCCGGAAAAGTGTTGGAGCAGGTCAGCAGAGCAGATACCAGTCCGCGCAAGTAGATGAACTGCGAGTTGGTGGAGTTCCTGACTGCAAAGTTCGGTTTGGAGTAAGTGAATAGAGTCGAATACACCGTCTTGGCGACAAACGTTGAAAATGGTGAAGGGTTGTTGTAGTTCTTCCAAATCGATGCTGGCCGGGTCCTTGTAAAAGGCTTTCACGAACGGTGAAAGACAACCAACAACGAGCTCCACGATTTTTTTGATTGCAGGTGGTACGGTGCCAGGAAGATCGTCCAAATTGCCGTCAGTCTCCCACTTACGCCACTGCCCGAACTTTTGGAACATCTTAATTTTCTCTTGGGCAGCCTTGAGGGAGGGGAAAAGCTGGGCAAAGTAATTATCTGTAACATCAAGGAGATAGTAGAGCTGCAAAGACTTGAGAGACGTTGAAGTGTTTCCAAGGGCAATGTTCCGCTTGTTCTCCAACATCTTTGCCAGGAAGCCAAGTGTACAAATAATGTCGACAGTATTAACTCGAACCAAGGGGTATCTGAGAAGCCTTTTGAATGCATCCTTGTTCGTACTCTCAATTCGATTCATGAGTTGCTCATCATTTCGTTCGAGTAGAGAGGAATGGTTGTTGGTCTTGAAAAATAAGGAGGTGAATTCATCACGTTTTAGATAGCGAACCTCGGAGGGGGGGGGGGGCTCCTGCCGGCTGACAGCAGCTCTTGTGAGCAACCAAAGGTGATGATCAGTGTCAAAGTTCACTTTCACGCCGAACTTGTTTTTTAATTGGTTGGAAGGGGTGGTGTGCCAAATAAAAACTGGATCACCGGTATTTCCAAACTGCATGAAGACACGCCCCAAGTAAATGGCAAAAAGGTGAAGGGAAGAAAAAGGATCTATTCCAAAGTGTTCCGACAAAAGGGAAGAAACGGGTGGAACTTTTTTGAACAGGCGCACGATGAATACTACTAAGGCGTGGGTAGGGGAGTTCTTCCAACCCTGACGTTGAGAGATGGCCAACCACTGGTGGTGTTCTAAACTCGCCTGTCCAGCAACTTGGCCAAGGAGAGAGCCTGTGATTAGGGTGTGTTGCCAATTAGGATCAAGGTTTGTTTGGTTGTGCAATAGTCCACTAACAGTTCCTTACCTGGATCAGTGACTTCAGGATAATCAAACCTTATAGGCTGACTTTGATCTGGACCTTCGAAAGGCCATACGGAATGCATTCCCGTAATTTCCCTAAAGACATTCATGAATTCATCAATGCTACTCTTTGTGTGACACGTTCGTAATGTTTGATACAGCTTGCCGTATTGAGGTGAGGTGGAAGGGACCTTCTTCACCAAACTGCATGTCACGCTGGCCGCCATTTCATCCCGATACACCTTAACAACTTGTAGGGCGACATATCTAAAAAGAGAATCAATCGCTTGTGGACCACCCATGCTGAGGTTGGGGAAATTGATCCTATCAAAAATTGACACAGCCGGAAAGGGGGGTGTTCCTGACAAAGTCAACGAGTCCACAAGCAGACGCGAATAAATATGTTCCGAACTGGTAAAATACAACGCCTTGTCTCTGATCTTATGAGATAATCTTTTCAGCTCGTAGTAAGAAGCATGGGGGGTGTCATCCGAGGCAGGTGCCACTGTACCCGAGGCAGGTTCCGTAACAGATTCCTGGTTCGCTGCCCACGATATTCTATTTTGGGGGGAAAGAAGAGAGGGATCAGCTCCAAACTGAAGGCGGGTGGTGGTTTTTTCAAAATCGGTTAACTCTGTCAAAAAGTCGGGATGGACGGTCCAAAGATGATCCCTATAAAAAGAGTCTTCTTTGTTGATGGAGTGATTCAAGCATACTCCAAGAATGGATCCTTTCGATCCGCCGCCAGCCGCAATGAGATTAACTGCAGTTTCAGCCACTACCAGCAAACCCGTTTTGGCCTGTGCAGAGAGGGCCGAATACAATTCCGGGCGATCCGAATAGGAGGCAAATTTTCGCAGGGGAGCCATGTTGAACTCAGCAAACCAATCTAATTGCTGTTGGTATGAACGCATGTAGCCGAGTCTAAGGGCGTGAATTGGTGAGCAGTCATCAGAGAAGGGGGGGACTGGTGCCTGAAGGTCATTGGGATCGAACAGGTAGGTGTACTCGATTCTTGAGAACAACATAGCGATCTGATTCATGTCTTCAACATAGCTCTGCTTCAGTAACTCAAACTGTAATATGAGTTCTTTCAGACTGGCAAAATTGGGAGTGCCGCTCAAAGATTGATGAAATTCGGAAAATAATTCCTTCAGCCGAACCGGAGTCTCTTTTAGACACTTGAGCAGTTCCTTCTTCGTGGTGCACTGCTGCTGGGAGCGCAAGGTCGGCATGTAGAAATTGGCAAGAGGAGAGCACATTTCAAAAGCACGGGAGTTGGGTTTCTCAAAATAAATTGAGGAATGCGCAAAAGTGTCATCCTCTGGATCAGGATACGCTTTACATTTGATACCTCTTTTCATCTGGGAGTTACCACAAGCAATTCCATTGGTCCCCATTTTCGGGTAGCGAGTACGAGTCTTGAGAATCAGTGGCAGGATATTTGCCACGGTCAAAGGATCAACATCATCGGAAACACCATGTTCAGTTCCTCCTTGGTGATCCTGTTCAGCGTTGTCGTCAGGGCAATCAATGTCGTCGTTGTTTAGGCATTCCCTGGCTTCAAGTACATGCTCGGCAAGAAAGCCGTCACCAGGATAATGGGAATGAGTATCACTTTCAGCGTCAGATAGGTCGGCAGCAGCCTGTCCTGCCTGTTGAGAATCGGTTTCATCTATTGCTAAGATATCCGCTGAACGATCACTTTCGATTGATGGAGAGTAATCGGCATCTCTTGGGTCATCCGGTTCTGCGTCACTATCCGGAAGTGAATGATCCGTCAGAGAGTAATCAGCATTCCTGGGCTCATCCGGTTCCTCGTTGCTGTCGGAAAGTGAATTATAATAAACATCCGTTCGATTATTCGGAGTTTCTGAAATTGCCAACTCAGATTCTATCGCAAGCTGAATGTCTGGGTCAAGTCTATTTTCATCCTGTCCTTGACCATAGGTTCCAGCATAGTAATTAGCATCTCTTGGGTCATCCGGTTCTGCGTCACTATCCGGAAGTGAATGATCCGTCAGAGAGTAATCAGCATTCCTGGGTTCATCCGGTTCCTCGTTGCTGTCGGAAAGTGAATTATAATAAACATCCGTTCGATTATTCGGAGTTTCTGAAATTGCCAACTCAGATTCTATCGCAAGCTGAATGTCTGGGTCAAGTCTATTTTCAT
>OOGU01000212.1_pt1 | contig 13800 bp, 13 predicted proteins | sample 1670261 | NCBI WGS metagenome assembly OOGU01 (sample SAMEA98137168, study PRJEB22522) | marine metagenome | biome: marine biome; feature: marine water body; material: sea ice | place: Arctic Ocean | collected 04-Sep-2015 | depth 1.3 m
CGGGGGGCGTGCTGGCCAGCGGTAGAGACGGCGAGGGCATATGGATCGTGGTCGGGGGGATGCCCGGGCGGGACGTGGAGAGCATCCGGGAGAGGCGGCGGCGCGCGCGGGCGCAGTGTCTCGACCTGCTGCGGTGGGCGGACGAGGCGCGCGTGCGCTGCTCGCCGGCGTGAGTTGACGGGCCGCCGGCGGGCCGGCCGCGGGAGGCCTACCCGCCGGCCGGTCCCGCCCCGGGGCTCAGCAGGGTGAGGAGCATCACCGACGGAACACGGGCGCTGACGGCGTGACGCAGGCCGGCGCGCATGGGCGTCAGGCGGCGAATCGTCGTGTCGAGATCCTCCGCCTTGGCTGCGAGTTGATCGCGGTTGATCGCAGGTTGGCCGTCAGCCCCGAACATCTGAGCAATCTCGTTCAGTGAAAAGCCGGCGATGCGGCCTAGACCAATCAGCGCGAGCTGTTCCAGAACGGCCGGGTCGAATTGGCGCCGCAATCCCCGACGTCCGACGGATCGGATAAGCCCCTTGTCTTCGTAGTAGCGCAGCGTTGACGGCGGGATGCCGGCCTGCCGGGCCACCTCCGAGATGTCCAGATCACGCATGACTTGACTTCAAGTTGACTTGAAGTTGCAGACTGCCCATCGGTTTCGGATTGAGCAACAAGAGGGCGTCATGACTGCGACATCGCGGCAGCAACAGCAGCAACTCTGGAACGGTGTGGGTGGTGAGGCCTGGGTGCAATCGCAGGCATTGCTCGATCAGATGTTCCGGCCCATTGAGCAGCGGCTGACCGAGCATGTACTGGCGGAGCCGGCTCGAGAGGTGCTGGATGTGGGCTGCGGTACCGGGGCGACCACGCTGGCTGTGGCCGAACGCCTGGGCGAGCCGGCCCGGTGCGTGGGGGTGGATGTGTCCGGGCCGATGGTGCAGGCCGCCCAGGCCAGGGCGGCGCAATCGGGTATGAACGTCGAGTTCATCCATGCGGACGCCCAGACTCATCCCTTCGAAGATGGGCTGCGTGACGTGATTTTCTCGCGCTTCGGCGTGATGTTCTTTGCCGACCCTGTCACGGCGTTCTCGAATTTGCGGCACGGCGTGAAGATCGGCGGCCGTCTGCATTTCGTCTGCTGGAGACGGCCCGAAGACAATCCCTTCATGACGGCTGCCGAGCGCGCGGCGGTGTCCTGGCTGCCGGAACTGCCGCCACGCGATCCGACCATGCCTGGCCAGTTTGGCCTGTCCCAACCGGAACGAATTCGCGCCATTCTTGGCGCGAGCGGCTGGTCCGACATATCGATTCAAGCCGACGACGCGTCTTGTGTGTTCCCCGAAACCGAGTTAACCCATTATTTGGCCCGCATGGGACCGGTGGGTCGCGCACTGCAAACCGTCGGTACTGCGCGCCGCGAGCAGATCATCGATGCCATCCGGCCGGCGTTTAGCCCGTTCGTAGACGGCGCGCTCGTTCGGTTCACCGCAGCGTGTTGGTGGGTGAGTGCTCGGAATGACGGTGAGAGCTGGCGCAGCTAGCTGGGCCGGTGTTGCCGCATCTGATCTCGCGGCCGCAGGTTGAACTCGAGGACCGGCCAACCGTTGAGCGGGCCGCTGGAAGTCACGCCGCCGGCTTGGTTTTCGCGGACGCGTTGCGCCACGCAAGCAATGTTGGCGCGCGTCAGGGCGTATGAAAGCGCAGCTGATTTCGACCGCCGCGTTTGGCGGCATAAAGTGCTTCATCCGCTCGGTTGAGAAAGTGGGCATAGCCCAACGCCAGTTCATCGGGGTTGGTCGCCAGCGCCACGCCAATGCTTACCGTCACGCGTCGGGCCTCCGAACTCGGGTGGTCGATGCCTAGGGCTTCGACACCGCTACGGATCGCCTCTCCAACCGCTTCGGCGCCGTCTTTGTCAGTGCCGGGAAGAATGGCGGCGAATTCCTCCCCGCCAAATCGGCCGACGAAATCGCCTTCGCGGCGGCCGACGGTTTTCAGCACGCCCGCGACCTGCTTGAGGCATTCATCGCCGGCGGCGTGACCGAAGCTGTCGTTGTAGTCCTTGAACCGGTCGACATCGATCAGCATGATCGCAACCGGTGTGGTCGCCCTAAGAGCGCGACGCCATTCCCTGCTTACGGTTTCGTCGAAGTAGCGCCGATTGAAGAGGTCGGTGAGGTGGTCCTTGACCGATACCGAGCGCAGCACGAGTTCGCTTTCCAGCAATTCACGCAAATCGATGAGCGCCTGGCGGTGCCGCTCGGTCAGTGTTCGCTGCTTGTGGTCGATTGCGCACAGCGTGCCGACCTTGCGACCGGTGGGGGACAGCACCGGGACGCCGGCGTAGAAGCGGATGTTCGGATAACCGGTGACCAGCGGATTGTCGGCGAAGCGCTCGTCGCCGCTGGCATCCTCGATCACCATGATGTCGTCCTGCAGAATCGCATGGCCGCAGAACGAGACATCTCGAGGTGTTTCCCGCACGTCCAGGCCCTGACTGGCCTTGAAGAACTGCCGGTCGTTGTCGATCACGGAAAAGGCCGTGATCGGCACATCTACGAGCGTGCCCAGCAGGCGTGTGATCCGGTCGAAATTCGCCTCGAACGTGTCACTGGCCAGCTTGAGTTCGTCGACAGCGTCCTGGCGGACGGATTCGTCGGAGGGCAGCAGCGGGGCTTTCATGATGTTACGCCGGATCGGGTCTGGCGCAGATCATACGTCGCCCAGGACCCGACGGAGTGGATGCGGGCAAGATTTGATCGCACCCATCTTGTTGCCGAACGGCGCCTGCAGACCGTGGAAAGGCGCGACATGCCTGGTTGCCGAGAACTCGGCGGCGTTGGCTGGTGATGACCAGCCGGATGCCGTGCTCAGCGCCGCTTGGGGCGCATCTGGTAAAGCGCCACACTGCGTGCGACGACCTCGCCTTGCCGGTTTTTCAGTTCGCCGCGAAGCTCGAATTCCGCCTTGCCGGTTGCCAGCGTTTCGGCCTCGATGCGTTCGATTTCATCCGGTGTGAGCGTGAGTTCAATGGTCACCGGGCCTTTGGCGGCCTTGACGTACTCCATTCGCAGGTCGGTGACGATCGGAATGAAACGCGACATGCCGTACGTCGCAAGCAGCAGCGGGCCACCGGGAAACTCGGCCAACGTGAACAGCGCGCCGGCGTACATCGTGCCGATGTGGTTCACATTGCCCTTGAGCGGCATCCTGGCGACGACACGCCCTGGTTCGAGTTCGGTGAGGCGCACCCCGGAACGGCGTACGAATGGAATAACCAATGGCGACAGCATCTGGACCAACCGCGGACGGATGGTGTCGCTGAAGGCTTGTTCAGCGCGCTCCACCGGCAGGCCCGCATCGCGGGCTTGTTCAATGGCGATCTGCGCCGTGGATTGAAGTCGGTTCGTCAGGCTCATGTTGAATTCTCTGGTGCAAGTCGGCCCACCATCGTTCGGGTGGCCTCTCGGAGCATGGTGTCGACGGCCGAGTCGGCTCGACCGGCACGAAGACTGATTTTACGTGCATGGATATTGGGCGCCGCAGCGGGCATACGGCGCGGAGCTCGACCATAATGGCCGGGTGAGCTTCGCGCTATTGCATCTGCCACTGCATGTCTTGCTGCCGGGTCTGGTGGCTCGTGTGGGGTTTCCCGACCGATGGCGTCAGGCGTGGCTGATCATGGTGCTGACGATGTTGGTCGATCTCGATCATCTGCTCGCCGATCCGGTCTTTGACCCACTGCGTTGCAGCATCGGGTTTCATCCGTTGCACAGCCTGCCGGCCATCGCCTTGTATGGCTTGGCCCTGGTCTGGGCTCCTTCGCGCATCATCGCGGTCGGCCTGCTCATTCACATGCTGCTGGATGCAACAGACTGCGTGTTGCCGTAACCGGCGCAGCCTATCCGTCCTAGGTGCGACGTGTGGCGCTGCGGATACCCAGCATCAGCGCATCGGCCAGGTCCAGTTTGACGCTACGGCGGATGTGGCGGATCAGGTCATGGCGGATCCGGCGCTTGCTTGCGGCATGGGCGGGCATGTCGAGCTGGCTGAACTGTTCGGCCAGCGCCAGCGCGCGCGGCATCACCTCGGCGGACTTCACCACAGCGTCGAAGAAACCGGCTCTGTGCGCGGCGTCGACATCAAAATATTCCGAAAGGTTGACCGCCCGCTGGTAGGCCGCCGGCGTCAGCCGGTGTTGCAGCATGGCCGCGCCCACCCGTGGCATCGTCAGGCCTAGCGCCACTTCATTGGCCGACACCTTGTAGTCGCCCTGCGTGCCGATCACGTAGTCGCAGGACAGCATCAGGAACACGCCCATCGCCAGTACGTGGCCGTTGCAGGCGGCGATCACGGGGTAGGGATATTCCAGCACCCGCGCCGTGAGCAGGTAGCCCAGGCGCAACATCTTGAGCGTTTGCGTGCCGCCGGATTTCAGCACCTTCAGGTCAAAGCCTGCCGAAAACACCTCTTCGCGGCCGGTGATAATGACCATGGCCTGATCGGCTTCTGCGCGGTCGAACGCGGCGTATAACTCTTCGAACACGGCCGGCGGCAGGGCATTGCGTTTGCCGTCATCAATGGTGATGGTGGCTACGCCGTTGTCTAGACTGTACGAGACGGAGGACTGGGTCATGGCTATCCAAGGCTTGAAATCGGTCTATCGTACCGCCTTGGATGGGCCGTGAGCGTGCGTATTCGCTTGGTCACCGAGCTACCCGATTCGGGCGAGCCGGCAAGCTGCGTTCCGACAAGGCGCATTGTTGGCGTGTCGTCCAAGGTGCCCATCACTAAACTCATGCCATGGCGACTTCAGCGAACCGCAGGAAATCACCACGACCACGCGTGCATGCGCAGCAACTGATCGCCTTCAACAAACCGTTCGGCGTACTCAGCCAGTTCACCGATGCAGGCGACCGCCGAACGCTGAAGGAGTATGTTCCGATCCGCGATGTTTACCCCGCCGGTCGGCTGGACAAGGACAGCGAGGGTCTGTTGCTGCTCACCAACGACGGTCGTCTACAGGCACGCATCGCCGACCCGGCACACAAGCTGCCCAAGACCTACTGGGTGCAGGTGGAAGGTGTGCCGAGCGCCGAGCAGCTTGCCGAGCTTGCCGCCGGGCCGGCGCTCAAGGATGGGCCGACCAAACCCGCGGAGGTGGAGTGCCTCGCCGAGCCCGATCTGTGGCCGCGTGATCCGCCGGTGCGATTTCGCAAAAACGTTCCCACGAGCTGGCTGGCCATCACCATCCGGGAAGGCCGCAATCGGCAGCTGCGGCGCATGACGGCCGCTATCGGCTTGCCGACCTTACGTCTGGTGCGTGTGCGGATCGGCCCCTGGGGCCTGGACGAGCTGGCACCGGGCGAATGGCGGCGTATTGTCTCGGCTTGAGTCCGGCGGCGGCCCGCGTGGGCTTTTAGCCCTCACGCGTTGCTGAGACACTAGCGGCAGACTCAAACGATCTGGTTTCTGCCTTGATTCACCGAACCTTACTCCTGGGCGCGTCCCTGCTGCTGTCCGTGCCCCTTTGCGCCGCGACAACGGCCGACGTCGATACCCTGATGGATGTCTCCGGCATCACCAAGCAATTCGCCGATCTGCCCAAAACATTCATCGCCGGGATGAAGCAGGGCATGCAGCAGGATGAGGACTCCGATCCCGCGGTGTCGGCCATGCTGATGGAAGCTGCTGAACGCACGGTCACGGTCGAGCGGTTTCTGAACCCGGTTCGCCAGCAGCTCGACGAGGGGCTCAGCAAGGCCGACATCAAGACCCTGATCGAATGGCATCAGTCGCCGGTAGGCGAGCGGATCACACAGGCCGAGGTCCAGGCGTCCACCCCGCAGGCAAACGAGCACATGCTGGCGCTGGCGCCGCAGCTGCTACAGGACGTGGCGCTGGTCGAACGGGCTGACCGCATCGATGCCGCCATTGGCATGACCGATCTGACCATGGACGTGCAGGAGAACGTCACGCTGATCATCATGCAGACCGTGGCGGCTACCACCGAGGGCGCGGAGCCCGTGGACGAGGAGGCGTTCCGGTTGCAATGGGAGGTGGTCGAGCCCCAGGTTCGGGCCAATATCCAGCAGTACACGCGCATTAGCGCGGCGTACACGTATCGCCAGTTGAGCGAGGGCGACGTGGATGCCTACGTCGAGTTCCTCAGTTCACCGCTGGGCCGACGGTTCACCGCCGCCGGCAAGCAGGGCATGGCCCGGCAGGGCGGCGGCGGCGCGGACGGCGGCGGCCACGTTGGGCACCAGGCGGCCGTTGAAGATCGACGGCACCACGTTGAACTCGGACAGGCCCGGCTCCTCGGCGGCCGTCTCGGCGATCGCGGTGGCGGCGGCGAGCGTCATGGCCTGGTTGATCTCGGTCGCGCGCACGTCGAGGGCGCCGCGCCAGATGCCCGGCGAGGCGAGGCCCGAGTTGATCTGGTTGGGAACGTCCGGGCGGCCGGTGGCGTAGACCCGGGCGACGCCGTCGGCGGCGTCGGGGAGGATCTCGGGCTCCGGCATCGCGAGCGCGAGGACCACCGGATCGGCGGCCATCGTGCCGCGGTCGGCGGCGCTCAGGCGGCCCGGGGTCGACATGGCCACGCAGGCGTCCGCGACGCCGCGCGCCGCCGCGGCCCTGCTCGCGGTCGGGGTGGTTGCCGGCAGGGGGGGGGGAGGGGCCGGGCCGGGTGCACGGCGCGAGGGGCGGCGCCGGGGCGCGGGGAGCCGGGCGAAGCGGGGCGGGAGGAGCGGGCCGGCGCCGAACCGGCGGCCCGGGCCCGGGCGGCCAGGCCGGCGGGCGGCGGCGCGTACGGCGGGCAGATCAGGGCGCGGCGCGAGGAAGGGGCGGCGAAGACCGCTTGGGCCGCGCTGCAGAAGAAGCATCCCGCGATCCTCGGCGGCCATGCGCTCGACGTCGAAAAGGCCGATCTCGGCGACAAGGGCACCTTCTACCGTGTCCGTGCCGCAGGCTTCGAGACGAAGGCGGCGGCGCAGTCCGCCTGTTCGAGCCTCAAATCCGCCGGTCAGGACTGCCTCGTCAAGGCAAGGTGAACGGATAGAACTTCGCGGTTCGAGCGTGTAGGTTCCCGCCAAACGACATCTGGCTGGAGGAAAATCTACATGGTCGAGGCAGTGATCTGGGACTTCGGCGGCGTGCTGACGTCGAGCCCGTTCGAGGCGTTCAACCGCTACGAGGCGGAAAAGGGGCTCGCGAAGGATTTCATTCGCGGCATCAACGCGACCAATCCCGATACGAATGCCTGGGCGCTGTTCGAACGCAGCGACTGTTCGCTGGAGGATTTCGACCGGCTGTTCGCGGAGGAATCGCACGCGAAGGGACACCGCATCCCCGGCCGCGACATCATCGAACTGCTGTCGGGTGACATAAGGCCCGAAATGGTGACGGCGCTGAAGCGCTGCAAGGAACGCGCGAAGGTCGGCTGCATCACCAACAACGTCTCGGCGGGCGAAGGCGCCGGCATGGCGCGCAGCGCCGAGAAGGCGGCGGCCGTGCAGGAAGTGATGTCGCTTTTCGACCATGTGATCGAAAGTTCCAAGGTCGGCATCCGCAAGCCCGATCCGCGCATCTACGAGATGGCCTGCGAGGCGCTCGGCGTTTCCGCTGCGGCAAGCGTCTATCTCGACGATCTCGGCATCAACCTGAAGCCCGCTCGCGCGCTCGGCATGACCACGATCAAGGTGGTGTCGCCGGAGCAGGCGCTGAAGGAACTGGAAGCGGCGGTCGGTTTTCCCGTCGCTTGAGACGCAGCGCCAAAGAGCCGTAAGCTGGTCCTCAAAAGAACAAGGGAGGACGTTTACGATGCTCAGGCCCAAGGCTCAGGCGATCGATCTCGGCGGCAAGCCGGATCTGAAAGATCCCGATCTCTACATGCGCGAGAACACCACGACGTGTTCCGCAAGTTGCGCGCGGAAGAACCCATCTACTGGAACCCGGAAGCGGACAGTTCGGGCTTCTGGGCGATCACGCGCTATGACGACATCGAGGCGATCTCGAAGAATCCGAAGCTCTTTTCCTCCGCCAAGAACAATGGCGGACACCGCATCTTCAACGAGAACGACATCGACGGGAACGACACCGACGCGAGCATGATCTCGATGGACCCGCCGGAACATGCAGGCTACCGCCGCATGGTGACGCCGGGTTTCGTGCCGAAGCGGATTTCCGACATGGAAGAGCGCATCCGCGCGCGCGTCACGCGGCTGCTCGACGATCTGCCGAAGACGGGCGAGGCGGAATTCATTTCCGCCGTTGCGGCCGCGCTTCCGATCGAAGTGCTGGCGGAACTTTTCGGCGTGCCGGAAAGCGACGGACCGAAACTCTTCGAATGGTCGAACGCGACGGTGGGCGAGGACGATCCGGAGCTGCGCGTTTCCGACGAATACATGCAGCAATGCATCGTCGAGATGGCGGGCTATGCGGCGGGACTCTGGCAGCAGCGGCTGGAGCAGCCCGGCGAAGACCTGATCTCCATGCTCGCGCATTCGAAGGTCGGCGGCGAGGCGATGACGTTCCCGACCTATATCGGCACCTTCATCCTGCTCGTCGTCGCGGGCAACGAGACGACGCGCAATTCGATTTCGGGCGGGCTGCTCGCGCTCAGCGAGAACCCGGAAGAGCGGCAGAAACTTCTCGACGATCCCTCGCTCATTCCAAGCGCGGTGCAGGAGATCGTGCGCTGGGTGAGCCCTGTACTGCATATGCGGCGCACCGCGACGGAAGACACGGAGCTTCGCGGACAGAAGATCAAAAAGGGCGACAAGATCGTGATGTGGTACGCCTCGGCGAACCGCGACGAGGAGAAGTGGGACGATCCCTACCGCTTCGACGTCACACGCTATGTCTCGCCCGAGACGGCGACGCAACTCGGCTTCGGCGCGGGACAGCACTTCTGCCTCGGCTCGCGGCTGGCGGAACTTCAGCTCCGGATATTGTTCGAGGAACTGCTGACGCGCTTCCCGGACATTCATGTCTCGGGACCGATCCGGCGGCTGCGCTCCAACTTCATCTATGGCATCAAGGAAATGCCGGTGCGCTATACGCCGGAGGCGTAGGGCTCACAGAGGAGCGCGGGTGAAGGGAATCTTCAGCTGGCCGAGAAAATTCTCGGGCATCGGGTTCTCGATGCCGATGTCGGCGGGCGGACGGCGCGGCGGGTTGATGTAGGTGCCGAAGATCATGTCGAAGAGCATGAGGTTCTCGCCGTAGTTACGATTGCCTTCATCGAGCACCTTCGAATGATGCCAGCGGTGCAGCTCCGGCGTGTTGAAGACGTAGTTGAGCGGTCCGCAGCGCATGTCGATGTTGCAATGGGTGAGCATGCCGATAACGGCCGTCACCGCGCTCACCATCAGAAGCACGGGCTGCGGCGCACCGAGGAGCAGGAGCACCGGGATGCCGACGAGAAGACCCGTTGCCGTGTCGACGACATGGAAACGGCCGGTGTTGAAGAACCAGAGCCGCGTCACGCTGTGATGCACGGCGTGGAAGCGCCAGAGCCAGGGCCATTCATGCGCCAGGCGGTGCTTCCAGTAGAGGCCCACCTCCACGATCACGAGACCGAGCGCGATCTGCGCGAGGAGCGGCCATGTTTCCGGCCAGAGCGGCCCACCCGACGGCTTCAGCCATTCGGCGATGCCCATGAAGACGATCACGGTGACGATCACCTGGGCGATGCCCTTGCTCAGTACCGTATGGGCGAGGTCGGGGCCCATCTGGCCGTCATTGGCGAGCCACTGCTTCTCGTGCGGCATGACGCGCTCAAGAAGCGCAATCGCCAGCGCCAGGGAAAGATAGGTCACATTGAAGGCAAGAATGCCGTGCCCCGCCTCCATCCCGAGATAAATCGGGAAAAGAGAACCGGCGGCCAGTCCCGGCCAGAGCAACTTCGATAGAACAGAACGCATGATGTCGCCCCCGTTGGCCGAGTGTAGCAAGCGGGCGAGGAGATGGAAGGGCGCCACGGCACCCTCCCCGATCCGTATTGCTGAAAGGTCCTAGTGACCGAGGCGGGCGGCCGCACGCTCCTTCGCGGCCGCCGAAGCCGACGAGCCGACGCCGATCTCCTCGGCCAGGATGGCGATCATCGTGCTTTCAAGGCGGTGCAGATGTCCATCGCCGAGCGCGATTTCCCAAAGCATCTCAACGACTTGCTCTTTTTCCTTCGGCCCGAAGCCCTGCGCGACTTCGCGCGTGAAAATGGATTCGCCCATCGGCACTTTCTGACGCTCCTCGGCAAGCGCGAGAAGGTCCGCCGCTTCCTCTCCGGAAAGCGAGAAATGCTCGATCACGACCCTCTTGATCGCGTCCCTTTCGCCTTCCGTGAACTCGTTGTCACGGCGAGCCGCCTCGACCAGAAGGGCCGCCGCCGCAAGCTGCTTCGCCGCCGGGCTCATGGGTTCGCTGCCGCTCGTGGTCAGACCCTTCTTGAGAGCGTTGCGGATTTTATCGAGCATTTCGTTCTTCTCTCCTACTCACGACTGCCATGAGGCGCAGCCTCTTCCCATTTGCCGCGCAGAGTAGCGCCTGACGTGTGCGCGCACAAAAGAAAAGGCCGCCGGAGATACCGGCGGCCTTTCGGTCTTTTCCGGGATTGCCCGGCTAGTGGACCGGGGCGCTCTTCTGCTTCGCCACGGGCCGCTTGCGGGGGAAGAGCATGTCCAGCACCACGGCGAGGGCGGGAAGCACGCTTACCGCCATGATCATGTTGACCATGAACATGAAGGAGAGCAGCAGGCCCATATCCGCCTGGAACTTGAGGTCGGAGAGAGCCCAGGTCGAGACACCAACCGCGAGCGTCAGCGCGGTGAAGAAGGTGGCCATGCCTGCCTCCTGCAACGACTGCCGGAAGGCATCGCTGATCGTCAGTCCCTCGCCCATGTAGTAGGGCACGCGGTTGTAGATGTAGTAGGCGTAGTCGACGCCGATACCGACCGCGAGCACCATCACCGGCAGGGTCGCCACGGTGAGGCCGATCTGCAGCACTTCCATGAACCAGTAGCCGAAGAAGGTACCGAAAGTGAGCGGCAGACAGCAGGCGACGACGGCGCGCCAGTCGCGATAGGTGAGCATGACGAGGGCGACGATCACCGCGTAGACCCACATCATCATGGGAAGCTCGGTCTCGGTGATTTCTTCGTTCACCGCCGCCTGCACGCCCATGTTGCCGGAGGCGAGACGGATGTTGACGCCCTCCATCGGGTTGTTCTCCCGCCATTCCTTCACGGCATCGACGGCGGCCTTGATCGTGGTCGCCTTCGAGTCACGCAGATAGAAGCTGTGCGGCAGGATGGTGCAGGTCTGGTTGTAGAGGGAGCTCGAGCCCGGGACGGTGTTGGCCGCCTGCGCCAGCGCCGGACGGTTGCGCGGAATATCCTTCCATTTCAGGTTGCCCTCGTTCCAGCCGGCGGCCGAGCCCTTGATGGCGAAGGGAAGCGAACCGACAAGCGTCACGTCCGGCACGTTCTGCATGTGCCAGGAGAACTGGTTCAGATACTTCATGTAGGAATAGGTGACGCAGCTGTCGGCCGGCGTCTCGACGACGGCGATCAGCACGTTGAGACCGAGTGCGTAGTCGCTGGCGATCTCGGTGGAGTCGAGATTGTAGCGGGCGTCGGGGCGGAGTTCCGGCGCGCCAGCATGCAATGCGCCCACGTGACGATGGGTCGCCTCGTTGACCGCGATACCGAAAAGCACCGTCGCGATGACGAGCACAATGGGCGATATCTTCGGATTTGCCACGAAGCCCAGCGACCGCATGATCTTGAGGCGGAACTCGCGCGAACTGTGGACGCGGTGGCGGAAATCCTCGCCGAACTTCAGATAGCTCACCAGAAGCGGCAGCATGATGAGGTTCGTGACGACCTTCAGGATGACGCCGATGGAAGCCGTGATGGAAAGCTCCCGGATCATCGGCACGGGAATGAGATAGAGCGTCGCGAAGCTCACCAGCGTGGTGACCAGCGCCATCGATCCCGGCACGAAGAGGCGTGAGAAGGCAGAGCGGGCCGCCGTTTCGGCGTCGGCGCCGTCGGCGATCTCGGCCGTGACGACGTTGATCTGCTGAACGCCATGACTGACACCGATGGCGAAGATAAGGAAAGGTACCAGAACAGCGAGCGGGTCGAGGCCGTAGCCCAGGAAGGTCAGAAGGCCGAATTGCCAGACGACCGAGGTGAGCGAGGCGAAGAGCGTCGCCGCGGTGAGCACGATCGAGCGCGCGTAGAGATAGAGCGCAAGCGCCGTCAACGCGAAGGCGAGAGCGAAGAAGTAGACGACGGTTTCCGCGCTGTCGGCGATGTCGCCGACGAGTTTGGCGAAGCCGATGATGCGGACGGTGTAGTCCTCATTCTCGTATTTTTCGCGGATCTGCTTTTCGAGCTTGGCGGCGAGATCGAAATAGTCGAGACGCTCGCCCGTCGACGGATCGTAGTCCTGCAGTTCGGCAACGACCATGGCGGAGCTGAAGTCGTCCGCCACCAGGCGGCCGACGAAGCCGCCGCGGATCACGTTGCTCTGAATTTTCTGGAGGTTCTGCGGCGTCATGCTGTCCGCGGTGACGCGGCCCGATATGACGTCGTCGGCGGAGATGCCGTCTTCGGTGATTTCGATGTAGCGGGTGTTCGGCGTCCAGAGCGATGTCACCGTGTGACGGGAGACGCCGGGAAGGAAGAAGATGTCGTCGGTGAGGTCCTTGTAGACCTTGAAGAATTCCCTGGTCCAGACATCGCCTTCGTTCGGCTCGAGCGCGACGATGATGCGGTTCGAACCGAAGAGCTGTTCGCGATACTCCGTAAAGGTCTGGATGTATTCGTGGCCGACAGGGAGCTGCTTGTCGAAACCGGCCGTCATGCGCAGCTGAAATGCGTAGAAGGCGGTGGCGATGGTAAACGCGAGCAACCCCAGAAGAATTATCGCGCGGAGCCGGAATACGACATTCTCGAGAAACTTAATCATCGACTGTACCCATCATTCCCCTTGCCGGACTCCCCCGGGGGAGCGCGGCACCGTTGCAGATCGCAGTTCTGCCGGGGACGCAGACGGGACAGCGGCGTGCTGTCGATCGATCTGCGGCCACGACCGGCCTATAGCTTCCGGAGGATTGTCCGTCTTGATGACGGATACGGCCTTGCGGGCCGCTTATCCCCGATCATTGCGGGCGCATGCCGCCTTTTCGGCGATCACGCACCCTTGATATTCGTCGGGGTTGTTGCCCCCTCCCAAGATGCCGCTCTCTCGTTGGCCCCCGGCCTGCCGCGCTTCCCCGCGCGGCCGGGACGGACCGGTCATCTTCACTCATTCTCACCTACCACATTCGGGGGCGATTTGTAACAGTTGCGTAGCGTGAATCCGCGAAGTTGGGGACTTGCCGGTCAGGACTCACAAAAATGACGGGTCCGTCATTTTTCTCTTGACGCTGCGGGGGCGCCCCCTATTCTCGACGCCAAACAGACAGACCGGCGGGGAGGCACATTGCCCCTCGAAGACCGGCACCATGCGCTTTCCGGCAGACGCGCCGGCCCGACATTCTGGAGGACCCGATGACCGAGATTCGGCAGATCACCAAAGACAATGCCTATGACGCCGTCGCGCCGGACGATTTTCCCGCGATGATGGAAGTGGACCGCTACAATGCGCGCTCCACCGCCTTCGACAAGATCATCTCCGCGACCCACGACCATTTCTGGGATCCGCTGGACAAGAAGTACATCGACTTCACCGAACCCTTCGATCTCGAAAACCAGATGATCATGCCGGAAGAGATGGTTCCGGAATTGAAGCTTCCCTGCGTGC
>OOGU01000213.1_pt1 | contig 13713 bp, 7 predicted proteins | sample 1670261 | NCBI WGS metagenome assembly OOGU01 (sample SAMEA98137168, study PRJEB22522) | marine metagenome | biome: marine biome; feature: marine water body; material: sea ice | place: Arctic Ocean | collected 04-Sep-2015 | depth 1.3 m
CCTATGATTTAAGTAGTGTACTCATCATCATCATCACTAGGCTTACGGTATTCTCTATTCGCCTTTCCAATATAACCTGTGCTGCAATTGAATCCGGATTCTCCTGCTTAACTTGGGGGCCACCTGTGTTTACTTATTACACCCCTAGAATCGTGGTGTTGTCACCCGTGGCACACGGATGCAACACCACAACAATAACCACAGAACAAACACCACTTTTTGTTCCATTAAGAATCTAGGGTCCGGAGATTACGTGGATTCATCAATTTCTCGTACTGAAAATTCGCCGTAGAATTGACGTTGAATTATGTACTGTCAATGACGAATTGACAAAATGTGTTGTGTCGCATCCGAAGGCGCGCCAAATAATAGTTTCGGTTGACGTAGAAATTTATTATTAGCACTATGATTTTGGCGCGCCTTCTCAAAAACTATTGGAATGGTGCCCTTTCGGCCCAGTCTGTAACTCGTCCAGACCATCATATCCCGTTGAAAGATTCGAACGGGAGCTTCCACTAGTAACGATTGAACTAATTCCAGAATATTTCAACGGGATACGGTCAGGGTGGCAAGCTGTGCTCAGCCTCTTGTCACACTTCGCTCCGTGTTATTTTGCGCGATAACGCGCGGCGCGCCAAAATTGATGATTACGTAGGATCTCCGGACCCTAGAATCACACCCGTGAGAAGAATCCACCAGTCTCCATAACACCTCTTCGCCACCGCACTCAACTGATAGCTGATGTGACAATGTTATTCAACGAACATGTCTTTCTTGCCATTCATCAATCTGCTTCTTTTCATTCTACCCCGTCCCTCATCGAATGATGTCTTCTGAGCCCCATTTCAGTCACTTCAATTCATGCCACTTATTTGCTACTTTCATTTCTTGTCCCTCTTTCTCTTTTGTTTCCCTCACCTACATGTCCCATGTCTCCTGCCACGCACAAATTCCAAGCCTGCACATCATGTCTCTTAACATGTCTGCTTTGGTCCTCTGAACAGTCCTCTGGACCGATCAAGTTCTTCGCACCCAAACATCTCTTTAGCCACTTTGCTGCAGGGTGGCGAAAAGTGGGTCCCGACGGTGGAACAATCACTTCTAGCGAAGTTCTTATCGGGCACAGGCATGCAGACCATTTTGATGATTCTCGCGACGTCTTCATCAAGGATGCGTTCATCCCACCTTGCCATTTCCTTGTGGGGGGTTCGATCATAATCGATTGGAACCTTGTAGACCGTCTTGCGATTGAAAGCGCCCCCTCCTTGCTTGTCACTAGCACGAGTCAAATACTTTCGTAGGCATGTTTGGTTAGAATCATGTTTTTCTTTCTTGGCATGCTTATTCAGGAGTTACACGTGCTATTTTTAAACTTACATCTGCAATAGCTTCCAGACACACGCGATGATCCGATACGAGATCGGAGCTGTTGGAACTGCCGTGGCGAATAAAATAAGTTAACTTAAACATTCCACCATGGTTTCCTTCCTTGAATTGCGATTCGTTCTTTTCCCAACTGATTCTCCTGCTCACACCAACGAATATACCTGTCTTCTTCTTTAGATCCTCAAACGTCTTCACTGCAGTCGGATTCGTTTTGTCGTAATGAAAAAAAGCCTTCACAAAAGGATCGATGAAACCTTCTTTCTTGCCATCATCGCACCACACCAATTCTATGTTCCCTTGCAACCTTTCGAGAAACAACTCCGGATGTGTTCCAGACAGATTGCTGGGCGTCACCCCTTTCTCCAGAATCTCATTCTTCATCACATATTTAACTGTTGATGCGACAACATTCTGTTTCTGTTTCTTTGATTCTTCTTCTTCATCTGCCTCCCTCGCCATCCTCTTTTCCCCCTGTCTATTCTGTGACACCACAGTTGCCATCTCCAATCTTGGCAAATTTTCCATCGTTTGGAACACACTTGATTTTTCCATTTTACTTTGTCACGAAGAATGATATCCTGTTGTTTACGATCTTATAAACCTTGTGATGTTGCTTGTGTTTTTGATGACTATTAAGTAATAGTTGTCCACGGTGTCTACGCGGCGGAATGAGTTTGCTCGTTCGCGGAATCACCCCCAATCCGAACACCAACGACAAATCTAAAATCACGTGCTTCTTCCGACCTGGAACCTATTCTCCTCATTTTTTACACGAACATCTTTCCACTGCAATGCAACACCTTCTTACTTTCGTATTTACCCATAAACTAACCAAAAGTGCAACAACAGAACAAACACAACTTGATCTTTCTCGCCAAAACATTTCTGCAAATTCACAGTCAAGTCCTCACCCAACAAACAAGCTCTTTCCGGTGCCGCCATCCTGCCATGTTGTTCTCCAACGAAATGTTCTCTCCCATTGTTGACACAGATATGTATGCAAACAACACCCGTTTTATCGACGTGGCCTACCTCAGGGAATCTAGTAATGACAAGAACCGTGATGACACCATGCTCCGCCTCTTTGTTCTCTCTTGTACCATGGGCACGTCCAGCAACAACACTGGAAGGATTACCTCTAGCGGAAACTTCGGTGCTAATAAAAAGGCCAAAAACTCTAACACAACCACCTACAACCGCTACTTCTTGGTCGCAGATCTACAAAACCCGCCACATTGTGCTGCCATTCTCCCCCGTTCCGTAGACGAAGCCTCACGCCTCCTCTCTGTGGTCAACGGTGGCCCCTTTGTAGGAGTTCCCTTCTGCTGCGCCGAACCTTATCCTGCGCGTCAGACTTTAGGTGATTTCTTGCCTGTACTTCAGCTTCCACGATCCCCGTTCTTGCCCCTCAGATATGTCGCCCCTCACTTAGAAAGCACAGAAGCCAACATGGCGATGCCCCGCAACATCGGCGAAACCAACTATTTTATCCTGACAGAAAAGGAAATAACCTTACACTGTATCAACGTCTGCCCCGAACAAACCTGTCTTGGCATCCAGTGTGACAGGCAGAGAGGCAAATCCGGATGCTCCTGCCAACACTCCACCAACCACACCTCATCTGTTTATGAATTCGATTTAGAGTTTCCTATTCCTGCCTCTGTTCATCGCGCTGACCAAAGTGACCCAACCGACGTTGCCAACACCACTACTGTTATCGGATTCCGTTCTCTCAAGACCACTAAAGTTTTCTTCCAGAACTACGAAATCTACTGTACCCGCCACACCACAAGAGACCAAGAACGCAACCGCATTGCCTTGAGACATCAATTCGAGACCATGGCTCAACACATCAACAATTCTGGCGGATGGACCATTGTTGGTTGGTTCATGATGGGATCTGTCGTCGACGCCGGGAGTGACGTCACCGAAAAGATTCAAAACAAAGAAATCACCATTCACATCTCTTACCTTTACCCTTCCGAAAGCGATACACCCTTCCAAACCGACGACTACAAAGAAAACCTTATCAAACTTGAGTAATCCATAATAACCCTACACATCAAAGTCGTCAGATGCATAACAAATCGCTTAACGACCAATGCTGATGCTTACCTCGCCGCAACCACCGCATAGACATTTACTCCATGGAAATACATAATTGGTAACAAATAATTTTATTTACATGTTGACACAACTTGCATCATGCTGTTTACTCTATTCCTTTCCGCTTCTTCTTAACACACACACCGCTTCCGATATGTCCCATAGATCTTCCAGTTTTCTCAGCATCATTCTTCGCTGCATCTTCGACTTCCGTTTCCTCTTCATTTTCGTTTTCTCTTCCTCTGTCATTCATTTCCATCACTCTTTTTTCAACCATTATATTTTGCGACACGGCCAGCTCCTTCAATTTTGCTTCCATCATATGTTTCATGCTTCCATCATCATATTTTACAACAAAACCTCGGCCTTTGTCTCCACTCACGACTCTTCCAATCGACTTTCTTGCATGCCAATTGATCCAACAGTTTTGTGGTTCCATGAAAACAAGACTGTCTAACCATTCGAAACCATTCGAAATTGACGACTGTTCCCCATCCAACAAGATCTCTGTTCCTGGCATAATTCTCGTGCATGCCCGTATTAATCCGTTCTCTTTCAAATATACCGCATTGATAGTTCGACCGACCTCTTTAGCTTTCTTCTTCACCACCCAATTCCATCCCAAATGGAGTGTGTGTTTCGTAGGCATCGTAAACTCAGGCAACTGCGTTTCATCAGGAATTTTCAATGTCACGATGGACCCTTTCTCAAATCTTGTAACAGCAAACACACCGTAGTCATCTCTCATGCCTGATTTTCTAACTTCGACCCAGCCTTTGTATGCTCCTCCATTCGCAACCAACATACGAAACACTGCATTCGTGCCTCCTTGTCCCATGCTCTTAGCATCGACTCGCGGCTGTTGTAGACCACCATCAATTACATCTTCCAACTTCTGCCATTTAATAGATTTCACCGACGACATTTCCGATCCACCTTCGACAACCGGTCTCAACCATTCCACATCACATTCGTACACCAAACTCTTCATATTTTTACTCTTGCTCTCTGCACCAGGAATTCTCTCATCGCCGACTGCTAATCCAACATAATCCACCAAGCATTTCTTCTGTTGGTTTCCCCCTTTTGGCCTAGGCCTATTATTTACGCCGACACAATGCGCGCTGGACGCGACATGCGCCTGTCCTGCCTCTAACCGAGCGGTGACAGAGCACGCTCGGAACCGTGATCCCTTTCTCATCCCCGAGTGCTGACGTTGCTGCGACTGAATCCCACCCCCACAACACCTCTTCGCCACCCCAGTCAACCGGTGGCCCCCTTAATTCTGTTATTAGAAAAACAAATCGTTCTCACTCTAGCTAGGCTACTCATTAATCCGCTGCTTTCCACTCTGCCCCCCCCCCATCCCTCATCGAATATTTCCTTCGAGTCCCATGTCAGTCACTTCTTTGCACTGTGCTTCTCCACTATCCAATGGGATAGCCTGGCACCGCCTCAGTCTTCTGCAACTGCACGATATGCCTGTGTTGAGTAGCTGTTACCAGTCAAGTAGCTACGAGTTCCACTGTACTAGTACGTAGTGGAATACGAGGATGGAATGGCAGGTAATGAAAGAGCTATGACGTGTTACTAATCTAGGAACTGAAAGAGTTCCTTGAATAGTTCACGAGCACAGACCCACCATGTCGAGTGTGACTGATCAGAGCCTGTAAGGCTCTGTGCTAGTGACCGCAGTCCGTAGGACTGTGGGGAGTAGTAAGAAAACGCCATATCATGCAGTGGCAGGAGACCGGAAAAAAGAAAAAAGAAAAAGAAAAAAAGGAGAAAAAACGGGGGTATCTGTATCTTCCTCTAAATAGTGCGATTGCAATAGGAAATAGTCAATCGTGGATTCGAAACTAAATGGGAATTCCTTTAGATGTTTTGTATGAGTGCTTAGATGAAATGTGGCATAGCCGCGGTTTTATCGAGAGCGCGGTTCTGCTGGTATGCAAGCCCCGCGATGTTGCGAAGGTACGCGAAGAAAGCATCAGACTTCCATCGAAGTAGAAACTTAATTTGTGTGATGGAAAAGCCCATCCCATGTAGGATTACGCAGGCTCCAACTCGAATTGAGTGCGCGGACCATTTGCGTAGATGCTCGCTGTCCTTTACCGGGTCTAATTTATAGACGTGTGCGGCGGCCATACGAAATGTAGACTCAACTATCGAGGCTGTGATATTCCTCACCGTACCGTCCGTGTGGCGATAGACTGAGAGGGGTATATTGTGTTGCAGTCCGACCAGGCGATCGAAGCGTTGTACAATTCGCATCATATTGGTGACATGACAGGGTACCGTAGTATTATGGTTTCGAATATGCTGGCGCTCTTCGCCGTTTTCACCATTCTTCTGGGTTCGGTACCGTATGAAAGTTCGTCCGACTTCTGAGCTTCGTGAGTCGAGTTTAAGTACGTGATCAATAGGGATGCGGACTTTAGCTCCTGAAAGGAACCTAATATCTTGGAGACAGAAAGCCATAGGCTCGCCTCGAAAGTTCAATTGTGGATTCTTTATGTCGGCGTGACCGTTGGGCTGGGCCCATTCACTCAAGCGAAAGCCGTCATAGAGGCCCGCGCCAGCGTAGTCGACCATGACTGCAAGGAAAGAGTCTTGGCCGTATAAATCTGGATTTTCCAGCAAAAGGGACGTCATGTAGTCGAGCATTTCGATGGTGAAAGCCTCGCGTCGGTCGGGTACGTCCTCCCACCTTTTGACCTCGTCCAGGACTCCTTGTATATTAGGAGCGCAGCCCCGATCTGTTTGTTCGGCCTTGCGCGGATCCCTTTCGTTGCGTCGGGCACAGAACTTGGCTATGCTGAGTAGATATTTGACGATCGTGGCAGACTTGATAGAACGGCACGCAAGGGCGTTGCCAGTAGCTAGGTGCACGGCGTATAGTGCCAGTTGCCAGTTACAACGCTCAATTATGTGTCGTTCCAGCCCCATATCGTCTGTGAACTTCATATCGATGCAAAAGGCGAGGTAGTGGAGACAGTGGCTTCGAAATGCCCCAAGTTCTTTGGCAGACTTGGGGGGGCCACCCAGTGTCCGGAGAACAGAGTTGACTCCAGCAGCGATGCAAATTCTGGACTGAACCGGAAAAAGGCCCAGGATTTCAGTCGTTCGTCGTTCGCAATGATCTGCAGAGAGCGGTGATAGTGGGAGAGAGCAGGTTGGTTAGTACGACTTGGGCGCGAAATAAAGTCCGGTCCATCGTTGTAGATTCCAGGAATATACTCGGTTTCAAACCCGAGGTTATTTCTTCGAAGTAGAGCCGATTGGATTCCAAGTAACGGTTGGGCGGCGGGCGCACTTGTAGTAACGCGGTTTGCCCACGATTTTGACGCGGCATTATCTGTCCAGACTTGCAGTAAAGGTATCTCGGGGAGATCGCTATGCATAATAGACTGTGCATAGCCTGATTCCAAAGCGACGATATGGGCCGCTAGCTGTATAAGCACCACGATAAACTCGAGAGAGTTAATGTGGACAAATTCGGGGTCGGTCGGCGCTAGTTTACAGCCTCTCCGAATTCGTGGATTCCAGTAGACGTCGAACCAGAAGCGGAGGTGCTCGCTTAGGGCACCTCCGGCCTCATGGCTCGCGTCGCCTGCGGAGACAAAGGTTGGATCTCGCTCAATCCAATGTGCTATTGACTTTTCCCACTTGACAGTTGGGTCACGAAGCCATGTGCTCAGTTGGGCGAGGTCCTTCTGAACTTGTTGTGGTGTATCGAACTTTGCCTTGGAGTGCCAGAGCAGTAGAGCTTTATCCCGCGCGATGAGTGGTTGTAATCGTTTCTCCAGATTTTTTGGCAAATGGTACTTGGCCTTGACTTTGTCTACTCCCATTCGGGTATAATAGCCTTGCACTTTTCGCCATTTCTGGACGAGCGCCGCACGAATTGTATTTTGCACGGAAAAGAAATAAGGTCGTATCCATCGGCAGCAGGTTGAGGAGCTCTCAAGCTTTCCGCACAGCTCTGCGCCTTCCAACAAAGTGAACGACGAGTTTGTAAGCCAGGGGTCTATAACGACTGCCGTTTGTTCTCGTTTGTATTGAAGGAGGCTGACCGTCATGCTCCTGGTATTGACATGGTAACCGACCGCGGTTCTTTCTGGGCGATACATGGTGTCGAGTTTTTCCATACTCAGCGCACCGACTTGTCGACCGTCGGGGAAACCTAGAATCTCGTATAGAGCTAGTGCACTGGCACACACCGTTCTCTTCAAAAACGGTGCGACTTCTGCGTATAGATTATCGTCCACGTGATGGCGGTATGGTGGAGCTTGTCGTTTACCATGTATATCCAAGACGCCTTTGTTCCTTGAATCAACATTTGCTGTTGCAAACCGACTAATTTCCTCGACAGACGCTGGCTGCTGGTGTTCGATCGTGGGTAGTAGTGGTAGAGTGCGTTCGACTGTGTCAATCCGATGCCACAGTGCCCTGGCGTGTTGAGCTCGACAGATAGCGATTGGTTCCCAGTTAGCCGGGCTCGTATTATCCCCGAAAGTCTGCGCTGTGTCAACGTATAGAGTACCGTTGATAATTTTGCTATGCATGCCGGCTAGGTTCGGGGGATACTTTGCCTGCTTGAAAGCGTTCGTAACGTCGTCGTCGCAGACGTATATATCCTCGGACGGGTAGGTGATTCGTAGATTCCAGATCCAGGTGAGATTGCCGACGAATGCAGTCGCAAAGATAAGTCTAGGTTCGTTGTTTTTGCTTGTCCAATCGTTGATGGCCATGCACCAGTAGTCGGGTCGGCACGTTGCATCGCAAACGACCCTAGGGTTCTTGTACGGGTGATCCAAATATAGAATCCCATGTGGTGTGGTTTTGATGTTCTCGACCAGTCCAATGATGTCCGGATCGAGCATCAAAGTACATCCCCTCGACACTTCCTTGAGTAGAGTTTTTTCTACCATCGCTTGGTTGTCTGTAATAGTTGAATGGTTACCATACTCCAGATAAGCACGATAATTCTCTTGTGTGCAGTCAGCATTTACTAGAGTTGGTGACCCTTGAGAGAAAACTCGTACGAGATCGTTGTAGTTCTCTTCTTCACAAGTTTCCTTGAGACGTGCGAATATGACCTCGTTGTCTCGGTGTGCCGCGACGTGCGGGCCGCCGATCCAACGAACCATTGCCGGTAAACTCAACTTGAAGTAGATAAGACAAGCGGTGGTCATATCCCTTTGAGCTAAAGATAGTTCCGTCTGTGTCGCCCAATCCTTCTGGAAACCTTGTAACGATCTAAAATCTACGTTTTGATATAACTTGACCAGTCGTCGGTATTGTCGTGCTGGTGCAAACGCGCGCTCCAACTTTTTCTTGGTGAAATTTGACAGGTAACCTGAAGAGTAGAGGAGGTGCAGAGCTTGTGTGCCGGTTTTCTGTAAGTAAAAACATTGTTTGAGGTTATCCTTACCAAATTTTTGGGTCAGCTGTAGTTGTATCGCTGACGGTAATGTTCGTTGAAAAGCATCCTTATCCTTTCGACTCCGGAATATCGGGGTTCGAGGATCGAGTTTGTGGCCGAGCGGCGCGGTGACCACCTCAGAGATTGTCGAAGGCATGACCTCACCATCTTCGTCCAGGTATGTGGTTAGGAGTAGTGGTGGTATCGTGTGCTGTTGCGTCGGTCGCTTACCAAGGACTACCGGGAAGACCGGGTCGGTAGTAGGTAGAAGTTCTCGTACTGGAGGTCGAGTTGCTGGTGGTAGTGGCTCTCGTCCGTTTCGTGGGCAAAACAGATGTAATAGCTCGTTATCAGTTACAAAACTTCCAATTGCGGCCGTTCCAAGGTATCGATCTGGGAAGTTCGCAGTTGCTACGAATATCAATTCTAGTAGAGAACGAGAGACGTGAGTCGTACGTAGTTGTTGGTTAAATTATTAGAATGGATTTGTTCAATCAGGAAGGCGTACCGGGGTTGGCCAGTTCGAGATGCATGTGGTTAGTGACAAAGGTTGTGAATTTAGCTCTGTTCTCAGTGGTGAGGTCATTGGTACGGTTGATATGCTTCATGTGGCAAGTATTACCCCATCGACAGTATCGGTTTCGCACGATGTGATTCATGCACAACCTTGTGAGCCCGGACGCGCCATTGGTCTCAAAGATATCGACTGGAGTTGGAATGCGTGTCTCACTTCCGGTATACTTAAGGAGCCCCTTCAACTTGAGGGCCGAGATTTGCTCTTGGGTCAACTCTGTGCGTGGGGATCCTACGCCTGCGCCGCGGCCAGCGGCCCCAGCACCTCGGCCGGTATTGCTGTTATCGCGACCCGGGGTATTATTAGTTCGTCCGCCACGCCCCGATCCGCGCCCGCCGGCGTCGTCTCGGTTTCGATTGGCTGAAGGAGTTGTAGGGGTGCGCGGAGTCGCTGTATCGGTGGCTGTGTCGCGGTCCGTGGTGAGGAACTGTTTGCATATGAGTGGCTGCATAACAAAATCTCCGAGATTATTGCGGTTGATCATTCGGTAGTTGGCGTCGATGATGTCACGTGCGCGTTTCATCGCGGCTAGATACGCTTTTGGGCTCAATGTCGAACCGAGATCATCTTGTGCCGCCTGTCGATAAGTCATACAATTCGCGATTTCAACAAATCCGGCGATCACCGATTGTACTTCAAGAATAAGACAGCAGATGAGGTGCTGTGTACCACGGTTTTGTTGCAGCCACCTCTTCCCACTCGTGTGGTGCCAGAGGTTCTGCAGCATCACCACACACTTCCACATTTCGGATTCGCCAGCTGCTTCCGTAATAAAGCTCGCTATCGCCCACATGTTGGCGATGGTTGCATGAAGATCAGTTGCCGTGATCATGCGCCCTGAGTGGTCTAGGGAATGCGCCTTGGCGCTGATTCGACTCTTATCCTCGCCGATGGTCTCTTGTCGAAAGATGACCCGACCGGCTTCGACTCGCTCTTTCCAAGCGGCGCTATCTGCACTATGAGGTGCAACAGTATAGATTCCGAACTTGCTCTGGATGGACTTTGGATCCAGCCCAAGTTGCTCGTCGTTCCAAATTCCCCGCTTGAGACAGGCGACTGTCGTTGCATCCAGACTATGAACGTTAAAGTCGATAGTGGTGTCCTGATTGAGACGGCTCTCAGACCTTTTGGAAAGATGGTGGGCGAACTGCTCCTGCATCGAGCGCACCGCCTCGGAAAGCTTGGAGGTCTCTAAAATTGTCCCAAACTCTGGGGAAATCTTGGGGAGCTTGACGACTTGGATTTTAGAACCAGGGTTGTTGGGGTCGGATTGGGTCTCGACCGACGCGAACATCAGCTGGTAGCGCGCCACGGTATCGCTGATGAGCGTATCAGCCTCCGTGTCGGTGCGAGAGACCTTGGGCTTGTGAATAACAGCCGAGGTCTCGAGTGCAGCCTTGACGATGGCGGCCATCTGAGCGGCGATCGCAGCACTCGATTGGTTAGAAAGTGCTGTACCCGAGTTGGGGTTGGCAGCTTGACTAGTTCCGATGGAATTGACCTGCTGTCGAGTTTTGATTTGACCTCTCGCGATGGTCAATACAAATTCGTACTGCTGGTCGTCGGGCGTGAGCATGATTCGGTTTGCCTCGATGTTGGTTGCCATATCGAGAGTTGCGAAGGGGCCCAGATTCAAGTCGGCAGGGTTGAAGATGGTGGGTTCGCCATGAATTGGCTTGCCCCCATGATGGTTGATCGCGTGGTGGGCGGCGCGGACCCAGGCGATTCCAGCTTCGTCTGGGAAGTCTTCAGTAGTAAGAGTGGCTGGGTCGTCTAACTTCGCCTGGCTAGGGGCGGTGATACCCACGGGGAGCGAGTAGGTTGCCGAGAACGCAGCGATCAGAGGCGTATCTTCTGGCCTCTCGAACACGACGTTTAAACGACCCGGTCCCGGACCCATCTCGCTAGGTGGCGGGGGCTCGAGCATGATAGGGTCGGCCGCAAGGACGGGGAGCATGAACCTGTTCACCACGGCTGTGGGAACCAGGGTGGAGAAAACTTGGTGGAGGAGCTGGCCCTGGAGCGCCACAGGGGTTAGGTTGTCGACCTCATCGCCATGGGAACCGATGACCCGAAGGACGAAGGCCGCGTCCGTGGTGACGGTAGGAAAGCTGAGAACGTTGATCTTGCCGTTCGAGACGTAGAGGAGCTGGTTAGTAAGGTTGGTGTTGATACGCAAGGCGGTGCTAGCTTGCTTGGGAGTGTTCCTAGAGAGGGCGAGGTAGAGCTGGTTGGCTTTCGCGACATCAGAGTCGAAGAGCTTGGAGATCACGTTGTTGTCGAAGAGCATCTTGAGGCTGGGAGCGGTGAAAACGGTATGAAAGCTTGAAGGCGGTAACTAGATTCAAATTGCTTCTTTGCAAAATGAAAATGTAAGCCTAGTATTTGTTATTTTCAACCCTGTCGTTTTTGTTGTAATGACTTCCGAATTAGTTGGTTTGGTGATTAGAACGGTAGTGTTTGTACATAGTTCTAGTGATGGTTCGGGTTATAGATTGGATAGTCACGGTCATCGTTGTTCGTCGGGATGTTTGATCGTGTTGTCTTATCTATATAGTCGAGCTGGATCTACCCACTCAAACGTGCTGTTGGGTCATCGCTACTCTAGTTTCAGTTCCAAAGAAAAGCCACGGAGGTTCGAAAGGTTCGAAATAGTGGTGGGGCCTTTTCGGTTTCTAGTCGGAGGGAGTTTTGGGCAAGAGAAAGGTTGTTATATAGCGTTTCGCAGACCGGTCAAAGTATCGTGGTGTGACGTTCTTTGTACTTATACTTAAGCACGGGAAGTGTGAACCTTATGTGAGAACCGCGTGTCGTTCGGCAGACGAAAGTGGGCACGAGTAGAAAAAGGCCCGAAATTTGGGATGGTGTGTGCCGTCCGGTGCAGTAAATAACCCGGTCAGAGTATCGTGGTGTGACATTCTTTGTGTTTGTAGTTAAACACGGGAAGTGTGAACCTTATGTGGTAGGCACGTGTCGCTCAGCTGACGACAGTGGGCACGAGTAGAAAAAGGCCCGAAGTTTGGGATGGTGTATGCCGTCCGGTGCAGTAAATGGGACGTGCTGCGAGTGCGGCGATGCTGATGGTTTGCCATGGTGGCTGTAGCGCCATGGCGGCGTGAAGTGAGTGTCTTGGAAATAGTATAGAGTAAATGTTATCGTAGTGGTATGGTTTGATCTAAATGTTATTGCTACGGGTGATCGTATGATCTTTCGAGGCCGTAGTCAGAAGGAAGTCTTCCATGACCGCAGTCAGAGGGAAAGGAGTTGTATTGGCCCGACTGCCGGTACTTCACCGCTCGTTTAGTAACCGTTCGGGAGGTTAGGGCGGGGCCCGTGTGACCAGACGAGTTGTTTGTCTAACCAGCACGTAAAGGTAGTGCTCTTGCAGTATTGAAAGGTTCTGTTTCCGGGACCGTAGTGAGATGGAAATCTTCCGTGACCGCAGTCAGAGGGAAGGGAGTATATTGGCTCGTGGGCCAGTGTCTCGCCGCTCGCTAGCCGTTCAATGAGGCTAGGGCGGGGCACGTGTGAACAGACAAGAGAAAGACTGACCATGTAGGTGCAGTCCGACTAGCTGTTGCCTCTGAAGGAGGTCTTGTAGTTGTATATTGCCTTGTCAGTATCTCGCAAAAATTCACCAGGCGACATGCCGCCGCCATGGTGAATACTCAACGATCGCTGAACAAGCAATGACCGAAGGAATCTATTCAAAGGCCTCGATTGCGATATCGATCTCGTCTCCGACACCGTCCGTCCTAAACCCGTCATCGAACTCCAACAAAGATAGCGATGTGCTGACGTGTCACGGGACGTACTGAGGAAGATCCTTCCATTGCGTGCGTCTCTTGTCTCGCCTGCAACTATCCAATGGGATAGCCTGGCACCGCCTCAGTCTTCTGCAACTGCACGATATGCCTGTGTTGAGTAGCTGTTACCAGTCAAGTAGCTACGAGTTCCACTGTACAAGTACGTAGTGGAATACGAGGATGGAATGGCAGGTAATGAAAGAGCTATGACGTGTTACTAATCTAGGAACTGAAAGAGTTCCTTGAATAGTTCACGAGCACAGACCCAAGGGTGGTAGGGTGGGTACTCGCAAAAATTCACCAGGCGACATGCCGCCGCCATGGTGAATACTCAACGATCGCTGAACAAGCAATGACCGAAGGAATCTATTCAAAGGCCTCGATTGCGATATCGATCTCGTCTCCGACACCGT